>Ga0308158_10001018_pt1 | contig 33668 bp, 30 predicted proteins | sample PhyBR2_FD_201038 | JGI IMG/M metagenome (GOLD analysis project Ga0308158, IMG submission 201038) | Phyllosphere microbial communities from UC Gill Tract Community Farm, Albany, California, United States - DLSLB.R2 | ecosystem: Host-associated > Plants > Phyllosphere > Unclassified | place: USA... | reverse complement strand
TCTCGATCGGCTCGAACGACCTGACCCAGCTGACCCTGGGCCTGGACCGCGACTCCGGCATGGAGCTGCTGGCCAAGGACTTCGACGAGCGCGACCCGGCCGTGAAAGCCATGCTCGCGCTGGCGATCAAGGCCTGCCGCGCGCAGGGCAAGTACATCGGCATCTGCGGCCAGGGTCCTTCGGACAACCCGGACTTTGCGCAGTGGCTGGTGGAGCAGGGCATCGAGTCGATGTCGCTGAACCCTGATTCGGTCATCGATACCTGGCAGAAGCTGGCGGCGATGTAATCCCTTCGCCGTTCACTAAAACCCCCGCCCCTGATGCACAATGGCGGGGGTTTTTTATTGGCGTTCGTGGGGAGGCGGGATGGGGAAGATGCTCCGGATCGGCTGGATCGCGGGCGCGCTGGCAATCCCGGCGGCGGCTGCGGATCGCGCGCCACCGGTGCCGCTGCATTGCCAGCATGAGGACACGCGCGACTGCACCGCGGCGAATGGCGGGATCGACGCGCAGCGCAGCGCGGCCCGGAACCAGTTCGGTTTCCACACCTTCGGCGGCCCGGCCCTGCCGCAGCAGCCGCTGAAGATCCTGCGCGAGGAATACACGAAAGCCGGCATCGAGGTCTGGTGGATCGGCGACTACATCGACACCGCGCGCACCGACTACTACAACGGCTTCAACCAAGGGATGGAGGAGGCGATCGACGCCAGGCGCGGGCGCGGCTACGTCCGCCGGGTCCACGACAGGATCGAGGCGCGCATGAAGGCGGCGGAGGCGCTGCCTGGCGCACAGGATCGCCGCTGAGCGCAGCCCGGCGCCGCGTGCGTCAGGCCTGGGGCTGCAAGGCGATCACCGCCATGCCCGCCAGCGCGAGGCCGGCGCCGAGCAGGTCGAAGCGGGTCAGCGCGACCCCGTCCACCAGCCGCAGCCAGGCCAGGGCGACCGCGATATACATCCCGCCGTAGGCCGCGTAAGTGCGCCCGGCGGCGCTGGGATGCAGCGTGAGCAGCCAGGCGAACAGCGCCAGCGAGACGCAGGCCGGCAACAGCAGCCAGGGGCTTTTTCCCGCCTTTAGCACCAGCCAGGGCAGGTAGCAGCCGACGATTTCGGCCAGCGCCGTGAACGCGAACAGGGAGGCGTACTTGGCAAGCGTGAGCATGCTGTCCTTTTGCGATGAATGATTTACGCCGTTTTCAAAGGCGGCGCGCGCGCATCGGCAACCCTGTTCCGCTCGCCGGCCCTGGCCGCGCGCAGGAAGGGAAGGGTGGATTTCCGTATGGTATCAAAGAACGCCGTGAATCCCCGCATCGTGAGGCGGGCGCAAGATGCAAGAATATTGCGTCAATGCATGCCAAAACCACAACTCCTTCGTTGACTCCCCGCACAGAAGCGGTAGACTAGGAGTAACGACATGTCTATGCAAGTCATCATCAAAACCAGCGACCAAAGACAAGGCAGGCCCTCGTTCCCAGGCCGGGAGACGGGGGCTTTTGACTTTTTTCGGGGCTAACGCGGAGAGTGGAGGAGGAAACCATGGCTGAATGGATGGGCTGGCTCGTAGCGGCCGGCGTGCTCGTGATCCTGGAGCTGTTCACCGGGACGTTCTATTTGCTGATGATCGCCATCGGACTGGCCGTCGGCGGGGTCGTGGCGTTGCTTGGCGCCGGCGGCCCCGTGCAGACCATCGCGGCGGCCGTGGTGGGCGTGCTGGCGACCGCGCTGCTGCACCGTTCGCGCTTCGGCCACCCGGCGCGCCGCGAGCCCAGCCGCGACCGCAACGTCAACCTCGACATCGGCCAGCGCGTCACCGTGCCCGGCTGGGACAACGGCCGCGCAAGGGTGATGTACCGCGGCGCGCTGTGGGACGTCGAGCTGGGCCAGGGCGCCACGCCGCAGGCCGGGGACTTCCGCATCGTCGAGGTACAAGGCAGCCGGTTGGTGGTGTCGAACTCGTGATTGGCCGGATTCATAAGATTTGCCGTACATAACAACTCATCTATAAGGGATGCTCATGGAATTCTCTTTCGGTACCGTGGCGCTGGTCATCTTCATCATCGCGCTGGTGTTCGTGTTCAAGACCATCAACGTGGTGCCCCAGCAGCACGCCTGGGTGGTCGAGCGCCTCGGCAAGTACCATGCGACCCTGGCGCCGGGCCTGAACATCGTCGTGCCCTTCATCGACCGCGTCGCCTACAAGCATAGCCTGAAGGAGATCCCGCTCGACGTCCCGCCCCAGGTCTGCATCACCAAGGACAACACCCAGCTGCAGGTGGACGGCATCCTGTACTTCCAGGTGACCGACGCGATGCGCGCTTCCTACGGCGCATCCAACTACATCCAGGCGATCACCCAGCTGGCCCAGACCACGCTGCGTTCCGTGATCGGCCGGATGGAGCTGGACAAGACCTTCGAGGAGCGCGACCACATCAACACCACGGTGGTGAACGCGATCGACGAATCGGCCGCCAACTGGGGCGTGAAGGTGCTGCGCTACGAGATCAAGGACCTGACCCCGCCGGCCGAGATCCTGCACGCGATGCAGCGCCAGATCACCGCCGAGCGCGAGAAGCGCGCCCTGATCGCGGCCTCCGAAGGCCGGCGCCAGGAGGCAATCAACATCGCCAGCGGCGAACGCGAAGCGGCGATCGCCCGTTCCGAGGGCGAGAAGCAGGCCGCGATCAACCGCGCCCAGGGCGAGGCGACCGCCATCGTGGCCCTGGCCGACGCCAGCGCGACCGCGCTGCGCCAGGTGGGCGACGCGATCCGCAGCCCGGGCGGCATCGACGCGGTCAACCTGCGCGTGGCAGAAGAATATGTCCACGCCTTCGGCAACCTGGCCAAGACCAACAACTCGATCATCGTGCCGGCGAATATGGGCGAGATGAGCGGCCTGATCGCCAGCGCCCTGCAGATCGTCAAGACCCAGAAGTGATGCGCGTCGTCGTCATCACCGGCGGCTCGGACGGCATCGGCGCCGGGATCGCACGCCAGCTGGCGGCGCGGGATGGCGCCAGCCTGGCGCTGGTGCTGGCCGCACGCGACAGGGACAAGCTGGAGCAGGTAGCGGGCCAGTGCGCGGCCCTCGGCGCGCAGGCGCTGGCGGTGCCGGCCGACGTCGCCGACCAGCACCAGTGCCGGCGCCTGGTGGCGGCCGCGGTCGAGCGCTTCGGCCGCATCGACGTGCTGGTCAACAATGCAGGCCGCTCGGCGCATGCCTTGTTTGAGGAAGTGCCCGACCTGGCCTGGTACGAGGAACTCATGCGCATCAACCTGTGGGGCAGCGTGTGGTGCACCCAGGCGGCCTTGCCCTACCTGAAGGCTTCACGGGGGCGGATCGTCGCGGTGTCCTCGCTGGCCGGCCTGGTCGGCGTGCCGGGGCGCACCGCCTACAGTGCCAGCAAGTTCGCGATGACCGGCTTCTTCGAGGCCCTGCGCGCGGAACTGAAGGGAGCGGGCGTGTCGGTCACGATCGCCTATCCGGGCGTGGTCGATACCCGCATCCGCTACCGCGGCTTCAATGCGCTCGGACAGGAGATGGGCAGCAGCGGGCTGCGCGAGGACGGTGCGATGACGGTGCAGGCTTGCGCGCGCCTGATCGTCGACGGAATGCAGAAGCGCCGCCGGGAGGTGGTGATGACGGCCAGGGGCAAGCTTGGCCGCTTAATGAAACTGCTCGCGCCGGGGCTGGTCGAGAAGATGGCCCTGGCGGCGCTGAAGGACGAGGCGCGGCCGCACTGAGCGGCCGCCATCCATCCTAGAAGTCGACGCTCGCCGACACCGTCACCGTACGCGGCGCTCCCAGCACCAGGTAACCGGCGCCCGGATAGCCGCCCGCCGAGGCCCAGTAATCGCGGTCGAAGGCATTGTCGACGCGGGCGCGGAAGGTGACGTCGCGGTCCATGATGCGGGCCAGGTAGTTCGCGCCCAGGTCGAGGCGGGTCCAGGACGGCAGGCGCTGGGTGTTGGCGGCGTCCGCGTACTGCTTCGAGGTGTAGAGTGCGCGGGCGTTCAGCGACAGGCCCGGCACGCCGGGAACATCCCACTCCGTGCCCAGGTTCAGCTGGGTGCGCGGCACGCCGATCGCATCCTTGCCCTGGTTGACGCCGCCGGCCGTGCGGCGCTGCTCGGCGTCGAGCAGGGTCAGGCCGCCCAGCACGCGCAGGCCATGCATCGGCATGCCGAACACCGACAGCTCGAGGCCGCGGTTGCGCTGCTCGCCGAAGATGCCGAACACCTGGTTCTCGATGCCGGCCAGCGGCTGCGAGGTCGTAAACAGCGCGGCGCTCATGCCCAGCTTGCCGCTGTCGTACTTGACGCCGACTTCCTTCTGGCGCGAGGTGAAGGGCGCGAACACCTGCCCCTGGTTGAGCGGGGGCAACTGGACCTGGGTCACCGGGTCGACGGTGAAGCCGGACGCGGTCGGCCCCTGCTGCAGCGCTTCCGCATAGTTCGCGTACAGCGACAGGTTCTTCACCGGCTTGTAGACGATGCCGGCCACCGGCGTGTTCGCGCTCTCGTCGTAGCCGGCGTTCTGCACGCCACTGTTGTAGTCGTAGCTGGTGTCCTTGATGCGCTGGTGGCGCACGCCGACCGTCACGCGCAGCGCGTCGTCCAGCAGCGCCATCGTGTCGGCGACGGCGTAGCTGCCCAGGATCGCCTTGTGGGTCAGCAGCGGATGCTGCATCGAGCCGCCGGTGAAGAAGGTGGGCGAGGGCGCGGCCACGTCGACCGGGCGGTACAGGTTGGTGGACCAGCCGGCGAAGTCGCTCAGGCCGTAGGCATTGAAGGATTTCATCCCGAAGGCCGAGGCGCTGGCGCTGAGGGTGTGCCTGACCGGGCCAGTGGCCAGTTCGCCGCGCACGCCGATCTCGCCGGTGCGGGTGCGGTCGTTGCGCTGGTTGTCGAAGCGGCCCATGTTCAGGCCACCGGCGTTGTCGGTGGTGGTGGTCGTCGTCAGGGCGTTGAATTCGCTGCCGTTGCGGGCGCCGAAGGCGGCCCAGCCCACCATGTTCGGGGCCAGGTCGACTTCGCCGCGCAGGGTGCCGAAGGTGTCGCGCTCGAGCGAATGGGTCCAGGGCTGGGCGTAGTTGTGGCTCGCATCCGGCGCGCGCGGCACGGCCAGGCCGGCGCCGACCGTCACGCTGGGGCGGGCATTGTCCAGCTTGTGCTCCTGGAAGCCGACGTCGGCCGACAGGCGGTAGCCCTTGCCGCGGTAATCCATGCCCACCGACAGCACGTTCAGCTCGCGCGATTCGCGGTCGACGGCGGTGTCGCCATCGCGGCGCACGGCGTTGACGCGGATGCCGGCGCGCTCGCCCTCGCCGAAGCGGCGCGCGACGTCGAAGGCGCCGTAGGCCTGGCCGCCCGATTCCACGCCCAGGGTCACCTGGTTCAGCGGACGGTTGGGGGCGCGCTTGGGCACCAGGTTGACCGAGCCGCCGATGCCGCCGCCGCCCGGGGCCGCGCCGTTGATGAAGCTGTTCGCGCCGCGGAAGATCTCCACGCGCTCGAGCAGTTCGGAAGCCACGAACTGGCGCGGCAGCAGGCCGTACAGGCCGTTGTAGGCCATGTCGTCGGAGTTCACGGCAAAGCCGCGGATCACGTACAGCTCCTGGAAGTTGCCGAAGCCGCGCGCCACCCGCACCGACGGGTCGTTCTGCACGACGTCGCCCACGCTGCGGGCCTGCTGGTCCTGGATCAGGGCCTGGGTGTAGTTGGTGGCGTTGAACGGGGTGTCCATGATGTCGACATTCCCCAGCAGGCCGAGGCGGCCGCCGCGCGCGACCTGGCCGCCGGAATAGGCGGCGGGCAGGCCCTGGGCGGAGGCATCGGCCGAGGCGCTTACCACGACGGTGGCGATGCCGGGCTGGCTGTCGGTGCCGGTTTGCGCCTGTGCGCAGGAAGCGGCGAGCAGCAGGGCGCCGGCGGCGAGCGGAGTCAATGTCATGGTCATGGTGCGTGTTCTTATTGATGAGAATAATTCTCATTATACCCAGCGTGCTTGCGTTCGTAAATGAGAACTATTACTATCTGGCCCATGTCTCCCGTTTCTCTTCGCCGCTGGTCCTGGATCCACAAATGGAGCAGCCTGGTCTGCACCGTCTTCATGCTCCTGCTGTGCCTGACCGGCCTGCCGCTGATTTACCACCATGAGATCGGACAGCTGCTGGGCAACGAAGTGGAAGCGCCGGCCCTGCAGGCCGGATCGGCGCCGCCGCGCGCCGACCTCGACAGCGTCATCGCGGCCGGCAAGGCGCGCTATCCGGACAAGGTGATGATGTACATGTCGCAGGAAGCGGACGAGCCGGCGCTGTGGTTCCTGACCATGGGTGCGCATCCGAACGACCCGAAGTTCGTCTCGATCGCCGTCGATGCGCGCACCGCGCGCTACGTCGCCGAGCCGCCGATCGAAGGCGGCGCCGTGATGGCCTTCCTGTTCCACCTGCACGTCGACCTGTTTGCCGGCGTCCCGGGCAAGCTCTTCCTCGGCCTCATGGGCCTCCTGTTGATCCTCGCGATCGTCTCCGGCGTCGTGCTGTACGCCCCCTTCATGCGCAAGCTCGAATTCGGCGCCGTCCGCCACGGCCGCACGGCGCGCCTGAAATGGCTGGACCTGCACAACCTGCTCGGCATCGTGACCCTGGTATGGACGCTGGTGGTGGGGGCGACCGGGGTCGTCAACACCCTGGCCGACGTGCTGCTGCAGTACTGGCAGGCGACCGAGATCGCGGCCATGGTCAAGCCCTACGAAGGGCAGCCGCCCCCAGGCAGGCTGGCATCGATGCAGCAGTCGGTGGCGCGCGCGCAGGCGCTGCAGCCGGGCATGAAGGTCGCTTTCGTCGCCTTCCCGGGCACGCCGTTCGCGAGCCCGCACCATTACGGCGTCTACATGCGCGGCGACCAGGCGCTGACCGCGCGCCTGTACAAGCCGGTGCTGGTCGATGCTGCTACCGGCCAGGTGACCGACCAGCGCACGCTGCCCTGGTACCTGAGCACCCTGCTGCTGTCGCAGCCCCTGCATTTCGGCGACTACGGCGGGGCCGGCATGCAGTTCCTGTGGGCGCTGCTCGACCTGGCGACCATCGTGGTGCTGGGGAGCGGCCTGTACCTGTGGCTGAAGCGCGGCCGCGCCGCCAAGGCCAGGGCTGGCGCGCCGGCCCCGGCGGCCGCGGCGGAGCCGGCGCTGGCAAGGGAAGGGGAGGCGCGATGAGCGCTTTCCGCGGCCTGTGGGGCATGCCGGTCCTGCTCGGCGTACTGACCGCGGCCGGCCTGGTGGCCGGGCTGCTGGGCGACGGCTGGTGGGATGCGGTGGCCGTGGCCGGGCTGGGGATTCCGGTTGCGGTCGGCGGCTGGCACATATTCAAGCCGGCCAGATCGCCCCATTAGAAGCGGTTTCCGGATACCTCACTCGTTATAGGAAGGCGATTCCGCGAGTGCTGCATCCTATCGAAGCCGTAGATCTCCTGCTGCAGCGACAAGGCGTCAGAAGTCAAATGCCACCATGCCGGAATGCTGATGCCATAAATCGTCACCTGACCCGCAACGCTTTCCTCCTCAACTGTGCCGGTGTCGGTGGTTTTAAAGGTACAACGGGCGGATGACACGGAATATCAATTTCCGCTTTACGATACCGAGCCCACACATCAGGCCAAGGATAAGACGAATAGCCTGACGGCATGCGGTCTTGCAGTAGCGTGTCATGCTCGTCTTTGGTTACCCATGCCAGGATAGTGCTGCGTTCAAGGACCTCATGAACCATTGTCCGCGCGGCTACCGGATCGTGAGGCTCTACGAAATGCATGAGAGCGTTGATCACGCACCCGACAGGAACTACATGCTCACGTATCGCGCGTCCACCCGTCGCCATCCATTCTCGTGCCTTAGGGGTAGCCAGAAGACCTCGACTCGGCGGATATATGAGCTTTTGGTATTCGCGGACTGCGTGAGCGATTACAAGCTTGCAATCGTTAGCCGTGCTCAAAAGCGGCTCTTCCTTCCAGAGTTTGATCGCGTTGGCGATATGTGCAATCAGCCCAGGTCGAGACAAGCCTTCAAAACTGCGCCCGTTCATGCACGTATTCATGGCAACTCCTCCATCAAGTATTGGCGGTCGTATTTGTGGCCAGTTGCTTGGCGAGTACGTAGTTAATTACCTGCACGTCGACCTTGCCTTGGGTACACGACTTCTATGGAGATGTACCAGAAGCCGTAGTTTGGGTCTTCTGTAAGCCGGGGCGCAGGTGGATACCAGTCGTGGTCGTAAACGGCTTCCAGGCCAGTCTCCGACCAGTTTTCTTCGTCATGAATGAAGGCAGGGCAAGACGGCTTGTCTACCGCGAAGGTAATGGCTCTAGCCGGCGAACGATAGCGCATGTCTTGCCCGGCGGCCTTACGCATGCGTTTCCTGCGCGGTTTGCTGACTGCCCAGTTTTTGATGGAGTCTACCAACGCGGCCCATTCACCGCGGCCATGCAGTGTAGGAATCAACGGAGGTTGAACAGGGCTGACAGTTCGACTGCTGTGCGGAGAATACCCGGGCGGAATAGCCATACTCAACAGTAAATCTTCATAATCCTCGTGAAGGCCAATGCTCTGATGCCGACCAAAAGGGAATAGTGCCTGATACGGCTCGTGAACTGGGCTGTAGTCTTTCGGAAACAGCAAATAACGTCCATATTCGATCAACTGTCCAGTACTGATTAGATCCTTCGAAAGATCGAAAGAACCTGCCCTACCATTACGGAGAATTTGCTTTGCTTGCGGCGATTTCGGACTGCTGGCGAATAACTCAATAGGTCCAGTATGGTCTTCGAGCAGGTTACGCTCGCGGTTTGTCGGGTCGCTTCCTGAAGGGTTGCAATTGCTCGGCCCTAGATCGACGCAGCTGTCGGTCCATTTGCCCTGAAGTAGAACGGCCTTGCGAATCGTCCGTCCAGACGACACGATACGCATGTCGACCAGCGAGTCCGCCAGCTCGACATTGGTGAGCGTCGCGATACCACCCGATTTGTTTGCCCACCTTACTTGCGGTCTGCCGTCAATCCATACCGAATGTGCGCGAATGATTGTGCCGTGTCCCGTGATTGAACGGCACCGAGCAGCCAAAGTATGTATCAGATCCTGGAAGTATTTCCAATGTAGACAATAAAGGTGGTAACGCTCTCCTTCTCTATATATCGTGTTATTTTTCGTGATGCTGGCTGGGATGCTCAGGTCAATCCAATGCCAACGTTGCCAGTCGAGCCACTTGCGTGGTGGCGGAAAGTATCCTGGGCTGCCTGAAGTTGCCATCGTTCTCGAGACGTGTACAAAATCGAAAGTATAGCCGGCTCGGCGGCATGAAGGCGACAGAGTCATCGATTAGCGCAAGGCGCCCTGAACCGCGCCTCCAGCATGCATACACCCGCTTTAATTTTCTATTAAGCATTCACCCAGCAATACGACGTATAACTCAGGGTGACAACAACCCGAGGAGTCCCCCGTGAAGAACTTCGTGCGCAACAACAAAGGCTTCCTGGCCTTCCTGCTCCTGTTCGGCGTGTTCCGCACGGCGGTGGCGGACTGGAACCCGATCCCGTCGGCCTCGATGCACCCGAACCTGCTGGAAGGCGACGTGGTGCTGGTCAACCGCATGGCCTTCGACCTGAAGGTGCCGCTTACCGATGTGGTGCTGGCGCGCATGGGCGAGCCGGCGCGCGGCGACATCGTGACCTTCCGCTCGCCGAAGGACGGCACGCTCCTCATCAAGCGCCTGGTGGCGCTGCCCGGCGACACCGTCGAGATGCGCAACGAGCGCCTCTACATCAACGGCAAGGGTGCGGACTACGACATGGTGGCCGAATCGCTGGACTCGATCCAGGGCGCGACCCTGCGCGCGCTGCAGCTGTCCGAATCGATCGAAGGCGGCAAGGGCGGGCGCCGTCATATCCAGGTGCTGCCGGACGTGGTCGCGCCGCGCACCTTCGGGCCGCTGCGGGTGCCGAATGGCGAGTACCTGATGCTGGGCGATAACCGCGACAACAGCGCCGACTCGCGCATGATCGGCCTGGTGCCGCGCAAGCTCCTGATCGGCCGCGCCGAACGGGTGCTGGTGTCGGCCGACTACCAGGGCAACTGGATGCCGCGCACCGAGCGTTTCGGGATGTCCCTGTATAGGCCGAACTGAAAGGCCGTACAATCTCGCCTTTTGATTCACGAAGGCGATGCAGATGCAAAGAATGTTGACGGTGATCCTGGCCTGCCTGGGTATGGTGGGTGCGCTGGCGATCGATACCTATCTTCCCTCCATTCCCGCGATCGGGCGCGCCTTCGAAGTCGGTCCGGTCGCGGTGCAGCAGACCCTGAGCGTGTTCCTGTTCACGTTCGCCTTCATGATGCTGTTCTACGGGACCCTGTCGGATTCCTTCGGCCGCCGGCCGGTGATCATGGTGGCGCTGGTCCTGTACACCCTCGGCTCGATCGGCGCCGCGCTGGCGCCCAGCTTCGGCTGGCTGCTGGCCTTCCGCGCGATGCAGGGCCTGTCGGCGGGCGCCGGCTCGGTGATCGGCCAAGCCATCGTGCAGGACCGCTTCAGCGGCGCGGAGGCGCAGAAGATGATGTCCCACATCATGATGGTGTTCGGCCTGGCACCGGCCATCGCTCCCGTGCTGGGCGGCTGGCTGCACGTGACCTTCGGCTGGCGCGCCACCTTCGTGTTCCTGGCCCTGTTCGGCGCGCTCATGCTGCTGCTGTGCTGGCGCGTGCTGCCGGAAAGCCTGCCGCCCGAGAAGCGCCACGCCTTCCACTTTGTTGCCATCGCGCGCAACTACATCAAGGTATTGGGCCATCCGCAGTTCCTGCTGCTGTCGCTGTCGGTGGGCCTGGCCTTCGGCGGGCTGTCGCTGTACATCGGCTCGGCGGCCAACTTCGTGATGGAGATCCTGCACCTGCCGGAGACCGCCTTCGCGTGGATGTTCATCCCCCTGATCAGCGGCATGGTGATCGGCTCGGCCTGGGGCGGCAAGCGCGCCGGCAGCCATGCGCCGGGGACGATGCGCGCGATCGGCTTCGGCCTGATGCTGCTGGCCTGCGTGCTGAACGTCGGCTACACCGCCTGGGCCGGAGACGCCATTACCGTGCCCTGGGCCGTGCTGCCGCTGATGGTCTACACCTTCGGCCTGGCGGTGGCGATGCCGGCGATCCAGGTCGGCGCCCTGGGCCTGTTCCCGGACAACCGCGGGCTGGCGTCCTCGATGCTGGCCTTCATCCAGATGATGGCCTTTGCCCTGGTCTCGGGACTGGTCGCGCCGCTGCTGTTCGACAGCGCCTTCAAGCTGGCCTGCGGCGTCACGGTCGGCCTGGCCGGCAGCTATGCCGCGGTGCGCCTGGCGGGCGTGGCGGAGCGGGGCAGGGCGGCCGCCGCCTGATCCCGCGGCCGCATGCATATCCAAAAATGGTTTGCGGGCGGCGGCGCTCCCGGTAGACTGGAATTTTCCAGCCGGAGACCGCCATGCGAACGCTTGCCCGCAGCCTCGTCCTGACCGCATCGATACTGGCCGGCGCTGCCCAGGCCCAGGGCCAAGTCCAGGTACAGGCGCCCGTCGGCGACTGGCACCAGCACGTGTTCAGCGCCCAGCATATCGCCCTGGCCGGTCCGGATTCCGGCCTGCAGCCGCTCGACGCGAAGGACGTGATCGCGCTGCTCGACGCGGCCGGCATCCGCAATGCGACCCTGCTGTCGATCGCCTACATGTACGGCAAGCCTGGGCGCCAGGTCGAGGACGAACTCGGCAAGGTGCGCGCCGAGAACGACTGGACCGCGGCCCAGGCCGCGCGCTACCCGGACCGCCTGGTGGCTTTCTGCAGCTTCAATCCGCTGAAGGATTACGCGCTGGAGGAGCTCAGGCGCTGCGCCGCCAAGCCCGGCATGGCGCGCGGGATCAAGCTCCACTTCGGCAATTCGGACGTGCAGCTCGACGACCCGGCCCACGTGGCGCGCCTGCGCGAGGTGTTCGCCGCCGCCGACGCGGCGAAGCTGGCGATCGTCATGCACATGCGCGCCAGCATCAGCAAGGGCCGTCCGTATGGCGCGCGCCAGGCCAGGATCTTCGTCGAGCAGGTGCTGCCGGCCGCGCCCGGCGTGACGGTACAGGTGGCGCACTTCGCCGGCAGCGGCCCGGGCTACGAAGACCCGCCGGCGCGCGAGGCGATGGCGGAGCTGGCGCGCAGCGTGGCGCGGCACGATCCGCGTACCCGCAACCTCTGGTTCGACGTCGCTTCGATCGTCGACCGCGACATCACGCCGGAGCTGGCGAAACTGGTGGCGGACACCATCCGCCAGGTCGGCGTCGGCCGGGTGCTGTACGGGACCGACTCGGCCCAGGGCGGCAACCTGCGCCCGCGCGAGTCCTGGCAGGCGTTCCGCAAGCTGCCGCTGAGCGACGAGGAGTTCGCGCGGATCGCCCGCAACGTGCCGCCGTATTTCGAGGAGATGCGCGCCGCGGCGCGGCCCTGATCAGCCGGCGGCCCGGCGGCGGCGCAGCAGCCCGGGAATGATGCCCAGCAGCCGGTCGACCGACAGCGGCTTGCCGAGGTGGGCCGAGAAGCCGGCCTGGCGCGCCATGGCGATGTCCTGCTCGCGCGCCAGCCCGGTGACGGCGACCGCCGCCAGGTCGGCGTGGCGCGGCAGGCGGCGCACTTCGCGCAGCAGCGCATAGCCGTCCATCTCGGGCATCGAGACGTCCGATACCAGCAGGTCGACCTCTTCGCGGGCCAGGATCTCCAGCGCCTGCCGGGCGCTGGTCGCGACCAGTACCCGCGCGCCGTGCAAGTCCAGCAGCGATTTCATGACCAGCACCGCGTCCTCGACGTCGTCGACCAGCAGGATGCGCAGGCCGTCGATGTCGAGCTGGACATCGCCCGGCATGCCGCCGACCTCGCCGCGCTCGCGTTCCAGCAGCGGCAGCCAGACCGAGAAGCAGGCGCCCTTGCCGATGCCGTCCGAGCGCACGTCGATACGGCCGCCGTGCAGGTGCACCAGCTCGCGCACCAGCGCCAGGCCGATCCCGAGGCCGCCCTTGGCGCGGGTGGTGACGGAATTCGGCTGGCCGAACATCTCGAACACCTTCGACAGGCTGGCTCGCGCGATGCCTTGGCCGGTGTCCAGCACGTCCAGGCGCATGGCGCCGTTTTCGGCACTGAGCCTGACGTCGATGCGGCCGCCCTCTGGCGTGAACTTGACGGCGTTGCTGAGCAGGTTCATGACGATCTGCTCGAAGCGCACCGCGTCGGCCATCACGACCAGGCCGGCATCGAGGCCGCTGGCCGTGATCCCGAGACCCTGTGCGCACGGGTCGGCGCGGGCGACGTCGACGATCGCGCCGACCACCTTGCCGGCGTCCAGCGGCGCCACCGACAGCGCCAGCTTCCCGGTGCGCACGCGCGACATGTCGAGCAGGTCTTCGATGATCTTGGCCTGGCTGAGCACCGAGGTGCGGATCGCTTCCGTGGCGCGCAGCGCGGTCCGGGAGCCGCGCACCTCGCCCATGTGCGACAGCAGCTCGGCGTTAATGCTGATCATGTTGAGCGGCTGGCGCAGCTCGTGCGACATGATGGCCAGGAACTGGTCCTTCATTGCCGCGGCATGCTCGGCGCCGGTGCGCTCCTGGTGCTCGATGTTGAAGGCTTCGTCGCGCTCGCTCGCCTGGCGCATGCGCTCGGTCTCGTCGCGCGCGATCTTGACGTAGCCGTATTCCGCGGCCGGGCCCAGCGGGCTGGTGACGCCGCTGGCGTAGAACCGGCTGCCGTCCTTGCGCAGGTGCCAGCGCTCGTCCTCGGCACGGCCGTCCTCGCGCGCGCGGCGCATCTCCTGCTCGGGCGCGCCGGCTTCCAGGTCTTCCAGCGTGAACAGGCGTTCCAGCGTACGGCCCAGCATTTCGGACTCGCCGTAGCCGAACATCCGCTCGGCGCCCTTGTTCCAGCTGGTGGCGCGGCCCTCGGCATCCATGGTGATGATGGCGTAGTCGTTGGCGCTTTCCGCCACCATCCGCATGCGCGCTTCGTTGGCGCGCGCCAGCTCCTCGGCCTGGCGGCGTTCGGTGATGTCGAAGAAGGTCATCACCGCGCCCTCGATCCTGTCCTCGGTGGTGCGGTAGGGCAGCAGGCGCACGATGTACCAGCGGCCGTCGTCGCTGCGCACCTCGCGCTCGGCCGGGCGCAGGGTGTCGAAGGTGCCGTTGACGTCGTCGGCCAGCTGGTCGTAGTCGAGGCGGTGGGTCAGGTCCAGCAGCGAGCGTCCGAGGTCGGACGCGATGATGCTGAAGATGTCGGTCGCGCGCGGCGTGAAGCGCTTGATGCGCAGCATGCTGTCGACGAAGATCGTGGCGATGTCGGTCGAGGCGATCAGGTTGTTCAGGTCGTCGTTGGCCTTGCCGGTTTCCTCGACCTTCACCTTGAGTTCGTAGTTGACGGTGATGAGTTCCTCGTTCACCGACTGCAGCTCTTCCTTGCTTGTCTCGAGCTCCTCGGTGGCCGAGCGCAGCTCTTCGTTGATCGCCTGCAGTTCCTCGTTCGAGGCGCGCAGTTCTTCGGTCGAGATTTCGGAATGCTCGATGGTTTCCTGCAGCTGTTCCTTGGTGCGCTGCAGCTCGGCCTCGAGCTGGGTCAGGACCATGTCGTCGCGCGCCGCGCCCACCGGCGCCAGCTCGACGTGGGGCGGCACTTCGTCGAACACCACCAGCATGAAGTCTTCGGAACTGTCTTCGTCGTGGAAGGACCCTACCTTCATGCCGATCGTCGCGGCGCGCTCGTGCAGCTGGACCGGGATATGGCGGCATTCGACGGCCGGGTGGCCATGCTGGACCTGGTACAGCGCGCTGCGCAGCTCCAGGCGCAATTCCGGCAGCACCAGCGCCAGCACGTTGCGCGAAGGCTCGCCGCCGCCCATCCGCAGGAACTGCCCGGCCTGCTGCGACATGTGGACGATGTTGGCGTCGCGGTCCAGCACCAGCGAGGGCGGCGCCAGCTGCGCCAGCGCGCGCTGGTGCACCTCGGCATACGAGAACTGGCGCCGCGCCGGCGGACGCTGGATCGATTCCGGGATCCGGCTGACGTGGCCGTGCAGCTGGGCGCCGGAGCTGGCGGTGCGCGAGGTCTGGCGCGCGCGGTAGATGCGGTTCTTCTTGTCGACCGGGATGAAGTAATCGGCCACCGACTCGGCCGACTCGGAGCCGCCCAGGAACAGGTAGCCGCCCGGCTTGAGCGCGAAGTGGAACATCTCGAGCACGCGGGCCTGGACTTCGCGGTTCAGGTAGATCAGCAGGTTGCGGCAGGAGACCAGGTCGAGCCGCGAGAACGGCGGATCGCGCAGCACGTTGTGGGCGGCGAACAGGATGCGGTCGCGGATGGCCTTGCGGATGTGGTAGCGGTCGTCGTCCTTGGTGAAGTGGCGGCGCAGGCGCACCGGGGCGACGTCGGTGATGATCGAGGCCGGGTAGTTGCCGGCCCGGGCCTGGGCGATGGCGCCGTTGTCGATGTCGGAGGCGAACACCTGGAACGGCGGCGGCTGGGCCATGTCGGCGGCGTGGTCGGCCAGCAGCATCGCCAGCGAGTACGCTTCCTCGCCGGTGGAGCAGGCGGCGACCCAGACCCGCACCTCGTCGGCCGGTCCCTTGTCCTTGAACAGTTCGGGAACGATATCGCGCTCGACGGCTTCGAAGGCTTCGCGGTCGCGGAAGAAGTTGGTAACGCCGATCAGCATGTCGTCCAGCAGCGCATTGCACTCGCGCGCGTCGCTCTCGAGCAGGACGCGGTATTCGGGCAGCGTGTGCACGCTGCGCACCTGCATGCGCCGTTCGATACGGCGCAGCACGGTCGCGCGCTTGTACTGCTTGAAGTCGTGGCCGGTGCGGTTGAACAGCAGCGAGATCACGCGCTGCAGCGCTTCCTCGGCCTGTTCCGCCGCTTCCGCGCGCACCGTATGCGCGATCTGTTCCTCGCCGTCGCCGGTGGCCGGCATCTCGATCGTGCGGGCGTTTTCCCACAGGTCGACCAGCTTCTGCGGCATGTCGACCACGGGCAGCACGAAGTCGACCGCGCCGGTGCGGATGGCCGCTTCCGGCATGCCCTCGTGCTCGGCGTCGGCCGGCGACTGCACCAGCGTGACGCCGCCCTGTTCCTTGATCCGCGTGACGCCGACCGCGCCATCGGCGCCGGTGCCCGACATCACGACCGCCACCGCGCGTTCGCGGTGGACTTCGGCCAGGGTGCGGAAGAAGATGTCGATCGCGACGTGCCTGCCGCGCGGACGTTCCAGTTCGGTCAGGCCGAGATAGCTGTCGACCATCGTCAGGTGCCGGTTGGGTGGGATCACGTACACGTGGTCGGGACGGATCTCGACCGGTTCGACGACCTGGACCACGGGCATGCGCGTGGCGCGTTGCAGGACGTGGTCCGCCGAGCTCTTGTGTTTGGGAGACAGGTGCAGGATGACCACGAAGGCCATGCCGGTATGCCGCGGCATGTTCTCGAAAAACCGCAGCAGGGCCGGCAATCCTCCGGCCGAAGCGCCGATCCCGACTACCGGGAAAACGATCGAGCTCGGCACGATGCCAGGCTCGGTGGGAGGCGTGCTGGGGGCGTTGGCGGAGTCTTGCATGCGCGGCGGGGTCTCACGGTGAATGGCCAGTGTAGTGTATTCGCGCTGCCAATGGCTACAAAAAAATTGGAACTTTGGCACGGCCGCGTCCGCCGCCCGGCCCCCGGACAGGGGGCAGGCGTCATGGAGGGAAGCGAGGGAGGAGACTCAGCGGCGATGCTGCTTCATCGCCTTTTCGACTTCGCGCTTGGCGTCGCGGTCCTTCTCGGTGTCGCGCTTGTCGTGCTGCTTCTTGCCCTTGGCCAGGCCGACTTCGCATTTCACGCGGCCGCCCTTGAAGTGGAGGTTGAGCGGCACCAGGGTATAGCCGGAACGCTCGACCTTGCCGACCAGCTTGTCGATCTCGGCCTTGTGCAGCAGCAGCTTGCGGGTGCGCAGGGCTTCCGGATGACTCCAGGCCGAGGTGGCGGTCAGGGCGCTGATGTGGGCGCCGAACAGGAACAGTTCGCCATTGCGCACAACAACGTAGGCTTCCTTGATCTGGACGCGGCCCTCGCGGATCGCCTTGATTTCCCAGCCTTGCAATACCAGGCCGGCCTCGTAGCGGTCCTCGATGAAGTAATCGAAAAAGGCTTTCTTATTATCAATAATACTCATGAAATAGCTAAAATGCGCGCGTCGGTTAAACTACGGTTGTCGCAAAGTGACACAAGACCAACATCATAACAAACGGCTGACAAATGGCAGTAGTGCACAAATCAGTTTTCTTGGGCTATAGCTCTGAGCAAATGTTCGACCTGGTGGCAAAGGTCGAGGACTATCCAAAATTCCTCCCCTGGTGCAGCGGCGTCAAGGTGATCGAGCGGACGGATGACAATCTGACCGCCTCGCTGCAGATTAATTTCCATGGCGTGAAGCAGAGCTTTACCACCGCCAACCACAACCAGCGCCCGACCCAGATGAAGATGCACCTGGTCGACGGTCCCTTCAAGATGCTGGAAGCCGTCTGGTCCTTCAAGTCGCTGCGCGCCGACGCCTGCAAGATCGACTTCGACATGCAGTACGAGTTCTCCAGCGTGATCCTGGAGCAGATCGTCGGGCCGGTGTTCGGCATGATCGCCAACACCATGGTGGATTCGTTCTGCAAACGCGCCGAGCAGGTGTATGGCATCTAAGGCGGAAGAGCTCCAGGTCTACGTGGTGTACGCCACGCCGAAGGATGAGTTCATCCATCCGATGCGCGTCGCGCCCGGCACCACCATCGGCCAGGCGATCGAAGGCAGCGGCGTGCTGGCGCGCTTCCCGGAGATCAACCTGGTGACGCAGCCGGTCGGCATCTACGGCAAGAAGAAGACCTTGGACACCGTGCTGCGCGAGCGCGACCGCATTGAACTCTACCGGCCGCTGGTGGCCGATCCGAAGGATTCGCGGCGCAAGCGCGCGGCCAAGAAGCAGTCGACGCAATAAGGGTAGGGTGGGCATCACGTGCCCACGTGGACGTCAGCCGCAGCCCGGCAGGATGCGCTGCACCTTTTCCATCTCGCGCGCCCGGTCCGCATCCGACATCAGCTCCGGCTCGCCCTTCCTGTTCTTCCACTCGAGCCGGCGCGCAACCGTCAATTCCCTCTGCGCGCCGCGCGCCCAGGTGCACTCGGCATCGCGATCCTTCCTGCGCTGGGCATCGGCCTCGCGTTCTTCCTTGTCGCGCTTGGCGGTACGCTCGCGGAACTCGGCTTCGCGCACTTTCCAGTCCGGCGCCGGCGCAGGCGTGGCCGACGCGGCGGGCGCGGCGGCGCCCGGCGGCTCCGCAGCAGGCTCCAGCCCACGCGGTGTCCTCAGGATGCGGCCCGGTGGCGTGCCCGGCGGAGGCGGGCGGTCTGAGAAGACCCGCACGCCGTGATCGTCGATCCAGCTGTACTGGGCATGCGCCACCAGGGAGGTCAGGGCCAGGGCGCAGGCGCACAGCGGGCGCAGCCATCGTCGGATCGGGGTAGTCATAAAAGTTTCCTTACGTAATCACTTAAGCGATTTCGCCATGATTCGGTGGCCGTGTCAATCGGCGTCGTTTTTCGCCGAATGGATGGGTTTCCAGTCCATTTTGGCCTTTTTTGGGCCACCTGAAGAAGTTTTACGAGAGTTTCTGTATAATTCGCTTTTGCGCCTATAGGAAATAAAACTATGCGTCTTCTTCAGAAAGCACTCACGTTCGATGATGTGCTGCTCGTCCCGGCCTACTCCAACATCCTCCCGGCCAACACGTCCCTGCGTACCAAACTGACCCGGAATATTTCGCTGAACATTCCGCTGCTGTCGGCCGCAATGGACACCGTGACCGAAGCCCGCCTCGCGATCGCGATGGCGCAGGAAGGTGGTATCGGCATCATCCACAAGAACCTGCGTCCCGCCGACCAGGCTCGCGAAGTGGCGCGCGTCAAGCGCTTCGAGGCCGGCGTGCTGCGCGACCCGATCACGGTCCCGCCGACGATGAAGATCCGCGACGTGATCGCCCTCCAGCACCAGCATGGCTTCAGCGGCTTCCCGGTGGTGGAAGGCAAGCAGGTGGTCGGCATCATCACCAACCGCGACCTGCGCTTCGAGGAAGACCTGGACGCGGAAGTGCGCAGCAAGATGACCCCGCGCGAAAAGCTCGTCTATGTGAAGGAAGACGCAGGCACCGACGAAGCCAAGCGCCTGATGAACAAGCACCGCCTGGAGCGCGTGCTGGTCGTCAACGACGATTTCGAACTGCGCGGCCTGATCACCGTGAAGGACATCCTGAAGTCGCACGAGCACCCGAACGCGTCGAAGGATGCGCAGGGCAAGCTGATCGTGGGCGCGGCAGTGGGCGTGGGCGACAAGGACAAGGAACGCGTCGAACTGCTGGTGAAGGCCGGCGTGGACGTGCTGGTGGTCGATACCGCCCACGGCCACTCGCAGGGCATCCTCGACCGCGTGAAGTGGATCAAGGACACCTACCCGCATGTCGATGTCATCGGCGGCAACATCGCGACGGCAGCCGCCGCGCTTGCGCTGGTCGAAGCCGGCGCGGACGCCGTGAAAGTCGGCATCGGCCCGGGCTCGATCTGCACCACCCGTATCGTCGCAGGTGTCGGCGTACCGCAGATCACCGCGATCTCGAACGTTTCGGAAGCGCTGGAAGGCACGGGCGTGCCCTGCATCGCCGACGGCGGCATCCGCTACTCGGGCGACATCTCGAAGGCGCTGGCCGCCGGCGCCCACACCGTCATGATGGGTTCGATGTTCGCCGGTACCGAAGAAGCGCCGGGCGAAGTGATCCTGTACCAGGGCCGCAGCTACAAGGGCTACCGCGGCATGGGTTCGCTGGGCGCGATGGCCGAAGGCTCGGCCGACCGCTACTTCCAGGAAGCCTCGAGCAAGGCCGAGAAGTTCGTCCCGGAAGGCATCGAAGGCCGCGTCGCCTACAAGGGCAGCGTGCTGGCCATCATCTACCAGCTGGTCGGCGGCGTGCGCCAGTCGATGGGCTACTGCGGCTGCGCGACCATCGAAGAACTGCGCTCGAAAGCCGAATTCGTCGAGATCACCTCGGCCGGCATGCGCGAATCGCACGTGCACGACGTGCAGATCACGAAAGAAGCGCCGAACTACCGCACTGAATAAAGAACCCCGAGACGCGGCCCGACGGCCGCGTTTTTGTATTCGCCATTAGAAGACCCTATGCATTCCAAAATCCTCATCCTCGACTTCGGTTCCCAGGTTACCCAGCTGATCGCGCGCCGCGTGCGCGATGCCGGCGTGTTCTCCGAAGTCTACCCCTACGACATCGGCGACGAATTCGTCCGCAACTACGGCGCGTCCGGCGTGATCCTGTCCGGCAGCCACAACTCGACCCTGGAAGGCGACTCGCCGCGCGCGCCGCAGGCGGTGTTCGAACTCGGCGTGCCGGTGCTCGGCATCTGCTACGGCATGCAGACCATGGCGGCCCAATTGGGCGGCAAGGTCGAAAACGGCAAGGTGCGCGAATTCGGCTACGCCGAGGTGCGCGCCCGCGGCCATACCAAACTCCTGAACGGCATCAACGACTTCGTCACCGACGAAGGCCACGGCATGCTGAAGGTCTGGATGAGCCACGGCGACAAGGTGCTGGAAATGCCGGAAGGCTTCAAGCTGATGGGCTCGACGGACAGCTGCCCGGTGGCCGCGATGGCCGACGAGGAGCGCCGCTTCTACGCGCTGCAGTTCCACCCGGAAGTCACCCACACCACCCAGGGCGAAGCCATCATCGGCCGCTTCGTGCACGAGATCTGCGGCTGCAAGAGCGACTGGAACATGCCGGACTATATCGGCGAAGCGGTCGAGAAGATCCGCGCCCAGGTCGGCACCGACGAGGTCATCCTCGGCCTGTCCGGCGGCGTCGACTCGAGCGTGGCCGCGGCCCTGATCCACCGCGCCATCGGCGACCAGCTGACCTGCGTCTTCGTCGACCACGGCCTGCTGCGCAAGGACGAGGGCAAGATGGTGATGGACATGTTCGCCAAGAACCTCGGCGTGAAGGTGCTGCGCATCGACGCCTCCGACCAGTTCATGGGCCACCTGGCCGGCGTGAACGACCCGGAACAGAAGCGCAAGATCATCGGCCGCGAGTTCGTCGAAGTGTTCCAGGAACAGGCCAAGCAGCTGACCAGCGCACGCTGGCTGGCGCAGGGTACGATCTACCCGGACGTGATCGAATCGGCCGGCAAGGGCAAGAAGGGCCAGACCATCAAGAGCCACCACAACGTGGGCGGCCTGCCGGAGACCCTGAACCTGAAGCTGCTGGAACCGCTGCGCGAACTGTTCAAGGACGAAGTGCGCAAGCTGGGCGTGGCCCTGGGCTTGCCGCACGACATGGTCTACCGCCACCCGTTCCCGGGCCCGGGCCTGGGCGTGCGCATCCTCGGCGAAGTGAAACGCGAGTTCGCCGACCTGCTGCGCGAAGCGGATGCGATCTTCATCGAAGAGCTGCGCAGGACGCCGTTCGTGGCGCCGATGGTGCCGGGTATCGATGCCGGCAAGGCGCCTGTGAACTGGTATGAAGCGACGTCGCAGGCGTTTGCCGTGTTCCTGCCGGTGAAGTCGGTCGGCGTGATGGGCGACGGCCGCACCTACGAGTACGTGGTGGCGCTGCGCGCGGTGCAGACCCTGGACTTCATGACGGCGCAGTGGGCGCACCTGCCGCACGACCTGCTGGGACGGGTGTCGAACCGGATCATCAATGAAGTGCGCGGGATTAATCGCGTTGTTTATGATATTTCGGGGAAGCCGCCGGCGACGATCGAGTGGGAGTGATTCCCAGCCCGGCAGTGCCTGGCAAGCCCAGGCATTCCGGATGAACCAAGCCCCTGATTCCAGGGGCTTTTTTATTGTCCGGGCTGGTAGTCACGGGTACTTCAGCAGCCGCATGGCGGAGTGCCTGCAACGTATCCGAGGGAGCCAATCGGGCTAATCGTCGTGGCTTTGGGCAGCTGGACGCGCAAATCGACCAGTGGAAGCAGCATTCTTGACGTGACCGGGTCGCAGCTGTCAGCCGTGCCCGGCTCGCAAACCTGCGCCTGGACAAAGCGGATGCAATTAGCCGCATGCGGGTTGCCCGTGCAAATTTGCCGGTTTTGCGCCGCGTCGCTTGGCCATGACGTTTCTGGAATCACCGTCAAGTCGTATGCCAGGTATTCGAGACGGATGTGCTGGTCTGACACGGGCGGGGCGAGCACGAGTTCGCCTGGCGAAGTCCGGAAAACCGCATCCTCTCTCAATGCAGAAATCGCCGATGTGTCCTTGGGATAGATGTGGGCGGCAGCCGCCGCGGCGCGGCGGGTCACCTCTTGCAGGGTATTGTAGACAAACATTAGCCGGGCGACCTCGATCACTCCGAACACGAATGTAAAGAAGATCACGGCCAGCATGGCGAATTCGATGGCGGCTGTGCCACGCTGGCGAACTTTTGGGCGCCGGCGTACGCCTCCGGGAGCGTTAGGTGCCCACATAGCGTAACGTAACATCGGCTGTAATCTGAAGACCATAGCGTGGGGTTTCGACAACGCCGAAAAAGCTGTCGACCATGCCAAAGTTGATAAACACACGAACCTTGTCTGGAACCTTTCCGGCAGTCGAACCGCAAGCGAGACCGTCGCACGCTGTCTGTGGCGGGTCGAAATCCGTTCCTGGGGCAAGCTCGGCGATTTCCCGCCGGGCGATCTCGACCGCGATGGCAGCCGCCGCTTTGGCCAGCTTTTTCGAGCGCATTTCCGCAGCGGGAACCATGGAGAGGTAGCGCGCGGCGTCTTGCGCCGCTTTTTGTGCAGCGGTGTAATGCCAGAAACAGCGCGCGTAGAAAACAGGGAAGGTAAGAAACACAATCAGGATTGGCAGGAGAATGCCCAGTTCGATCGCTACTACGCCACGCTCCCGTGTTCCTGGATGGCGGACGGATTTGAGGATGGATGGCTTCATGGATAAAGCTCCACGGTCCCGGTTAATGATTGTTCAGAAAGAACGCCTGCGAATTCGGCGATCAGCGTGTCTTTTGTTGCGGGTACTGTCATGAAGAACCGTCCGATTCCAAGCACTGTTGCGGAAACGTTGGAGCCAGCCGGCGCCGACGGCGTACAGGAAAGCAGGGGTATGTTCAGCACGCGCCGCTGTAGCGTTGACACTTCAAGGTTGGCTGCACGGGGCGCCGCATAATAGCCGGCCGAGGTGCTCGTCGACTGATACGGCGTCGAGGATGGGTACGCTGGAGAGGTCGGGCCCGACTTGTAGAGGGCTGGCCAATCGGTGGCCTTGAAAGGTGTATAGCCGGATGCCGGTTCCGGGGTGTCCAGTGGAGTAGGGGCCTGGACAGCTTTCGCAAAAGCCCAGAGCGGACCGTAGTCGCCGGCGGACGCTGGCGGTGTCTGGACGTCGGCGACGGTTTCGAGTACGCCAGCTGTAGTCGCAATTGCAGCCGCAGCCTGGCCCTTGCTGGGAGACATCCACTTTACGACACCGCTTACGTCGTATGAGTAGGCCTTGATATTGAAATCTGGAGGCGCACCGCTTGGATCGCATGGGCTGTCGGTATAGATATCGAACCGCGAATTCAGTGGCGTATCCAGGGTGTCGAGAGGGGAGCTGGACGGCAGCGAGGAGACGCGGATGGTGCCGCCCGTCAGCCGCGGCACCCACATCGTTCCCGTGCACAGGAACGGCTGGATGATCGACGTGTTGAACGAGACACTGTTTGTTCCTGGAGCGGCAACCGGGTTCACGAGGTACCTGGCCGGCTCGGTTCCGCCAGGATTGAGCTTCATGAGATCGTAGCTCACCCCACGCCGGTATCCATACTGCACCAGCTCGGACAGGGTGGCGCCGCTACTGGAGGCATGCGCCAACGTGGCGGCAGGCTCCGTGGACCTGGCGCAAATCGCCAGCGGCGTCACGTTGATAGCCGAACGCCCTGCCACTGCGCTGTCCGTGAGCTTGACAGTGCTCAGCTTAGCCGACAGGACCCTCATCAGGAAGGTATCCACCTCGCCGCTCGATGGGCCGAGGGCGGCAGTATCCACTTTAGCGAAGTAGAGGGCAGACACCGGTGCACTCCCCGTAGGCGCACTGACCCATTCCCCGGAACGCTCGGGGCCCGTACCGAAGGTAAGGGCAGCGTCGTCCCAGGCAAAGCTGCTGCCTGCCTCGAAATACCTGTACCTGAGTCCTTCCGCGATTTCCTTTGCGCGTGCCCTTGCGGCTGCGATTCCTGCGTTCGTGCCATTGAGTTCCCGTGCTGCTGCCATTGCTACAGCCTTGGCGAACCCGTTCAGGTCGACTTTACGATTGTAAAGCTGCCCAGCGTCCAGGGCGAGGCCGCAGAATCCAATGATGACGATTAGCAGCGGGATGAACATGATTGCAAAGGCTCCGTCCTCGCGCCTGCATCGAGGGGGCCGGCTGCGCGGCGCCAGTGGCGGCGCATGGCCGCGAGCGCGCCGGGATTCGAAGCATGCATTGCGGTTCGTTGCCATTCGCATTCCTCATCGTTGATGGACCGTTCTTCCCTGTAAATCTAGCGCTAAGGAAAGATTTTATCGGGCAGGCAATCGGTTTGATTGAGGTTAGGCAAGCTAGGCAGTACTCGGAAAGCGAACCCGGCGAGCGTGGCAAGCTGCGCATTCGCCACGATCCGCGCGAATAATCAGGCTGACGGGCTGCCGGGATGCCGTGCCGCGGGCGTGGATCCGGCTCCGCAGGGCATCGGGTTGTTGCTTACTGGATGGGTATGTTGGGCATGGCTCTGGCGATGCGCTCGGCACGAGTCATTCGCTCGATCCTCGCAAGTAGCGCAACGCCGGCGGAGAACCAGAGGATCCAGGAGGCGACAGGCAGAAACATGGGCGCAATCAGGCGGTAGCCAAGCGCCGGAATCGACAGAAGCCCGGTCCAGACTGCCGTGCAGGCAACGAAGAAGTGATTGCGGCAAAAATGCACACGCGACAATGGAAAGAAACTCAAGCCGATAGCGGCAACTCCAAGGACCACGGTTTGGGACAGCAGGACAATGGCGCCCAGTGCGCCACCCAGGACAACGAAACATACGGCCCAGCCGGCATCGGCGGCACCGAACGCGCGATCCGGGCGTAGCGCCGTAGTATCGCTGGGCAGGAGATCAGGCCGGCCTATCCGCGGGCGGCGCATGGACAGGTAGCCGAGCCACAGTCCACATAGCGCGGCCATGCCCTGCGCACGAAGTCCTGCGCCGACTCGCAGGAGCCATAGCTCCAGCAGGGCCCATCCTCCAACCGAGAACGCGAACGCCATGAACAGGCGGCTGGAGGCATTCCCGGCTGCTTTTGCGGTATTCGTCATGTGCTTCCTTGGCAGTGATGTGCACCCGGCCTGCTTGGCGGAAGGCCAGGGATCCGGCCTGGCTGGTAGTCTGCTCGACCATGATTCTTGCGGCTAGTTAATTTCCTGTTGAATTTGACTCGAATCAGCAGCATCCATGGTCAGGATTGTTTGGCCTGCAGCAAAAGTATTCTTGAGCAGTCAGTCCCGTATTCCCAAGCCATTGCGTCTGATTTCTTTCGTCCTGTCATACCCGGGAAAAGACGGTCCCGACTCAAGACCAAACTGCCCAGGAGGCGATGTTGTGCGTGGAAGGAATGAGCGTGCGGGCCCAGGTGCGGTGTGACCCTGCAATGGTTGTCGCAGGCCGTCGCCTGCTTGCTCGGCGAGCTTTTCTCATGGGCCCGATCCGTCACCGGGCCAGTCCTCACTGCGCATCCGGCTGCTCCTCCGGCCGCGCATTCCTGAACGCCGCCATCGCCTCGCAGCGCTCGCCGATCGCGACGATAGTCGGATACGGGGCCAGGTCGCATTCGAAGCGCCGCGCGTTGTACAGCTGTGGCACCAGGCAGCAGTCCGCCATGGTCGGCGTATCGCCGTGGCAGAACAGGCCGGTGTCCGGGCTCGCCGCCAGCTGCCGCTCCAGCGCTTCCAGCCCGAGCGCCACCCAGTGGCGGTACCAGGCGTCCTTGCGTTCCGGCGTGACGCCCAGCTCCTCGCCCAGGTACTTCAGCACGCGCAGGTTGTTGATCGGGTGGATGTCGCAGGCGATCGCCTGGGCCAGCGCGCGGACCCGGGCGCGGCCGCGCGCGTCGGGCGGCAGCAGCGGCAGCGCGGGCCTGGTCTCGTCGAGGTATTCGATGATGGCCAGGGATTGCGGCAGCACCAGTCCATCGTCCTCGAGCACCGGCAGCAGGTGCTGTGGATTGAGGGCGTCGAAGGCGGCGCCGAACTGTTCACCGCCGTTCTTCGACAGGTGCACATAGGTCTCCTCGGCGCCTAGGCCCTTCAGGTTCAGGGCGATGCGCACGCGGTAGGAGGCGGAACTGCGGTAATAGGTGTGGAGCTTCATGGAATCGAGGTCTCGCGGGTTGGAGTGAGTGGGGCGGCCGGCGCCGGGGCCGGGCGCTGCTGCAGACGGCTCATCGCCAGCAGGGCCAGCGCGGCCAGCACCGCGGGAATCGCCAGCAGCAGGAAGATGACCTGGTTGCTGAGCTGCGCGGACAGCAGGGCGGCGCCGGCCGTCGAGCCGACCACGGAACCGCTGCGGCCGATCGCGTTGGCCCAGCTGACGCCGGTGGCGCGGCTGGTGGTCGGATAGAACGCCGCCGACAGGGCATTCGCCCCAACCTGCGACCCGCTGACGCCGAAGCCGACGCCGAACACGGCCAGCACCAGCAGCGGCACGCTGTCCATGAACAGGCCGACGCCGGCGATGCAGGCGGCGGCGGCCAGGTAGGCCAGGGCCAGCACGCGGTGCGGGCGATGGCGGTCCATCCAGCGGCCCAGCAGGATGGCGCCGAGGGTGCCGCCGATCTGGAAGGCGGAGCTGATGAAGGAGGCTTGCGACAGCTTGTGGCCGGCGGCGTTCAGCAGCGTCGGCAGCCAGCTCGAAAGCAGGTAGATAATCAGGAGGCTCATGAAGAAGGCGGTCCACAGCAGCAGGGTCCCCATCAGCAGGTCCGGGCGGAACAGCTGGGAGACCGGGGAGCCCGGCAGCCTGGCGTCGCTGACCGTTAGGCGCGGCACTGCGGCGCCGGGGCCGGCGATGCGCGCCGCGATCGCGCTCCCGTCGCGCCCGCGCAGCACCAGCCAGCGCAGCGATTCCGGCAGGGCCAGCGCCAGCACCGGCGCCAGCAGCAGCGGCGCGGCGCCGCCGCTGACGAGGATGCCGCGCCAGCCGACGGCGTCCAGCAGCTGCGCCGCCACCAGGCCGCCCAGCGCCGAGCCGATCGTGAAGCCGCAGAACATCAGGGTCACCAGGCCGGCGCGGCGCGGCTGCGGGCAGTATTCGGAGGTCAGCGTGACCGTGGTCGGCATCGCGCCGCCCAGGCCCAGGCCGGTGAGGAAGCGCAGCACCAGCAGCGTGCCCAGGTCGTTCGCGAACGAGGACAGGAGGCAGGCCAGGCCGAAGAAGCCGACGGAACCGAGCAGCACCGGCTTGCGGCCGTAGCGGTCGGCCAGGGGGCCGAGCAGCAGGGCGCCGGCCATCAGGCCGAACAGGCCGGCGCCGAACAGTGGCGCCAGCGCCATCGTGCCGAGTTGCCATTCCGCGCGCAGGGCCGGGGCGATGAAGCCGATCGAGGCGGTGTCGAAACCGTCGATCGCCACGATCAGGAAGCACAGCGCGAGCAGGCGTTTCTGCAGGCCGGAAAAGGGCTGCTGGTCGAGGAACTGCTGGACGTTCAGGGTCGTCATGGGTGTCTCCTTGTGCTGATGCTTCGCGCGGCCGCGGGCTTCGTCGTCCCGCTGCGGCCGCGCCGCGATATCAGACGACCTTCACCGCGATCGGCGTGAGGCCGTCGACGCTGCCGGCCATGGTCTGGCCGGGCAGCACCGCGCCGACGCCTTCCGGCGTGCCGGTCATGATCAGGTCGCCCGGCTGCAGTTCGAACAGAGTGGACAGCTGGGCGATGGTTTCGCTGACATTCCAGATCAGGTGGGCCAGGTCGCTGCGCTGCACGGTCTTGCCGTCGACGCTCAGTGCGATCGCGCCGGCCTCCAGCGCGCCGCTGTCGGCCAGCCGGGTGACGGGGCCGATCGGCGCCGAATAGTCGAAGGCCTTGCCGATTTCCCAGGGACGGCCCTGTTCGCGCATGCGCATCTGCAGGTCGCGCCGGGTCATGTCGAGGCCGACCGCATAGCCGAAGATGTGGCCGGCGGCGTCCGCGGGGTCGATGTTGCGGCCGGCCTTGCCGATCGCGACCACGAGTTCGATCTCGTAGTGGTAGTTCTCGGTGCGCGGCGGGTAGGGCAGTTCGACGGTGGCGCCGGCCGGCACCGGCACGATCGATTGCGCGTCGTTCGGCTTGCAGAAGAAGAAGGGCGGTTCGCGGTCGGGATCGAAGCCCATCTCGCGCGCGTGGGCGGCGTAGTTGCGGCCCACGCAGTAGACGCGGCGCACCGGGAACAGGGCGTCGCTGCCGTTGACGGGAAGGCCGACGATGGCCTGGGCGGGGATGATGAAGTTGTCGCTCATTTGGGTCTCGCGGAAAAGTAGAGTGGGTATGCTCATTCGGGCAGGAATTCTTCCCGCAGCTGGCCGATCGCCTCCAGCACGGGGCGGTCGGAGAAGCTGAACAGGACCACGTCGTCGACCGCTTCCAGGGCCAGGGTGGCCCAGGACGGCACCACGAAGGTGTCGCGCGGCGCGAACTCGAAGCGCTGGCCGCCGATCACGGCGCTGCCGCGGCCCTCGACCACGCTGTACACGGTGCCGTCGGTGCTGCGGTGGGGCAGGCCGCGGAATCCCGGCGGGACCAGCTGCATGCAGGCGCCGATGGTCGGCATCGGCGCGCCGCCGGTGAGGGGGTTCAGGTAGCGCAGCTTGACGCCGACCCAGGCATCGATCTCCTGCTGGCGGCGCAGGGTTTCCAGCGCTTCGCGCGATCGTTCGTACGGGTAGTTGAAGATCGGCGAATTGCGGCCGGCGTGCGCATGGCGTACCGGCGCCATGTTGTGGCCATAGGCGGCCAGACTGCGGCCTTCCGGGCGCGCGACCGGCTGGCTGGCGGCGTCGCCGTTCTCGGCGAAGCCGCCGTTGAAGAAGCGGGTCATCGGGATGTCCAGGCCGTCGAGCCAGACCACCGGTTCGCTGACCCCGCCGATGCCGGGATTGCCGTGGTCGTGCCAGGTCCAGGATGGCGTCAGGATGAAGTCGCCGGGATGCATGGTGGTGCGTTCGCCGTCCACCGCCGTGTAGGCGCCCTTGCCCTGCACGATGAAGCGCAGCGCGGCCTGGGTGTGGCGGTGGGCGGGCGCCACTTCGCCGGGCAGGATCAGCTGCAGGCCGGCGTACAGCGAGCGCGTGATCGAGGCGCTGCCCTTCAGGCCCGGATTCTCCAGCACCAGCACGCGGCGCACGGCTTCCTCGGCCGTGATCACCTCGCCGGCGCGCATCAGGTGCGGCAGCACGTCGGCATAGCGCCACAGCGCGGCTTCGTAGTCGGGCGCGGGCTGCCGGGGCACCAGGGTATGCAGCGATTCCCACAGCGGGGCCAGGTGCAGGGCCTGCATGTCCTGGTAGAGGGCGCGGCGCGCGCCTTGCATGTCGTCTCTCATTCTTGTTCTCCTTGTCGGTCAGGAATCGGCCAGGCAGTTGGCGACGTTCCAGTCGTACAGCCAGGCCAGGGCGTCGTAGAAGCCGGCCGCGCTGCGGCCTTTCCAGAGCGCGTTGCGCACCCGGCGCTCGACGCCCCTGGCGTGGTACAGGCGGCCCATCTCGCGCACCGACAGCACCACGCGCGCGGTGCGGGTGATGCGCGATTCCTGGTACAGGGCGAAGGCGGCTTCCATGTCGTAGCCGCAGCGGCGCACCGCCTCGCCGAGGGTGACGGCGTCCTCGAGGGCCATGCAGGCGCCCTGGGCCAGGTACTGCATCATCGGGTGGGCGGCGTCGCCCAGCAGGGTGATGCGGCCGCTGGTCCAGTTGTCGACCGGGTCGCGGTCGGCGGTGCTCCAGCGGCGCCAGCTCGAGGGCGTATGCAGCAGCTTGCGCGGCAGCTCGGCGATGCCGGTGAAATAGGACAGCACTTCCTCCTTGCTGCCGTCGCGTACGCCCCAGACTTCCTTCTCGCGGCTGTGGAAGGTCACCACCAGGTTGTACTGCTCGCCGCCGCGCAGCGGGTAGTGCACCAGGTGGCAGTCGGGGCCGGCCCAGACCACCGGGGCGTTCCAGCGCAGTTCCTCCGGCATCTCGGCGACCGGCACCACGGCGCGGTAGACGACGTGCCCGGATACGCGCGCCTGGTCGCCGACGACCGCCTCGCGCGCCACCGACTTCACCCCGTCGCAGCCGACCAGGTAGTCGGCGCGGAAGGTGCGCCCGCCGGTGTCGGTGACGCTGACCCCGGCGCCGTCCTGGTCGATCGCTGCGATGTGGCAGGACGTGACCAGCTCGATGCCCGGCGTGGCGCGCAGCTGTTCGAGGATGGCGGTGTGGATGTCGGCGCGGTGGATCACGGCGTAGGGATTGCCGAAGCGCGCGCGGAATGCCTCGCCGACTTCGAAGTCGGCCACCTTGCCGCAGTCGACCGCGTCCATCATCACCAGCCGGTCCGTGAAGACGGCGCGTTCGCGCACGTGGGCGCCGGCCCCGAGGGCGTCGAGCGCGGCGAAGGCGTTCGGCCCGAGCTGCAGCCCGGCGCCGATCTCGCCCAGCGTGGCGGCCTGTTCCAGCACGGTGACGGGGATGCCGAGGCGAGCGAGCGCCAGCGCGGCGGCGATCCCGCCGATGCCGGCGCCGGCGACGATCACGGAAGGCCGCGCGCCCTCGGCGGCGGAGTGGGAGGATTGCATGTTGGTCTCCATTCGTTCTTGAATGAAGCCAGTGTGATCGCCTGCGAATATTTTAGAAACCGATCGTTTATGATTCAGTTAATCAGGATTTTAAATAATGGTGCGCCATGAAACGCTTCGACCTCGAGCTGCTGCTGATCTTCGACGAGATCTACAAGACCGGCAACGTGACCCGCGCCGCCGACAACCTCGGCCTGCCGCAGTCGACGGTCAGCCTCGGCCTGGGCAAGCTGCGCGGCCATTTCAACGACCAGCTGTTCACCCGTACGGCGCGCGGCATGGCGCCCACGCCGCGCGCCCAGAATGCGATCGGGGATGTGCGCCGCTCGGTGCAGGCGCTGCAGCATGCGCTGGCCGACCAGCCCGTATTCGACCCGGCCGCCAGCACCCGCGAATTCCGCATCTGCATGACCGACATCAGCGAGGTCGTCCTGCTGCCGCGCCTGCTGAACCACCTGCGCGAGACAGGCCCCGGCATCCGCCTCGAGGTGTCGAAGATATCGCCGGACAGCCCGGCCGAGCTGGCCGAGGGTTCGGTCGACCTGGCGGTGGGCTTCATGCCGCACCTGGAGGCCGGCTTCTACCAGCAGAAGCTGTTCGACCAGCACTTCGTCTGCCTGGTATCGCGCAGCCATCCGCGCGTCGGCGATACGCTGAGCGTCGAGGACTTGCGGCGCGAAGGGCATGTGCGGGTGCGTACCTCGGGCACCGGCCATGCGATCGTCGACAAGGTGCTGGCGCGCGAAGGCATCGAACGCAGCATCGTGCTGAACCTGCCCAGCTTCCTCGGCGTGGCGCGCATCGTGGCGCAGACCGAGCTGCTGGCCATCGTGCCCTTCCGCTATGGGAGCGCGCTGGCGGAGACCGAAGCGATCCGGCTGATGCCGGTGCCGGTCGAACTGCCGAGTTTCCAGGTCAAGCAGCACTGGCACGAGCGCTATCACGCCGATGTCTCGAACCGCTGGCTGCGCCAGGTGCTCGCCGCGCTGTTCGCCGGCGGCGGCGAGGGGGACGCCTAGTCCATTGCCGCGCTCAGCGCCGGCACGATCTCGAACAGGTCGCCCACGATGCCGTAGTCGGCCACCGAGAAGATCGGCGCTTCCGGGTCCTTGTTGATGGCGACGATGGTCTTCGAGTCCTTCATGCCGGCCAGGTGCTGGATCGCGCCCGAGATGCCGACCGCGATGTACAGCTGCGGGGCGACGATCTTGCCCGTCTGGCCGACCTGCCAGTCGTTCGGCACGTAGCCGGCGTCCACCGCGGCGCGCGACGCGCCCATGGCGGCGCCCAGCTTGTCGGCCAGCGGTTCGAGGATCTTGAAGTTGTCGCCCGAGCCCATGCCGCGGCCGCCGGAAACGACGATCCTGGCGCCGGTCAGTTCCGGACGGTCCGACTTGGCCAGCTCGCGGCTCACGAAGCTCGACTTGCCCGAATCTGCGACGACAACAAGGTTGTCAATGGCGGCCGAACCGCCCGAGCTTGCGGCGGCATCGAAGCCGGTTCCGCGCACGGTGATGACCTTGACCTTGTCGCTGGATTGCACGATGGCGATGGCGTTACCGGCGTAGATCGGACGCTCGAAGGTGTCGGGCGCATCGACCTTGGTGATTTCCGAGATCTGGGCCACGTCCAGCCTGGCGGCAACGCGCGGCAGGATGTTCTTGCCGTAGGCCGAAGCCGGGGCCAGGATGTGCGAGTACAGGTCGGGATGGATGCGAGCGACCGCGAGGATCTGCCCGGCGACGTTCTCGGCCAGGCCGTCGGCGAAGTGCGGCGCGTCGGCGACCAGCACTTTCGAGACGCCGGCGATCTTCGCGGCTGCTTCCGCGACGGCGCCGCAGCCCGAGCCGGCTATGAATACGTGGACTTCGGCGGCGCATTGAAAGGCCGCGGTCACGGTATTCAGGGTAACGCCCTTCAGCGAGGCGTTGTCGTGTTCTGCAATGACGAGTGCGACCATGATGTTCCCTTTATCCTTGGTTAAGCCGAACGGTTAGATGACCTTGGCGTCGTTGCGCAGCCTGGACACCAGGGTCGCGACGTCCGGCACGGTGATGCCGGCCGAGCGCCTGGCCGGCTCCGACACTTTCAGGGTCTTCAGGCGCGGGGTCACATCCACACCCAGGTCTTCCGGCTTGATGGTCTCGAGCGGCTTCTTCTTGGCCTTCATGATGTTCGGCAGCGTCACATAGCGCGGCTCGTTCAGGCGCAGGTCGGTGGTGACGATGGCCGGCAGCGCCAGGGCCACGGTTTCCAGGCCGCCGTCCACTTCGCGGGTCACGGTCACCTTGCCGTCTTCCAGCACGACCTTCGAGGCGAAGGTCGCCTGCGGCCAGCCCAATAGACTGGCTAACATCTGCCCGGTCTGGTTCGAGTCGTCGTCGATCGCCTGCTTGCCCAGGATGATCAGCTGCGGCTGCTCCTTGTCGGCCAGGGCCTTGAGCACCTTGGCCACGCCCAGCGGCTCGATCTCGGCGCCGGTCTCGACCAGGATGCCGCGGTCGGCACCGATCGCCATGCCGGTACGCAGGGTTTCCTGGGCCTGGGCCACGCCGCAGGTCACGGCCACGATCTCGGTCACCTTGCCGGCTTCCTTCAGGCGGGTCGCTTCTTCCAGCGCGATCTCATCGAACGGGTTCATCGACATTTTGACGTTGGCGATGTCGACACCGCTGCCGTCGGATTTGACGCGGACCTTGACGTTGTAGTCGACCACGCGTTTGACGGGTACCAGGACTTTCAT
>Ga0308158_10001017_pt1 | contig 33689 bp, 29 predicted proteins | sample PhyBR2_FD_201038 | JGI IMG/M metagenome (GOLD analysis project Ga0308158, IMG submission 201038) | Phyllosphere microbial communities from UC Gill Tract Community Farm, Albany, California, United States - DLSLB.R2 | ecosystem: Host-associated > Plants > Phyllosphere > Unclassified | place: USA... | reverse complement strand
TTGCCGCTACCGGCGGGCGCATCGCCGGTGGCATGGAATCGCTGCGCCGGCTGGTGACCGTGGACCAGAAGCCGATCGGGCGCACGCCGCGCTCGAATCTGGCCACTTATACCGGGCTGTTCGACCACGTGCGCAAGCTGTTTGCCGCCACGCCGGCGGCCAGGAAGCGGCGCTTTGACGCCGGGCGCTTCTCGTTTAACGTCAGCAAGGGCCGCTGTGCCAATTGCGAAGGCGAAGGCCAGGTGATGGTCGAGCTGCTGTTCCTGCCCAGCGTCTACAGCCCCTGCCCGGTATGCAACGGCAGCCGCTACAATGCCGACACGCTGGCCGTACAGTACCGCGACAAGGATATCGCGCAAGTACTGCAACTGACGGTGGACCAGGCACTGGCTTTCTTCGACGGTGAAACGGCGCTGCAACGCCCTCTCGCCACGCTGGCCGAGGTCGGACTGGGCTATCTGCGGCTGGGCCAGTCGGCCACCGAACTGTCGGGAGGCGAAGCGCAGCGCGTCAAGCTGGCCACCGAACTGCAGCGCAGCACGCGCGGCGATACGCTCTATATCCTCGATGAGCCGACCACCGGCCTGCATCCGTCCGATATCGACCGCCTGCTGGCTCAGCTGGACCGGCTGGTCGCTGCCGGCAATACCGTTATCGCCGTCGAGCATGACATGCGTGTGCTGGCAGCAAGCGACTGGGTCATCGACGTGGGCCCCGGCGCCGGCGCGGACGGTGGCGCCATCGTTGCCAGCGGTCCGCCGGCGAAGGTGGCGCAGGCAAAAGCGAGCCGCACCGCACCGTATCTGAAAAAGGCGCTGGCTTAAGCGCAAGCCAGCGATAATACTAACCATCAGTCAATATTTTTACCAAAACACAGGAGCAGCATCATGAAATGGGAAGGCAACCGCGAAAGCGACAATGTGGAAGACCGCCGTGGCGAAGGTGGCGGCGGTGGTGGTGGCGGCTTTGGTTTCGGCGGCCGCTCGATCGGTATCGGCACCATCGTCATTGCGCTGGTGGGGTCGTGGATCTTTGGCGTCAACCCGCTGACCATGCTCAACCTGCTCACTGGTGGCGGCGGCCAGGTGACCACGCAGCAGTCGCAAGGCCCGGCCCCACAGCCGCCCGAGTCCGACGAGATGGCGCGTTTCGTGAAAACCGTGCTGGCTGACACCGAAGACGTGTGGGGCAAGCAGTTCAAGGAACAGGGCGCCAGCTACGCCAGGCCCAAGCTGGTGCTGTTCTCGGGCAGCGTGCCGACAGCCTGCGGTACCGGCCAGAGCGCAACGGGCCCGTTCTACTGCCCCGGCGACCAGAAGGTCTATCTGGACCTGGACTTTTTCAACCTGATGCAGCAGCGCTTCAAGGTCACTGGCGAATTTGCCGAAGCCTATGTGATTGCCCATGAGGTCGGCCACCATGTACAGAACCTGATGGGCATCAGTGAAAAAGTCGACAATGCGCGCCGCAGCCAGTCCGAGCGGCAGGCCAATGCCATGTCGGTGCGCCTGGAACTGCAGGCCGACTGCTTTGCCGGCGTGTGGGCTTTCCATGCCAATACCGAACGCAAGATCCTTGAACAGGGCGACGTGGAAGCAGCGCTGAAAGCGGCCACCGCCATTGGTGACGATGCACTGCAGCGCCAGGCCCAGGGCCACGTGGTGCCGGACTCGTTTACCCACGGCACCTCCGAACAGCGCGTGCGCTGGTTCTCGCGCGGCCTGGAATCGGGCCAGGTGGCGCAGTGCAATACGTTTGAAGCCAGGCAGCTGTAAAGCAGCCAGGCTGTGGGATATTGCCTGGCGGTGATATCCTGCTGCCACATCAGTTCGATGGAGTATAGGGATGAGCACGATTACGTCGCCACAGGAAAAAAAGAAACTCAGTCTTCAGAAAGACCGGCGCAACATGTATGGCGAAAGTCCGCATGCGAGCCGGAAGAACATCAAGCGGGGCAAGCAGAACCAGCACCAGGAGGAACGTCGTGCATCAAATCAGGCGCTCGCGCTGATAGATTCACAATGCTCGGAAGAACAAATGATCGGCTCCGAGATCGCGGCGATTACCACGGCAAAGATACATCGACTGAATGGATTCAGAAAAGCCCCAGATCGCCCACTGGGCGACTTTATCGAACGCCAGCAGCATCGGCGGCTACGCACAGGCATGCACAAGGCAAGCCCGACAGAGGAGCATGAAGCAGGCGTCCCGCAAGAGCTGTAAGACGTCGCTCCAGCTACCCGCAGTTGAGCGTTCATGCAGCGCCGCTGCCATTGTTGAATGTTACGGCACCGTCACGTCGTAACGCCGGCCCAGCTTTTTCAGCTCGCCGCTGTCGATCAGGCTGTTGAGCTCCTGGTCGAACTGCAGGCGCAGGCGATCAAATTCGGGCGAACGTGGAAAGGCGAAATAGCCGCTCTGACTATCGATAATGCGCGCCAGCGGCCTGACCTGGCCTTCGTAGCCGAGCCGGTTTATTACAGGATCGGTATTGCGGCGGTTGGTAATAAACAGGTCGACATGATTGTGTACCAGCATCTTCAGGCCGCTCTCGACCGTGTTGGCCACGCTGATCTGCAGTCCCTGACGGGCACGCTGCCAGTCCGAGCCGTAAGCCCAGCCATTGAGCATCACCAGGCGCCGGTTCTTCAGCGCGCTGTAATCGCCCTCCCACGCAAAGCCGGTGTCCTGGCGTGCGTAGAACACAATCTGGTCCTGGTAGAACGGGCGCTCCGAGAACGCCATGCTGACCAGGCGGTCAGGCGTCTTGTAAGGTCCGATCAGGATATCGGCCTGGCCCTGCACCAGCATCGCCTGGGCGCGTGCCCACGGCACCATGCGAAAACGTACCGTATTGCCGGTACGCGAAGCAAGATAGCGCACCAGTTCGGCTCCCAGGCCCGTGTATTCGCCACTGGCCTGATAGTCAAAGATGCGCTCGAACTGAGCGCCAACGGCCAGCAGCTCGCGCGCTGTCGCATGCAAGGGCATGGCCAGCGCCGGCAACAGCAGCGCCAGGCCAGCCAGACGGATGCGCCAGCGCTGCATCCCTGCCCTGCTCATCAGCCGACGATACGCAAGGAATAGTCGGTTGCGCGCACGTCCTTGGTCAGGCTGCCGATGGAAATGCGGTCCACGCCGGTTTCGGCAATGGCGCGCACGGTGTCGAAATTGACGCCGCCCGACGCTTCAAGCAAGGCGCGGCCAGCCGTGATGGCCACCGCTTCACGCATCATGTCGTTGGTAAAGTTGTCGAGCAGCACCGAGACGGCGCCGGCAGCCAGCGCCTCTTCGAGCTGCGCCAGCGTTTCCACCTCGATCTGCACCGGCACACCGGCGTCGAGCGTGCGCGCATTGGCCAGTGCCTGCGACACGCCCCCAGCGGCAGCGATATGGTTTTCCTTGATCAGGATGCCGTCATACAGCGCCAGGCGCTGGTTCTGGCCGCCACCGACGCGCACCGCATATTTTTGCGCCAGGCGCAGGCCAGGCAGCGTCTTGCGGGTGTCGAGAATGGCCGCTTTGGTACCGGCAACGACCTCGACATAGCGGCGCGTCTGCGTGGCCACGGCCGACAGCAGCTGCAGGAAGTTCAGCGCGCTGCGCTCGGCCGTCAGCAAGGCGCGGGCCGGCGCCGTAATGGTGACCACGGCGCTGTCGGCGTCCATCAGGTCGCCTTCGGCGTAATGCCAGTCCAGCTCGATGCTGCGATCGAGGCTCTTCATGACGCCTTCAAACCACGGCGCACCGCACAGCACGGCAGCTTCGCGTACGATCACGCGCGCGGTGACGATCTCGTCCGGCGGCACCAGCTCGCCCGTCAGGTCGCACTGCCCCACGTCTTCCAGCAGCGCGGCCAGCAGGTTTGCTTCAAAAGCGCGCGCCAGTGCAGGATCGAAAGGGGCGAAAGAATTGACCAGTTTGCTCATGCGGGACCTATTCCTTGAAACAGTTTGCCTTCCTTGGCCAGGTCGGCGCCCGGCTGCACGCCGGCCTTTTTGGCGGCGGCAAAGTCGAGCATGCGGTTAATCGAACGCACGGCCAGCTGGCCGACAACTGGCTCGACATGGATTTCATTGTGCATGTTTTCCAGTGTCTCGGCCAGGTTGCGCAGGCCGTTCATGGCCATCCACGGACAATGCGCGCAGCTCTTGCAGGTGGCGCTGTTGCCGGCCGTGGGCGCTTCGATAAAGCGTTTGCCCGGTGCCGCGGCGCGCATCTTGTGCAAAATGCCGTTGTCGGTGGCAACGATAAAGGTATCGGCCTCCATGTTTTGCGCGGCAGAAATCATCTGCGAGGTCGAGCCGACCATATCGGCCAGCGCCACCACGTTCGCTGGCGACTCCGGATGCACCAGCACCTTGGCGTTCGGATACTCTTCCTTGAGCAGATCCAGTTCAATTCCCTTGAACTCGTCATGCACCAGGCAGGAACCCTGCCACAGCAGCATGTCGGCGCCGGTTTCTTTCTGGATGTACGATCCCAGGTGCTTGTCCGGCGCCCACAGGATTTTCTTGCCCTGCGCGTGCAGGTGGGCCACGATATCGAGGCCGATCGAGGACGTTACCATCCAGTCGGCGCGTGCCTTGACGGCCGCGCTGGTATTGGCATACACCACCACCGTGCGGTCGGGATGCTGGTCGCAAAAGGCCGTGAATTCATCGGCCGGGCAACCCAGGTCGAGCGAACAGGTCGCGTCCAGGTCAGGCATCAGCACGGTTTTTTCCGGGCTCAGGATCTTGGCTGTCTCGCCCATGAAGCGTACACCGGCCACCACCAGGGTTTTGGCCGGATGGTCACGCCCGAAACGGGCCATTTCCAGCGAGTCCGACACGCAGCCGCCGGTTTCTTCGGCCAGGTCCTGCAGGTCGGCGTCGACGTAGTAATGGGCGACAAGCACCGCTTCGCGCTCGACCAGCAGACGCTTGATGCGGGCAATCAGTTCGGTTTTTTCCGCTGCAGACGGCGTCGCGGGCGTGCGCGCCCACGCATGGGCGGTACAGCTGGCGCCGTCTTGCGGATGTTCGTACTCGACGGATTTGATGGCTAGAGTTTGCATGGCTGTATCAAGCAGATGTGGTTCATATAGGAGCGGCAGCAACTTGGATAGTCGTCGGATTACGCCGCGCAAGCGCGGCTAATCCGACCTACGCTGATCAGCCCGCTCGCCATACGCGACTGGAAAGCGTCGCGAGCAAGCGCAATGTCGGGTTGAGTAGCGGAACCGTACTTCAGTACGGTGAGCAACGGATACCCGAGACTGCGCTGCGCAGTAGCTTTACAGTGGCGTATTAATCAATACCCTGGCTCTTTAGGTAGTCCTCGTAGTTGCCATGGTAATCGACCACTTCGTTTTCCTTGATCTCGATAATGCGGTTGGCCAGCGACGAGACGAATTCGCGGTCATGCGATACGAAAATCAGGGTGCCGGCGTATTTTTCCAGCGCAATATTGAGCGACTCGATCGATTCCATGTCCATATGGTTGGTCGGTTCGTCCAGCAGCATCACGTTATGGCGGCCCAGCATCAGCTTGCCATACATCATGCGGCCCTTTTCACCACCGGACAGCACGCGCACGGATTTCTTGACTTCGTCGCCGCCAAACAGCAGGCGGCCCAGGATCGAGCGCACGGCCTGGTCATCGTCGCCTTCCTGCGTCCACTTACCCATCCAGTCGGTCAGGATGGTGTCGGTGGCGAATTCTTCGGTCGGGTCCTGCGGCATATAGCCGACGTTGGCGTTCTCGGCCCACTTCACGCGGCCCTGGTCCGGCTGCAGGCCGGCGATCTCGCCTGCGATGCAGCGCAGCATGGTGGTCTTGCCGGCGCCGTTGGCGCCGATAATGGCAATGCGCTCGCCCGCTTCAACCATGATGCTGAAGTTCTTGAACAGCGTGCGGTCAAAGCCCTTGGTGATGTTTTCCACTTCCACGGCCAGGCGGTGCAGTTTTTTCTCGCCTTCGAAACGCACGAAGGGATAGGCGCGCGACGATGGCTTGATATCGTCCACCTTGATCTTCTCGATCTGCTTGGCGCGCGAGGTTGCCTGGCGCGCTTTCGATTTATTGGCGGCAAAGCGGCGCACGAAGTCCTGCAGTTCGGCGACTTTTTCTTTCGCCTTGGCATTGTTGGCCAGCTGCTGGTTGCGCGCCTGGGTCGAGGCGAACATGTATTCGTCGTAGTTGCCCGGATAAATTTTCAGCGTGCCGTAGTCCATGTCGGCCACGTGGGTGCAGACCTGGTTCAGGAAGTGGCGATCATGGGAAATAATGATCATGGTCGAGTTGCGCTCGTTGAGCACGTCTTCGAGCCAGCGAATCGTGTTGATGTCCAGGTTATTGGTCGGTTCGTCAAGCAGCAGGATGTCCGGGTTCGAGAACAGCGCCTGGGCCAGCAGCACGCGCAGCTTCCAGCCTGGCGACACATTGCTCATCGGGCCCTGGTGCAGGTCGATCGACACACCGGCGCCCAGCAGCAGTTCGCCAGCGCGCGACTCAGCCGTATAGCCGTCGTATTCCGATACTTTGCCTTCCAGTTCAGCGGCCTGCATGTAGTCGTCATCGGTCGCATCAGGATTGGCGTAGATGGCGTCGCGCTGCTGGATGGCGGCCCACATTTCCGTGTGGCCCATCATCACCACGTCGAGCACGCGCATGTCTTCAAATGCAAACTGGTCCTGGCGCAGCTTGCCCAGGCGCTCGTTGGTGTCGAGCATCACGTTGCCGCCCGACGGGTCGAGGTCGCCGCCAAGGATTTTCATGAACGTCGATTTGCCGCAGCCGTTGGCGCCGATCAGGCCATAGCGGTTGCCGTCGCCGAACTTGACGGAGATATTTTCAAACAATGGCTTGGCGCCGAATTGCATGGTGATATTTGCTGTAGAAAGCATGGAATTTTGGGTCTTTATTGAGTGAAAACAGGTAGTTAACTACTTTTCCCTCATTATACAACACCAACTACGTACCACTGTAAGGCACTTCCGACACACGCAGCAGTAACCAGGCTGGCAACCTTGTCGTCGTGCTTAGCTGGCTCTGTCTATCGCCGGTCAAAATATGCCTCTTGATATGAGTACTAAAAAATAGTACTATTTTACATATGAAAGCCAAACATGCAAAAACCTTGCAGCTGATTTTCTCCCGCCCGACACCCGCTGGCGTAAAGTGGCTGGACGCAGTAGCTTTGCTCAAGGAACTTGGCGCACAGATGGGCGAGGCTGAAGGATCTCGTGTAACCGTTTTCCTTTTTGATCAAGTGATGGTCTTGCACCGCCCGCACCCATCGCCAGATATTGACAAGGGTGCAATTGCCTCAATCCGAAAATGGCTTCAAGAGAACGGAATAAAACCATGAACAACGTCATGAAAATTGATGGCCATCAGGCCGTTATTATTTACGATCCTGAAATCGAAATGTTCCGGGGAGAATTTGTTGGCCTGAATGGCGGTGCCGACTTTTATGCTTCGGATGTCGCAGGCCTGCAGCGGGAGGGATCGATCTCGCTCGCTCTTTTTTTAAAAACTTGCGAAGAGAAAGGCATTGCACCTCTCAAAAACTTCTCGGGAAAATTTGTACTTCGGGTTCCGCCTGCAACGCACGAAGCTGCAGCACTTGCCGCTGCTGCCAGTGGAAAAAGCCTGAACCAGTGGTTGGCCGAAGTACTTGAATTACAAATTTTGGCGGCAAGTGACAACGCATACGCGCTTGCCGCCTGATTTGAACCGGAGTAAAGCTATCCTTGACATATAAGGCCTTTGCGAGCCGGGTCAGCTCTTTCATGACTTTTCTCCTTATTGCTCCGACACTGCGTGAAAAGCACGCTCCATACTGGCATGTGAGAAAAATGCGATTGCCGATTTTTCATTTCGGCGTTAGGCTCCGATTATCGACATTTCTGACGGGCTTCAATTGAAAAAACTTGGTGTTGCAGCTACCGCCGCTGCAGTCGTTGTGATTGCAACTGTGTATGCCTCCCCCTATCTCGCCGTGCGCCAGATCAAGACGGCGCTGGCCGAGCGCGACGCGGTGGCGCTGGCCGACAAGGTGGATTTTCCGGCCCTGCGCGAAAGCGTCAAGGCACAAATGAACGGCGCCATGGCTGACAGCGTCAAGGCCGTGGGCGGCAGCGACAATCCGTTTGCCGCCATGGGCCAGGCGATGGCAGGCGCGATGCTGGGCAAGATGGTCGACGCGATGATCACGCCAGGCGGCGTGCTGGCAATGGTCAATCAAAGCGCACTGGGGCGTAGTGCAAAAAGCGACAGCGTCCAGGCTGACAGCGCGCCGGCCAGGGCGCGGGAAGACTACAGCGCCAGCTATGCCGCCTGGGACAAATTCGTACTACGCGCCACGGCCGGTGACGGCCACAACGGCAACAGCGGCGCTCTGGTGCTGCGCCGCCACGGCCTGTGGACCTGGAAGCTGAGCGCGATCGAAGTATCGCGCGGCTGATTGCCAGAGCAAGCTCGGCTCAATAACTACGCCGGATCAGCCAGCAAGGCGTGATCCGGCAAGATCCCTGCTCAGGCTCTTTACATGCCCAGCGACTTGAGCAGGTCGGCGTTGTCGTCTTCGTCCGGCTCGGCTGGTGCTGGCGCCGATTCAGCGCCCCTGTGGGCCGCTTCGCTGTCCATCAGGGCGTCGGCGTCGTATTCGCGCGAATCGAAGTCGTGCAGCTTGATAAACTCGGTGCGGTCGATCGCCAGTTCCAGATAAAAGATATTGTTCTTCTCGGTGTAGAACGTCACACGGCGCATTTCCGGGCGGTCCAGCGGCGTATCGACGCTCAGCATGACCTGCTTGTTGAGCACCAGCATCTTTGGCTGGCTCTGCGTAATATTGGTCTGCAGTTCACGCCGCACCTTGCCGGTAAAGTCGCCAACGATCTGGTTCATCAGCTCGCCCATGATGTTCGACACTTCATCGGAGGTGTAAAAACTGGCCAGTTCGGATTTCGGCATACCCATGTGCAGCATGTAGCGCTCGTAGATTTCCATGGCTGTATCGGCAGCGAAGTTCAGCACCACCAGGCCGGTAAAGCCGCCATCGAACATGACGAAGCAGCCGATATCGGGCTTCAGGCCGGTCTTGGTAATACGCTGCACCATGCCGGAATAGTTGACCTTGCTTTGCGTGGCCACGTTAAGCACGCGCACCACCGAGTTGCACAAACTCATCAGCAGATCTTCGGTGCCATATACCACTTGCTTTTCTTCACTCACGAACTACCCCTTTTAACCTTGTTTTAATCTTGTTATGTTTTGCATCATGGCAATAACAGCCATGCCAGCCCTAGTTTCTATGTAGAAATAGGTATCACTGCGCAGAATACCGGGGCGCGCCATGTCCGTCCAGCCATACCTGCATTTACTTGATGCCCCGATGTCGTTGGCGCAGCCACGCAACACCGGATGGCCTGCGGAACAGCAGTGAAGCGCCGCTTTCAGGCATGATGCGCCTTTGCAACTATCATGAAAAGGCACACCATGAGCACGCAGCAGGCCCTCGATGAAATGCTGGCGGCAACGCACGCCTGGTTCGATACGCAACTGGCGCGCGACGATCTGGCCAGTATTACCGGGCGCAGCACGCTGCAGGTGGGCATTTTTGACGATATCCTGCTCGACTACCAGCCAGGACGCACATCGGTCGATGTCGATTTGCGCTTCGGCTTTGACATGGACCAGCGCGCACGTCCAGTTTTGCACGAAGGCGAGGTGCACCAGCACATCGTGCCGGCGCTGGCTGCCGCCGTCAGGCGGCGCATCGAATTGCTGGACGAATCACCGCTGCTTGACTACCATTTCACGTTCCGCGCGGAAATCGCCACCATCGAAGGGCTTCTGACGCTGACCATCGTGGACACGCTCGATACGACCAAGCGTGCGCGCCTGCTGGCAGCCATTGCCGGCTATATCGAACAGAAACTGCAGCGCGGCAAGCATCCGACCAGCGAGCTTGACACATTTTTCCTGGCGCGCCATCTGCTTGACCCTGGCCTGTTCCCGCAGCTCGACGCCAGCTGGACCATTGCGCAGTTCCAGCGTATCGAGGAACTCAACAAAAGCCGCCCCAAGGCGCTGGCCAAGCACCGATCCGACATTATCCAGCGCGGGGTCGAATGGGTGGAAAAAGTTTTCCTGCCGCAGTATTTCACGGTTGAGCGCTCATCCTACAGCGCCAATGTCTATACCCAGAAGCCTGGCGCGACGCTGGCCCCGCCCGACCCCGGTGCCGGCCAGGTTGACCTGATGCTGTATGTGGCAGTCATGGTGCTGCGCCATGAACCGAGCTACAGCAAGGCCACCGGGCGCCAGTTCCTGGAGCTGGCCAAGCTGCTGGGCAACCGCCGCGCCGCGCTGATGATCAGGGAAGGCAGCGGCAGCTACGCCCCGGACGTGAGCGAGCTGCGTTCGCCGGAGATGCGCCTGTCGGCCAACGATGTCTTTGCACAGGTTGACATTGCCATTATCGAAGAAGGTGAAGCAGCCTACCGGCTGGCGCTGCAAGGATTGATCAAGCTGCTGGAACTGGGTTTCCCAAAAAGCTACAAGATCAAGCTCAAGGCGGGAGATAAACATTATTTGCCCCTGAAGGGGCTGGCCAAGTCGGATACGCACCGTTTCTTTGCCAATGCGCTGGCGTATCCCCAATTGCATGGCCTGCTGGAGCAATACGCGCGCACGGCCATGGCCGAGTTCGAATTTTATGCCGACGTGGACGACGAGCGCAATTGCATGCCAGGCAGCTATGCCGTATTTGGCCTGGTGCTGCAGTCGCTGCACTACCTGCCGCTGCTCGAAAGCTACTTAAGCCAGGTTGACGAAGAACACCAGTCTGTACAGGACCGCATCACGGCGGCACTGGTGCAGCAGTATGGCGTGACATCTGACGTGCTGCCCACGCTGGTGGCCTGTCTGCTGTGCTGCACCGATGCGCTCAAGCTCAAGATTGCGCCGGCGTTCGATGATGAAGCATTGCTGGCGCAGCTGGTGGATTTATGCGAAGGCAGGCCCGGCCATGAGGTGGATAAAGTGCTCGACGGCGTATGGGGTACGCCCGAGAAGCTTGCAGCAGCGGCGCGCAAGGCATCAGGTTCGCGCCAGGCGCTGCTGCAGAAGCTGTTGGCCGCTACCGGCTCAGGACGGCGTCACTGACAGGGCGTTAAGAATCTCGTCCAGGCTGGCGGGTTTGACCAGGTGCAGGTCAAAGCCGGTGCTGGCGGTGCGGGCACGTGTTTTGGCGTCGCCCCAGGCCGTCAGCGCGATCATGCGGGTCTGCATCAATTGCGGCTTCTGGCGCATCGCCGAGATCACGTCAAAGCCATCGACATCGGGCATGCCCAGGTCCAGCAGCACCACATCGGGAACAAAGCCGTCCGCCGCATGGATTGCCTCGGCGCCGCCATACACCGGCAGCGTCTCGTGGCCGCACATCTGGAGGAATTCAGCGATCAGGTCTGCCGCGTCGCGATTGTCGTCGACAACCATGATGCGCAAGGAGGAAATTTGTTGTGCCATTGCTGCCTGCCGTAGGAGTGAACGCGACCGGAACGGTCAGCGCTTTTCTGTCAGCAGGTTTGTGGCAGCCAGATAATGGCTACTCACATTTGAAGGGGGAGCAGCTGGGATTACTTTCGAGCAATTGTACATAAAAATCAATCCATTGCATAGCGATATCGCTTTGTTTGCCTCTCATTGTTGTTGATCTCGGCCCATGGCTGAATTTTATCAAGTATATTCCTACACCGTGTAGGAGTTCACGCCAGCGGGATGTAGCCCGGCTTCCTGCCACGGTGTTTCTGGCTTCGCCTTTGCCTCAGCTGTGCTGCAATAGTCCGCGCGCAGCGGCAGATGGCGAACCGTGCGTGCTGCCAAGCCTGAATACCTGCACTGCCTGCGACAGTTGCGCCGCCTGATCCTGCATGGCATTGGCCGCAGCAGCGGCTTCCTCCACCAGCGCCGCGTTCTGCTGGGTTACCTGGTCCATCTGCGTGATCGCCTCGTTGACCTGTTCGATCCCCAGGCGCTGCTCTTCGCTGGCGTCGGTAATCTCGCTGATCAGGGTAGTGAGGCCCTGCACGCTGCCCACCACTTCCTGCATGGTGGCGCCGGCGCGCTCGACGAGCCTGCTGCCAGCACCGACGCGTTCGACCGAATCGTCGATCAGACCCTTGATTTCTTTGGCCGCCGCAGCACTGCGCTGCGCCAGGTTGCGCACTTCGGTGGCCACTACGGCAAAGCCGCGCCCCTGCTCCCCGGCACGCGCCGCCTCGACCGCTGCGTTGAGTGCCAGGATATTGGTCTGGAAGGCAATGCCGTCGATCACGCTGATAATATCGGCAATCTTGCGCGAGGATTCTTCGATTGCACCCATGGTATGGACCACATCGGCGACAACCGCGCCGCCTTGCACCGCCACGGCCGAGGCCGACGTGGCCAGGCTGCGCGCTGCCTGCGCATTGTCGGCGTTCTGTTTGACAGCCGAGGTCAGCTCTTCCATCGAGGAAGCGGTTTCTTCCAACGAACCGGCCTGTTGTTCGGTACGCGACGACAGGTCCATATTGCCGGCGGCAATTTCAGCGGACGCCGTGGCGATGGTGTCGGTACCGCCGCGCACCTGGCCAACGATATGCGACAGCGCCGCATTCATGTCACGCAGCGCGCTCATCAGTTCGCCCGTCTCGTCACGTGAACGCACCACAATTTGTGCCGTCAGATCGCCAGCAGCTACCTGCTTGGCCAGCTCCACAGCCTGGTGCAGCGGCCGTGTGATATTGCGTCCCAGCAGCCAGGCCAGCCCGCATGCCAGCACAGCGGCCAGCGCGCCGCCACCGAGCAGCACCCAGGTGGTGCGGGTGCGCAGTGCAACGGCTTCTTCCGAACGCTGGCTCAGCAGCACGCGTTCGGCCTGTGTCATTTCCGCCAGCAGCGAACGCATGGCGTCCATGCCGGCTTTGCCCTTGCCTGCCTGTTCGGCGGCAATCACCGCATCCATATTGCCATCGGCCGCACTGGCGCGGCGCAAAGCGATAATCGGATCGATGGCCTCAGCCAGCCACTGCTGCTGGCTTGCCAGCAGGCGCTGCAAGCGCGCCTGTTGACTGGCATTGTCGGACGTCAGATTGCGCATCGTCTCCAGATGCGCGAGAAAACGGCGCTTTCCTTCGTTCAGTGGCTCCAGCGAACTCTCCTTGCCGGTCAGCGCAAAGCCGCGTTCACCGGTTTCAATGTCGATCAGGCTTTCCTGCAGGCTTGCTGCTTCGCCCAGCACTTCATAGGTATGAATGTTCCAGCGGTTTGCGTCGGACAGGCTGGAAAAATTGGCCTGTGCACTGAGCACCAATATTGCCAGAAGCAGCACCACCGCGCCAAAAGCCAGATACAGCCGGGTACCAATTTTCAGATTTGACAATTGCACGATACTCTCCATTTTCATTGCGAACTAAACAGAAATGTTGTCCTGGACAAACATCAATGAACGGATAATAGCGATAAAAATGGAAATAAAAGTTGCTGTTAGTCTACAATTTATACCTTATCGTCTTTTTTGCAGGTGTTTATTATCGATGCCCTTTCCGCCTTGCTGCTGCGCCTCAACTTCGGCGCCGAGTCGTTTTTTTACGGCGACTTTTGCGGCAGCAATCACTTCCCTGAAACGCCACAGCGTGGCCAGTTGCATCTGGTGCGCCAGGGCAGCGTCAGTTTTACGCACGATGACGGCGAGGTGCTGCAGGTGACCGGACCGGCACTGGTGCTTTATCCGCGTCCGTGCGCGCATGGCCTGTCGAGCAACGGGCGGCCAGTACAATTGCTGTGCGCACACTTGCAGCTGGCCGGTGTCGAAGCGGCGGTGCTCGACGCACTGCCCGACTGCCTGCATGTGACAACTGCACAGATGCCGGCATTGAGCAGTCTGCTCGCTATGCTGTTTGACGAGGCGCAGTGCACCGGCCAGGGCCGCAAGGTGATACTCGACCGCCTGTGCGAGGTACTGATCGTGCAGTCGCTGCGCCATGCCCTGTCACAGGATGCACTGGCCGCAGGCAAGCTGTTCGGCGTAGCTGACGCGGCACTGGCCAGGGCCATGCAGGCCATGCATGAACAGCCGGGCAAACGCTGGAGTGTGGAGTCCTTGGCCATGCTGTGCGGCATGTCGCGCAGCCGTTTTGCGCAGCAGTTCAATCGCGTGGTCGGCTGCCCGCCCGCACAGTACCTGGCCAGCGTGCGCATCGTCCAGGCGCAGGCGCTGCTACGCCAGGGCAAGCTGGTACAGGATATTACGCTGGCCGTCGGCTACCGTAACCAGCCGGCATTTACCCGCGCATTCAACGCCGCAACAGGCATGTCACCGCGCGACTGGCTGGCTCGCCATGGGCAGTTCAGAAATCGAGCGCACGCAAAGTAATACCAGGCAATAAAAGATCGCGGCTCAGGCTGGCAAAAGCGCGCTGCGCAATGCGTAGCTGGTGCGCCTCGAATAGCTGCATGGGTTCAACCATGGCGCCATCGGTGCTGCCAAGGCGCTGCAGCGCAGTGTATGTGACGCGGCAGGTCTTGTCGGCGCCAAACACGGCCAGATGGAAAGTAACGGCGCCAGCGGCTTCATCGAGCAGGATGCTGTCGCGCAGTATTTCATACGGCATGGTGTGCTCCCACCGGCATCTTGCCGGCATGACAGATCAAAGGTGGCAAATGCGGTTTCATGGCAGCGTAGCGAGCTCGGAGCGTAGCGAGCCGGGATAATGGTGAGCCTTCAGCATAGGGCTGCTGGCGGTAGCCGACTGTTTGCCAGCGCACGCTCGTGCCATTTTTTACCGTGCCGAGATTGGCGGCACGCTGATCATGCATTTTACGCAATGCATATATTTTTGCAATGCCCTGCGTTAGAATTGCCAGCTAGCACAATTTCTCCAGTCAATGCCTGACTTTGACGTTTTTTCAAGTAACCTCGAAAGACTCCATGCACTTCCCATCAACTGTCCGCGCCCTCGCTGCTGCCCTGCTCAGCCTTGCCATTGTTGTTCCCGCTGCACAGGCAGAAACTGCCGTGGTCCAATCTGCGCAGGCCGCCGCCCCGCTGGTGATCGGCGAAACCTTTACGCTGCCATCAAAAGCGCTCGGCGAAACGCGCCGCCTCAATGTGTACACGGCGCGCGCCTGGGATACGCCGCCAGACGCTCCGCTGCCGGTGCTCTATATGCCAGACGGCGGCGTGCAGGAAGATTTCCTGCATGTGGCCGGTCTGCTGCAAGTATCGGTAGCCAATGGCACCATGCGTCCTTTCATGCTCGTTGGCATAGAAAACACGCAGCGCAGGCGCGACCTGACCGGTCCGACAACGAATCCCGAAGACCGCAAGATCGCCCCGGCCGTCGGTGGCTCGCAAGCCTACCGCGCCTTTATTCGCGATGAATTGATGCCTGAAGTCAAACGGCGCTATCGCACCACCGGCGAGACCGCCATCGTCGGCGAATCGCTGGCCGGCCTGTTTGTGGTGGAAACGTTCCTGCAGGAGCCGACCCTGTTCAATCACTACCTGGCCTTCGATCCCAGCCTGTGGTGGAACCGTAGCGCCCTGAACAGCCAGGCTGCAGCCAGCCTGGCTGCGCACAAGGACGCCCTGGCGCAGCGCAGCCTGTACCTGGCCAGCAGCAGCGAAAAAGGTATCGCCGTGGAAGTGCAGCGGCTGGGGCAGACACTGCACGATGCGCAGCTGCCGGCCCTGGCCTGGACAGTGACCGCCATGCCTGAAGAAACCCACGGCACGATTTACCACCCGGCTGCGCTGAAAGCGTTTCGCAGCGTCTTCAAACCAGCCCAGCCGGCCCAGTAAGCAGTGAACATGGACAAATTGTAATCGTCCGTACAAACGGCGCGCCTTGCGCCGACGGTAAAATGCAGGCGGCCGTGCTTAAGGGTGCGGCTCTCCTTTCATCTGCCACTGCCACACCATGACCTTCCTGCAATTAGCCATACTGTCCCTGGTCCAGGGATTCGCCGAACTGCTGCCCGTTTCCAGCTCCGCCCATGTGATCATGGCCGAAAAACTGATGGGCCTGGATCCGACTTCGCCACAGCTGACCATGCTGCTGGTCATGCTCCATACCGGCACCATGTTTGCCGTGATTGTCTATTTCTGGCGCTCCTGGCGCGCCACATATTTCCGCTCCTCGCAGGCGCTGCGCAGCAACGTGCTGCTGCTGGCAGCAGCCACCGCCATGACGGGCCTGGTCGGCTTTGGCCTGCTCAAGCTGATTACCCATTTCATGCTGGCGCAGCACCCTGATTTTGAAATCGAGCACCTGTTCGGCAATGCAAAACTGATGGCCGGCGCCCTGGCTGCCGCTGGCGTACTGATTATCGCCTCAGCCCGCCTGCAGGCGAAAGCTGACCGCGGCGATCATGCACCGACCGTGCGCCAGGCAATGATCATCGGCGCAGTACAGGGCTTGTGTCTGCCGTTTCGCGGCTTTTCCCGCTCTGGCGCCACCATTTCGGCAGGCATCGCCATGGGCGTGTCGCAGCGCCGCGCCGAGGAATTCAGCTTTGCACTGGCTGTGGTGCTGACGCCGGCGGTGATTATCAAGGAAGGTGTGCGCTTTGCCCATGCCGCCAGCGCCCAGCATCAGAGCGTGATGCAGCTGGTGGCGCCCAACCTGATCGGCATGGTGCTGTCATTCGGCGCCGGGCTGCTCGCGCTGCGCTGGCTGTCGAGCTGGCTCGAACAGGGCCGCTGGCATCTGTTTGGCGGCTACTGCCTGCTGGCCTCGCTGTTTGTACTCTGGGTAGGCTAGGCACGGCCACCGGCAGCGGCGCGCTGCCTGCTCAATCTTCATGCTACATTGCTCCGGTTACCATCGAAATCGACATACCGGAGGCGATATGGAAACGCTGGAACTGCTGTTTGCGGCACTGGTGCGCGATACAGCCGAAGCCATTCGCACGCGACAGCAGCCGTTTGCAATAAAGCAGGATGAACAGGCCTGCTTTGCCTGGCTAGATGCTCATCCGCTGTCTGGCTATATCCAGGAGGCTTACCGGGAAATCGAGGAAACGGCGCAGCAACTGCGCGCCATACGGGCAGGCTGACTATCACGCGTGGCACACAACGCCAACTGGAACGGGTTTGATCATGGCACAGCATCAGCAGCACGACCAGAAGCACCATATCAAAGGCTATGAATTTCATGTCACGGGCGCGCTGGAAAAAGACGGCCGCTATCGGGGAATAATACTGCTCAGCAGGCGCGGAGATACGGGCGAAGTACTGGCCAAGCCAGTATTGATTGAAACGGCGTGCAGCTTCAAGTCAGTGCACGCGGCGCAAATTGAAGCGTCGGCTTATGCGCATGAGCTGATACATCAGGGGGCTATCGCTGGCTTGCTGCCAGCCGAGGCTCGCAAAGATGCGCCAGGCCCGACGGCAGTGGCGCATGCGGCACAATAATGTGAGCTGATCAGCGCATCTGCATCACAGGCGCGGCGTCAGCCAGACGCCAGCCGATTGACAGCGCCAGTTGCTGCGCTTCCTTTTCGTTGCCGCAGTCGAAATCATCGCAGGTATCTTCGTAGGCGCCACAGTCCCGGTTCTGGCTGACATAAGAGCCGACCCAGCGGCCATCACGGCGTTGGGAGGCCGTTGCCGTAATAATAAAGCCCTTGTGCATGGTTGGATTTTCCAGCAGCATAATTCCTCCGTATAAAAATGTCAGCCACCTGACTTGCACCCAGTATGGCCGCAAGCTACGCTGCGGTCTGTACGTTCTCCCACACAGCAGCCTCTGCACCATCGAGCCGTGCGGCACTTACCGTAAGGGCCTGCTTATAATGCGCCATGTGTGGACGACTTGATCAAAACGAACCGGCGCGCAACCAGGCTTTGGCCTTCGGCTGGACCGATGCTGTCTTTGACAGCGAGGCAGAGCCGCGCAGCAATGCTGCGCCCGGCACCTATCGGCCTGTGCTGCATATCGAGAACGGCGTGCGCCGCGTCGACGACGTGTTCTGGGGTTACCGCCCGGCGTGGGCAGCCGCTGCCACGCCTGCGCCAGGGCGCAAGAAAATTCCAATTGCCATCAATGCGCGCCTGGAAAAACTTGCTGGTAGCTACTGGAAGCCGCTGCTGCGCACCGGACGCGGCATCGTGTGCGTATCGGGCTGGTATGAATGGACCGGTGAAAAAGGCGCGCGCCAGCCCTGGCATATCCACCGCACCGATGGCAAACCACTGTTTTTGCTGGTTTTGGCCCACTTCGGTCCGTTCAAGCACAGCCGCGAAGAATCGGGTTTTGTGCTGGTGACGGCAGACAGCATGGGGGGCATGCTCGATATCCATGACCGCCGCCCGATCGCCGTCTCGCGGGAGGACGCCGAACGCTGGATGGCGCCAGAACTCGACTGGGAGCAGGCCCTGCACCTGGCGCGCACCTGCATGCTCGATAGCAGCCTGTTCAGCTGGCATCCTGCCGACAACCTGCCCCATCCTGCCCAGGCGCCAGATATGTCTGCAATGTCAACACCTTCAGCACCCTCGGCACAGGCTTCGCTGTGGCTAAGCGACAGTATCCGCGACAACGATGACAGTTAGCGCGCCAGGCGCCGCCACCATGCCTCGCATGGCCCCTGCGCAAAGCGCGCCAGCCACCATCGGCTCAGCAGGATTTGCGCTGCCATGATCAGCACAGCCAGGCCCAGCAGCTCCACCGGCCGCAGCCGCGCTCCCCAACCCAGCCCCCAGCCCTGCAACAGCCAGGTGCCCAGCAGCGACTGCAGCAGGTAATTGGTCAGCGCCATGCGCCCGACAGGTGCCAGCACGATGGCCAGCCTGTGCAGCACCGCCGGCGCGGCCAGCACCAGCGCCGCCACGTAGCCGGCGGCCAGCAACGGTCCGCCAGCATACAGCATCAGCCCCAGCAAGGCGGTGTTGAATGTGTGCTGGTACGGGTTCACTGTCTGCCACAGGATAGCCAGGCCGCACAGCAGATTGAAAGGCAAGCCTGCGCCCAGGCCCACCAGGCGCACACGGCGCCAGAACAGGCCGTGCCTGACTGGCGCCGTCAGCCAGCCCAACCGTACCGACAGGATGCCCAGCAGGAAAAAAACAATAATGTGCGGCAGCATCACGATCACAAACAGCATCTGCATGCCATAGTCGCGTGCACGCAGCGCGGCGATGTCGAGGTAGCTGCCCTGGGTATAGATGGCGTAGCGCTGGGCAAAATCGTGCAGTTCATGCGCCGTCTCGGCAGCGCTGCCGCCTGGGCTGATTGGGTACAGCAGGCACATGAAGAGCAGAAAGCCGCCTGCCAGCAGCCAGGCCAGATTGCGCACCAGGGCTGGCCTGCTGGAGGCCAGCGACAGGATCAGCATGCCGCTCAGCGCATAGGAGCTGAGCACGTCGCCACTCCAGATCAGCAAGCCATGCAGCAGGCCGATCACCAGCAACCAGCGCAGGCGCCGCCGGTAGGCTGATTGCGCGGCATCCCAACTGCCCAGGCGTGATTTGAGCGAGCGCGTCTGCAAGGCAAAGCCTGCGCCAAACAGATAGGCAAAGATGGGATAGAACTTGAATTCGGCCAGCACCGCGACCAGCAAGATGGCAGCCTGGTCGGCCAGCGGCGCCGGCTGGGGAAGCGTACCGTAGCGCAGCGACAATGTGCCCCAGGCGAAACCCCAGATATTGACCAGCAAAATACCGAACACGGCCAGGCCGCGCAGCACATCGAGTTGCAGCAGCCGGCCCGCAGGTGCTGTCACTGACTACTCAGCGTTGGATAGTTGCCGATCTGCAGCGAGAACGCGCCGCTGGCATCCGAGCGCAGCTGCGCCTTGCCACCGAAAGGCAAGCTCACGCGGCGGCGGATATGGCCAAACTCCAGTCCGGTCAGGACCGGCACGGGCAGGCGCTCGCGCACGTAGGCAAGCATGGCGTCAAAATCGTAGCCGTTCTCCATCGGCCCCAGCTTGTAGCCTGAAAAGTCGCCAAGCACGATAGCCTGCTGGCGTTCGATCACGCCTGCATGGAGCAGTTGCAGCAGCATGCGCTCGACCCGGTAAGGATGCTCGTTGACGTCTTCCAGGAACACAATACCGTTGTCCACCTGCGGAAAATACGGCGTGCCCAGCAGATGCACGATCATGGCCAGGTTGCCTCCCCACAATGTGCCTTCCAGCGCAACAGCCGGATTGCCCTGCCCCGTGCCGGTAACGGTATGCGTGGGCCCCTTCAGGCACAACCACAGCTGGTCGACGGTAAACGACTGTGTTTCGTCCCGCGTAAAGTCGTCGCAGATCATCGGACCGGCAAAACTGGCGCGGCCGGTTTTGGCCAGCAGGCCCATGTGAAAAGCCGTAAAGTCACTGTAGCCGACAAACAGCTTGCCGCTGTCGGCCATCAGCCCGAAGTCGATCTCGGGCAGGATGCGGCTGATGCCATAGCTGCCGCGCAGCGCCATCACCACCTGTACTTGCGGGTCGGCGGCAGCAGCATGGAGCTGCGCCAGACGCCCGGCGTCGGTGCCGCCAAAGCGCTGGAATTTTTCAGCTGGATCGTAATAGTTGTGGACGGTGGCGCCCTGCGCCTGCAGGCGGGCAATGCCGCGCGCCAGCGCCGCTTCATCGGGCGCATAACCGCCGGGGGCCACGATGGCGATACCAATGTCAGGAATAATCAAGCGAAATCCATGCGATGAGAGTGTGCGCCTCAGGCCAATTGCCGGGGCTGCCGTTGCGCGGCCATCTTACCGTGCAGATGTGCATCGATCAAGGCCAGCAGGCGCTCGATCAGCTGTGGCGGCATATTGTGGCCCATCCCTTCAATCACGGCCAGTTGCGCGCCCGGGATCAGTTCGGCCGTGTCCAACCCGCAGGCCAGCGGTATCAAAGGGTCCTGCGCGCCATGGATGACCAGCGTGGGACAACGGATCGTGGGCAACACTGCGACGCGCGAGCCGGAAGCGGCGATGGCCATCATCTGGCGCACCACGCCGTCCGGACAGGAACCGCGATCGAGCGCCGCAGCGATGCGCTGCAGCTGCAGTTTTTCCGCCACCGGATAGGCAGGACTGCCCAGCACGCGTATGGTCGCGGCCATATGCGCGGCGAGCTCGTCGCGGCTGGCGCCCGCTTTCGGGCGGCGCATCAGCGCCAGGCGCGCTTCGCGCGTGGGCCCCGGCAGGCCACGCCGGCTGCTGCTCGACATGATCGACGTCAGGGTCAGCACGCGCTGCGGCGCCCGCACGGCCATCAGCTGGGCGATCATGCCGCCCATCGACACGCCGATCACATGTGCTTTGGCGATAGTGAGCGCATCGAGCAGGCCCAGCGCGTCGTCGGCCATATCATCAAGCGTATAGGCGCTGCGCACGCGCAGGCCGAGCTTGCTTTTCAGATAGGCCAGTCCCAGGCTGGGCTTGCCGCCAGCACTGATCTTGCTCGACAGGCCCACGTCGCGGTTGTCGAAACATATCACCTGATAGCCCTGCTCGACCAGCCCTTCGACAAAGTCGTCGGGCCAGGCGATCAGCTGCATGCCCAGTCCCATGACCAGCAGCACGCATGGGTCATGCGGGTTGCCATGGCGCACGTAGCACAGGTCGATGCCGTTGGCGTGTATGGTTGCCATGCTTGCTCCTTGAAAACGCTGCAGCGGGACATCGCTGCAGCAGTGGGACGAGCATAGCATTTTGCAGCGCTGAAAGCTGTTTCCGGCCTGCGTGTGTTGCTGGCCAGGCACGGCGTACAACGCGCTTATCTGGCCCGTGGCAGGCTGTCGGCCAGGCTCTGCCAGGCTTGCGGCTGCGCCTTGCCGCGCTCGCGCACGCCAAAGAAGGACAGCACCTGCACGCCATCGTTGTCAAAGAATTCCACCGAGGTCACACCGCCACGCTTGACCACCCAGCCGCTGCGCAGCGCCGAGTCGCGGATATGCAGGTTGAAATCGGGGTCGAGCACATTGAAAAAACCGCCCGCTTCCATGGTTTTTTCAATCTTGCCGCTGTAGATCTGCGTGAGCCCCTCATTGCCCAGGAACACCATGATGGCGACCTTATTCTTGGCAGCGCCTTCGAGCAGCGTGCGCAGCGCCTGCGGCGTGACGCGCTCGACCAGTCCCTCTGGCGCCAGGCGCAGCGCCTGTTCGCGCGTCAGATGAAATTCACGCAGGATCTGGGCAAACTGGTGCACGTCCGTCATGTCTTTCCAGGCCAGCTGGAATTCCTTGAGGTCGATCTGGCTGTCGGGCTTTTCCTGCGTCTTGGGCGGCGCGGCGCGCACGGCCAGCTCGCCGCTTTGCTCGGGCAGGCGGAACTTGGCCACGATCTGCTCGAACACGGCTACGCCGGCATCGTTGCGCAGATAAATCTTGTGCACCGAATCGCCCTGGGCATCGAAGAACTGCAGGCTGCGCGTCAGCTTGCCGTCGCGGCCGGGCTGGATCACGGCAAACGCATATTTCCAGTTTTCAAAGTGAAAGCGCAGGTCGATCTGGCCGCCCAGGTAGCCGCCGGCAATATTGCGCTCGCGCGCTTCCTGTTCCGGGTCTTTCTGCTTCGTTTCACCCTGCTCCGACTTGTCGCCAGCCTGCTTGAACTTGCTTGCCGTGCCGGTGGTTTCAATCACGCCATTTTCATTGCGCGTAATGGCCTGCACCACACCGAGGTCGAGCGCGGCGCGCATGATTTCGCGTGGCTGATTGCCATCGGCCTGCAGCCGCGTGACGCCTTTGCCGATATTGGTGGCCAGCAATTGGGCTTCGGACGCACCGAGCGCGCGCGCCGCATCGCGCACCTGCAGCTTGGGCTGCTCGGCGCGCAAGGTGGCCCAGCGCTCGGCCAGGTCAGGCGCAGCGGCGTGGGCCTGAGTGATCAGAAAGCTGCCAAGCAGGCAGAGAACGAGTTTTTTCGGTGTCATGGCAATTTGTGTAAAAAGTTGAAAGGACTGGGGTCAGCCGGCGACGCTTAAAAATTGACTTCCAGGCTGGCCGCTACATTGCGGCCCGGCCTGGCATAACGCTCGATATCGGCGCGGGCGATGGCGGTGGTGCCGGCCGGCAGCGCGCGCGAGGCAGCATAGTCCCAGTACTTGCGGTCGCTCAGGTTGTACACACCAACGACCACGCGCGCGTTCCTGTTCACATTCCAGTAGGTCGACAGGTCGAGCACGGTATACGACGGCACCATGAAGCGCGGCGTGGTCACGCCCGAGATCACGTCGTCCGGCGCCTGCTTGCCGCCGGCATGCGAGACGGTCAGGGCCAGGCCGAACAGCTCGCTGGCCTGGTCGTAGCCGAAGGTCAGCGACGACTTGGCCGGCGCCACCGACGCCATGCCCGACGTCTTGCCGGTCAGGCGATTGGTGGCGCGGCCGTGCGCCACACCGGTGGCGGCGTCGATATGGTAGCCGGCCAGCGCCGGCGCCCAGGCGCCCAGTTCGGCGCGCAGCGACAGCTCGCCACCCCAGGTGCGCGCATTGCCGATGTTTTCCGGACGGAACAGGCCGAAGGTGATGGTCGGGAAATTGACCGGATCGGGCGCCTGCGCCGCATACTCGATCATGTCCTTGTAGTCGGTGCGGTAGGCAGAGGCGTTCATCGTCAGGCCCTGGGCAAGATGCCCTTTGAGACCGACTTCCCAGGCCTTGCTGGTTTCCTTGCGCAGGCCGGCGTTGCCCAGCACGGCATAACCGACGCCGGCGCCGGTATAGCTGAACGAGTCGTAGGTGCCGGTGCGCTCGGCCGCCGTCGGCAAACGCGTGCCGCGCGTGTAGGTAGCGTAGGCGTTGATCTGCTGCGTCAGGTCGACCGACAGCGCCAGGCTCGGGGTGAAGTAGCTGTCGCTTTCCTCGCGCACTTCCCTGGCGGCGTTCGGCACCGCCACCACGTAGTTCTGCAGGTTTTTCGGCTCGAGCTTGCGGTAGTCGCCGCGCAGGCCCGGCGTCAGCACGGCTTTACGCCCGCCCAGGTCGAACGTATAGTCGTCGCGCAGATACAGCGCCACCCTGGTGGCGTCGATATCGGCCATGCGGTTCTTGTTGGTAATCTGGTGCACGCCGGTGGCAATCACGGTGCGGTCCTCGCGCCATGGACGGCGCGATTCGGTCTGGTCGAGTTGCACCCCATACACCAGCGCATGGGCGCCGGCCTGCTTGAACGCTTCCGTGGTGAAACCGGTGCTGTCGTTGGAAAAAGCCGTGTCGATGGCGCGCTGGTAGTTGACGCCGCCGGTGATATAGCGCGCGTTGGTCTTGTCCTGGATCTTCGAGTCCTGCAGGTAGAGCTTGGAGCTGAGGCGGTCGAACAGCGCAAAGTTGTTGAGCACAATGTCATGGCCGACGCTGACGCGCGTGCGGCGCGTGGTCGAGTCCTGCAGCACGCCGTCGGGATACGAGGCGCCGACCTTGTTGTCCACTTCGCGCTTGTTCTTGCGCTCGAACATGTCGATCGTCAGATCCAGCTTCTGCTCGCCCGGCAAAGCCCATACCAGCTTGGACAGCAAGGCGTTCGAGTGCCAGTCGTCGGGATTGACGGGCGCGCTGCCGCGGCTGCCGGTCTGTTCGCCATCGCGGTGCACATACACGGCCAGCGCCTGCAGCGTGCCGAGCCTGGCGGCGCCGGTCAGCGTGTGGGCATTGCTGCGGTCCGATGTGGTGCGGCCGTACTTGTAGCCGACATAGCTATCGCGCCCGGCCGTCAGGTAGTCTTCGGGCGACTTGGTCATAAAGCTCACGCCGCCGCCCAGGCCGGGACTGGCGCCGTTGATCGCGGTCGAACCGCTATCGATGCGGATCTCGCGCAACGTTTCAGTATCAAAATACTCGCGTCCCGTACCAAACGCGTTCAGGGTCGAGGCGTCCGGCTTGGGCGCTGCATCGGGCAGCGCAATGCCGTCCACATCCAGGCTGACGCGGTTGCCTTCCAGGCCGCGGATATTGTAGCCGGTGTTGCCGGCGCCATCCCACACGTTGCCACTGCCCGAGCCCGACATGGGCGCGCTGATCAGAGGCTGGTAGCGCACCACATTCGTCATGTCGGTGACATTGAGGCGTTCCAGATCATTGCTGCGGATCACCGCATGGCTGCCGGCGCGGCGCTCGTAGTCCTCGGTGGCGTTGACGATAATCTCGGGGAACTGCGGCAACTTCGATGGCTCCTGTGCGGCCGTGCCGGCGTTAATGGCGGCAGGCGCCTGCTCCTGGGCCTGCGCTGGCAGCGGCAACAGCGGCGCGGCAAACAAACTGAGCAAGGCTGCACGCAAAACGGGATTGCGGCGAACGCAAACAGGCGGGGACGCAGCCGATGGCTGCACGGGCGTATTGGTCATGATAATCCGGGTTCAGAGTGAAAGGCTGGCTCTGGGTTCCGGATCGCGGCATGGCGCGTACAGGTTGATAGCTGGCGAAGGCAGTAACTGTAACACGAATCATTCTCATTTGAAAATGATTAAAATGGTTCGTAGGTCGGATTAGCGGGGCGCAGCCCCGCGTAATCCGACAACATCGTTGGCGTCAAAGGTATTGTCGGATTACGGCCTGCGGCCTAATCCGACCTACGCGCCCGGTGCGGCGATCAGCAAATCACGATTGCCCCGCATTGCGCGCCGCTGCCTGCGCCCTACGCCGCTCGACAAAAAACTGCCGCAGAAAGGCACCGCATTCGTCGGCCAGCACGCCGCCTTCAATGGCGGTCTGGTGGTTGAGCGCCGGCTGCTCGAACAGGTTCAGTACCGAGCCGCAGGCGCCGGTTTTCGGGTCGGAGGCGCCGAAGACCACACGCGACAGGCGCGCATGGAGCATGGCGCCCGAACACATCACGCATGGTTCGAGCGTGACGTACAGCTCGCATCCCGGCAGACGGTAGTTGCCGAGCTTGTCGGCGGCGGCGCGCAGCGCCTGAATTTCCGCGTGGGCCGTGGGGTCGTGGCGGCCGATAGGCTGATTGTAGCCAACGGCAATGACGACACCGTCCTTGACCACCACCGCACCGACCGGCACCTCGCCCAGATCCCACGCATGCTGCGCCTGCGCCAGCGCCAGCTGCATGAATTGCTGGTCAGTCTGCGGCTTTCCAGCCTCCACCGCTTCAGTCATGGGTGACTTCGGCCCAGCAATTCGGGGTTTCATGCAGCACCAGCTTATGCAGGTGCAATCCGGTGCCGAAATGGTCGGTAAACGCCGACTTCAGGATGTCGAAAGCGATGCGCGCCAGGTTTTCCACGGTGGGGATACGATCGATCACCACCGTTTTATGGTCAGGCAGGCTGGCCAGGAAGTCGCGCACCGCGCTGTCTTTTTCGTAGACCAGAAAGGCGTGGTCCCACACATCGACCAGATGCTGCTTGGCCAGCGTTTTCACGTCGGAAAAGTCCATGATCATGCCATTGTCGGAATTGCCTTCCGATTCGATCACCTGGCCGACCAGCGTGATTTCCACCGTATAGCGGTGGCCGTGCAGGTTGCGGCACTGGCTCTTGTGGTCGGGAATGCGGTGGCCCGCGTCAAATTCAAGCTTGCGTGTAATGGTCAGCATGGTCTTCTATGGTATTTCTTATGGTATTTGCAGCAGTTTATGGGTTTGCAGGCTCAGCTTCCACTGGGGCCGGCTCTTGCAGGTCTCGATCGCCAGCCGGATATTGTGCTGGGCCAGCGGGCCATCCATGGCCTGCACGAAGTAATTGTCGAAGTCGAGGCCTTCATAATCGGCCAGGTCCTGCCCGGCTTGCGGTATGACCACCTTGATTTCATTGCCTTTATGGACCACCAGCGCCGAGCCCATCTTGGGGCTGACGCAGATCCAGTCCACGCCTTCGGGCACCGGCAAAGTGCCGTTGGTTTCAATCGCAATGGTAAAACCGACCGCATGCATGGCCTCGATCAGCGCCGTATCGAGCTGCAGCAGCGGCTCGCCGCCGGTAAACACCACGTACTTGCTGGCCGGATAGCTTTGCGGCCACAGGCTGTCGATACGCGCAGCCAGTTCTGCCGGCGTCCTGAATTTGCCGCCCAGTTCGCCGTCAGTGCCGACAAAGTCGGTATCGCAGAACTGGCAGATGGCGCTGGCACGGTCGCTTTCGCGGCCGGTCCACAGGTTGCAGCCGGAAAAACGGCAGAACACGGCTGGCCGGCCCGCGTGCGCGCCCTCGCCTTGCAGCGTGTAAAAAATCTCTTTGATGCTATAAGTCACGGTAATTCCCAAGAGCTGGCTGGCACTGCACGGACCTATACAAGCCTGGCACACGTCGCAACAGCCAATTGACAACCCTCTATTATAAGCGGGCGCCGGCTTTCTTGCGCAACTGGCGCTGTGACCTCTAGGCATGAACGCATGAATATTCTATGCTGCGCTGTTGCACTTTCATTACAACCAGAAATATTCAGGAGCCCACGTGTCAAAAATGCGTCTCTATCTACTTCCCGCCTTTGCGCTGACGATCTCGGCGATGGCTGCATCGAGCCTGGCCCAGCAAGCCGCGCCAGCCAAGCCGGCGCCGGTCAGAACGTCGGCCGGCAGCACCGCCAAAGCCGATCTGCTGCCCTTCAAGGCCACCGAGAAAACCCTGGCCAATGGCCTGAAAATCATTATCGTGCCGACCGGTTTCCCCAATATCGTCTCTTTGCAGATACCCGTGCAGACCGGTTCGCGCAATGAAGTCGAGCCAGGCAAGTCGGGCTTTGCGCACTTTTTTGAACACATGATGTTCCGTGGCACCAAGGCTTACCCGCCCGAGAAATACCAGGAAATCATTACCAAGGCCGGCGCCCGCCAGAACGCCTACACCAGCGACGACCTGACCAACTACCACACCACGTTTGCCAAGGACGACCTGGAAACAGTGCTCAAGGTCGAAGCGGACCGCTTCCAGCACCTCGACTATCCGGAAGACGCCTTCAAGACCGAATCGCGCGCCGTGCTGGGCGAATACAACAAGAACAGCGCCAATCCGGTCTCCAAGCTGTTCGAAGTCATGCGCGACAGCGCCTACACCACGCATACCTACAAGCATACGACGATGGGCTTTATCCAGGACATCGAAGACATGCCCAATCAGTATGCCTATTCAAAGATCTTCTTTGACCGCTGGTACCGCCCTGAGCGCACCACCATCATTATTGCCGGCGATGTCGAGCCTCAAAAAGCCATCGCGCTGGTGGAGAAATACTGGAGCGGCTGGCAGCGCGGCAAGCAGCAGGCGGCCGTGCCGGTCGAGCCAGCGCCACGCGGCCCCGTCTACAAGCACGTCGCCTGGCCAACGCCGACGCTGCCATGGGTAGCGGTGGGCTTCCATGCGCCGGCGTTCTCGGTCAAGGACAAGGACCAGGCGGCGCTGGCTACCGTGCTGTCGCTGGCCTTCGGCCGCACCTCCCCGCTGTACAAGCGCCTGGTGCAGAACGAACAGAAGGTCGACCAGCTGTTCGACATGACGCCCAACCGCGTCGACCCGACCCTGGCCGTGATCGGCGCACGCGTCAAAAACATCGGCGACACCGTCATGGTGCGCGACGCCATCCTGGCCACCGTAGCGAGCCTGCGCGAGTCGCCGATCAGCGAACAGGACCTGGCAGACGCCAAGTCGGCGCAGAAATACGGCCTGATCCGCTCGCTCGACAACACCGAGCAGATTGCCGGCACGCTGGCCTCCTACGTGCATTTTGACCGCTCCTACGCCACCATCAACCAGTACTACCGCCTGATCGACAGCCTGACGCCAGCCGACCTGCAGGCAGCGGCCCGCAAATACCTGACCGACGAGCGCCTGGTGGTGACCACCTTGTCGAACCAGGCCATGCCTGAAGCCATTGCCACCACACCCAAGCTGGCCAGCCTGCTGCCGGCCGCGCCCACCGTGAAATTCGATATGCTGGTGCAAAAATCGACCCTGCCGCAAATCCGCTACAAGCTGCTGTTTAATGTGGGCTCGGCGCAGGACCCCAAAGGCAAGGAAGGCCTGGCCGCGCTGACAGCGGCGATGGTGACGGCCGGCGGCTCGCGCGAGCGCAAGATCGACGAAGTGAACCAGGCGCTGTTCCCGCTGGCCGGCAGCTTTACGCAGCAGACCGACAAGGAAATGACCACCTTTACCGGCTCGATCCACAAGGATAACTGGCAGCAGTTCAACCAGATTGCCCTGCCGCTGCTGCTCACGCCAGGTTTTCGCGAGGACGATTTCCGCCGCCTGAAGGACGCGCAGAAAAATGCGCTGCTGCTCGACCTGAAGGACAACAACGAGGAAGAGTTTGCCAAGGAGCGCCTGCAGACCAATGTGTATGCGGGCACGCCGTATGGTCATCCTGTGCTGGGCACGGCTGCCGGCATCGACGCCATCACGCTGGACGATGTCAAGCAGTTCTGGCAGCAGGCCTATACCCAGGGCGCAGTCAAGATCGGCATTTCCGGCGACGTCAGCGACGCCATGACCACGTCGCTCATGCAATCACTGGCGCAACTGCCGGCTGGCAACGGCCTGGCCAAGGTGGCCAAGCCGGCCGGGCGCAAGGCGCAGGGGCTGGAAGTGGAAATCATCGAGAAAAACACGCGCGCTACCGCCATCTCGTTCGGTCTGCCGCTGGACGTCACGCGCCGCGACCCGGATTTTGCCGCGCTGTGGCTGGCCAAGACCTGGCTGGGCGAACACCGCGCCTCGAACTCGTATCTGTACCAGCGCATCCGTGAAATTCGCGGCATGAACTACGGCGACTACGCGTATATCGAAGCCTTCCCGCGCGGCATGTTCCAGTTCTTCCCGAACCCCAACCTGGGCCGCCAGTCGCAGCTGTTTGAAATCTGGATCCGCCCGGTCGCCCCGGAAAACGCCCATTTTGCGCTGCGCGTGGCGCTGACCGAACTGGGCAAGCTGGTCGACAACGGTTTGAGCGAAGAGCAGTTCGCCACCACGCGCGACTACCTGATGAAAAACGTATTTGTGATGACCTCGACGCAGGACCAGCAACTGGGCTACGCGCTCGACTCGCAGTGGTACGGTACGCCCGAGTTCACCAAGCTGATGCGTGACGGCCTGTCCAAACTGACCGTGGCCGACGTCAACCGCGCCATCAAACAGCACCTGTCGGCAAAAAACCTGTCGGTGGTGATCGTGGCCAAGGACGCTGCCGGACTTAAAGACAAGCTGGTCAGCGACACCTACTCGCCCATCAAGTACGACGGCAACAAGCCACAGTCGCTGCTTGACGAAGACAAGGTGATCGGCGCACTGAAACTGGGCATCGCGCCCGAATCGGTGCGCGTAACGCCGGCATCGGCCGTGTTTGAAAAGTAAGCGCAAGTAGCCTGTCTCTCGCCGGCAGCGTCCTGCTGCCGGCACTTCCCGAACAACCAGAAGTCACATCACCGCGGCTGGCAGCACAGCCAGATGTCGTGCCACGCCCCAAAATAGTTCACATTTGCCCCTTCATAGTGCATCGCACAAATATAACAAATGTAAGCAAATGAAACACGATCAGATTGACTCACCACCCATCAAAAATAAGTTATTTCATTTTAAAATCAATTACTTAAAATATTAAAGGCATTAATTTTAAATCTTATGGCCTACTTCACATACCTCAAAACGTAGCGTTTTGGCTAGATTTTTAATGACATATGTAAGTACAAAAATATTATAGAAGAAACGTTGTTGCAGTACAACAATTTCACAAATAGCGGTGGAACGATTTTTTCAAAAATGTTTTGATTAACCTCTAGGCAAAACTATTTATATGGTTTTGCAATAAAAATCGCCCAAGCGATGACTAGAACGGGAAAGCTGCTCATCGCATAACGATGATCGGTTCATATGCATTTTGCAGAAATCGAGGGAGTGTATTTTGTTGAAGAAAATTGTTCTCAAACAAAGCGTGATTGCTGTCGCCTTGACGCTGTCGTCGTCCCAGCTGGTCTACGCGCAGCTTGCGCCGCAAGAGCCTGCGCTACAAAAAATCCTGATCACGGGCTCGAACCTGAAGCGTGCCGACAAGGAAGGCACGTCGCCGGTCGACGTGATCACCGCCAAGGACATCAAGGACAGTGGCGCCTCTACCGTCGCCGAGCTGATGAAGCTGATTCCATCGATGGGCAGCGACACCAACCAGGACCAGGGCAGCGGCACCGGCTTTGCCAAAGGCGTAGCGACGGCGTCGCTGCGCGGCCTCGGCTCGAGCTCGACACTGATCCTGCTCAATGGCCGGCGCATGACGCCATCGGCCTATGCCGACCCGAACAATGGCAACTCGACGCTGTACGACCTCAACAGCATTCCCCTGTCAGCGCTGGACCGCGTGGAGATATTGAAAGACGGCGCGTCGGCAGTGTATGGTTCGGACGCCATCGGCGGCGTGATCAACTTCATCACCAGATCGAATTACCGTGGCGCGCAGCTGGCCACCAACGTCAGCGCCAATGACGACAACCGCTTTCGCCGCAAGAATATCAACGGCTTTTTCGGTACCGGCGACTTCGATACCGATGGCTACAATGTCTTTGTTGCACTAGACCATTCCGAACGCGACCGCGTGGCGCGCCGCGATGTCAACGACATTGCCTACACGACCTACCAGGATCTGAACGGCCGCTTCCGCTCCAACTACTCGAGCTCGGTCTCGAAATACGCCACCATTTACCGTGAATCGGCGCCAGGCTCGCGCAACTTCGGCGTGACGCAAGCGAACGCCGCCGCGCGCACTACCTATAATCTCGGCTGCGACCCGAGCGAGCGCATTACCGGTGGCGTCAAGGACGGGCTGCTGCCTACGAGTGTCCTGATCGGCCGCACCTTCTGCAACTTCGATGCCGACCAGTTCCTGGAAGGCACGGGCGCCGGCAAGGACACAAGCATACTGAGTCGCGGCACGCTCAAGATCAGCAACAAGGTCACCGGTTTTGCAGAAGGCGCTTATACGCGTTCGAGCCGCAGCTACACTGGCGCCCCGATTACGCTGGGCACGACCTCGATCACCAACTTTACCTCAACCGGCCTCGGCGATCCATTCCAGGTGATCCTGCCGATCGGCCACCCGGACAATCCGCTGACCAATGCGCGCGCATCGGTTGCCTACCGCTTCGAGAACCTGCGCGGCGGCTCGGAAACAGTCAATGAAAACTCGCGCCTGCTGGCCGGCCTGCAGGGCGACCATTTTGGCTGGAACTGGGAGTCAGCTGCACTGTGGAACCGTTCTGCGCGCGAAGAAACCCAGTATGGCCGGCTGTACCTGCCAACTTTGCGCAAACTCAATACTGGTACCTCGCTGGCACAACTGGCAGCCGACCCGAGCATCGGGCACGATGTAGTTGACCATGGCACGGCAGAAATTTTTCAGGTCGATGGCAAAGCCAGCACCGAATTCGGCCGGCTTGGCGGTGGTGCGGTCGGCCTCGCGCTCGGTTTCGAGCTGCGCCGTGAAAAAATCAAAATCCGCCCTGACGAACTGACGGCAAGCGGGCAGATCTACGGCCTGGCCAATACCGTTATCGACGGCCAGCGCGACGTGAAGTCGGCCTTTGTCGAGCTGCGCACGCCTTTTACAAAGAGCTTTGAAATGGATTTTGCCGGCCGCGCCGACAAGTATCCTGGTATCAAGACCAATTTCGTGCCAAAAGTGGGTGCCAAGTGGAGTGCAACCGATACGCTGGCGTTTCGCGGCACTTACGCCGAAGGCTTCCGCGCCCCGGCGCTGTCGCAAGTGACGCCTGGCGGCGCGCAGTTCTTCCTCAGTGGCCTGTACGACCCGAAACGCTGCCAGGAAGATGAAGCCACACCACGGCCCAATGGCGTGACGGCCGATTGCAATAAATCGGCTTCAGGCGTCGGCGGCGCCAATCCGGACCTGAAACCGGAAACCTCGAAAAGCTATTCGCTGGGCCTGATCTACTCGCCAACGAGCTGGGTCGACTTCGTGGTCGATGTCTACAAGGTACGCAAGGAAAAAGAAGTGGCGCTCGGCTCGGGTAACGACGCGCTGAAAAACGAAGACCGTTTCCCCGAAAACGTCACGCGCGACCAGAATCCGGCCAACTTTATTACCGATGCGAACGGCAATCCGATTCCCGGCACCGGTCCGCTGCTGTCGGTAAAAACGCCATGGACCAACCAGGGTGCGACGGAATTGAAAGGCGTCGACCTGGAAGCGCGCCTGCGCAACAAACTGGGCGAATATGGCAGCCTCAGCACCACGCTGCGCACCACCTATGTCTATAGCTACAAACTGGCGCAGGTGGCGGGCGATGTTGAAAACAATGTAACAGGCACCCGCCCCGGCCTGTATGACTGGCAGCTGAACGTGGGCACCGACATGCCGCGCGTGAAGGCGACGATCAGCACCAACTGGACCAAGGGCGACCATAACGTCAATGCATCGGTCAACTTTGTCGACAGCATTTCGCTCAAGCGCAACCGCGACGGTGGCGACATTTACGAGCAGGCTTATTGCTACTACGGCACGGCCAAGCCGGGCGACGCCGGCAGCCGCAGCACGGCCGCGCCGCTGTACGAGCAATACTTCCCGAAATGCGCCGTCAGCAGCTGGACCACGTTCGGCCTGGGTTATACCTACACTGGCTTCAAGAATTTGTCGCTGGGCGTCAATATCCAGAACCTGTTCGACCGCGCCGCGCCATATGATCCCGGCTACGCCACCACCGGCTACAACGAAGGCCTGCATAACAACTATGGCCGTTACTTCACCTTCAATGCACGCTATACGTT
>Ga0308158_10001015_pt1 | contig 33737 bp, 29 predicted proteins | sample PhyBR2_FD_201038 | JGI IMG/M metagenome (GOLD analysis project Ga0308158, IMG submission 201038) | Phyllosphere microbial communities from UC Gill Tract Community Farm, Albany, California, United States - DLSLB.R2 | ecosystem: Host-associated > Plants > Phyllosphere > Unclassified | place: USA... | reverse complement strand
GGCGACCACGACATCGAGACCTGCTACGAAGTCACCGAAGCCACCCTGCGTTCGCTGTTCGACGCGCTGTACCAGCAGAATGTGCTGCTGGAAGGCACCATCCTGAAGGCCTCGATGGTCATCTCCGGCAAGGGCTGCGAAGAGCAGGCCGACGTCGAGGAAGTGGCCGAATCGACCGTGATGTGCCTCAAGAGCACCGTGCCGGCGATCCTGCCGGGCGTGGTGTTCCTGTCCGGTGGCCAGAGCGATGAGCAGTCCACCGCGCATCTGAACGCCATGAACCAGATGGGCAACCTGCCGTGGCCGCTGAGCTTCTCCTACGGCCGCGCCATGCAGCAGGCCGCGCTGAAGCTGTGGGCCAAGGACACCAAGGCCAACATCGCCAAGGCACAGCAGACCGTGTACGACCGCGCCAAGGAAAACGGCCAGGCGGCACTGGGCAAGTGGAACGGCTGATACCGGCCTGACCGCACCTGAAAAAAATGCCGGCCTTGTGCCGGCATTTTTTTGGTTCTTCGCCCTGCCCAGGCGCAACCGTCGGCGGTTTGGGCGCTGGGGCCCCATGCCCTTTCCGGCGAATGTCCCCCGGCGTCGGCCTGCGGCCGCCACCTCCTCCTTTATTTCGCCCCCAAGGGCATGGGGCCCCAGCGCCCAAACCGCCGACTCCATCGAACATCGCCGGCTTGTGTCCAGGTCCACCACCGGTGTGATGGCGTGCCGCACGCATCCATCGTGGCATGGCAGGATGCGCCAGGCCTGGGCGAGAAGGGAGTCGAAGATGGCATGCCGTTCGTTGTCGCACGCGCTTCTGTTGATGCCGTTGTTGTTTGCCGTGCGTGCGCAGGCGTCTGCATCGCGCGCGTTTGATGTCATCAGCTACGACGTCGCGCTTGAGCCGGACATTCAGCAAAAGCGCCTGCAGGGAAAAGTGACCGTGTGGTTCGACGCGGTCCAGCGCGTGCAGACATTGACCCTGAATGCCGGCGAGCTGGACATAGCTTCGGTCACCCAGGGCGGGCGTGCGCTGCAGTTCGAGCAGACCAACGGCCGCCTTCGGATCACGCTGGCCGAGCCGATACCTTCAGGCGCCTTCGGCAACGTTCGCATTGCATACTCCGGCGCGCCCCGCTTCGGACTGGAGTTCGCCCCCGAGCGCGACGAGGTGTACAGCGTGTTCTCCACCAGCCAATGGATGCCGTCGGTGGATGCGCCGGATGAGCGGGCCCGCCTGCATCTGTCGCTCACACTACCAGCCGGTCTGCTGGCTGCCGGTAGTGGTCGTGCAGAACCACCGCGCACGCTGGCTGATGGCCGAATTGAACACCGCTGGTCGTCCGATAGCGCACTGCCGGCGTACGTGTATGGCTTTGCGGCTGGGCGCTATCAGGAAGCCACCCACCAGCACGCTGCCATCGCGCTGCGCTTCCTGTCGGTGGATCGAACCCCGGCACAACTGCAGACGCTGTTTGCCCGCACCGGCGACATGCTCGACTTCTTCGCTGCGCGCGCCGGGCTGCCCTACCATGGTGAGAGTTACCAGCAAGCACTGGTGAAAAGGACCATCGGCCAGGAAATGGCCGGGCTGTCGCTGATGTCCGAGGCCTACGGGCAGGGCGTGCTGGACGATCCGGCCGACACCGCGCTGATGGCGCACGAGGCCGCCCACCAGTGGTGGGGCAACCGGGTGACCTGCGCCAGCTGGCAACACTTCTGGCTCAACGAAGGCATGGCCAACTTCATGACCGCCGCGTACCTGCAGCATGCGCAGGGCGAGGCGGCCTACCAGGCGCAGGTGCAGGGCTGGCGCACGCGGCTGGACGCGCTGCGCGCCAAAGGCGCCGACCATTCGCTGGTCTATGCCTCCTGGGATGCGCCCACCGCCGACGACCGCGCGGTGGTCTATCGCAAGGGCGCGTATGTGCTGCACCTGCTGCGCGGTGAACTGGGGGAGGACGCGTTCTGGCGTGGCCTGCGCGATTACACCGTGGCCAACGATGGGCGCTCGGTGACCACCCTCGACTTCCAGCACGCAATGGAAAAGGCCGCCGGGCGCTCGCTGCAGCCGTTCTTCCGGCAGTGGGTGTACAGCGCAGACACAACGGCGCGCTGAAAACGCAGGTCAAGGCAGGCCCCCGCCGCCTTACGGCAATGACGGCCCATGGATGCCGTTGATGCTGGCATCGGAAGAGAAGATGAAACGGTGCTCGACGCGGCCGTCCTTGCCGTCCACCGTCACATCGATCATTGAATAGGCGGGCGTATTGCCGGCCAGCGACAGCGACTGCCGCCACTGCTCCACCTGCGCCGCATCAGTGCGGCTGTCCGTGGAGATCGTGCCCGCACACAGGCTCAGCCCGCAGGCAAAATTCTGCATCGACAGCCCCGGGGTGTCCTTCAGTGCGGCCTGCATTGTCCGGGAATACGCGTCGGTGAGTTCCGCCGCTTCCGGGACGCGCATGGACTGCTGGGCGATCAGCGACAGGTAGTGATCGAACGCGTCGCCCTGCAGCGCGAGCATGGCCTGGTCGAAGGAGAGTGCCGAGCCCTGCAGCATCGCCGATTCGAAAGCGAGGTAGGGCGTTGCGCTGGACGCATGGGCCATCGACGGCGACGCCTGCTGCGCGGCGGGCGCACCTGCGTCATGCCTGTTGTGGGGCAGCTGCGGTGGGCGCGTCCCCGACGTGGCTGACGCTGCCGCGCCCACGCGGGGCAGGTTGGCCACGGACCGTGGCTGCAGGACGTACCAGGCACCGACCAACAGCACGACCACCGCCAGGCCGATTCCCCACCGCGTGCTTCCCTTGCGCATCCCCTTCTCTGTATTGGCTGCCGAACCCCTGCGCCACAACCGCGTGGTACAGCGCAGACACTATCGGCGGTACGCAGGTGGAAATAGAACACAGTTCACGTTTCGATTCGCGGCATGCGCAGTACGCTGGATTGAGATGCGCGCGGCCTATCGGTTCAAGCATCTACATACGCGGTCTACGATGGCCGGGGAGCGTGTGCGGAAGGGCGCGCGATGCGTCTGCTGCCGTCCGGCGTTGCGGCTGCGCCATATTTCATCGGAATGGAACGTTCTTCCCAACAGGAGTAGGAGTGATATGAAGCGTCAACTGTTTCCCGGTGTAGTGGCCGTACTCGTTGCAGGGGGGCTGCTTGCGGGCGCCGCATTCGCGGCCACTCAGACCATCACCGCCAGCACCCGCAACGGTGGCTCCACCCCGGGCAGCGCCACGGCCACCTCGGCGTCCCGCGTCACTTGTACCCAGGCGTCCGGGGCAACGGCGGGCACCATCCCACGCTGCAGCCTGCAGGCCCCGGGCTGGAACGGCGTGGTGGAAGTGGGGAAGTCGATCGGCACCACGGGCGCCGGCAATGTGGTCCTCAACTGCAACGGCAGCTACCCCGCCAACGGCGGCCTGAGCTGCACCGCGCAGATCGACGATACGGTGTGCACGGCATCGCAGACGATTTCCGGATCGGCCAGCGGCGGCAGCTCGTATCGCGGGCTGGCGGCCGTCAAGGCCAATGCCACCATCCAGTGCGTGTCCGCTACGGGTGGGACCGGTGGCACAACCTGCGGCATCCAGGCGCCGGGCGCGAATGCGTCGATGACGGCGGGCCAGACGATCACCTCCTCCGGGCCGGGCACGGTCGCGCTGTCGTGTGGCGGTCAGTATCCCGCGTCAGGCGGTGGGCTGAACTGCACCGCCCAGATCACCCAGGTCTGCCCTTGATCGAGGCGATGTGAAAAACGCCGGCGATGCCGGCGTTTTTCCTGCATCAGGCGCGTGCGCTCAATGCGACGCGGCCAATCCTGCGTCGCCCAGCGGTGGCATCACCAGCGGGCGAGGCTCGTCAGCGGCCTGTCCTGCCGATGCCAGTGCCTGCAGGTAGGCTTTCGCGGTGGCCGTGTTGAAGGCCACCAGCACGATCCGCTTGGGCTGTGCATGGCTGCGTTGCCACGCCAGGGTTTCGGTCACGGCCACCTGTGCCGCCTGGTGGATCGGGTAGCCGAATACCCCGCAACTGATGGCCGGGAACGCAATCGACTGCAGGCCCAGCGTTTCGGCCAGCTGCAGCGACTTCCAGTAACAGTTGGCCAGCAGGGCCGGTTCGTCGCGCTGGCCGTCCTGCCACACCGGACCCACCGTATGGATCACATGGCGGGCCGGCAGGTTGTAGGCCGCGGTGGCACGCACCTCGCCCGTGGGGCAACGCATGCCCGGGCGGATCTCGGGCAGGGCTTGGCATTCGGCCAGCAGCGCGGGACCGGCCGCGCGATGGATCGCGCCGTCCACACCGCCACCGCCCAGCAGGGATTCGTTGGCCGCATTGACGATCGCATCCACCGCCAGGGTCGTGATGTCGCCCTGCCACACTTCGATCTTCATGCGTGCCGCTCCTTGATACTGAAACCGGGTCCATGCAACGGGTGACTGCTTCCCCGCACGTTACCGGGCGGGGGATCTAGGTTGCGTCATCATCGTCTCAGGCGACGCGACCCGATGTGCGGCGCCCTGCAGTTCACACGATGCGGTCCATTGCCTTCACCGTAGATGAAGGCAACAGCGATAGCTGAATACGAAGACGCCCACCGGGCGGTGGGCGTCTCCGGCTCCTTCAAACCAACGCGGGGCTCAGGGCAGACCGGCCAGCCAGTCGTCGTCGGAGCCCTCGTTGATGTCGGCAAACAGCGGGGTGGAGAAGTAGCGCTCGCCGGTGTCGGGCAGCATCGCCAGGATCACGCTGCCCTTCTCGGCCCGGTCGGCGATGTCCAGCGCGCTGGCCACCGTGGCCCCGGCGGAGATACCCACGAAGATGCCTTCCTCGGCGGCCAGCCGGCGCGACGTTTCAATCGCGCGGGCGTCGTCGATGCTCAGCAGTTCATCGTAGACGCTGCGGTTGAGCACCTCCGGCACGAAGTCCGGGGTCCAGCCCTGGATCTTGTGCGGCTTCCATTCCTCGCCCTTGAGCAGGGCGGCCCCGGTCGGTTCGGTGGCGATGATGCGGGTGTCCGGGCGGGCCACCTTCAGTACCTCGCCCACGCCGGTCAGGGTGCCGCCAGTGCCCCAGCCGGTCACGAAGTAGTCCAGGCGCTTGCCGGCGAAGTCGCGCAGGATCTCCGGCGCGGTGGTATTGCGGTGGTAGGCCGGGTTCGCCGGATTGGCGAACTGGCTGGCCAGGAACCAGCCATGTTCCTCGGCCAGTTCCTTCGCCCGGCGCACCATGCCCGAGCCGCGCTCGGCGGCCGGGGTCAGGATCACCTTGGCCCCGTAGGCGCGCATCAGCTTGCGGCGCTCGATGGAGAAGGTTTCCACCATGGTGGCCACGAACTTGTAGCCCCGGGCGGCCGCCACCATCGCCAGCGCCACGCCGGTGTTGCCCGAGGTCGCCTCGACGATGGTGTCGCCGGGCTTGAGCACGCCGCGCGCTTCGGCGTCCAGGATGATCGCCAGTGCCAGCCGGTCCTTTACCGAGCCGCCGGGGTTGAACGACTCCACCTTGGCGTAGACGGTGACGTGGTCGGGGGCGATGCGGTTCAGGCGAACCACCGGGGTGTTGCCGATGGTGTCCAGGATCGAGTTGTACAGGGCCATGGGAATGCTCCAGGGAAGTCCGTTCACCGCGCCCGGCGCGGCAGGGGGAGGGCAGGGCGGGGATGCTCCGGCAGACCGTAGCCCCGGCATATGCCCCCGGGAAATGACCTGATACCCTTCTTAAACAACATTTGGTTATAAGCTGGTGACGGCAATTGCCCTACAGTCGGATTGCCCTCCCTTCGCCTGCCGTGCCACACGCCCATGACGCTGACCCAACTCCGTTATCTGGTGGCCATCGCCGACGCCGAGCTCAACATCACGCTCGCCGCGTCGCGGGTGCATGCCACCCAGCCTGGCTTGTCCAAGCAGCTCAAGCAGCTGGAAGACGAGCTGGGCTTCCTGTTGTTCGTGCGCAAGGGGCGCAGCCTGGAAGCGGTCACGCCGGCCGGCGTGGAAGTGATCGGCCGCGCGCGCGCCGTGCTGGGCGAAGCCAACAACATCCGCACCTACGCGGCCAACCAGCGCCGCGAGAGCCAGGGCCAGCTGGTCCTCACCACCACCCACACCCAGGCGCGCTTCGTGCTGCCGCCGGCGGTGGCGAAGATCAAGCAGGCCTACCCGCAGGTCAGCGTGCACCTGCAGCAGGCCGCTGAAAGCGATGCGCTGGACCTGCTCAGCCAGGGCGATGCGGACATTGCGATCATCTCCACCGCCGGTGCCGAACCCAGCGCCGGTATCGCCATTCCGCTGTACCGGTGGCGGCGTCTGGTGCTGGTGCCGCGCGGGCATGTGCTGGACCGCCCCGGTGCCGCGCCGGACCTGCAGGCGCTGTCCACCCAGCCGTTGATCAGCTATGAATCCTCCACCCGCGGCAGCTCCTCGTTGCAGCGTGCCTTCGCCAGTGCCGGGCTGACCCCCGACATCGCGCTGACCGCGCTGGATGCGGATCTGATCAAGACCTACGTGCGCACCGGCCTGGGCGTGGGCCTGCTGGCGGAGATGGCGGTCAACGCCAGCGACGAAGACCTGCGCGCGTGGCCGGCCCCGGCCCCGATCGACGAGTGCATCGCCTGGGCGGTGCTGCCGCGTGACCGCGTGCTGCGCGACTACGCGCTGGAGCTGGTGCACGTGCTCGCCCCGCAGATCGACACCCGCGACCTGCGCCGCGTCATCGACGGCAACCAGGAGGCCAACTGGCCGCTGCCGCCGACCTGGGAATCGCTGACGCAGACCATCACCGTCTGACAGGTTGCTCGACCAACGGTCGGGCACTACCGCGGCACGGGACGCGGGTGCCACATATCACCGGACACGCGCGGCACATCGCACCCGGTCGGAACCACACATCGCACCCACCGGCCCAGTAGGTGCCGACCGTTGGTCGGCACATCGCCTCCGACACCGCGCATGCCGCCCGCATTCGCTGCGACGGTTGGTCGCAGGGCGTCGGGCCGCCCGGCCCACGGTCGGGCGCTACCATGACCGGGTGAATGTCCGCCGTCGCCCGTATGCCGTCCTGCTGCAGCTCGCCTTCGTGGCGACGCTGCTGATGGCGCTGGCGCCGCTGGTCAGCCGCTGGCAACAGGCGCATGCCGATGCGCCGTTGATGCTGATGCCGTCGGGCATGACCCATGCCATGCCGGTTGCCGATGCTCCCGCCGACCCGCACGCCGGGCACGGCATGCCGGCCTCGCACCAGCACCACGCGATGCCGATGCACGACATGCCGATGCACGACATGGCCACGCACGCCGCCGCCCCGTCGCCGAGTGCACCTGCGCCGCCGCTGGACGAACACACCGGCCATGGCGAGGCGTGCGAGTACTGCATGATGGCCTCGCGGCTGATGCCGTGGCTGGCGGTGCTGATTCTGCTGTTGCCGGCATTGCCGGTGATCGCCCCGACGGTGCTAGCTGCCGTCGCCACACCGCGCAGCCTGCGCTGGCCCGCGCATGCCGCACGCGGCCCGCCGCTGAACGCCTGAAACCGCCGATGCCCTTTCCTGCTGCGTGACGCCGTGATGGCGGCGCGCGCCTGTGCGTTTTCTGGAGTTCCACATGAATCTCGCTTCCCGCAGTGCGGGCGCAATGACGCGCCTGTCTGTTTCCCTGTCGCTCGCCTTGGCCATGCTGCCGCTGCACGCCGCCGAGCGTGAGCCCGCGCAGACCCTGGACACGCTGGTGGTGACCGCCACCGCCCCGTCCTTGCCACTGCATTGGGTCACCGACCCGCGCCTGCCGCGGCAACCGGTGCCGGCCAGCGATGGCGCCGACTACCTCAAGACCGTGCCGGGCTTTTCGGCGATCCGCAACGGCGGCACCAACGGCGATCCGGTGCTGCGTGGCATGTTCGGGTCACGCCTGAACATCGTCAGCAACGAGGGCAACCTGATCGGTGCGTGCCCCTCGCGCATGGACAATCCGCTGTCCTACATCGCGCCGGAAACCTTCGACCGGCTGACCATCATCAAGGGGCCGCAGAGCGTGCGCTGGGGCGCCGGGGCGTCGGCCGGCACGGTGCGCTTCGAGCGCGACACCCCGCGTTTCGACGCACCGGGCGTGGACATCAACGCCAGCGCGCTGGTCGGCTCGCGCAACCGCAATGACCAGGTGCTCGACCTGACCGCCGGTGCGTCGCAGGGCTACGTACGGGTCAACGGCAACCGCTCCGAAGCGGACGATTACAAGGACGGCAACGGCGACGTCGTGCCCTCCAAGTGGCGCAAGTGGAACAGCGACGTCGCCGTCGGCTGGACCCCCGATGCCGACACCGTGGTGGAGCTGTCGGCCGGCACCGGCGACGCCATCGCGCGCTATGCCGGGCGCGGCATGGATGGCGCCGCATTCAAGCGCACCAGCTATGCCGCCCGTTTCGAGAAGGACAACCTGTCCGGTGCCTGGGACAAGCTGTTGGCCAACGTGTACTACAACGACGCCGACCACATCATGGACAACTACACGCTGCGCACGCCGAACCCGGACAGCAGCATGCCGATGCCGATGGCGGCCAATGTCGACCGGAGAACCATGGGCGGGCGCATCGCGTCGGAATGGCGCTGGCAGGACATCGCGGTGGTCGCCGGCGTAGACGCGCAGGACAGCCGGCACCGCGACCGCAGCGGCATGGGCCGCAACACCTATCAGCAGCAGCCCTGGCGCACCGATGCCCGCTTCGAGAGCCTCGGTGCCTTCAGTGAAATCACCCTGGGCGAAGGCACTGCCCAGCGCTGGGTGGGCGGCCTGCGCATCGACCGTGCCGAGGTCTCCGACGAACGCCGCACGGCCGGGATGATGGGCATGCCCAATCCCACGGCGGGCCAGCAGCGCCGCGAGAACCTCGGCAGCGGCTTTGTGCGCATCGAACGTGACCTCGCCCCCGCGCTGACCTGGTACGCTGGTATCGGCCACAGCGAACGCATGCCCGACTACTGGGAACTGTTCTCGCCCGACAGGGGGCCGATGGGCGCGCCGAATGCGTTTGCCGGCCTCCAGCCGGAGAAAACCACCCAGCTCGACCTCGGCCTGCAGTACCGCAGCGAGCGCCTGAATGCCTGGGTGTCAGCCTACGCCGGTCGCGTGCAGGACTACATCCTGTTCACCTATCACGACGGCGGCATGATGGGCAGCATGACCCAGGCCAACAACGTGAATGCGCGCATTGCCGGCGCCGAAGCCGGTGTCGACATCACCGTTGCCCCGCAGTGGAAGCTCGGCGGCAGCCTGGCCTATGCCTGGGGCGAAAACCGCAGCGATGGCACGCCGCTGCCGCAGATGCCGCCGCTGGAAGCGCGCCTGAGCGCCACCTGGGAAGCCGACCGCTGGAGCGTCGGCGCGCTGGCCCGCGCGGTGGCCCACCAGCATCGCGTCGCCGATGGCCAGGGCAACGTGGTGGCCCGTGACCTGGGCCCGAGTGCCGGCTTTGCGACCGTGGCGCTCAATGCCGGCTATCGCATCAACGACGCGCTGCTGCTCAGCGCCGGTCTCGACAACGTGTTCGACCGCGCCTACAGCGAGCACCTGAACCTGGCCGGCAGCGCGGACTTCGGCTTCCCGGCCGACCCGGTGCGGATCAACGAGCCGGGCAGGACGGCGTGGATGAAGGTGAATTACCGGTATTGAGGGACGTGGCCCCGGGCGTTGCCCGGCTGCATGCCCACCCCCACGTAAAGCCGGGCTCTGCCCGGCTGAAGGCATCACCGCCCGACCCGGACCCGCAGCCACGTAGAGCCGGGCTCTGCCCGGCTGAAGCCGTCCCCGCCCGACACGGACCCGCAGCCACGTAGAGCCGGGCTCTGCCCGGCTGAAGGCGTCCCCGCTCGACACGGACCCGCAGCCGGGCAGAGCCCGGCTCTACGAGATGCCCCCGGCCGTTGACGCCATCCGACACGTGCCGATACACGCCGTTACACACCCGCACAGCCCAGCACGAAAGGCATTTCGGCTGCCACCGGGCCCCGGTAAACGCTTGGCACATATGCCCGGCCAGCCCCGACCCGTACACTCGCCGGTCGTGGGTTTAACGGGATTTTTTCACATGTTGGGACGCATCACCGCGCGCATCGCCGCTGGCCTCACCCTGGCCCTGTTGGCCGGGTGCAGCAGCAAGGACGACACCGCGCGCCGGGCGGCAGACGCCGTACCGGTCACTACCCAGGTGGTGCAGACCTCCGCATGGAACGACACGCTGCAGGCGCTGGGTACCGCCAAGGCGCGTGAGTCGGTGACCATCACCGCCAAGGTCAGCGAGATCATCGAAACCGTCCACTTCGAGAGCGGCCAGCAGGTCAGCGCCGGCACCCCGTTGGTCACCCTGCGCGGGCAGGCCCAGGAAGCCGCCCTGCTGCAGGCGCAAGCCACCTTTGCCGAGGCCGACCAGCTGTACAAGCGGCAGCGCGAACTGGCGGCCCAGCAGCTGGTGGCCAGCGCCACCCTGGACACCCAGCGCGCCATCCGCGATGCCGCCGAGGCGCGCGTGCGCGAAATGCAGTCGGACATCGGCGACCGTCGCGTGCGCGCACCGTTCGCCGGCGTGCTCGGCATCCGCCAGGTCAGTGCGGGCTCGCTGGTCACCCCCAGTACCAGCATCGCCACCCTGGACGACATCGAGCGCATGCACGTCGATTTCCAGGTACCCGAAGCCGAACTGGCCAGCCTCGGCACCGGCGACAAGGTCACCGCCACCAGCGTCGCCTATCCCGGCCGCAGCTTCGAGGGCGTGGTGGCCACCATCGACACCCGCGTCGACCCGGGTACCCGCGCGGTCACCGTGCGCGCCGACTTCATCAATGCCGACCACGCCCTGCGCCCGGGCATGCTGCTGGACATCCGCATGTTCCGCCCGGAGCGCCAGGCCCTGGTCATTCCGGAAATCGCCGTGGTGCAGGTGGGCCGCGATTCGTTCGTGTACCGGGTCAAGGCCGACCACAGCGTGGAACGCATCGATATCACCAGCGGCGCGCGCCGTGCCGGCGTGGTCGAAATCCGCAGCGGCCTGAAGGCCGGCGATCGCATCGTGGTTGACGGTACCGGCAAGCTGCGCCCGGGCCTGAAGGTTGATGAGCGCCCAGTGTCGGCCGTACCCGCCGCCAAGCCCGCGGACCCGGCCGGATGAAACTCTCCAACATTTCCATCCAGCGCCCGGTCTTCGCGGTGGTGATGAGCCTGCTGCTGGTCGTGCTGGGCGTCATGTCGTTCACCCGCCTGACCCTGCGCGAGCTGCCCGCGATCGACCCGCCGATCGTCTCGGTATCGGTGGATTACACCGGTGCTTCGGCCGCGGTGATCGAAAGCCGCATCACCCAGGTGCTTGAAGACGCCCTGGCCGGCATCGAAGGCATCGATACCATCAACGCGCGCAGCTCCAACGGCCGCGCCCAGGTTAGCATTGAATTCACCTCCAACCGCGATATCGAGGCGGCCGCCAACGACGTGCGCGATGCGGTCAGCCGTGTTGCCGACCGCATGCCCGAAGAGGCGCGGCCGCCGGAAATCGCCAAGGTCGAAAGCGACGCCGACCCGATCATCTGGTTCAACATAACCTCCTCCAGCATGGACACGCTGGAGCTGAGCGACTACGCCGACCGGTACGTGGTCGACCGCTTCTCCAGCCTGGACGGCGTGGCCCAGGTCCGCATCGGCGGGCGCCAGCGCTATGCCATGCGCATCTGGCTCGACCGTGACCAGCTGGCCGCGCGTGGCCTTACCGTGGGCGACGTGGAAACCGCGCTGCGCAATGAAAACGTCGAGCTGCCGGCCGGCCGCATCGAATCGGCCGACCGCGACTTCACCCTGCGCGTGGAGCGCAACTACGTGAAGCCGGAAGACTTCGCCACCATTCCGCTCGGCAAGGGCGCCGACGGCTACGTGGTGCGCATGGGCGACGTGGCCAAAATCGAGCTGGCCTCGTCCGAGCGACGCGCGTATTACCGCAGCAATGGCGAACCGGGCATCGGTCTGGGCATCGTCAAGACCTCCACCGCCAACTCGCTGGACGTGGCCCGCACCGCACGTGCCGAAGCCGAGCGGGTCGGGCAGACCCTGCCCGAAGGCACCCACATCTTCGTCGCCTTCGACAACACCACCTTCATCGAAGCCGCCGTGGACCGCGTCTACGCCACGCTGGTGGAAGCCATGCTGCTGGTACTGGCGGTGATCTGGCTGTTCCTCGGCAGTTTCCGCGCCGCGCTGATCCCCGCCGTGACCGTGCCGGTGTGCCTGGTGGCGGCGTTCATCGCGCTGTACGCGTTTGGGTTCTCCATCAACCTGCTGACCCTGCTGGCGCTGGTGCTGTGTATCGGCCTGGTCGTCGATGACGCCATCGTGGTGGTGGAAAACGTGCAACGTCGCATCGACCTGGGCGAACCGCCGCTGGTGGCCTCCAAGCGCGGCACCGCGCAGGTAGCCTTCGCGGTGATCGCCACCACCGCCGTGCTGGTGGCGGTGTTCCTGCCGGTGGGCTTCCTGGAAGGCAATACCGGCCGCCTGTTCCGCGAGCTGGCCGTGGCGCTGGCGGCTGCGGTGGCGCTGTCGGCGTTCGTCTCGCTCACGCTGACCCCGATGATGGCCTCCAAGCTGCTCAAGCCGCACAGCGGCCAGCCGCCCAAGGGCCTGCACGGGGTGATCAACCGCAACCTCGACCGCGTCTCGGCCGCCTACGGGCGCGTGCTCGACGCGCACGTCGGGCGCACGTGGATCTACGTGGTGGTGATGGTGCTGTCGCTGCTGGCCAGTGCGTTGCTGCTCAAGGTGCTGCCGTCCGAACTGGCCCCGGCCGAAGACCGCGGTTCGTTCCAGATCATGATCGATGGCCCGGAAGGCGCCGGCTACGACTACACCGTGGGCCAGGTGCAGGAAGTGGAAAAGGTGGTGGCCGGGTTCGTCGGCGACGACAAGCCGATCGTGCGCGCCAACCCGCGCGTTCCCGGCGGCTTCGGTGCCAGCGAAGAAATGCATACGGGCCGCATCAGCGTGTTCCTGCAGCCGTGGCGCGAGCGCCAGGCCGCCACGCCGGACGTGGCCGCCGACCTGCAGAAGCACCTGGACGGCATCCGCGGCGTGCGCGTGCGCACCCAGGTCGGGGGCGGCCTGGTGCGCAGCCAGGGCCAGCCGTTCCAGATCGTGCTGGGCGGGCCGGAGTACGCGGAAATCGCGCAGTGGCGCGATCGCATGCTGGCGCGCATGGCCGACAACCCGGGCCTGGTCGGACCGTATTCGGACTACAAGGAAACCCGGCCGCAGATGCGGGTCAACATCGACCGCCAGCGCGCCGCCGACCTGGGCGTGTCGGTCACCGCAATCGGCAGTGCGCTGGAAACCATGATGGGCTCGCGCCGGGTCACCACCTTCGTCGACAACGGCGAGGAATACGACGTGCTGGTCCAGGCCGGGCGCGACGGCCGCGCCACCCCGGCCGACCTGGCCGCCATCCGCGTGCGCGCCAGCAGCGGCGAACTGGTGCCGCTGTCCAACCTGGTCACGCTCAGCGAAGTGGCCGAAGCGGGCAACCTCAACCGCTTCAACCGGCTGCGCTCGATCACCATCACCGCGGGCCTGGCCCCGGGCTACCCGCTGGGCGAGGCGATCGCATGGGCCCAGCAGACCGCCCGCGAGGAGCTGCCGCAGCACGCGCAGCTGGACTGGAAGGGCGAATCGCGCGAGTACCAGAACGCCGGCAGCGCCGTGCTGCTGACCTTCGCCATGGCCTTGCTGGTGGTGTACCTGGTGCTGGCCGCGCAGTTCGAGAGCTTCATCCACCCGCTGGTGATCATGCTGACCGTGCCGCTGGGCGTGCTCGGCGCACTGCTGGGCCTGTATGTCAGCGGCGGCAGCATCAACCTGTTCAGCCAGATCGGCATCGTGATGCTGGTGGGGCTGGCGGCCAAGAACGGCATCCTGATCGTGGAGTTCGCCAACCAGCTGCGCGATGAAGGCCGCGACGTGCACCGGGCCATCGTCGAATCGTCGATGGTGCGGCTGCGCCCGATCCTGATGACCTCCATCGCTACCGTGGTGGGCGCGATCCCGCTGGTGGTCGCCGGTGGCCCGGGCTCGGCCAGCCGCGGCACCATCGGCATCGTGGTGATCTTCGGCGTCACCGTGTCCACCTTCCTGTCGCTGTTCGTGGTGCCGGCGTTCTACTCGCTGCTGGCCCCGTACACGCGTTCGCCCGAAGCGGTGGCCCGTGAGCTGGAGAAGCAGGAGGCGGAGACCCCGTCGGTGGGCGGGCACGCCTGACCGGGGGGCAGATGAATACGTAGCTGCGGCCTTGTAGAGCCGGGCTCTGCCGCGCCCTGGATAGTGACGGGGCAGCCGCGTAGAGCCGGGCTCTGCCCGGCTGCTCTTCTCCGCACGGCCAACAAGCGTGAAGCAGCCGGGCAGAGCCCGGCGCTACGTTGCCCAAGCGCGTGGCGACGCGTTTGTCGCCCCCACGCCACCGCCCCCCCACGCACCCGGCGCTACCCGTGGCGGCCCTGATGGTGGAGAATCGACGCGGTCCCCTCCAGCCGACGGGACGTCCTTTTTTTCCGCCGACTGGAGAGAGCGCGTGGAAGCAACCGTACATTTCATCAACGGCATCATCTGGAGCAAGGCGCTGATCGCCGTGTGCCTGGGCGCTGGCCTGTTCTTCAGCATCCGCACCCGGTTCATGCAGATCCGCGGCTTCTTCGAGATGTGCCGCCTTACCGTCAAGGGCGAGAAGTCCGACGCGGGCGTGTCCTCCTTCCAGGCCTTGGCCATGTCGATGGCCGGCCGCATGGGCATCGGCAATATCGCTGGCGTGGCCACCGCCATCGCCTTCGGCGGTCCCGGCGCGATCTTCTGGATGTGGGTCATGGGCTTCCTCGGCGCCTCCACCTCGTACGTGGAATGCACCCTGGCGCAGATCTACAAGACCAAGGACGCCGAAGGCCGCTACCGCGGCGGCCCGGCGTACTACATCGAAAAAGCCATGGGCATGAAGTGGTACGCCCTGGCGTTCGCCGTGGCCACCATCATCGCCGCCGGCTTCCTGATGCCGGGCGTGCAGGCCAATGCCATCGCCGACAGCATCATCAACGCCTGCCGTGGCGGCGCCCTGTGCGGCCCGCTGGATGGCCAATTCATGGGCCTGGCCGACGTCCAGGCACTGAAGCTGGGCATCGGCATCGTGGTGGCGCTGCTGCTGGGCGTGGTCATTTTCGGCGGGGTCAAGCGCATCGCCAACTTCGCCGAAGTGGTGGTGCCGTTCATGGCCGCCGCGTTCATCCTGATGGCCATCGTCATCATGATCATCAACTACGACCGCGTGCCGGAAATGTTCGGCATCATCTTCGACAGCGCCTTCGGCACCCATGCCGCGTTCGGCGCGATGATGGGCCTGGCGGTGGAGTGGGGCATCAAGCGCGGCATCTATGCCAATGAAGCCGGCCAGGGCTCGGGCCCGCACGCGGCAGCCGCCTCGGAGGTCTCGCACCCGGCCAAGCAGGGCTACGTGCAGGCCTTCGCGATCTATTTCGACACCATGATGGTGTGCACCGCCACCGCCTTCCTGATCCTGGCCAGCGGCACCTACAACGTGTACTCGCCGGTGGAAGGTGCCGCCCCGATCTTCCAGGGCCTGGCCGGTATCCCGGAAGGTGCGGGCTACGCGCAGGCCGGCGTGGAAGCGGTATTGCCGGGCTGGGGCGCCTCGTTCGTGTCGCTGGCGATCTTCTTCTTCGCCTTCACCACGATCATGGCCTATTACTACATGGCCGAAACCAACCTCAGCTACATCAACCACAACCGCAAGCGCCCGCTCACCGTGCTGGTGCTGCGCCTGGGCATCATCGGCATGGTGGTGTTCGGTGCGTTCCACAACGCCACCCTGGCGTGGGCGCTGGGCGACATCGGCGTGGGCCTGATGGCCTGGTTGAACATCATCGCCATCCTGATCGTGCAGAAGCCGGCGATGCTGGCGCTGCGCGATTACGAACGACAGAAGAAGCTCGGCCTGGATCCGACCTTCGACCCCGATGCATTGGGCATCAAGAACGCCGATTTCTGGCGTCAACGCAAGCTGGAGTTGTCCCGTAGTGAATGATCCCTGGAAGAATGCCCGCCGCCCGTCTTCGCGGCCGCCGCGGGCCACCCCGCTGCCCCCGCGCGAGGGCGGCACGCCGCCTCCGCCGGGGCGGGGCAACGACGAGCTGCGCCTGTACGGCTGGAACGCCGTGCAGGCCCTGTTCGACAAGCGCCCGCAGGCGCTGCGCAAGCTGTACCTGGCCGAATCGCTGATCCCGCGCCTGCAGCCGATGCTGAAGTGGTGCGTGTCCAACCGGGTGGGGTACCGCGTGGTGGAAGAGGGCGACCTCAACAAGCTGGCCGCTACCACCCACCATGAAGGCGTGGTGGCCGACGTGCTGCGCGCGCCGATGCTGGAGCTGGGCGAGTGGCTGGGCACGCTGCCGGCCGGTACGCCGGCGCTGGCGCTGTGGCTGGATGGCGTGGGCAATCCGCACAATTTCGGCGCGATCCTGCGCTCGGCGGCGCATTTCGGCGTGGCCGGCCTGCTGCTGCCACCGGGGTCCACGCTGGCGCTGTCCGGTGCGGCCGCGCGCGTGGCCGAAGGCGGCGCCGAATCGGTGCCGCTGGTGCGCCTGCCCGCGCTGCCGGAGGCGATGCAGCAGCTGCGCGACGCCGGCTTCAGCCTGGCCGCGACGCTGGTGGACGGCGGCAACAACCTCTTCGCCAGCGACGTGCCGGCGCGTCTGGTCTACGTGATGGGGGCCGAAGGCGAAGGCATGGACCGTGAGCTGGCGCAGGATTGCGACGCGCAGGTGTCCATTCCGGGCACCGGCGCAGTGGAAAGCCTCAACGTGGCATCGGCGACAGCGGTGCTGCTGGCGCACTGGTACGGACGCCAGGCACGCTGAGCAGGACGCGGTTTCGGGTAGCGCGCGTGCGCGCTTGCCCAACGCGATGTGATCGGTGTCACCGATAGCGTTATGACTACAGCCGATTCGGATTTTTCGCATAGTGCGCTGGCCTTGAGCTGCGTCACAGTGCTCGGCGGTACCGTGCTGGGTAGGTGAGGAGAGACACCCACCCAGCGCGGCGCCGTTGTCCGGATCGCAGCAAGTCTGTGACGCTCACCGCGTGGGGTGTGACGAGTCCCGGTAGCCCGGTCGTTTTTCGACCGGGCTTTTTTATGCGCCATCGATAGGTAGAGCCACCCCACGGGTGGCTGCGCGCAGCGCGGGAATCTCCGCTCTCTACGCTTCCGTCATTGCCGCACGCAATGAACACCACCGTTGCGATTGCCAGCCAAGAACGCAAAACAGCACCATCGCAAGTGTTTTGAATTTACATGCGTGAAGCTCCGCACAGATCGGAAAAAATAAGGTTTTTGCACGTTGTTGCCACCCAACGCGCTGTGCAGATTGGCGCAGCGGTGTGCTTGCGCATCGTCTTCTTTCCAGTCTCACGGGAGCCTTGGCATGACCTTGTCCGCGTTGTCGTTTCATCGTGTCGCCGCGCTAGCGCTGGCGGCTGTTTCCCTGGGGCTGTTCGCCCCGCACGCCGCTGCCCAGGCACGCAGCCTTGACGGGGTGAATTTCACCGGTCCGCTGGTCACCGCCAACCCGGCCGGGGTGCCGCGCGGCCACTGGTACATCGAGCCCTACCTGGTCCGCGTCGATAGTGATGCCGGTTACGACGCCAGCGGCCGCCGCCAGCGCAGCAGCGACAGCGGCGCCTGGCTCACCGTCGTGCCCATCGCCTACGGCATGGGCGAGCGCGTCACCGCGCAGGTCAATCTCAGCGCGGCACGTGCCGACGCGGCTGGCGCGCGCAGCGGTGCCGTGCGTGCGGGCGACACCACCGCGCGGCTGCAGTACCTGCTGCAGGCCCCCAGCGCCGACGGCACGCGCCCGGCCATCTCGGTGGCGCTGCTGCAGCGCTTTGCCACCGGCAGCTACGACCGCATCGGGGGCAATCCACTCAACGCCCAGGGCGATGGCGTGCAGCGCACCACCTTCGCACTCGGTGTGCAGCAGGTGCTGTGGATGCCCAACGACCGCCCGTTGCGCTGGCGTGGCCAGCTCAGCGCCAGCCCGGCACCGGCACGCGTGGCGCTGCACGACAGCAGTGTGTATGGCACCGATCCCGGCTTCCGGGGCAGCATCGCGCGCGGCTCGTTGCGCGGTCTGTCGCTGGGGGCCGAGTACAGCTTCAACGCGCGCTGGGTGGCCGCGCTGGACGTCACCGCCAGCCGCGAAAGCGACCAGCACATCACCGGCTATGCCCCGGGCAGCGAGGGCCTGCGGAGCATCAACCAGCGCCGACCTTCCAGCAGCAGTGTCAGCGTGGCGCCGGCCATCGAGTACCACTTCAGTCCGTCGCTGGGGCTGATCGCCGGCGTGGAGTTCAGCGTGGGCGGCCGCAACAGCGGCGCGTTCGTCAGCCCGCAGATCGCGCTCGGGATGTTCTTCTGATGCGCGCGCCTTCGACCCTCCGCACCGCCATCGGGAGCCGCCCATGACCGTCGAATCCATCGTTGCCCGCCTGCTCGACCTGGTCTGGAGCCCGGCGCTGGTGGGGCTGTGCCTGTTGGCTGGCCTGTACTTCAGCGTGCGTACCCGTTTCATCCAGCTACGCGCATTGCCGGACATGCTGCGCCTGTTGTTCAGTTCCACCCGCTCGGCTTCCGGGGTGTCTTCGTTCCAGGCACTGAGCCTGTCGCTGTCCAGCCGGGTCGGCGTCGGCAACATCGCCGGCGTCGCGATGGCCATTGCCTACGGTGGTCCCGGTGCGATCTTCTGGATGTGGTGCGTGGCCTTCCTGGGCGCCAGCAGCGCCTTCATCGAATCAACGTTGGCGCAGATCTACAAGGAGCGCGACGCCAACGGCCAGTACCGCGGTGGCCCGGCGTACTACATCGAACGCGCGTTGGGCCAGCGCTGGTATGCCGTGGCCTTCGCGTGGAGTGCGGTGATCGGCTGCGGGCTGTTCCTGCCGGGCACCCAGTCCAACGCGATCGCCAGCGCGCTTGACGGCGCCTGGGGCATTCCCGCCAGTGCATCGGCGGCCGGTATGGTGGTCGTGGTCGGGTTGGTGATCTTCGGCGGCGTGCGCCGCATCGCCAACGTGGTGCAGGTGGTGGTGCCGGTAATGGCGATCGGCTACCTGCTGGTGGCTGCGGTGGTGATGGCGCTCAATGTGGACGCGCTGCCGGGCATGGCGCGGCTGATCGTCGACAGCGCGTTCGGTACCGACGCCGCGTTTGGCGCGATGATCGGCACTGCCATCCAGTGGGGCGTGCGTCGCGGGGTGATGTCAAACGAGGCCGGGATGGGCAGCGGCGCGCATCCGGCTGCGGCCGCCGAGGTCTCGCACCCGGTCAAGCAGGGGCTGGTGCAGGCGTTCTCGGTCTACATCGACACCCTGGTGGTGTGCAGCGCCACCGCGTTCCTGGTGTTGTCCACCGGTGCCTACAACGTGTACGACCCGGCCGCGGCCAGCCACGCCGGCATGCTGGTGGCGAACGTGCCCGGGTTGGCTGCGGGGCCGCACTTCGTGCAGCACGCGGTGGAGTCGGCGTTGCCCGGGTTCGGCACGGCCTTCATCGCGTTGGCGATCCTGCCCTTCGCGTTCAGCACCATCCTGGCGCTGTACTACAACGCCGAAACCAATGTGGTGTACCTGTGCCGCAACCAGCATCGGCCGTGGGTGCTGCGGCTGTTCCAGGTGGCGTTCGTGGGCGTGGCGACGTGGTCGGCGGTCAATACCGCAACGGTGGCGTGGTCGCTGGGCGACATCGGCGTCGGCCTGATGAGCTGGTTGAACATCATCGCGTTGGTGCTGTTGCAGAAGCCGGCGCTGGCCGCATTGCGCGATTATGAGAAGAGCCGGCGTGCCGGCATCGATCCGGTGTTCAACCCGCAGGCGGCCGGCGTTGCCCGGGCGGAGCTGTGGAACGAGATCGCCGCACGCGGCGGTAAGTGAGCAGGGCAGGGACCGTGGCCTGCTGCCACGGTCCCTGCGAGCCGTCATTCGTTGGGCGGCGTGGTTGGCTTGGCTTCGCTGCCGAAGCTGCCGTCGGCCTCGGCGGCCAGGTAGGCAAACACGGTGTAGGCGGCTACGTTCTGTGCCAGCGCCGCCGGATCGATCTTGTCCAGGGTGTCGTCGGCGGTGTGGTGCAGGTGGAAGTAGTCGCTGCCGTCCTGCGCCAACCACGCCCAGGCACCGCCCTTGGCGGCCAGCGGGCCTACGTCGGGGCCCGGGCCGCCCTTGTCGGCCGCGTACTCGATGCCCAGCGGCTTGAGCACCTCGGCGATCTGGCGGGTGGCATCGCGCGAGCCCTGCGGGTTCGGCGAGCCGGTGTTGAAGGCGTAGATGCGGCCGGCGCCGAAGTCGCTCTCGGCGGCCAGCTGGTGCAGCACCACGTCCTTGGCATGCGCCTCGGCATACGCCTTGCCGCCGTACAGACCCTGTTCCTCGTTGGCGAACGCCACCACGCGGATGGTGCGCTTCGGTGCCTGCTTGAGCTGGCCGATCAGATGGCCCGCGGCCATGGTGATGCCCACGCCGGCGCCATCGTCCACCGCGCCGCTGCCCAGGTCCCAGGAATCGAGGTGACCGCCGATCACCACGACTTCCTTGGGAAGGCTGCGCCCGGTGATTTCGCCGATGACGTTGTACGAGGTGGCCTTGCCGTCCCACCCGCAATCCAGGCTCAGCTTCAGCGTGGTGCTGCCGAGGGCGACCAGGCGAGCGAGCTGGTTGGCATCGGGTACCGACAATGCGGCGGCCGGCACCGGCGTCAGACCCTCATCGAAACGGGTGATGCCGGTGTGCGGCACGCGGTGCGAATCGGTACCGGCCGAGCGCATCACAAAGCCCACCGCGCCCTTGCGGATCGCCTCGGACGGACCCTTGCTACGCACGGCGCCCCCGTTGGCGTAGTCACGGCCGTCGCGGTAGGCGGTCATCTGGTAGTCGACGAAGGCGATCTTGCCCTTCAACGAGCCTTCCGGCGCGGCCTGCAACGCGGCCAGGTCGGCAAAGCGCACCACCTCGGCCTCGACCGTGCCGCCCGGGCTGCCGCCCAGGGCGGTAATGGTCAGCGGCTGTGCGTGCTCGCCGATCACATGGGCGTGTTCACTGCGGCGCTCCCACTTGGGGAAGGTCACCGGCTCGGTCCAGACCTTGTCAAAGCCCAGTGCCTTGAACTTGGCCACGGCCCAGGCTACGGCGCGGGCATCGGCTTCGCCACCGGCGATGCGCGGGCCGATCTCGGTGGTGAGCGACTCGACCACCTTCCAGCCGGTGTCGTCCTTGAGGGCCTGCTCGCGCAGTTCGGCGGCGGTGGCCAGCGACTTGGGTGCCAGCGTGGTGGGGCCGGTCGCCGCGAACGCCGGGGCGGCCAACAGTGCGAGGGAGGATGCGATGGCAAGGACGCGGCGACGCATGGACAGCTCCGGAAAGCAGGACAGAAGCGTCCGAGCTTAGCAGCCTGCCGGGCCCGCACATGGGTGGGAGGTCATGGTTGCGCGGACGCTGTTTTCCATACGCGAAAACCCCGCCGGGGCTGGGTTTTTGAATGCGCATCTGCCACGGCGGAACCCGATGCCCGGTAGTGCCGGCCGCTGGCCGGCTCCGCACTCATCCAGCATTGCCAAGAGCCGGCCAGCGGCCGGCACTACCGATGCCTGCTGCGGCCCTTACTGCTTGAGGTTGTCGCGGATCTCGCGCAGCAGCAGCACTTCTTCGCTCGGCGCGGGCGGCGCAGCGGGCTCGGCCTGCTTCTTGCGCGCCAGGCGGTTGATGAACTTCACCACCATGAAGATGGCAAACGCCACGATGACGAACTGCACCACGGTGTTGAGGAAGTCGCCGTAGCCGATCACCACCGCCGGAATTTCCTTGCCGGTTGGATCCACGCGCGCAGGTGCCAAGGTCCAGGCCAGTTCCGAGAAATCCACGCGTCCAATCACCCAACCCAGCGGCGGCATGATGATCTTGTCGACCAGTGCGGTGACGATCTTGCCGAACGCGGCACCAATCACGACACCGACCGCCAGGTCGATGACGTTGCCACGCATGGCAAATTCCTTGAACTCAGTCAGTACGCCCATCAGGCTCTCCTCGTGGGGAAAATCAACAGATACGCCAGCGTAATGCCGGGGGTGTCATTCGGAGATGATGCCATGGCGCTCGGCCACGTTTTCCAGCCGCGCGCTGAAACGATCCCCCGGCTTCAAGGCGGCCACCCCGGCGGGGGTGCCCATGAAGACCAGGTCGCCGGCTTTCAGTGCCCACAGCTTGGACAGTTCGTGCAGGATTTCCGGCACGTTCCAGATCATCTGGTCCAGCAGCGATTGCTGGCGCACTTCGCCGTTGATTTCCAGCGACAGGTTGAGCGCGGCCAGGTCGCCCACTTCGCCGGCCGGGACCAGTTCGCTGATCGGTGCGGAATGATCGAAGCCCTTGGCCGGATCCCACGGATGCCCCTTGGCCTTGGCTGCCGCCTGCAGGTCGCGGCGGGTCAGATCCAGCCCGACACCGTAGCCGAAGACCAACGCCTCGGCCTGGTCCACCGGCAGCTCGCCGGCCGGCGCGTCGCGACCGATCGCCACCACCAGCTCCACTTCGTGGTGCAGGTCGTGCGTGGCAGGCGGGTAGGGGATCACATCGTCATGTCCAACCACGATCGCATCGGCGGGCTTGCTGAAGAACATCGGGCGGCCGCGATCATCGGCGGCGGGCACGGCCGCCCCCATTTCGCGCGCGTGGTCGGCGAAGTTGCGGCCCACACAGTAGATCCGGCGCACCGGGAACGTACCGCCACCGGCGACCGGAATGCGGGGCTGCTCGGGCGTGGGGATTACATCGGTCATGCGCGCGTCCTGTGGAGAGGTTTCGCCGCAGTCTAGAGCGTTTTTCCGCTCCCACAAACAGAAACGGCCGCGCAGGGCGCGGCCGTCATCAGGAGGGACGCGCGTCAATCAACGCGACATCGGCAAGGCCTGCTTGCGGACCACGCGGTACTCGCCGTCCACGACCCGCGACGGAGCGGTGCGCGCATTCTTGCGCTGGGCAAGCAGCTTCCATGCCAGGCCGGCGATGATCATCGCCGCGCCCACGAACACACCCACGAATACCAGCGCGGCCAGGATCGCCAGGCCCAACAGACCGACCGCAACGCGCACCAACGGGTGGCGCGGCTTGCGCGGCGCGAACAGGGTGCGGAACGTGTTGAACTGGAAGTAGCGCTTGTACATGGCGTTTCTTTGGGCTGAAGTCAGCGAGCCATCAGTATCCGGGGTGATCCCTGTCATTGAGTGAAAAACTCGTTAAGCGTACCGCGCGTTCATTTCAAATCAATGACTTGTGTTCATCGCCGGGCCAGCCACGTGACGGCGTGAGAGAATGCCGCCCCGTTGAATATGCGTGCCGACATGTCCGTTTCCGATACCACCGCCGCTCCCTTGATTGCCTTGGACGCCATTGCCGACGCGGGCTTTGCCGAGGTCGAGGTCACCCTGGACGGCGACAGTGAGTCGCTGGTCATGTACCGCGATGGCGACGACGTACGCGGTTGGCTGAACATCTGCCCGCATGCCGGCCGACGCCTGGACTGGGCTCCGGGGCAGTTCCTGAAAAGCCGGGACGGCCATCTGGTCTGTGCCGCGCACGGCGCGTCGTTCTCGCTCGATGATGGCGGCTGCGTGGCCGGCCCGTGCAAGGGCGACCGCCTGCGCGCGGTACCGTTGCAGGTGCGCGACGGCCAGGTGTGGCTCGGGTAGGTAGCGACCGTTGGTCGCTACGCCTTCGCCTCAGAACATCAGGTTGATCATCGCCACCACCACGATGGTGTAGATCAACGACAGCGGCGCACCGACGCGCCACAGCTCGCGCGGGGTGTAGTTGGCCGGCCCGGTGATCATCGAAATCACCGGGTTGGACGCCGTCATCAGGTTGTTGGAGGCCGACAGCGCCACGATCAGCGCAAACGCGGTGGGGCTGCCACCGGCGGCCAGCGCCAGGTTCACTGCGATGGGCACCATCACAATGGTCGCCCCGACGTGACTGATCACCAGCGAGAACATGGTGGTCAACAACGCCAGCGCGATTTCCAGCACCCACACCGGGATGCCGGTCGGCAGCCGGTCGATGGTGTGGCCGGCGATCCACGCCGCCGCGCCACTGCTGTCCATGGCCCAGCCGAGCGGAATCAGCCCGGCCATCATGAAGATGGTCTTCCAGTTGATCGAGGCATACGCCTCGTCCATGCGCAGCACGCCGGTGAGCAGCATGCCGGCCACGCCGGTCATCAGGGTCAGCGCCACCGGCAGCTTGGAGGTCAGCGCGATCAGGATGGTGATGGCGAAGATGCTCATCGCGATCTTGAACTTGTGCGGTCGCTGCTCGCCCTTGGGGTAGTCGGTGACCACCACGAAGTCGCGGCTCTTGGCGGCCTGGGCCAGGTCGGTCCAGATGCTGTGGAAGACCAGCATGTCGCCGGCGCGCAGGGCCACGTTGCGCACGTCCTCGCGGATCACCTGCTTGTCGCGGTTGATCGCCAGCAGGCTGATCCCGCGCTGCTTGCGCAGCCGCAGTTCCGAGGCGGTCTTGCCGATCACGTCGGAGGTGGGCGGCACCACGGCCTCGGAAATACCGGCGCGGCTGGGGTTGAACAGGTCGCCCAGGTGCTTCAGGCGCGAGGACATGCGCAGGAACTGGTTCTGCGCGAAGTCGTTGACCTGCGCGCGGGCACCCATCACCCCCAGCACGCTGCCCACCCAGATGCGCATCTCCGCCGGTGGTGCCAGCCGGGTGTCATTGCCGGTCTTGAGCGCCAGCAGCAGCGGTGCGTCGTGCACGTTCTCCGCCTCGCCCAGGGTCATGCCCACCAGCGGGCTCTCGGCGCTCACCACCAGCTCGAACACGTCGCCTTCGATGCCGTAGGTCTTGGCGAAGTAGCTCTCGGTGCGCGCCGGGGTGACCCCGTCGTTGGCCAGGGTCTCCTCTTCGACCAGCTTGCGGTCGCCAAAGTAGCGGAAATACAGCAGCGAGGCGACCAGCAGCGCCACACCGATCGGCAGGGGCGCGAACATGCGCAGCGGCTCGATGGTGGCCAGGCCCGAGGGCAGGTTGTTGTTGGCCGACGCCAGCAGATCGTTGAGCAGGATCAGCGGCGAGTTGCCGACCATGGTCAGCGCACCGCCCATCACGATCGCCGCGGCAATCGGCAGCAGCAGGCGCTGCAGGGTCAGCCCGGTGCGTGCGGCCAGCCGCGAGGCCACCGGCAGGTACAGCGCCATCACCGACGGGTTCTGCATGAACGAGGAGTTCAGGCCGGCAATGGCGGTGGTCATCATCAGCAGGCGGGTTTCCACCCCATGCCCCCGGCGCAGCAACCACGCCGCCAGCCGGTTCAACGCCCCTGTGCGGTCCAGGCCCGCACCGAGGATGGTGGTGGCGATGATGCTCATCACCGCGTTACCGGAGAAGCCGCCGAAGATCTCCTCCGGCGCGATCAGGCCGGTGACACCCAGTACCACCAGCACCACCAGCGCCACCACGTCGGCGCGGATGCGCTCGAACAGGAACATCGCCATCGTGAAGCCGACCAGCCCGAGAACGAGCTTCATGTCTGTGGTCAGCGTCAGCGCGGTATCCATGGGGTGGCGCGGTTCCTAGGGCCAGGATCAGGTGCGGTCGTACAACAGGTCCCACACGCCATGGCCGAGCTTCTGGCCACGGGTTTCGAAGTGGGTCTGCGGGCGCCATTCGGGGCGGTCCACCTGGCCGCGCGGACCGGCGCGGTTGGTCAGCCCGTCTGTGGCGTCCAGCACATCCCACATCTGCTCGGCGTAGTCTTCCCAGTCGGTGGCACAGTGCAGGCGGCCGCCACTGCGCAGCTTGCGCACCAGCAACGCGGCGAACGCCGGCTGGATCAGGCGCCGCTTGTTGTGGCGCTTCTTGTGCCACGGGTCCGGAAAATAGATGCGGACCTCATCGAGCACGCCATCGCCGATTTCCTTTTCCAGCACCTCCACCGCATCGTGGTGGTACAGGCGCACGTGGTCGGCGTTGTCGTCGGCCAGCGCGTTGAGCAGGCGGCCCACGCCGGGGGCGTGCACTTCCAGGCCGATGTAGTCGCGGCTGGGGTCCTGCTGGGCGGCAAAGCGTAGCGCGGCACCGTTGCCGAAGCCGATTTCCAGCACCTTGCGCGCGTCACGGCCGAAGGTGGCGTCCAGGTCGCGCGGCTGGCCGGTGAAGTCCAGGCCGAAGCGCGGCCAGCGATCGTCGAACGCGCGCTGCTGGGCGGGGGTGAAGCGACCCTGGCGCAGCACGAAGCTGCGGACCTCGCGGCGGCCTTCGGTGATGGTGAACGGCTTGGCCGGGGCCTTGGCGCCGGCACTGTCGAAAGGATTGGTCATCAGATCAGCCCATCCACCGGCGAGGACGCACTGGCGTAGCGCTTGCGCGGAATGCGTCCGGCCAGGAACGCCTCGCGCCCGGCCTCGACCGCCTTGCGCATCGCGCTGGCCATCAACACCGGGTTGCGAGCGCCGGCGATGGCGGTGTTCATAAGCACGCCGTCGCAGCCCAGCTCCATCGCGATCGCCGCGTCCGAGGCCGTGCCGACGCCGGCGTCGACGATGATCGGCACCTTGGCGTCTTCGATGATCTGCAGCAGGTTGTACTTGTTCTGGATGCCCAGGCCCGAGCCGATCGGCGCAGCCAGCGGCATCACCGCGGCGCAGCCGATCTCTTCCAGGCGCTTGGCCAGGATCGGGTCGTCGGAGGTGTAGACCATCACGGCAAAGCCGTCCTTGACCAGCTGTTCGGCGGCCTTGAGGGTCTGCACCACGTCGGGGTACAGGGTCTTCTGGTCGCCCAGCACTTCCAGCTTGGTCAGGTTGTGGCCGTCCAGCAGCTCGCGGGCCAGGCGGCAGGTGCGCACGGCGTCTTCGGCGGTGTAGCAGCCGGCGGTGTTCGGGAGGATGGTGTAACGGTCCGGCGGCAGCACGTCGAGCAGGTTCGGCTCGCCCGGGTTCTGCCCGATGTTGGTGCGGCGGATGGCCACGGTCACGATCTGGGCACCGGCGGCATCGGTGGCGATGCGGGTTTCTTCCAGGTCCTTGAACTTGCCGGTGCCGGTCAACAGCCGGGAACCGTAAGTCTTGCCGGCGATCACCAGCGCGTCGTTGGGGGCGTGTGAATTCATGGCGCGAATTATCGCCTATCGCGCGTCACGATGCTGCGCCCGGCAACGCGCCGTTCAACACGGTCAACCACCGCCCAGCGCGTGCACGATCTCGACCACGTCGCCGTCCTGCAGGGCGTGGCTGGCATGCCGGCTGCGGGTGACGATCTCGCCGTTGACCTCCACCGCCACCCGGCGCTCAAGCAACTGCTCGGTCTGCAGCAGGTCGTGGACGGTGGCGCTTTGCGGAAGCTGGCGGGTGTCGCCATTGAGGACGATGTTCATGACGCCATTGTCCCTAATTGTGGCCGGTGTGCGTACCCTTGCCGGCCCGCTGCCGGGGCGGCGGAGGCCGCCGTGCGGGGTTTCCAGCGGCCCGGGGCGGTTTCATGCGGCGACGCAGCGTGAATTGCCCAGGGCGCAGTGAAACCATTGCCACCGTGCGCCGGCGTACGTCGGCTGTTCCCCACCTCAAGGAGCTTTACATGCTGCTCAGCAAGCGCCCCCTGCGTTCCCTGATGGCGGTCGCCATCGCCCTGGCGGCGGCCCCGGCCATGGCCCAGTCGCCGTATACCAAGACCGTGGTATTCGGTGACAGCCTGAGCGACGCCGGCTACTTCCGCCCGCTGCTGCCGGCCAGCGCGAACCCGATCATCGGCCAGTTCACCACCAACCCCGGTTGGATCTGGGCCGAGTACGTAGCCGACTACTACGGCACCAACGGCGGTGCGCACGGCAACGGCCAGAACGGTGACAACTACGCCATCGGCGGCGCCCGCGTCGGCGTGGATACCAGCCAGGTGCTGGTGCCGGGTACCCCGGCAGTGCCGGTGTATTCGCTCAAGACGCAGATGAACCAGTACCTTGCGGCCAATGGCGGCAAGGCCGACCCGAACGCGCTGTACACCGTGTGGGGCGGCGCCAATGACCTGTTCGCCATCCAGCGCGGCGCGCCGTTGGCTGCCACCCTGGGCGCGGCGGTGACCGATCAGGTCGGCATCGTGGGCACGCTGAAGGCGGCCGGTGCCCAGTACGTGGTGGTGCCCACCATTCCCGACATCGGCCTGACCCCGGACGCGCGCGCCGCCGGCCCGGCGGGCATGGCGGCCGGGACCGCCCTGGCCAAGGCCTACAACGACGCGCTGTTCGGTGGCCTGAAAGCGGCCGGCCTGCAGGTGATTCCGGTGGACACCTTCCACATCCTGCAGGAAATCGTTGCCAGCCCGTCCACCTACGGCTTCGTCAACGCCACCGGCAAGGCCTGCCTCACCGCGACCTCACTGACCTGCAGCCCGGCCGCCTATGCGACACCGGACGCCTACCAGACCTACGTGTTCGCCGATGGCGTGCATCCGTCCAACGCGACCCACCAGATGCTGGGCCAGTACACCCTGTCGATCCTGGAAGCCCCGCGCAACCAGCAGATCCTGACCCACTCGGCGCAGACGGTCGGTCGTTCGCGCGCCGACCAGGTCAGCTGGCACCTGGACGGCCGTCCGGCTGACGGCCTGAGCTGGTGGGGCAACCTGCGTGGCGACATGCAGCGCTACGCACATGCCGACCTGTACGACGGCATGGCCCCGGCCGGCCTGTTCGGCGTGGATTGGGCGCGTGACGGCATGGTCGTCGGCGGCTTCGCCGGCTATGGCCGCATGGACGCCGATTTCGGCAACAGCAAGGGCGACTTCACCCAGTCCGATACCTCGCTGGGTCTGTTCGCCGGGTGGTATGGCGAGCGCGTGTGGGTCAACGGCCAGGTCAGCTACAGCTGGCTGGACTACGACGTCACCCGCAAGGTCCAGCTGGGCCCGGCGACCCGCATCCATGAAGGCTCGCCGGAAGGCAGCAACCTGACCGCCGCGTTGAACGCCGGTTATGAGTTCGGCACCGAGGGCGGCTTCCGCCATGGTCCGGTGGCTGCGGTGATCTGGCAGAAGGTCAAGCTGGACGGTTACACCGAAAGCAACCCGAGCGCCACCGCGCTGGGCTATGGCAACCAGGATGTCGACTCCACCGTAGGCCGCATCGGCTGGCAGGCCCGTTTCGACGGCGGCAGCGTCAAGCCGTACGTGCAGGTCACCTACGACCACGAGTTCGAAGACGACAAGCAGGCCAGCGCGTGGCTGCAGTCGATGCCGGAGGTGGGCATGTACAAAGTGCCGGGGCTGGAGTTCGACAAGAACTACGCCACCGCCGTGCTGGGTGCGCGCCTGAACCTGTGGGGCCTGAACAGCAATGTGGGCATGAGCACCACCACGCTGCAGAAGCGTGCCCGCGACGTGTCGCTGTTTGCCAGCTTCAGCGGCAGCTTCTGATCCACCGCGCGCAACGCCCCGCATGGGGCGTTGCAGGCGGCTGGCGAAAGCCAGCAACAACGGGCGGCCCAGTGCCGCCCGTTGCGTTTGTACCGCCCCGCCGCATACACTTGCCCGGCGCGACGCGGGTGTAGCTCAATGGTAGAGCTGTAGCTTCCCAAGCTACTGACGAGGGTTCGATTCCCTTCACCCGCTCCATGTCCCACAATGCTTTCGGGGATTTAGGCCGCTCCGCAATATCTAGGCCGCTCCGCAATTCCTCGTTTTTTACCGCAGATGTTAGGCCACAGAGTCAAGGTGTCGCTGCGCGATCTTGGCGTCCTCATCGCTTGCAGCCTCGAACGTCCACTGCGTCTCGACGTGGACAGGCTTCCCGTCGTGGATGCCCCCACAGGTCTCCACTTTGTGAACCTGCTTGGTCCAAGTGCCGACGCAGCCCGAGCTATCCAGCTCTGCGGCAAGCGCTGGCTGCTGCGCCTGATCTACGGCTGGAAGAAACCTTCCGCTGAAGGTCAGGGCCAGCGTGGGGAATGCGTGTCGCATCATTTGGCGTGCCTCGATTGGGTTGTCGCCCGAACGATACCGGACAAAAATCAGCGAACATGCTTGTAACGGCACCGTAAGTTCAGCCGCCAGCGAGAAATCGTTACACCTATGTTGCGTGCCTATCTCGTGGGCGTTGCTTTTGACCCCCTCTTCTTTCGCACGTAGATCTCGGTTGTCGTGACCGATGAGTGCCCGAGCTGGGCCTGCGCTTCGCGAATGTCATTGGTCGAATCGGCCTTGTCCGTACCTGCCTTCGCACGCAGGTCGCGGAACTGAAACTCCCCCTTTGCAATGCCGGCGTCCTCGCGCGCCTTGTCAAACCGGTAGCGCAGTGCGGCCCGGCCCAGTGCCAGCCCGCTGTCGTCTACGATCAAGCGCGTGCTGTATGGCTTTGATCTGCCGTTGGGCAGCTTCTCGCTCTTGCGCCTGGCGATCCTGTCCAGCAGCGTCGCCAGTTCACCCGTGATCTCCATGAGGACCTTGTTCGTGGACTTCGCCTGCGTGATAGCCAGGCCACGGGGTGTGACCTGCCGCAGGTCCATCGACCACACGTCGCCGACGCGTTGGCCGGTCAGGTAGGCAAGGTCCATGGCGTCACGCAGGGAGGCGTCGGCGTGCTGGTAGACCGCCTGATACACCTCGTCCTCCACGTACACGCCACGTCCAGATTCCTTGTTGCGCCGAATGCCCTCACATGGGTTTGGCAGGTCCGTGACGCCTTTCCCGCGTGCCCAGTTCCAGATGTGCGAGAACAGCGACACTTCCCGGTTGGCGATGACCTTCGATGGGCGCCAGTCCAGGTACTGCCTGATGTTGATAGGTCGGATCGCTTCGAACGGTGCAGGCGGCGCATCAAAGAAGCCGAGCAGCGCGGTGATGCAGCGATTGTTGAGGCGCTGGGTGGTCACTGCCTTGGTGGGCACGACCTCGGCCTGGTAACGCTGCGCCACGTGGCGGAAAGTCACGACGGCGGCGGCCGGGATAATGTTCGCATGTTCGAACTCCGCCCACTTCTTGATGGCTACGCCGTAGTCGCTCCCGAGCGGCGTTTCCTTCCGTGGCCTGCCGCCGTGATCATAGTAGTAGTGCACCATGCCGGACTTCTGCCGGCGTGCTCGGAACCGGGGGATGGCCCCCGGCTTGTTCGGCTTCCTTCCCATTTACGCAACCTTGCTCGGGGTCCATGTCAGCGCCTGCTTGGCGCTCGCGCTCGTTCCTTCAACGCTGGAGCGCAACACGACGGGCCAGTCGTGCGCGTCCAGATAGTGCTTGATCCCGTTCTTGCGAAGAAAGGCAGCTTGGCGCGCGCGCTGTGGCGTGCGGCACAGGGTGACGATCTCATCGCGCGATAGGAACATGTCAGCCACTGGCCACCCGTCCTTCGCCCGGCATCGGTAGGCGCATCTGGATGACGTTGTCTGCCGGCGCCGTGATCGCGGGCAGGACCTTCCGCGCGCTGCGGGCAGGGCGGTTGATGCGCCGCCATTCGGCCAAGGCCAGGTCGGGCTCCGCGTGCTTGCTCGTTGCACGGCATTTGCACTCGACCAAGTGGCCACCGCCGCGGTCTAAGCCGCGCAGGTCGAGGATGTGGCGCGCGCTGTGACCGGCGGCGCAGGCCGGCAGCCCTTCGGGGTGGCTGATGTGTCGTTGGGTCATGCTGCTTTCTCCAGAGCGGCTTGGCTCGCCGCATCAATTCGAGTTCCAATCCACCGGATCACTGGCACGGCAAAGCTGTTGCCCAGGATCTTGTAGCGGGGGCCATCGGCCATGGGCTTGCCCCTCGCGTTCGGTGCTAGGGTCCAGCCGTCTGGCGCGCCCTGCAGGCGCTCACATTCGACGGGGGTAAGCCGACGGACGGACATGCCGACGAGGGCGCCGTTGTGCCGGCGTGGCCCGTTGTTGGCGTCCAAGGTTGCGTGCACATCATCAATTCGGACGCCAGACTGCGACGACTGGAAGGCTACTGCCGCGTGCCCGCCGCCATGGGCCGCGCGCAGAGTTCCCGGCACGTCTCCGATTGAGAGGCCGGTGTCCCCACCCGCCTTGCAGTCGAACGCGATCGCCGGCGCGTGTGCGCCTGCGCACAGCGGGTGGCATGGGTCGCCGGGCATTGGCGTGGATCCGTTTGCCGCGCTGGTGATCTGGGTGGTATCGAACGGAACTGGGAGCAGCGGCGTACCGCGGCCAGTGCCATCCTCGCTCCCGTCGAAGCCTGCGCCGCGCAGGGTGTGGGCAACGGGCTGCACGAGGAACGTCTCTACCTCGAAGTCGATCCGCATGCCCTTGGCCGTCAGGCATGCGGCCACTTCGATCTCCCCGCTGAGCCTGCCCCCGCCGTAACCCGCGGTGTGGGGAATCAGACTGCTCCCCCCGTCGCATTCGGCGCGTAGCCCTGGGCCGCCACCGCTTGAAGCGCGAGCCGTAAGGGTGCTGGCAGTTCCTTCCCACGCGCCGCGGCGCGGCGCAGAATCCCCGCGCAGGCGGTCGGGCTCAAGAAGTACCGGGGATCGATGGGCCCAGTCTCCAGTATCGAGGACAGCGAACACGCGACGGCGCCGCTGCGCCACTCCGAACCACTGCGCGTCAAGCACGGACCATTCGACGAGGCCGCTGTCACCCAGCGCAACGCCTTCGGATCCCCAGCCACCTGCGGGGACAGTGAGCTCGCATCCTGCCATTGCACCAACCACGACAGCAAAGTCTCGCCCCTGGTTGCTGCTGAAGGCGCCGGGGACGTTCTCCCAGACGAGCCAGCGTGCACCGCAAAAATGTCGAGCTGCATTGAAAATCCTCATTTGCTGATGGAACAGGCTGGACCGCGCGCCGCCGAGGCCAGCGCGGCGTCCAGCGACGGACAGGTCCTGACAGGGGCTGCCGCCGATCACCACGTCAATGGCGCCGAGAGCCTTGATCTGTTCGTCGGTGATATCGGTGACGCTGCCGAGATTCGGCACGTCGGAGAGACGGTGACGCAGCAGGGCGCAAGCTGCTGGTTCGATCTCGGCCACGCCCACACACTGCCAGCCGAGCGGGGCCCAAGCCAAATGCGCGGCCTCCATTCCTGAGAACAATGAAAGATATCGAGTCAAGGGCTAGCCTCCGCTATAGAGGCTGTCGCAAGGACCACCGGAGTTTCATGAGGACATGAGCTGCGCCTTAGACCTGTAGAATCGGATGTTCCACGGATTAGGTGCGTGCTATGTCGATGTCTTTTGAGTTGAGCGATTTTTTTGCTGTGAAAGCTCATGGTTTTGTAGGTGAAATCAGCGTTACCCGGCTTAATGGAAACGAATGGAGCGTGCACATCGGTGTTCGAGGCATTCCCGAGTCCGCTCGACAAGTCGCTAGCCGCTTCAGTTCTATCGAGGACGCACGCAACGGGGGCATCAGGGCGGTCCTGTCGGTCATCTCTGAGGCTACCGATATCCATACCCCAAATATTGCGTTCTGGATGTTGCCCGCTGCAGTTGAACGCAGCGATGGTCAGGGCAATTTCGACGGTGCCATCGAGGCTTACGATGCGGGTGGCCCCCCTACGTCAGAGTAGTTGTCGCCCGGATAGAATCCACCCGAGGGGCGACAATGAGAGAACGAAGTGGCTCGATACGGACAGCAGTTCAAGAACAAGGTGGTAGCCCGGCTGTTACCGCCGGAG
>Ga0308158_10001014_pt1 | contig 33759 bp, 42 predicted proteins | sample PhyBR2_FD_201038 | JGI IMG/M metagenome (GOLD analysis project Ga0308158, IMG submission 201038) | Phyllosphere microbial communities from UC Gill Tract Community Farm, Albany, California, United States - DLSLB.R2 | ecosystem: Host-associated > Plants > Phyllosphere > Unclassified | place: USA... | reverse complement strand
CCGCGAGCTGGCGCGCCACGAGTGCGTGGCATACCTGCGCCACCTGGCGGAGGAACGCGGCCTGCCGATGACGACCGGTGAGAAGACGTTCCTGATGATCGACAACGCCCTGGCCACGTATTCGGTTGGCCAGACCTATGCATTCTGCTGGCAAGGGGCGAAGGCTGCGGTCGACTTCCGCGCACGCAAGAGCGTCTCAGCCCTGCACGCCGCAAACACGATCGTGGGAAGCTGCCAGCGCAGCATTGATGTGGCGCGCACCAAGCAGTGGGCGGTGGAGAACTACACGCGGCCGAGCCCGGTCCGGCGTTCGCACCTGAGCTATGTCCTCCACGATGCGTTCCTGGGGTTCGGCGACCGCGCCTTCACGACCCCGCTGGCGCAGCTGTTCGACGAGGCGCAGGCTGACCAGCACACCGGGATGTCGTCCTGACCCACGAAAGGAAGGCCGCTGCCGACCGAGCCTCATGTCGACCTACAGCGGCAGGTTCGCCCCTCCCGGTTAGGCGGGGCGTTTCAGGTTAGCCGTTTGTTGCGAGCGCCTGAAGGATGGTGCCCGCCACGAGGAAAGCCAGCGCCCCGAAGCTCACCCTGGCCACGGTGTTCTCGAAGTTGTTCGCTTCGGCTAAGCCCCCCTCTGCTGCGGTCTTTCGCTGCTGGAGACGCGCCAGCTCGTCGGCAATCACCTTCGACCCCTTATCGACTCGCAGCCGCTGCGCGACCTCGGTGCACGTGACGATTTCGCGCTGTGCGTCTCGCAGCTGCCGCTTGTTATCCTTGCTCCAGTTGATGCCGAAATATCCCAGCACCGCGCCAACGACAAGGAATGCCGCGCCCGAGCGAGAGAGGGCGCGCCGCGTTTCAACATCAAATGGCGACTCTGGATTGATGAGGAAGAGGAAAACGCAGACCAGCAGCGTCAGGGCGACTGCGTAAGCAATGTGGCGGCCGGCGGTTGGGACTTTTTTGTGTTTCATTTTTGCTCCGTTGATGGGTTGGAATCGCGTCTAAAGTATAGACACGGCGCGCAGCATCGCGGACCGTAGACAGGACCGAAAGGCCGCTTATCTGTAGTAGCGAGAAGAATTTATTTCGTCAGCGCGGCGCGCCAGGATGGCTGCCCACTATGGAGCTGGGTGAACCGCCTCATCATCGACGACAGAATCGGCAACCGCCGAGCGATGTGGCCAGCCATGCGAGTAGGAGGCGAGGCAAGCGCCCAGGTAACGCTCGAACACCTCGCCATGGTGCCGCCCGAGCTCGCCCCACGTGCCGAGAACTGTCCGGCTCCTGGCAGCCGTGAATGCGAGCTGGGTGGCCACGTCTTCTGCAATGCCCATGGCCAGCATGTCGCGTACCATATCGTCCCGGAACAACCCCGCCGCGTGGATCCACGCCAGCTGGCCGAGCGAGTACCGCGAAGCGCCAGGAGTGCTTTCTTCTTGTCGGCGCGCTAGGACCGAGTCGATGTACTGCTCCAGCGGGCCACCATACGAACCACCATAATCCCAGTACAGGCGAACGACATCCTTGTTGCGGATCGAGTCCGAAGACCCCAGGGCGAAGCTGGCGTCTTCGTCGATTCCCAGGGCCTGCATCGCACGCAGCATGGGCAACCTGTCCATCCCTTGTTCGGTGAAGAACACGAGCTCGTCTAAAGTGTAGGTGGGCAGGCTGGTCATGGCTTATGCGACATGGATCTGCCATTCAGGCGTATCGAGCTCCGTGCCCGCTGGGTCTGCGATCGTTGTCTTGTCGTGGCTGTGCACGACAGTCCTTACAGGATGCGGAGAGTTGGACGTCGCGTCGACCTCCAACTTCTGCGTCCAACTACCATTCCGCGCACCCCATCGCACCAGGAAGCGAGAAATTGGGCCGTGGAGCGGGATATTGCATGGGAACGAATGTATTACGTGCGGCCCGAGGAAAGCAAATGCGGCTGAATGCTCTGACTGGAACACGTGGTTCACGTTGCCCGTTTGCTTCATCTTCTGGAAATTGCGCTTCGCTCCCTCCATCGAGGTGATGCCCATCGATACCTGCTGCATTGCAAAATCACCCACGACCGAGATTTCGAGGTTTGTGATCACCATTCCATTGTGCCGGACGTTCCAAATAAAGCAGTGGCCGGCGCCACCCGTGGCATGGCCAGCAAGGTCGGTTGCGATCGCTTGCAGCCGCGCAAGGGCGTCTTCTTGCTTCTGCATGACCGATGCGTGGTTTCGTCGATCCTTGACGACCTTCCAGGAACGCTGAGCCGTTGCGAAGAACGCGCCCCAATAGAAGAGCTTGAGAAAGTACGCGGAAAGCTGATCGAATGCCGGCCTACTCACAAAGCTGTGCAGGCCGTCTGCCGAACGGTGATAGTCCCACATGGTCGCGCCAAAAGCACAGACTGCTGGAACGAGGAGATCCTTCGCCAGTTGTTTCAGTGTATCGGTAACATCTTGCAGTTTCAGTTTCAACTTCTTACTTTCTGAGTCATTTTCGACAATTGTACTTGGGCATCAAACCCGAACTGAGCAAAGGTCACGATCAAGCAGCAACCATCGACCTCAGCTCGCGGGCCCGGCTCTGCTCCTCGACTTTTGATGTGACGCCCAAGACGGCTGCGTAGCGGAATGCCGCATCCTCGTCGGAGTGCTCGCCCGTCGGCACGGCTATACGCTCGGGGAAGCCGTGCGCGCCCTTCCATCGTGCGACCATCACCTCGACGCCATCGGACATCACCTCGGCCGTCACAAAGCAGCGGTGGGCCAGCATAAGGCGCACACAGTCGTCGCCCGAGCGCGCCCACGCCGGGACGTAGCTCGATCGAGTACCGTCCGGCACCACGCCCTGCGCACGGCCGTCGCGAACGGCTGCCAAGCCGGTGTAGTCCGCACCAGTCCAGCCAAGTGCGGTTGCGAGCTTGTGTTCAGCGTCGATATAGCGAGTATCCATTTCAGTTTCCTTTTTGCGCCGGCGCGCCTGTGTTATGTCGTATGGCCATTGTATGGAGCGGCTCCCAGGTCTCACAAGGAAAGCGGCACTGCGCATCAACTCCTCCCTTCCTCACGGCGGCGACCAGGCTGTACACTTTCAACGCCGACTAGGCCGGGTCGGCACGGTAGGCGCCCTGCTCCGCGCCGGTGGCGCGCAGCGGCCACCGATTACATTACCGGAGCACCAATGCTGCTATCAGCCCCTACCCTCGACGAATTGCACGAGCGACTGCCTGAACTGAATGTCTCAGTACCGCCGCATCCGGCCCCGCGCGGGACGACCCCCGAGGTCTACTCTGTGGTTCGACTGCTGGGGAGCGTGCCGCTTGCTCCGCACGACTTCCCCTTACGCCTGGAGAAGAGCGAACGGCCCGACTTTGGCCTGTACTTGGGCGAGCGCTCGATCGGGATCGAGCACACCGAGGCGGTACCAGAGAATCTCGCGCACGCGAATAGGCTGCGCGCTGCGCTCGGCCGGGACACCTACCTGATGCGCAGCGCGGTCATCGGTGAGCCTAGAAAGAAGAAGGGGCAATTACTCGCTGAGATCGAGGAAGACAGGATGCCGCCGCCGATGATGGGCGACTCGGTCGAGAGGGGTTGGGCCGAAGCGATCGCGCATTTCGTTGACAGCAAGACGGCCAGTGCCAGGAAGCCGGGTTACGCGGCACACGACGAGCACTGGTTGGTCATCTACGATAACTGGCCGGCCCCTGCACTCCAGCGCCAGCTCGCGCTGGCGCTGCTGCGAGAGCACCTGGAAGCTAGTGAAGGCTTCGCTGTATTCGAGCGGATCTTCATCCTCGACGAACACGTGTTGGTCGATCTTGGGCGCGGCCACTCGCTGACGCACCACGTGAACCACTGCCGGCGCCCGTAGCCGGCAGCGACGGCCGCCTGGTCAGTACGCTGGAGCGCTGCGCTCCTCTTCGGCGTCGACGTCGGCTTCGGCCTCCTCGGGCGCCAGGTATTTCCTGATGACTTCCGGGATGTCGCGGCTGGCGACCTCTTCCAGATGCGCGCCCAGCTCCTCGAACCCGGCTTTCTGGAACGCCTGGGACACCTTGAGCGACATCGGCTCGGCCCGCGGGAGGAAGATGGCCCGTTCACCCCAGTACGGCTCGGGCATGTCGCGCCAGAACCAGGTAACGCCATCGTCCTCCATCGCCGCGAAGAACAGGTTCGACACCTCGCTCTCGTGGCTGACCACGTAGACGTCGTATTGAGCCCGCAGCGCGGCGACAGCGTCGGTATCGAGCGAATGGTAGTGCAGCGGCGCCGAGAGCTCCACAGGCGCCTGGATGCGCGCGGCGATGTATTTGGCGGCGGCCAGGTGGTGCGAGCCGCCGTCGTTGACCAGGTACATGCGGCCGTCCCATTGATGCACGTGCAGCCAGTCGGAGCCGGCGCGCGCGCCGGTGACGTGGATCTGGTCGTGCGCCAAGTTTGCCTGCAGGCCAGCCGGCGACACGTCCTCGATCATCTCCCGAGAGTTGGCCACGACCATGTCGTCGGTGCTGACGAAGGTGCGCAGGTCGGACTTGGAGTTGGCGAAGCCGTGCAAGTCCTGCAGGTCGCACTTCCAATCGTCGACGACGATCTTTTTCACCAGGTTGTTAAGGGCCGGGCCGGCGACCCGGAAGTCGCTGTATCGGGTGCCCTCACGGCGCCAGCCCTGAAGGATGGCTTGCCGGGCGCCAGCGGGCCCCGTGCCGCCGCCTGTCTCGCCGAAGGTATCCCACTTGGGCACGCTGTCGAAGTCGATGCTGTTTGAGCTGCGCACCATGGGTACCCGGAAGTCCGGCCGCCTGGCCAGGAAGCGTTCGACGTGGACGGGCTGGCCGAGGGAAGCACGGATGGTGTCGCTAAGGACCTGGATGATCTTGTTCATTGATGTGAGGAAGTTCGTTGCGAAGAGCTACCCAGAGATATTACGTTGGGGCTTCCCCCAGAGCTTTGCAACCACGCCACAGCATCCCGGCGACAACGTTTTCGCTGCCGCCGCCGGCACGCTGCGCCTGGTCAGCCCTGCTCGGTGAGGTGCTCGTCCTCGCCATCAGCGTCGATGCCAATATCCTGGCTCGGCAGGTACTTGCTGATGACGTCAGGGACATCCCGGCGTGAGATTTCTTCCAGGTGCGCGCCGAGCTCCTCGAAGCCAGCGTCCTTGAACGCCTGCGACACCTTCATCGACAGCGGCTCTGCTCGCGGCAGGAACAGTGCCTTTGCACCCCGGTAAGCTTCCGGAAGAGCGTGCCAGAGCCACGTCACACCCGAGCTTTCGGCCGCCTCGTGGAACAGGTTCATCACGGTGTGGTGATTGTTCACGACGTAGACGTCGTATTCAGCGCGGAGCGCCGCAACAGCGTCCGGATCGATCGCATAGTAGTGGAGCGGCGCGGAGAGCTCCACGCGCTCCTCGATGCGAGCGGCGATGTACTTGGCGGCGGCCAGGTGGTGCGAGCCGCCGTCATTGACGACGAACATGCGACCGTCCCACTGGTGCACCTGCAGCCAGTCAGAACCTGGGTTATCGCCCGTGACCCTGATCTCTTTGTGGGCCAGGTTCTTGCGCAGCCCCGCCAGCGAGACGTCCTCGATCATTTCCCTGGAATTGGTCTCGACCATCTGATCCATGGAACTGAAGGTTTCGAGGTTTGATTTCGATGCAGCGAAACCATGCACGTCTTGCAGGTCACAGTGCCAGTTGTCGACGACGACCTTCTTCACCAAGTTGTTCAGGGATGGGCACGTACCGCCGAAGCTGCGGTACGCGGTACCCTCGCGGCGCCAGCCCATCAGGGCCGTGCGGCCGGCTTGGCGGACGTCTGCCCTGGTACCCCACTGCCCCAGCGTTTGCCACTTCGGCACGCTGGCCATGGCGATGTTGTCTTCTGGCCGCTGCAACCCAGCATTGAAGTGCGGATGCGCAGCCAGGAAGCGTTCTACGTGCACCGGCTGGCCGAGTGAGGTGCGGACGGTGTCGCTGATTGCTTGGATGATTTTGTTCATATCAGGTCGAGAGGGGAGGTTAGCTTGGCAAGGGTAACTGCGGTCGAAATATTACGCCAGAGAAACGCAAGTGCTATTTGCAACCACGCCTCGTGTGTATCCGTACCATCACACCAGCGCCACAAAACCGCGCGCCTTCTCTCCTGGACGTGCGAAGCACGTCCCCTCTTCTCGTCTTGGGTCTTTGCAGACCCGGAGAGGTGATATTGAAACTGCAATTAACGGTCGGATAAATACTGCTCAACAGGCAGTACGACTTGCCGAAGCCTCGGATTCCTGCCAAGCCATGGGTTTGCCAAATCCTGGCTCACTACAAAACATGGCTCCCTACAATTCAAAAGGCCCGCCGCGCCCGGCCCAGGGATTGCCCCGATCATGGATTGGACAAAAACTGGTTCTCCCCAAAACCATGGCCCCCCCGAATCCATCCTACGCCCAAACCATTTCCGGACAAGCCATGGCTCCGCAGGAAGCCAGGATCCCGGCGGCGGGGCGGCCAGCAGGACGGCGGCGGCAGAGCTCGCCACTGGTTGGGCTCGGTAGACCGACCGTTAATTGCAGTTTTCACCGATGCGCTGGCGCTGCAGGCGGGCAGCTGGCCAAGTCGGCGCACAGCGATGGCGCCGATGTGGTTCGTAGGGTAGTGACTCCACCAGGTGGACCAGATCGAATAGCGCCACTGCTCACACAGATCTGACCGTTAATTGCAAAACTCCTGATGTGACAGCCAGCGGGTGCATCGCTCAGGGGCGAGCAGCCGGCGCCGGCCGCGGCGGCTGTTGTTAGCGCGGTGCCTCCCATCTACACTGTCGCTCTCGATACTTGATGCCTGCCCATGCAAGAAATCAACCGCCCATACGAACCCGACCAAGCGACCGCCGACTTCCTCTACCGCAGCTACCTGCTCTTGAGGAAGGCGCCGCCGTCCATCTCCAAGTGGGCACGCCAGCTCGCGCTGGAAAGCATTGCCTCCTGTGAGGACTCCTGGCGTGTCATCGGGATCAGCGAAGCGGCGCTGCGCGAGATCGCGGAAGCTGGGAAAAGGACGACCCAGCAGCGCGGCCACTGGTATCCCAGGGAGACGCGGTATGGGGCGCTGTTCGGAAAGGGGTCAAAGGTGCTGAAGCGCGAGGCCTTCATCAGGTTCTTCTTCGAGCACGACACCACGGTGATTGTCACCAAGACGCAAAACAACAAGAATGGCGACCACAGCACGTGGGGCAAGATCGTCCGTGTGGACGCCGGGCTGTTCCCTCTCAGGGGTTACGTCTTTGGCGTGCGTAAGCACATCGAGGTACCGTGGGCTCGGGATAGAGTGGCAGAACTCGATGCCGGCGTCGGTACCGCACCACCTAGCCGTCCGCTGCCGGCTCCCACGAACCCAAGGCGATAAAATTCACCGAAGAAACTTTGTAATCGTTTTTCTTTATGCGACACTCCTTTTTAAGCAAAATAAAGAGGTTGTAAGCGAAATATGACTGATTACATCGGTTTTAAGTGGCTCGCCGGGCACCTTGGCATCAAGTCGGTCCAGCCGTTGATGGTCGAGAGCCAGATTGGTTCCGGTCGACGCACAGTTGTCAACCCAACTAGGGAAGAAACCTACCCCGCGGCCATGCGCCCGGAGGCCACAGTCGTCGGCCACCTTACATTTGGCCTGAAACACGAGCTGGTGAACTTGGAGTTTCTGGCGCGCCTGTTCGGCGCCGTCGACCCTCGGGTGCTCGAAGAGTGGATCCGCAGCGAGCCCACCGGCGCCTACGCGCGCCGTGCTGGTTTCCTGTTCGAGTGGCTGACCGGCCAGCGGCTCGACGTTCCTGACACCGCCACTGGGAACTACGTCGACGCTCTCGACCCGACCGAGTATGTGGTGGCGTCGCGACCGCTCAATGTTCAGCGTTGGCGGGTCCGAGATAACCTGCCTGGCACACGCGACTTCTGCCCCACCGTCAGACGCACAGACGCTATACGTGCTGTCGAGCTCTACGATTGCGCTGCTGCCCTGGAATCCCTGGAGGTGGAGTTCGGCGCCGAGGTTCTCAAGCGCAGCGCCGTGTGGCTCTCGATCAAGGAAAGCAGGGCCTCGTTCGCCATCGAGCACGAGGAAAAGCAGGTCGACCGCGTGAAGCGCTTCGCCGCCGTTATGGAAAGCCGGTGCGGACAAAGCGCTGATCCGCTGGCGCTGGCCACTCTCAACGAGCTCCAGGCGGAGATCCTGGGCGCGGCCACGCGCTACGGCGTCCGGAAGTCGCCGGTCATCGTCGGCCATACCCATGGCTTTGACAACGTCGTCGACTACATCGGCCCGCCGTGGGAGCGCGCCGGCGAATTGCTCGGCGGCCTGCGTGCGAGCATGGCCAGGACTGCAGGCGGGCCTCCGATCGTGCGAGCCGCGGTCGCCTCGTTCGGCTTCGTCTACATCCACCCGATGAGCGACGGTAACGGCCGGATCTCGCGCTTCCTGGTGAACGACGTGCTGCGCCGGGATGGCGCCGTGCCGGCACCATTCATCCTGCCGATCTCGGCCACTATCACGAACAAGACGAAAGAACGGGCCGGGTACGACCACGCCCTGGAGGTGCTATCGCGGCCCCTCATGGCCAAGTACAAGGACAACTACAACTTCGGCATGCAATACCTATGCGAGGATGGCGTACGCTCGAACTTCTTTTTCGACGCCTACGACGACGCCCTGCCAGCCTGGCGCTACCCCGACCTGACCCGCCAGAGCGAATACATTGGCGAGGTGGTGCGCCTCACTATCGAGGTCGAGATGAGCAAGGAAGCCAGTGTGCTGCGGGACATGGAGCACGCGCGCGAGGCCGTGAAGAATCACCTGGAAGGTCCCAACTCCGACATCGACCAGATCATCCGCTCGGTGCGCGAGAACGGGTGGAGAGCATCCAACAAGCTGGTGAAGGCCTTCCCTCCCCTCGCCGATCCTGTGCTGGCCGATGCGGTGATTACGGCCGTGCGCGATGTGTTCGAGCCGCCGCAAGAGATCTATCCAGATGAGGACACCCTGGAGCCGGATGCGCCGACCGGTTAGCGGGGAGCGATCGCCGTCCGAGTAAGATATTCTACGCACCCCGGTGAGATGTCTTACCGGGAAGCCGCTTGCCCCGCCCTGCCCGCGCGGTGCCTTTCTTCCGAAGCCCAGCCCATCAAATGAGCAAGAACGTCATCTTTATCTATTCCGGGATCTCCGGCCTGTTTTGCCAGTGCGGCAATTCCGAAGTCATTGTCTTCAACAATCCCCTCTATCACCGCTACCATCGGTTTTCGACTTGGCGCGATAACTCCGGCGGCCCTGGCCAGATGATGGCTGCCTGCCTCCAATGTAACAGCGATGCACAGAACCCCGAGCTGCGGCCGCAGCCGGACGACTTGCGTGAGCGCCTGCAGGCTGCATATCCGAACGCCGACGTCGACGACCTACTCGCCCAGTGCTTCACTGCGCAAGCACCAACTGGACTGGGGTCGGCATGATCACGAAGCTCGACGGCATCATCGACCGGTGTGGCCCCAGCCTCGTCGGGCACGGCGATCATGGCTTCTACGTGCTGCTCGTGGGCTCGCACATGATTTATTGGCTGCCAGGCGCTCGGGAGGCCTACGCTGCAGTCCACGGGCGGCCGACGAGCGCCAACGACAACCTGGTCGCGCTGACGCAAGCAGGTGATCATGTGAGCTTCGAGGCTGACGGCATTCGCGGAAAAGGCGGCACGCTACGCAACTGGACACTTGAGACGCGGTTGCTCGGCCAGCCAATGCGCGATGTGACACCTGCAGCTGATGCTATCGCCGAAGGCCAGGCAGTGCGCGCGCTCCCTGGCTCCGCCGAACGCTGAGGCGGTCAGGAAACAGGAGAGACCATGCACAAGAAACTTGACCCGACGGCCATCGCCGCGCTTCGCGCCGAGGGCTATTACGTGGCGCCGGTTGCCGGCCAGGGTGACGAACTCTATGCCTGGGGGAATTCCCGATCCGGCGCGCGGCAGGAACACACGCCGCAGCCGCCACGACGAAGCCCAGATCAGGCCTGGCACGACTGCCAGGAGTACGTGGACGGCGAAGGTGCGGCGCCGGCGCGGCCGGCTTGGCTGGACGAGTGAAAACAGAGCGTGCATTCCGCCTGGCCGCGCCGCACGCCGGCGGCGGCGCCACGCCCGCGCTCGACATTGACGCCCTTCCGCTGCTCCCGGAGCATCGCGACGACCCGCTGGTCGTGCGGTTCGTCGAGTTGTACGACCGCACCACGCGCGCCGAGAAGGTCAGCGACCCGGCTGACTGGACGCCGGCAGAGCGCGCGGCTTACGACGGCGAAGACTGGGAGGCCTTCTCGCGCCTTCGCGGCTACACCAACGAGGAGATCGCGGATTTCCGGGCCTACCTGGAGGCGGCCGCCGATCTCACCACCAAGTACGGGATCGACACGATATGCGCGATCGCCTACTTGGTCCAGGGCCAAATAGAAACGCCATGACATGAACAATAACCGCTCTGTATCAGCCGCGATCGGGGAATATCTCGTCCTCGGCGAACTGTTGAAACGCAACGTCGAGGCCTACCTGGCGCACGGCGCCACGCAGAAAAGCTGGGATGTGGCCATTTTCACGGGTAGCGGCACCAAGCGCGTCCAAGTCAAGACTATCGACTGGCCGGCACAACTTGCTGTCAACGGAAATTTCACGGGTTTCGACTATCTGGTCGTCGTGCTGCTCGACCGGCAGAACCCGCGTAGCCGATTCTTCGTTTTCCACCAGGCAGAGCTCGATGCCTTGCTCTCTGCGCCCACGGCGGCGCGCGGCCAAAAACGCACGCTGACCATGAGCCAGATTGCCCTGACGTCGAGGGTCTCCTCGCACGAAGACAACTGGAAGATCCTGATTCCGCCACTCCAGCCGGGAGCGGACGTTCTCGATCCCGATCCACAATAGCTGCTTACCTGGTTGGCCAGCCGCTCTCGACCGTGGCCGGCTCGCAACCGAAGCACCCTTGTCACTTCGATCAGCTTCCATTACTGTACGTTTATACAGTAGACTGCTGACCCGATGCCACATGACAACAAACCGGCGCTCGAAGAGCTCCATCCCTCCCTCTGGCGCGCCTCCCAGCTGGCGCGCGGCAGCTCGCGCTGCATCGACAGCGGCCACCCGGTGCTGGCCAGTCAGCTGCCCGGCGGCGGCTGGCCAGCTGGCGAGTTGACGGAGCTACTGGTGAGCCAGCCAGGCATTGGAGAGCTCCGTCTTTTAGCGCCAGCCATGTCCGCGGTGGCGAAGCGCGGCATCATGCTGGTGCAGCCTCCTCACCCGCCCCAGGCGATCGCGTTTGCTGCCCTTGGGGTTCCGCCCTCGCAGCTTACCTGGGTGCGACCGACCAAAACGGCAGACGCGCTGTGGGCCACGGAGCAGATCCTGAAGTCCAATTCCGCAGGGTGCGTCCTGTTCTGGGCGGCGCACTGCCGAAACTGTAAAGAATGAATAAAAGCGTCACTGGAGACGGGGGCACCTCGCTCCTGCTGTAGGAACCTCACATCGTCAAGACTTCAATAACCTTCACTGGCGCGGGTATAGGTTGCAGTTCGGATGGGCTTTGCGCATGAAAAAAACGCTCACTGTTCCGTCCTAATTGCGCCACCGTGTGGGTGCCGGACAGCCTCATGTACCAGATAGAGCTGTCTCCGTTCTCGCTTATCGGTGGCATTTTTGCACCGTGGATGTGCGACGTACTAATGTCGATCTGCTGAGAGTCGGCTTCACTGTACTGTCGGACGCGGGATGGCTCTTTGCTGGGTCCACGGATGACACTGTCCTGACATCAGCTTAGGGTATGCCTCAATCTGACGGGAGCTTAAACAGGCTTGTTTCTAAAGTCCTTGACTCCGTACTCCACTCCGGACGTACGATGATGTTTTCGATAGTTGAGCAAAGGAGAACATATGTCTGAGCCGCAAAAAGGCCGCGGCGCACTGGTTGCTGGCGGTTTAGCCGCAATTCTTGCTTCGGGCTGCTGCTTAGGTCCATTGGTGTTGGTCATGTTGGGCTTTAGCGGTGCTTGGATGAGTAACTTGTCAGCCCTGGACCCTTACCGCCCCTTCTTTCTTGGCGCGGCATTGGTAGCGATGTTTTTTGCCTACCGCGCCATCTTCCGGACTACGCAAGCATGCGAGCCTGGAGATGTATGCGCTGCCCCACAAGCCAAGACGTCGTACAAAGTCATCTTTTGGATTGTGGCTGCGCTGGTTGTCGTTGCCCTGACTTTCCCGTATGTAATGCCTTTGTTCTACTAATTAAGGAAAAAATCATGAAAAAACTGCTCACCACTCTTGCCCTAGCCGCTACTTTTGTTGCCCCTGTCTGGGCCGCCACGCAGACGGTCACCTTGGCCGTTCCTGGCATGACCTGCGCGACTTGTCCTATCACCATTAAAAAGGCATTGAGCAAGGTCGACGGTGTTAGCAAGACCGAGGTCGACTTCGCAACTAAGCTTGCCGTTGTAACGTTTGACGATGCGAAGACCAACGTCCAGGCGCTTAGCAAGGCGACGACGGATGCAGGCTACCCATCTGAGCTGAAAAAATAAGGCAACAAATAACGGCAGCATCGCTAGAACCACGGCAGAGATGCCGCTCAGGCGATTCTGCCGGTCGTCATCGCGTGAGCAGCCTGTAAACGACCCACGGAGCCTGTTCCCTGAAGCGCACAACCGATTCAGTGACCGAGGCGTCCTATTAGTTGGCTTGGGCACAACGGATAAATGAGAGAGCGGAATGCAAGAGTTAAACGAAGTTGGTTTGAGCGTGGCGGGAATGACTTGCCCAAGTTGTACAAGGCACGTTGAGGACGCGCTGCTGGCGGTCCCCGGCGTAACGCGAGCGGCTGTCGATTATCCATCGAACAAGGCGCAAGTCACAGGCAATAGGCTTGACGTGTCCGCGCTCGTAGCAGCAGTGGGCGCACTTGGTTACGGTGCTACGCCTACAGACGAATTTGAAAGCAAAGAGCGCAGTGTTGAACGGCCAGGACTTCTTGGCAAAGCCGCCAAGTGGCTGAGCGGCGAGCGCGCGGTGGAGAAACCGGCAGGTCAGCTGCACGTGGCGATCATCGGTACGGGGGGCGCCGCTGTGGCAGCAGCGCTGAAGGCAGCTGAAAACGGTGCCCGTGTCACCCTGATCGAGCGGGGAACTATCGGCGGCACCTGCGTCAACGTGGGCTGCGTCCCTTCTAAGATCATGATCCGGGCAGCGCATATCGCTCATCTGCGACGCGAAAGTCCTTTTGACGTGGGACTGTCGGCAACGCCCCCAGTTGTCCTGCGTGACCGTCTGCTGGCGCAACAGCAGGCCCGTGTGGACGAGCTGCGTCATGCTAAATATGAAAGCATCCTCGAAAGCAATCCGTCGATCAATCTGGTGCGAGGCAGCGCCCGATTCAAGGATGGCCAAACGCTTATCGTGGAAGCGGCAGAAGGTGACACTCGCGAAGTGGCCTTCGATCGCTGTCTCATTGCCACTGGTGCAAGCGCTGCCATCCCGCCGTTGCCTGGTCTTGCAGGAACGCCATATTGGACGTCCACCGAAGCCCTGGTTAGCGAAGCCATTCCTAAACGGCTGGCAGTAATTGGCGCCTCGGTCGTAGCACTGGAACTGGCACAAGCGTTTGCGCGCTTGGGCAGCGAGGTGACGGTCCTGGCCCGGCGCACCTTGTTTGCCAGTGACGACCCTGCCATTGGCGAGGCCGTGACTGCAGCTTTCCGTGCGGAAGGCATCACGGTGCTGACACAGACGCAGGCGAGTGCCGTGACCTATTGCGACCGCCAATTCATCCTGACGACCGCGCAGGGCGAGTTAAAGGTGGATCAATTGCTTGTTGCCACCGGCCGCACGCCAAATACCGCAAGCCTGAATCTCGAGCGCGCAGGTGTGACGTTTGACTCGCAACATCGCATCCTGATCGATCAAGGCATGCGCACGAGTGCTTCGAACATTTACGCAGCTGGCGACTGCACTGACCAGCCTCAGTACGTCTACGTTGCAGCCGCGGCTGGTACCCGGGCTGGCATTAATATGACCGGCGGCGACGTAAAGCTCGATCTCGACGCCATGCCGGCAGTCGTGTTCACCGATCCGCAAGTTGCCACGGTAGGCTACAGTGAAGCAGAGGCCCAGCGCATTGGTCTGCAAACCGAAAGCCGTACGCTCACGCTCGACAATGTGCCGCGCGCGCTCGCCAACTTCGATACGCGCGGCTTCATCAAGCTTGTCGCTGAGACAGGGTCTGGACGCATTCTGGGAGTCCAGGCTGTGACGCCGGAAGCAGGCGAGATCATTCAAACTGCCGCGATTGCGATCCGAGCCCGCATGACCGTTCAGGATCTTGCCAACCAGCTTTTCCCCTACCTCACCATGGTTGAAGGTCTCAAACTGGTTGCACAGACTTTTTCGAAGGATGTGACACAGCTATCGTGCTGTGCGGGCTAAACATCGGACACCAAAACAGCGATAGAGGAGTTTTTATGTTGTGTGACATCAGACATAGAATACGCAGTGTACGCGCCTGCTTGACGATCGTACTGGCAAGTACCACGACGTTAGGCATGCCAAACCAAGCGTTGGCGGCTTATGATTTTTCTAAGCTCGGTGCCGCGATTGAAACATTGTCGCCAGAGACCGTCAGTGATTGGGAAAAGAAGGCCAGGGCTGGCGATGCCATGGCTCAGAACATCATGGGTCTTGCGTACAAATGCGGTATGGGCGTAAAGCAAAACCACGCGGCATCGATCCAGTGGTTCCGCAGGGCGGCCGAGCAGGGTGAAGCCGATGCACAGTTCAACCTCGGGCGCCTCTACGGAAGTGAAGTCGACGGTATGTATAAGAATGGGCGTGCGGCTCCTGCCAACGATGCAGAGGCTTTCAAGTGGTACCACCTCGCTGCCGAGCAGGGACACACGCAGGCTCAAGTCAGGCTGGCTCAGCTGTTTGCAAAGGGTCTTACCGACATCGCGCCCGACCAGGTGCAGGCATACCAGTGGATGAGTCTGGCCGCAGCGTCGGGAGAACCGACAGCAGCAAAAGTCGTTGCAGACTATGCAGCTCAAATGAAGCCCGAACAGGTACAGCAAGCCCAACTGCTGGCCGAGGAATGGCAACGCCGGCAAGGCACAAAGTAATTCGTCTTTGTTAAGCGCCGGACGTAACCGCCGAGTAAGGTTTATCCCGCTTGATCGCTGCCCGATATAACAGGTGGAAAATGGACAAGACTATTTATTCCAAAAAGATTGCCGAAAGCCTTTCATCTGGCAATCATCCTAAAGAGTTCGCAACGCTCTTTGTCGCGCTGCTCCGACAGCTAGCGATGGGGGGACCTGTATCACGCGAAAAGCTCGCCGGCGCACTCGGATGGTCTGGAGCGAGAGTTGCAACGATACTTGAGCAGGCACCTGGTACGGAATATGACGACGAGGCCAATATCATTGGACTGGGGCTGACACTACGTGAAACCTCTCACGTTTTTGAGGTGGATGGCCGTCATTTGTACACATGGTGTGCGCTGGACACCTTGATGTTTCCCGCCTTGACCGGCAAGATTGCCCGTGTCACTTCCCGCTGCGCCGCCACCGGTAGGCCGATCACTCTCACCGTTGCACCAGAAGCAGTGCTTCATGTCGAACCGGCAGAAGCAATGGTTTCACTGCGAACTCCGGATACTTCGCCCGACATTCGCTGTTCGTTTTGCTGTCATGTGCATTTCTTTGCGTCTCCGTCTATTGCAAATTCGTGGGCTTCGACTCACCAAGGGATTGAGGTCGTGCCTGTCGAGAGTGCGTTCGACCTTGGTCATGATGTCGCGCTTAAGCTGCTAGAGGACTGCGAGGAAAGCCCAGTATGAATGCGTACTCGATATCGAAGCTGGCTGATGATGCTTGCGTCAGCGTGCATGTCGTGCGCGACTACATGATACGCGGCTTGTTGCACCCTGCTCGGCGAACCGAAAGTGGCTATAACATTTTCGATGACAAAACACTAGGACGGTTGCGTTTTCTACGCACAGCCTTCGAGTCTGGAATCGGGCTCGATGAACTGACTCGGCTATGCAAAGCGTTGGACGCAGGCGATTGCGAAAGCGTGAACGGATGCGTCGGGCGCCTGCGCGGAAAAATCAACGCGCGTCGAATAGAGTTATCCGTCGTCGAGACTTCGTTAAACCAAATGGTTACCGATGCGTCCACTACTGCCATGGCACGCATGCCACGCAAGGAGGACCGGACTTTAGCTTTGGGAGAGGCAATTGCTTGATAAAAAACTCGTGATGACATTTCTTGCCCGCGGGGTTGGCGTCTGCTTGCTCCTGTACGTCGCAGCCCTGCTTTTGGTGCTCCAGGGGCCCTTAATGGCTTGTTGTCCGATCAATTTTGGGCCGCCGGCCGCGACAAGCACACAGGCAGCATACCGGGAAGCAAACGCGGTAACACGCGATTACCCGTCACTCTCGACTGTAGAGAAACGGGACAGTGCTTGGATCAAGGAAAAACATTGACGAGGTGAGGATATGCCAACACCCTGGCGAAGCCGATCGCGATGATCCAGAAACTAATTTTGTAGAACGCACTAAACCGTGGCTTCGAAGCGCACCCGCCGCTCGAGTCACAGGCCTTGCTGGGACGATACAAACGACGCCAGGCCAGGAAAAGAGCCGCCGTTATCGGAACAAGGAGCGAGGAACGGTAGGCCTCCATCATTGGAAGAGCGCTCAGCCAGCTTACTAGAAAACTCAGCAATCCGAGAATCGTAGGCATCAGGCAGCAGGAGAACAAGCCGACAACAATCAACAGCGCCGGCAGCGCCGAAGCCGGCTCCTGTTCCTCTTCTTGCGCCTTTGATTTGAGTCGTTCATTCATCGTTCAGCTCCTCAGTCATTGGTGAATGACGTAGCATAAGCCCGTAGTTGACTACAGGGTCAAGTGCTATCGACTGCCTTGATGCACCTGTTGTCAACGTAGTGAGCTTCGCCAATTCGTGGCAGGGCTGATTGATTAACCGGCTCAACCAGAGCGTCGAGCAGGCTCCCGCATCAGGACGAATTCCTCTGCCGCAGTTGGATGCACCGCCGCGGTCCGGTCGAAATCGCGTTTGGTTGCTCCAGCGCGCAGCGTCACCGCCAGGCTTTGTATGATCTCAGGAGCATCAGACCCGAGCATGTGAATGCCCAGTACTTTGTCGCTCTCGGTATCGACGACCAGCTTCATGTAACTTTGCACGTCGCGTCTGGCGAACGCAGTGAGCATGGGTTTGAATTGGCTCTCGTAGATCGTGGTCGGACCCCGCTCGGCAGCTTGCGCCTCGGTCAAACCGACACTGCCGATGGGCGGGTCAGTGAACACAGCGGTCGCAACCTGCGTGTGATCAAAGGAGAGATCAAGGCCACCGAACAGTGTATCGGCAAGCGCCCGACCCTCGGCAATCGCAACTGGAGTCAGGTTCAGGCGATCGGTTACATCTCCGATCGCGTACACGCCAGGTACGCTGGTGCGGCTATAGTTGTCCACTGCGATTGCACCGCTATCCAGTAGTGGCAGCCCAATACTCTCGAGTCCAAGATGACCTGCGCTTGGCACCCGTCCGGTCGCATTCAGCACTGCATCGAACGGCAGTTGCCGGCCATCCGCCAGAATTATCTGGTAACCCTCGTCGGTCCGTCCCACCGATTGCAGCTCAGTTTTCGCGAACAGATGGGTGCCAGCGTCTTCGAGCGCTCGATGCAGACGAGTACGTAAATCTTCATCGAAACCCGTTAGAGGATGATTCGCACGAAAGAAGACGCTCACTTCGCTGCCCAGATGGGCGAACATGCTGGCAAATTCCATTCCGATGTAACCGCTGCCAATTACCGCAAGCCGTTTTGGCAGCACCCGTAGTTCCAGCAACGCGTCAGATGTCATTGCTGTGTCCAAGCCGGGAATCGGTACCGTTGCGGGGCGTCCTCCCGTTGCGATAAGCAGATGGCGGTACCGAAGCCGACGCTCGCCTACTGTAACGGTGCCTTCGCCGGTGACGGTGCCGCGCCCACATATAACGTGGACGTTCGCGTTCTCTAGCATGTCACGGTAGATAGATTCCAGCCGCTGCAGTTCAGCTGCTTTCGCATTTTGCCAGTGGGCCATATCAAATTGCGGCACGCCTGCCGACCAGCCGAACGCGTTGGCAAGATCGAATGCACTGCGGAACTGGCCGGCATACATCAGCAGCTTTTTGGGGATGCACCCTCGGTGCACGCATGTGCCGCCCAGTTGAGCCTGCTCGATAAGGGCAACACGCGCCCCGTGAGCAGCTGCTCGCCTGGCAGCGGCGACGCCGCCTGAGCCGCCTCCGATCACGATCAAATTAAAGTCATCCTGCATTTGTATGTGGCTCCTATCGAAAATCGCAGCTTTGAAGGAAGGCTAGCTGGTGGCACGTGCCGCTTGTCACACCATATAGCCGATATCCGACGCACCGGTGGGATACGCAAACATGGTGTCTTTCAGCTCTTGTGCGGTATGCCCGTAGCGGATGGCCAAAGCAAATACATTGATCACCTCGTCGGCGTGGGGTCCGACCAGGTGCGCTCCTAAAACACGGCCGCTGGTTTCTTCGACAAGCACTTTGAAGGCGTACACAGGCTCTGCAGCTTGTCGGGCAGTAAACCAATCGGACGCTTTTTGACTGTTCACCCTGAATTTAAGGCCTTTCTTGTGGGCTTGCTCTTCATTCAGCCCCACAGACGCGATTGGTGGGATTGTGAAGGCGACACTGGGCACACCCGTATAGTTCGGTTTTAGCTGGTTTCCGTTGAGAATGTTCCCAGTCACGACTTTAGCGTCGTGACTGGATACTGGAGTCAATGGCGGCCCCATGCGTGCAGCGTCGCCGGCCGCATAAACGGCTGGGTTCGAGACACTCTGCAGGTATTCGTTGAGCTTTATTTTTCCCTTTTCGACAGCTACGCCAGCAACATCGAGGTCCAGAGCAGCATAGTCCGGCGCCCGCCCAGCGGCATGCACCACTAGGTCAGCCTCTACCATGGACTCTTTCCCATCACTCGACGAGAACACACGGTAGCAATTGCCGACTTTCTCGATCCGCTCGACCGATGTTTTAGTGCGTACGTCGATACCAAGACCGCTAAATGACGCCATCAACCAACCAACCAAGTCGGCATCGAACTCCTTGAGCATGCGTTCGCCATGCTGCAAGACAGTTACCTTGGCTCCCACGCGAGCGGCAAGATGGGAGAATTCTGCGGCGATGTAGCCGCCGCCGACGCATACAATCCGGGCAGGAAGGTTTTCCAGCTCAAGGAAGCCTTCGTTGTCGGTCAGGTATTCTTCTCCAGGGATGTTCAGCTTGACAGGCTCTGCACCGAAGGCGAGCAGGATGTGCTTCGCTTCAAGGACCGTATCGCCAACGATCACGGTGTTTTTCCCAGTGAAGCGAGCCTTGCCATGAAAGGTATCGATGTTTTTTTCCTGATACCGCTGCTCCATCTTGTCAGGCACAGGGTCTGTAAAGGTACGTTTGAACGCCATCAAAGCCGGCCACAGAATGCTGACTTCGCCAGCAACTCCCTTGTCGTGCATTCGTCGTACGTGGTCGACGGCCTCGGCCCCGCCGATCAGCATTTTTTTGGGGTCACAACCACGCAGGGCGCAGGTGCCACCAAAAGGGCGAAAATCCACGACTGCAACTTGCTTTCCGGCCGCACGAACGCGCATGGCTGCGGTCATTGCAGCCGTTCCAGCACCGATCACTACCAAGTCGTACTCTTTTACCATCACATATCTCCTGTGCTTAATGGGCGCGGGCAAAGGTGTTCAGCAATTCCGAAGTTCGCGTAATAGGGCGCAATCACCCGGCCCAGGGAACTTCATCGTGCCCAGCTGCACCTGCCATCGTCGAAGTCTTCGGCGTTCGATCACTCTTTCAAGCTGCATGCGTTTCTTTCATTGCGCGGGCACGTGGCGCAGCCCCGCTTGAGGTACCAGACGAACCCAATAATGCCCAAGACAATGAGCAAGGCCCCGGCTACGGGCCACACCGGAGACACGAAACTAAATGACACGCCTGCCAGCAGTAACAGGGGGATTCCACAACACAGCAAATGGAGTCCTGCGAAGGCAAGAAAGGCAAACGTCGTATTTTTCTTTTGTTGCTGGTCCATGAACAATCCTTTCAACGAGATGGAATAACAGCGGCTGTCAACGCGCAAGCGCCCAACCGCAGTTGCCGCTTAGCTGGCGATAATTTGAGGTTGCGGCTCGATAAACTGCATTTGCTCGGCCATTGCGATGGCCGCAAGGTGCCAGCGATTGGCCCGGTGATAATTACGAATGAAGGCATCCCGCAGTTCCGCCCGGTGGCTTAGAACGGCCCCCTGGTTCCATCGATACATGAATTCCTCAACGGTAAAAATGTGACCCACTAGAAGCATTCGGTCGTCAACAGCGTCGGTTTCAAGTTTGCCCAGCGCATCCTGACTTCTTGCGTCGTGGACCCCGTTGTAGGGAGCTGGAAGCGTATAGCCTCCACCATCGAGAATCATCTTCATTTCGGTCAAATTTGGCTCACATACGTCATGCCTGTAGACTTCCATCGAGTTCCGGGCCATAGGGTTACGCAGAACTTGGATGAACAGATTGCATTGCCCCATGCATACCCACTCGCGTAAGTACCCTTGCGTAACAGCGTAGTATTCGCTTGAATTAAGGGTCGTACGCGTGTTACGCATCCCCTCATACTTTTTTTCTGGTTCCGCACTGTAAGGCGTGCGTCCATATTCCTGCCCAACAACAATGTTCGGGTGCTGATCGCCCTCAGAGGTGCTCCCGCCCATTACGCGCGAGACAGTTTTTTCTAGGATGTTCTGCTTCGATTGGGTACCTTGCATTTCTTCGCTCATATCTTCCTCCTGAACTGGTTCAACTACGGTCGGCGATACCTGCAGATAAACTGGGCTTTTTACGTGCTCAGTTCGCAAGCTGGAAGTGTCATGTTCGACCGTACCAGCGTCCTAAGCGCCCACGCATCCGGCGCATTCTCGACTATGCTTACGTGCAAGCGGCCCAGGTCTGGCCAAACGATTGCCAAGAGCCAATCATTGCCCGTCACTAGATGCGCGGGACGAATAAAGCACAATCGAGAAAGCGGGGCTGCAGGAACACTATAGGCACCGTACTGTGGTACGGTGTCAAACGTGTTCTAGAAATTTGGAGTATTGAATGGACGAGAAACTTACGATTGGTAAAGTCGCCTCAGCAGCTGGTGTCAACGTGGAAACCATTCGGTTCTATCAACGGCGTGGCTTGATGGCTGAGCCACCGAAAGCACTGGGAGGTTTTCGGTACTATGACTGGGGCGCGGTTGAACACGTGCGTTTTATAAAGCGCGCACAGACCTTAGGATTTTCACTCGATGAAATCATGGGCCTGCTTGACCTGCAGCAGCAAGATGCATGTAAGGAAACACATGACGCAGCAGTGCTAAAGCTCAAGCTTGTTGAAGAGAGGATTGAAGATCTTGTTCGCATTCGTACAACACTCAAAGAACTGGTGAAGCAATGCGAAGCTGGACCGGCCAGTATATGCTGCCCGATCATTGAATCGCTCAGTCATAGCTGATCAGAAGTCGGCACCCATACAGCAGCCGTGATATCGAAAGTCCAGTTGCTAACGAGGGTATCGCAGGATCTAGTTACCATTTATCAACTTGAGGCCCGGCAAGATGATGCTCAGCCGCGCCTACTCAACCAGCACGCATTTGCCGATCTGCTGAACAATGCATCAACCGACTCTTACATCACACTGAAACACCAGTTCACCGCGATTTTAAACTTGCCTTAAGGCTTCGATCAGCGGACAAAACGCTTCCTGTGTGGCCGGACATTTTTGGGTAAGCGCAGAGATAGCATTGCGCATCTTTGCGATCTCAAGCATTTTCTCCTCCAAAGCAAGTAACTTTTCTTGCGCCATCTGATATACCTTCGCGCAATGCTTTCCTTCAGACAGGGTAATCAGCCCTCGAATTTCGTCCAGAGTAAATCCCAGCCGTTGCGCCCTTTTCACAAACTGTAGTAACAAAAGGTCTTGCCAGGAATAAATCCTGATTCCTCCTCCAGCTTTTGGTTTCGGGACCGGTATCAGGCCGATTCTGTGGTAGTACCGAATGGTTTCTACGCAGACATCGAGCTCCCTTGCCAGAGATCCAATCGTGAAGCTTTGCTCGTTTTTCATCGTGTTCCCCTTGACACCGTACTTGGCTACGCACGTAAGTTCGAACGATACATCACTTATTTGAACGACGAAATCGTTCCGTGCGCCATGCTTGTCATAAACAAGCAGTGAATTAATGAAATTTTTGGGGAGGGAACAGGTGCATAAAATAGAAAACTTTATGTTTGCGACAGGCATTGAGAACAGCTACCCGACCATTGAGGGGGGAAGAATCCGTGTGGATGAAATGGAGAAGTGCGGCCACTATGACTATTGGAAGTTAGATTTCCAGAGGGTCGGAGAACTGGGCATCAATTTCTTGCGTTACGGCCCACCATTACACTTGTCCTTTCTGGATCGTCGCCGGTTTGACTGGTCGTTTTCGGACGCTGCATTTGCAGAAATTAAGATGAGGGGAATAACTCCAATTGTGGACTTATGCCACTTCGGCGTGCCCGACTGGATCGGAAACTTTCAGAACCTGGACTTCCCTGAGTTGTTTGCTGCATATGCTGGAAATTTCGCGCGCCGTTATCCGTGGGTACAGCTATACACCCCAGTAAACGAAATGATGGTTTGTGCGATTTTCTCAGCCCATCTAGGGTGGTGGAATGAACAATTGACCGATGATCGGTCGTTCGTAACCGCGTTGAAAAATATAGTTAAGGCCAATATCTTGGCCATGCAAGAAATATTGAAAGTCAGGCCGGACGCTGTCTTTATTCAGAGCGAATCATCAGAGTTCTATCACGCAGTGCACCCCGCAGTCCTGGGTCAGTCGGAATTTTTAAATGAAAGAAGGTTTCTCGGTTTCGACCTTAATTATGGGATCGATGTCTCTGCCACGATGTACCAGTTCTTACTCGACAATGGCATGACGAAACAGGAATACCAGTTTTTCATGGAACAGTCGCTGCCAGCACACTGCGTTATGGGAAACGACTACTACAACACCAACGAACATCGCGTGCTCGCAAATGGGGAGATTTGCTTTTGCGGAGAGATCTTTGGCTATGGCGAAATTACTCAACAGTATTTCAACCGTTATCAGATGCCAGTGATGCATACGGAAACCAATTTTGCGCAGGGATTAACGGGCAATGAAGCCGTTGATTGGCTATGGAAACAATGGGCCAATATATTGTGTGTTCGGGCGCACGGTGTACCAATAATCGGATTCACTTGGTACTCGCTGACTGACCAGGTCGACTGGGACACGGCTTTGCGTGAACAGAATGGCCGGGTCAATCCTCTTGGATTGCTCGACTTGCAGCGAAATTTCAGGCCAGTAGGTCTGGCATACAAGGAACTCATATCTATCTGGGAGGAAGTTATGCCTACACAGAACGCCGCATATCGTATTGCAATCCAGAGGACCGCGGGGTGACCCGGTAAACCAATCACGGAAAGGTAGGACAACAATGAATCAGACTTTAAATAGCAAAGACGAGCCGTCCTCACCAGTGCCATCTAGGCGCCGCTTTAAAGGAAAGACCGTGCTCATTACCGGTGGAGGAAAAGGCATTGGACTGGCTACCACATTAAAATTTGCGAGTGAAGGCGCAAGAGTCATGGTATTCGACCATAAGCTTGAAAATGCTGAGAAGGGTGCGCACACGGCCCTAGAGGCTGGCGCGACGGCCGCATATAGCGCGGGGGTGGATGTCGGAGACGAAGATGCCGTAGTCGCGGCGCTCGCGCGGGGAGCGCGGGAGTTCGGTTTCCCTGATGTCATCGTCAATAATGCCGGAGCGATGGGATCAAAATCGATTACTGACCTCACAGTCGATGATTGGCTGAGTACACTACGGGTCGATTTGCTGGGCGCATTCCTCTTCACCAGGGAAGCGTTCAAACAGATGCAAAATGGAGGCGTGATCGTCAACGTCGCCAGCATTCACGCGATCGAAACGACGTCGAATGTGGCAGCCTACGCGGCGGCCAAGGCCGCGATGTTGTCGTTGACCCGCACGGCTTCCATCGAAGGGAAAGATCTGAATATCCGCGTGAACGCAGTTTTGCCGGGAGCTATAGACACCCCAATGCTCAGGGAAAATCCCAACGTCAAGTCGGGCAACGAAAAAATTGATGAGCGCGAGGTTGGACAGACTGCTGATATTGCTGAGGTAATTGCCTTCCTTGCATCGGATGAGGCGCGGTTTGTAAATGGCGCATCGATTGTTGCCGATGGCGGGCGTATTGTTCGTTTATAAACGGTATCGGTCAGTTTCGCCATGCTAGCTTGGCGGCTCAACTCAGCGCATCTTGCCACGGCTGAGAGTATTCGCACTGCGCAATCTTGCACTTGATGGATTTCGCTTCAAGCTTCGATGGGCGGTGACCTGAAGACAGTCGTCTCTTTCTGGACGCAATCAGTCTCTTCAATCGGCGCGTTCTGTTTTTCACAGTACTGATTCGCCGAATGAGAAATCGCTGAAGTTCGAGTACCAGGTCGAGACGCTCATTGTGCTCATGTATCGTGCGCAGCAGCAGACCTGCCTTGGCAAACCGGAATGTGTAACATCGAACACGTCTCATCCCCTGACTGACGCATGCAAACGTATTCTGGGCCGCGCCAAGAGCGAACTGGAACAGTAGCAATGACGAGGTTAATTTGCGGCGACGAACGGCGGCTTGGTAAGTGCATCACGGGACTGCACCAGTACTAGACAGCGCGACTTCGCACGCGTAGTGGCGTTATAAAGGAGTCTTCGCTTGTGTTCGGCATCACCCTTGATCGCGGCTGGCCAAAGCACGACGACATTGTCGAATTCCCGGTTCTTGGCGCCGTGGACCGTCATCGCCCGGTGGCCACGGACGTTTTCAGTACCAAACCGCCGCCTGTTGGCGAAGGACTGGCGGATCACGGCTTCAATTTCCACTGCCGTGAACTGATCGCGTCCCTTGGCCCGACGCTGCCGGTCCAAGTAGTCGGCGACGTCGCCGAGCACGCGATGGTCACCTGCGTGTCCAACCATCGCCTTTGCTTCGATTAAGGACATCTGCGGCGCCGGAGCGAGTTTGGCCAAGAACTCGTTCTGCATCTTGTCTTCTGAGCGCTCCCAGCGGATTGAGAACGGCCCATTGTTTTGCTTCGTCGTGCGCTGCGCTACCCAGTCCACGACGTCGGTGGCGAATTTGCCTCCCGAGGGCGTGATCACAGCGACGCTCTTGCGTCCGCCATACCACCCCAGCTCGTTCGCTAGGAAAGTGGCGGCCAATGCTACTTGGAAGCCCGGCCTGATCAGGAATGCGCCTTCGGACACTGGCGCGGCGCCGGCGCGCAGCGCAGCAGCAGCAGCGAGAAGCGTAGGCACATTGGTTCGGCGGGGGAGCGTCAGTTCCGTCAGTCGTTCCGCTTGCGCGAGCCATGCGCAGGCAGGGCTAGGGCGCAAGGCCTCGTCAAGGCACTGGAACTCGTCAGCAGCCGCGAACAGCGCGACGTGGGGCGCCAAGGCGCTAAGTATGCCGAGCCGGGCCGGATTGAGGTCTTGTGCCTCGTCGAGAATGATGACCGGGTAGGACCTCGCGACCCATGCCGACACACCTTCTTGTGCCAGCAGCGCGGCCGCGGCCGCGCAGGTACCCGCGTAGTCGCCAACGGCGGGAACTGCAATTTCGAGCACACCCAGCATCGATTGCCAACGGCGTGCAATTCGCCCTGCGAAGCTGTCAATCGTCGAGCACTCGTACGCCTGGCCAGGCAACTTCGTGGTAGACAGTCGCTCGTCCAAGCGGCGCCGTGACCCGTGCATAAAGGTCAATGCCATCACTTTCTGCCCCTCGCGCAGGGGATGCTCGCGCAGATGCTCGGCCAGTTGGGCCATGAGCTGATGAGTCTTGCCGCAGCCCGCGCCACCGGAAAATGCATGGAGGCTCACGGCTGGAACACCCAGGTTCCAACGGCATCACGCGCAAATCGATCCGTTTCAACACCCGCGCATGCGCATGCGATGGCATTGAACAGCTCGACTGCACGGAGCCGGCAGGCAGGGGTGTTGACGATCGCGTCCGCGACCATCTCGTAGGCGACAATGTCCATCTTGCGGAACTTGAGCCTGTCGACGACGTCCACCACAGTGACGGGTATGTTCCCGCCGATCTCGGCGAGCAACGGCACGCAACCGGCGGGATCCGCGGCCAGGACCCAACCGATCGCGTCTTCCACCATCGCACCGTCGTTCCATCGAAGCACTGACGGCGGCGGATGGGGGAGCGCGCGCAACCCAGCGGCATAACGCAGGCCATCGTGGTCTCCGTCCACCAGGCAGCACGCCCGCGGGTGTACTGGCTGCAGCAGCTGGTAAGTCTCGACCACCTTGGCGTCTTCGGTTGGATGCATCCCGACTTCAAGGCCAAATGGCCGCTGCATGTCCGCCACCCAACCCTCGGTGAGGAGAAGCGGACGCAGCACCGTTCGCAGAAGGTGGTAATCAGCCTTTCCCTCTGGGATTAGAAGCGCCGGGTGCATCATCGCGGACAGCACCTCGACCCGGTTCTGTTGGTAAAACTTGCGTTTCCAGTTGGGAGCGTCCCCGGCGAGGGGAGCCGCGAGAAACGGACTGGCGGTGAGTACTCCGTGCTGGTTCTGCAACACCAGCAATTCAGTCGGGTCGGCTAAGGCCGCAACCGTTGGAGAATGGGTAGTGATGAACGTCTGCGTCGACAGACCCTGGATGCGGTGTACGAGCTGCAACTGGGTTGCCGGGGACAAGTGGAGCTCAGGATGTTCGAGAGCTATTGCAAAGCCTTCTCCCTGTTCCGCGCGAGTATGTCCGAGCTCGAGCAATAGAAGTATTCCCTGCAGGGAGACAAGACCCGACCCATGTCGTCCCGCCGGCACTGCGCATCCCGCAGCCGTTGCAAAATGAGCCGAAACGGCGTCAAGCACGGAACGGCTGTCGGTACCGGTAATGCGCAGCTGGACCGACGGCGCGCCCGAAATGCATCGGGCGATCTCGGCATTGACGCGCTGCAGGAGGGGGGCGATACGCGGATCCGACTCGATCGGATCGCCCGGGGCGCGCAGGCGGTCCCGCTCAGCGAGAATTGCATCGGCGGGGTGGGCGCCAGCGACATCGACCGCCCGCCTGAAAAGCTCGCTCCCCCAGGACAGGGTCTTATCCCAAGCACGATTCGACCGCACCACGAACAGGCCCAGCTGCTGAATGAGTTTGTTCGGGACACTCACCGGTGCATCGTCAACGAATGGGTCGATTGCGTTCTCATGATCGAGAAAATATCGCGCCATGTCGACGGACAGCGAGTCGCGGTCGAAGTATGCCTGGCAGCCGATCTGGCAACATAGGCGCCACGCCGGATCAGTGCGGACCGGATGAACAAGCCCGGTCTGCTCGTCAAACCATTTAGGTACGGCACGGCCATCCCTGAACCAATTGGCGTTCTGATCAGGATCGTCCCCGGGATAACCAGTAATCGTCGCGACGAGTTCGATACGGTCCGCCGGTTGCGGGTTCGAGCCGTAGAAGTCATGCTCGGTTAACTCGCGGATGAAGCGGTCGCGGCCGAAAATCAAAGTCAGCGCCTCGATGATCGTGCTCTTGCCGCAATTATTCCCACCGATTAGCATTGTGTGGCGAGGAAAGCGGATGAAGCCCTCGCGGATACCGCGGAAGTTCTTGATTTTCAGGGTGGCGATTTGCATGGCGACTGTGATTGATGCGGAGCAATCACTTTACTTCATTCGCGCATGATGCGAAAGATATAACAAAAAGACGTGATCCGGTAATGGGATATCGCAAGCCGATTTACCTGCGTTAGCGCAGCGATACTACTTGGGCCCATTGCCAAAGCCAAATTCCTCCGTTTCAATGAAGAATATCGAGATATGCGGGTGGATTGAAGACCGGTTGAAGTGAGGGCTTTATTCGCTTGGTGAGAACTTTATTCATCTGGTGACGACTTTATTATTTGTTCACAGAAACGATTCCCTGAGACGTCTTCATTTAGCGGCCCAAAGTAGCGAGACCCTCTTCTTTTTGCTCCGCCCCCTGCAATCCGCCCAGGACTCGTCGCCGGCGCCGCTGCGCCTCTCGCTCCAGCCTGCCGCTGATGGCATCACTGTCGGGTTCGTAAAAAGGCGCGGGCCAGCGCGGGATGCTCCCTTGTTCTTGCCGCTTACTCCGCCTGGCATCATCAAGCGCCCTACCGCGCCCGGCCGCGTGCCAGCGCCAGCACCGGTTGTCGAGGCGCTGCGCACCTGGGAAAGCTACGCGGAGATCCGCTGACCCTTTGCAGCTGCGCGGCGTGGTTGCTCGGACGATGCTTGACCAAAGCCGTTGTCGCGTGGAAACTCTATAGCGCTGCCAGCCAGCGCCACAACCCATGAACGAGAGGAATCCATTGTGCTCAAGTCGTCCATCAAGTACGCCAAACGTGTGATCCGAATGACGTCTATGCTGCGCAGCGGCACCGTGCACTGGGGGAGCTATAAGATGGGGCTACGACCGGGTCAGATGGCCGTCCTGGCTGTCGGCGGCGGCTTCGTTTTCTGCGACGAGGCGACGGAAGACATGGCGTTCCCCGAATAACCCTAGCACCCACCAACGATGACCACGAGCCCTACCCCACCCTACCTCTCGATCGCCCATCAGGTCGCTGCCGCCCGTGCTGGCGAGTATGCAGGCGAGACTGAGGAGCAACGCCTCCAGCGCTACGCCGGCGCGGCCGCCGTGGGCCGCGGCGTGCTTCAAGGCTTCGCTGCCATGCTCGGCGGCGTCCAGGAGACGGAAGCGCTTAACGAATTGCTCAGTTGCCTGATCGCGCGATCCTGGGAGCTTGACGACGAGGCGCAGGCTGCCCGCGCAGCTGGCAGTGCCAGGCCGCAGCGGATTTTCGACCGCGCATTGGGCACCGCTACTTTTCGCCTCGAACTGGCCAGCCGCGTCGATGAGCACCAGCGTGACGAGGACGGCTCGGCACCAGGCGTTTCCGGGTAAGCGAACAGGCCGGCAAACCTGCGCTGCTATCCACGACGATCACCCCGGCATGGTATCGTCCAGGAATGACACAGAAATCCATGTATGAGAGAGCCTGGGAGCATGAGACGCTGTCGGTCTTCCGCGCCCTGGAACCGCTGCAGTGCGCTGCGTGCAGCCGCCCAATCGCGCCTGACGAGGTATTCACACGCTCAGGCTCCCTGAAAAAGCGCGTCAACGGCCTGCGCTACGTGCTATGCACAGTCTGCGAGCCAGTGTCGAAGGTCGACCCTCCGCCGATCGAATTATCCTCCCCGCCGCCTGGCTGGAATGTGATGGACGAACGGGGCAATTAGCCCGCTTTTGGTCGAGCTTCGATCAGCGGTAATTCCCTGCTCTCTCGTTGCGTCGGAACGACCAGGGCGGCATCGGGTTTGAGTCCGACCACAACCCCAAGCGCTGCTGCCGTGCGGCGCTCTCGGCTTGGCTGTACGCGGCATCCTGTGAATAGCGCTTGTAGTGCCATGCCATGCCTCGCTGCAGCTGGAGCTTGTTGATGTCGATGCCGTTCAAGAAGACGCGGCAGACGGAGCGGCCATATTGATCCTGGTCGAGAATCTCCACGCTCACCATCTTTTGGAAGATCGCGTCCGACAGCGCGGCTTTCGACCGTTGGCCGTAATCTTGGCTCGATTCCGGGGCGTCAATTCCATACATGCGGCACTTGATCTGCTGGCGCTCGCTGCTTAGAACGCGGATCGTGTCGCCATCGCTTATCCCTACCACGCGGTACTGCTGGGCCTGCGCGTGCGCCGAGCCGAAGACCAGGGCCACGACAAAAGCTAGTGAAATGTTCTTCATGTCGTCAGCTCCCGATCTGTGGCCGCGCTGCATCTTGATGCGCCTCGTAAAAACGCAGCATGAGATGACAGGCGACGTCGTTGATGAGCTCCATGATCGGGCGCGGGCCGTCCGGCTCGTCGTCAGGCCGGTGTCCTACATTCCGGAGGTACCAGCGGTTCAGCCCCTCACGGCCGTCGACCTCGATCGAGCCGAGCGTTTCCTCGATCGTCTCGTCGAAGATCGCGATCGTGAGATCTCCGGTCTCCGGCGCCAGCGGGATCGCCAGGCCTTGGCCATCGGAGATAAGTGCGAACAGGCCGGGCGCGTCGGGCTCGGTTGCGCGCCACGCGCTGGTGGCGTCGCTGGGCTTGTAGAGCGAGAGCGGCGAAGGCTTCTGGCTTGTGTGTTCCATGGTGTTTCCGTTAAGGATAGGTGGCTGGTGGTTGGCAGATGTCCATCATACAAAGCGCTTAGCTAGTGTCGCAACCGTAGGTGCCGCGGCCACGGGCTGGTCAGCAGCCCGGCGCCGGCGCGAGCGGACCTTCCTCGTCTTCGTCTACGACGACATCGCTCTCGCCCGAGATCGGCTCGTCGCGCTCAGGCAGGTTGATCTCGGGAGTCCACACCCCGGAGTACGGACGACCACGGCATGCGGCCAGCTCGGTCAGGTTCCGCACGATCGGATCCTCCTGGTCGCCCATGCGCCCAGGGCACAGCCGATCGACGGCGTACACCACCGCATTCCCGTTCGCGATGTCGCGCGTCAGCAAGCGCCAGCCTGGCGCCGTGCTGTAGCTGATGTTTTTCAGGGTATGCCCGGCCCGCACGCGCAGCTGGTAATCTGACAACTCGCGAATCGTCCAGTCGATCTCGTTTGTGGTGAGCTTTACCACGCCGAGCCGGCGCGCCAGCTCGGGAACGATCCCCCAAATCAGGCGGGCGTCGTAGGTGCATTCGTCAGGGGCACGCTCGGGCGAGGCTGCCTGCGCCTCGCGCGCCGCGGCCAGCAGCGCGGCCGCGAGCCAGGCGTTGCCCAGCCCGTACAGCCGCTGGGCTTCCCGCCGGTCTTGCTCGACGCGCGCCCGCGCCTCGGCTGACAGCGGGAACACGAACCCGCGACGGGCCTGGCGCGCGCTACTGCCCGCGCCACCGGAAACCAGGTCAGTTTCATCTTCCGTCAGTTCGCGCATTGCCCGGTCTCCTTCAGCAGCCTGGCGCCATGCCGAGCGCCTCTTCTTCGCTCTCGTCGTCCTGCGCCGGATCGTACTGCGCGCCGAGGGCGATCGCTGCGAGTGGCAGGCACGCGTCGGCCGACTTGTACTTGAGCTGGGATGCCAGGCAGTGCTCAAGCTGGCGATCGGTGCGCACGCCCTTGTACCGCGGCTGCGCCAGACCGCCGGTGGCATGCGCGTACAGGTACTCGACGTCGACGATGGCGCCGACTGGCGGAATGTCGTAGTTCGCCGGAATCGTGACCTTCTTGAGCGGCATGGTCTTCCCGTCGGCGTCCAGCACCGCGATATGCACGCTGCGCTTCGACCCGTCGTGGCTTTCCACGAACACGGTCGCGCGATCGAGGTACGGGAACTTGAACTGGTCGTCGCTGACACCAGGCGTGTACGGTGCGTCCCTTCGCTTCCCTACCAGGCCCTCCCCGCCGGCGTGGAAGACGGCCTTATTCAGGGACTTCGCATCGAGTGGGTGGAACGCCGTGGCCACCGCGATCCAGCATGGCGACGGCGCTGCGCGCAGCAGCAGCTGCAGTGCCAGGTAGCGATCCTCGCAGCTGCGTTGCCCGGCCGGGTCTTCCGCTGTGGCCACCAAGTCGAAAGCAGCGTAGCGCCCCTGCCCCATGTCCTCGCCATCGAGCACGCAGAAGTTCATTGGTAGCGCGGCCACGGCGTCGGCCAGCTCTTTCGGGATCGGTACGATCAAGCCGTCGCGGTTGGTGCCGATCACGGTCACCTTCGCGGAGGCGCCCTCGCCTTCGGTGGTCTTGCGGATCATGCGGCGCTCGCCGTCCTTCTTCTCCTGCCACATGTAGGCCGGATCGTCCATGCGCTGGTGAACGAGCTCGGTCGGGATGGACTTGAGCAGCTGCGGCGCGAGGCCCGAGACACGGTCGGCCGGCACTACGTCCTGGTACGCCACTCCGGCATTCTGTGGCACGTATCCGCCCGACTTCATCTTGTCCTTCACTGTCGCATCGAAGAGAGCCTTTGCCTGCTCATAGGGCACCGAGCCCTCGATCTTCTCCTTGCGCTTCATCGCCGCGCCGTGCTTGCCGTTCTCGTAGAGCAGGCGCCACTGGCCCTGGCCGTCCGGCTCCAGATGCAGGTTGTAGTCCTTGTCGGCGCCGTTCTTCTGGGAGCGCATGTACACGTGTTCTTCGCGGGGGTCGGTCATGAGTAAGTCCATCGGGTTTGTTGAAGCCCAGATGTTATTGACGCGGGCTGCGCGTGGTTGCAGAACCTATGACCATGCCGACGACTTGCAACCACGGACGAAGAGCGTCTATACACTCGGCGCTTCATCGACAAGGAGGTACCATGCAAGCTGCTGTATTCGACCCAGAACATGCCACCGGCACGCTCAACTTCGCCGGCGGTGTCCGCCTGACACCGGTGATCAAGGCTTTGCTGGGAGCCCTCGCCTACGATGCGGCCGGCTCATCGGAGTCCGGCGCCAGTCTCGCCTTCTCGGGCGAGTACACCGCGGCGTGGAGCGACGTGCTCGCGCACCTGACCGAGCAATTCCGTGAACAGGGCATCAAGCTGCCGGAGGGCGGGCAGCACGACGAACTCCTCTTCGAGTCGATCTACGCCTTGGCAGATCATGTCGGCGCCCACGACTTCGACATCGTGCCGGTGATCGCGCTGGGCAATTTCGCCCTCGCAGAACGCGCGCCGGTCGGTTCTGTCGCATTAGGGAACGTCGACGGGTCAATCGGGTAAACTGCGGCGCCCGAACCCAGGACGAATCGATATGCTCAACTTCAAAGGGATGCGTTTTCCTATCGACGTGATCCTGGTCTGCATCCGTTGGTATGCAGCCTACCCGCTGAGTTACCGGCACCTCGAGGAGATGATGGAAGAGCGCGGCGTGTCGGTCGACCATTCGTCGATCAACCGGTGGGCGGTTCGTTTCCTGCCGCTCATCGAGAAGATGGCCCGGAAATACAAGCGCCCCGTCGGTGGCAGCTGGCGAATGGATGAGACCTATATCAAGGTCAAAGGGGTCTGGAAATACCTCTACCGCGCCGTCGACAAGCAGGGCAAGACTGTCGACTTCCTGCTAACGGCCAAGCGCGACATGCCTGCAGCGAAGCGCTTCTTCGAAAAGGCGATGGGTGCGAACGGCAATCCCGACAAGATCGCGATGGACAAGAGTGGTGCCAATAAGGCGGCGATCGACGAGGTCAACGCTGGTCGCGACGTCCGGATTGCGGTACGCCAAGTCAAATACCTCAACAACATCGTCGAGCAGGACCATCGCGCTATTAAGCGGGTGACCAGGCCGATGCTCAACTTCAAATCGTTCCGGTCCGCCAGTTCGGTGCTGGCTGGAATTGAGCTGATTCACATGATCCGCAAAGGTCAGTTCGAGATCGACGGCGCCGAGGCGATGTCGTTCGCCGACCAATTTTCTGCGATGGCAGGAGTGGTCCGTCCAGTGTGAGGGGCGCAGCTCCGTTTTCGGCCAATTTCCGCCGTTTGATCAACAACGCGACAGAACCC
>Ga0308158_10001013_pt1 | contig 33847 bp, 19 predicted proteins | sample PhyBR2_FD_201038 | JGI IMG/M metagenome (GOLD analysis project Ga0308158, IMG submission 201038) | Phyllosphere microbial communities from UC Gill Tract Community Farm, Albany, California, United States - DLSLB.R2 | ecosystem: Host-associated > Plants > Phyllosphere > Unclassified | place: USA... | reverse complement strand
TCACGGCCGTGCGGGCGGAGCGAAACGTTCGCATCGCAGCGGACGTTGCCCCGTTCCATCTTCGCGTCGGACACGCCCAGGTTCTTCACGATCTCCCGGACGGCCGCCACGTAGGCCTTGGCCAGTTCCGGTGCACGGGATCCGGCGCCCTCGATGGGCTTGGTGACGATTTCCACCAGCGGAACACCGGCACGGTTGTAGTCCACCAGCGAGAAGTCGGCGCCCTGGATCCGGCCGGTGGCGCCGCCCATGTGGGTCAGCTTCCCGGCGTCCTCCTCCATATGCGCGCGCTCGATCTCCACGCGGAACACGGTGCCGTCCTCGAGCTCGACGTCCAGGTAGCCGTCGTAGGCGATGGGCTCGTCGTACTGGGACGTCTGGAAGTTCTTGGGGGTGTCCGGGTAGAAGTACTGCTTCCGGGCGAAGCGGCAGGATTCGGCGATCTTGCAGTTCAGCGCCAGGCCGATCTTGATGGAGGACTCGATGGCCGTCTTGTTCACCACGGGCAGGACGCCGGGCATACCCAGGTCCACCTCGTTGACGTTGGTGTTGGGCTCGTCGCCGAAGACGTTGGGGGCGGAGGAGAACATCTTGGTCTTGGTGTTCAGCTCCACATGGACCTCGAACCCCAGGACGGGATCGTACTTCTCCATGGCCTCTTCGAAGCTCAGGATGTCATCAGTGCTCATTATTTTGCCTCCTGGGTTTCGAGGGTTCCGGCAACGGCAAGGTCGGGAGCCTGGGCCAGCAGCGGGCCGCCCCACTTGGCTTCGAGCAGCGATTCAAGGACCGCACCCACCCGGTACAGGCGGGCGTCCTCGCGGGCCGGGGCCAGCAACTGGATACCGACAGGCAGCCCGTCCTCGTCCGCCAGGCCGCCAGGCAGCGACAGGCCAGGGACGCCGGCAAGGTTGGCCGGGATGGTGGCGACGTCGTTGAGGTACATCGCCAGCGGATCGTCCAGTTTTTCGCCGAGCGGGAACGCCGTGGTGGGGGCGGTGGGCGAGATCAGGACGTCAGCCTGCGCAAAGGCGGCCTCGAAGTCCCGCTGCACCAGCGTGCGGACCTTCTGCGCGGAGCCGTAGTAGGCGTCATAGTACCCGGCGGACAGGGCGTAGGTGCCCAGGATGATGCGGCGCTTGACTTCGTCGCCGAAGCCGGCGGCGCGGGTGGCACCCATCACGCGTTCGATGGTCATGGGGCCCTCTTCGGGGAGGACACGCAGGCCGTACCGGACGCCGTCGAACTTGGCCAGGTTGGAAGAGGCCTCGGACGGCATGATCAGGTAGTAGGCGCCCAGCGCGTACTGGAAGTTGGGGCAGGAGACCTCAACGATCTCCGCACCGGCTTCCTTGAGCAGCTCCAGGGCGTCGTTGAAACGGTTTTCGACGCCGGCCTGGTAGCCCTCGCCGTGCAGTTCCTTGATGATGCCGATCCGCAGCCCCTCCACGTTGCCGGTCTTCGCGGCGGCAACGAGGTCCGCCAGGGGTTCGGGCAGCGAGGTGGAGTCGCGGGGATCGTGGCCGCCGATGACCTGGTGCAGGAGCGCGGAGTCCAGCACGGTGCGGGTGACGGGGCCGATCTGGTCCAGGGAGGACGCCATCGCGATGGCGCCGTAGCGGGAGACGCTGCCGTAGGTGGGCTTCACGCCAACGGTTCCGGTGACGGCACCGGGCTGGCGGATGGAGCCGCCGGTGTCCGTGCCCAGGGCCAGGGGTGCCTCGAAGGCGGCGACGGCGGCAGCGGAGCCACCACCCGAGCCGCCGGGGATCCGGTCCAGGTCCCAGGGGTTGCGGGTGGGGCCGTAGGCGGAGTGCTCGGTGGAGGAGCCCATGGCGAACTCGTCCAGGTTGGTCTTGCCCAGGATGGGCATCTTTGCGGCACGCAGGCGCTCCACCACGGTGGCGTCGTACGGGCTGTGCCAGCCTTCGAGGATCTTCGAGCCTGCGGTGGTGGGCTGGCCGATGGTGACGATCAGGTCCTTCACGGCGATGGGGACGCCGGCCAGATAGTGCAGTGCTTCTGCTTCCGCTCCGCCGGCGGCGCGGATGGCGTCCACCTCGGCGGCGACGGCGAGCGCCTCTTCGGCGTTGACGTGCAGGAAGGCGTTGACTTTCCCGTCGACGGCGGCAATGCGGTCCAGGTGGGCCTGGGTGGCTTCGACGGCGGTGACTTCGCCGGCGCGCAGTTTCTCGGCAAGCTGTGCGGCGGACAGTCGGATCAGGGTGCCGGCGCTGGTGTTCTTTTCAGTCATGTCTATGCCTCATCCAGGATGGCCGGAACCTTGAAACGGTTTTCGTCGGAGTCCGGGGCGCCGGAGAGAGCCTGTTCCGCGGTGAAGGTGTGTCCCACAACGTCCTCACGGAACACGTTGGTCAGCGGGATGGGGTGCGAGGTGGCCGGGACGTCGTCCCCCGCGGCCTCGCTGACGGACTTGACCGAATCCACGATGACGGCGAGCTCGCCGGCCATCCTGTCCAGCTCTTCGGCACTCATCTCGATGTGAGCGAGCCGCGCGAGATGCGCGACGTCGTCACGGTTGATCGCAGCCATGGATCTCCCCTGCAAAGTTCGAATTGTTTTCCGATCCAGTCTAGTGCGGAAACGCAGATGCCCGTCTGACATCCCCCAGCGGGCGTCAGACGGGCACCTTCGATACCCGGCCTGCCTCGGAGACAGGAGCACGGGCAGCTATAGACTAGCCGATTCCAATGGCTCCGGTAAGCATGCCGACTCCGAGCATCACCAGGGAGATGACGGCGGTGCGCCACAGGACCTTTTTGTGGTGGTCGCCCAGGTCCACCTTGGCCAGCGAGACCAGCAGCAGGATGGCCGGAACCAGCGGGCTCTGCAGGTGGAACGGCTGGCCGGTGATGGAGGCACGGGCCATGTCGGCGGCGCCGACACCGTAGTGGGCAGCGGTTTCACTGAGGACGGGCAGGACGCCGAAGTAGAACGCGTCGTTGCTCATGAAGAACGTCATGGGGATGCTGAGCACACCGGTGATGACCGCCATGAACGGGCCCATGGAGGTGGGGATGATCTGGACCAGCCACGCAGACATGGCTTCCACCATGCCGGTGCCCTTGAGGACGCCGGTGAGGACGGCGGCGGCCATGACCATGCTGACCACGGCGACGATGGACGGTGCGTGCGCAATCAGCTGGGCGCCCTGGTCCTTGACCTTGGGGAAGTTGACCAGCAGGGCGATTGCGGCGCCCACCATGAACACGAACGGCAGCGGGATGACGTTGGCGACGAGCACCACCATGACGGCGACGGTCAGGGCCAGGTTGAACCAGAACAACTTGGGGCGCAGGGTGCTGCGGTTGGGGTCGAGCGCGGTGTCCGCCATGGCGGAGTCGTGCTCGTCCACCAGGGTTTCGGTGCGGTCCAGGACCGCCACCGAACCACCGGCGGGGGCTGCTCCGCCGGGGTTGCCGCCCTTGCGGCGGCCACTTCCAAAAGCGCCGGTTCCGGAAGCGCCGGTGCCGGAGGCACCTGCGGAGGTGCCGCCGTCGAACTCTTCAGCGGTGTCCGGCACGCCCCAGATCTCGGGGGCGGTGGCGCGGAGGCGGTTGCGTTCCTGCAGGCCGAGCAGCCAGGAGAAGGCGAAGACGACCACCAGGCCGGCCACGAGGGACGGGATCATGGGGACGAAGACGTCGTTGACGTCGATCTTCAGGGCGGTGGCGGCGCGGGCCGTGGGGCCGCCCCAGGGCAGGATGTTCATGGTGCCGTTGGCCAGGCCGGCGACGCAGGTGAGGACCACGGGGCTCATCTTGAGGCGCAGGTAGACCGGCAGCATCGCGGCGGTGGTGAGGATGAAGGTGGTGGACCCGTCGCCGTCCAGGGACACGGCGGCGGCCAGGATGGCGGTGCCCAGGACCACCTTGGCGGGGTCGTTGCCGAGCTTGCGGAGGATGAACTTCACCAGCGGGTCAAAGAGCCCGACGTCGATCATCAGGCCGAAGTAGATGATAGCGAACATCAGCAGGGCCGCGGTGGAGGTCATGGACTTCATGGAGTCCATCACCATGTCGCCGATGCCCAGGCCGGCACCGGCGAACAGGCCGAAAACAGTAGGGACAATGATCAACGCCAGCACTGGCGTCAACTTCTTCGTCATGATCAGCACCATGAATACCGCGATCATGGCGAATCCAAGTATTACCAGCACAGCCGGCTCCTTCTTGTGAACAGCGGCACAGCGGTGTGACGCGTGCTACAGACTGTAGGGTGGCGGCCGTCACGGCAGTGCCTTTGGCTCAATTGATTGGCATACTGCTTATTGGGAGCATTTTGCTCATTGTGCTCACAGCGCTTAGGCGCCGAAACCATGGCCCGTCGCCACCCGTCAAGGAGGATGAATGCAGCGTTCCGCGCCCCGGCAGCCGCTGCGGTTTTCCACCCAGACGCTGTTGCTGCAGCTGGCCGTGGTGCTGCTGGTGGTGCTGCTGAGCACCTCCGTGCACGCGTGGCTGACGTATGACCGGGTGGGCAGCGATGCGGAGAACCAGGCCCTGACGCTGGCCCGGACCGTTGCCTCCGACCCGGAGGTCCGTGCCGATGTGCTGGCCATCAGCGGACAGCCCGGCACTCCCCCGGCAGCAGAGCTCCTGGCCGGGCCACTGCAGGCATCCGCCGAGGCGGCGCGGACCAGGACCGGCGCCTTGTTCGTGGTCATCACGGACGAAACGGGCATCCGGCTGGCCCACCCGGATCCGCAACGGCTCGGTGAGAAGGTCAGCACGGACCCCTCCGAGGCGTTGTCCGGGCAGGAGGTCACCACCCGGAACACCGGAACACTCGGCCCGTCCGCCGGCGCGAAAGTTCCGGTCTACGCACCCGGCACCGGCGCGGTGGTGGGCGAGGTGAGTGTGGGTTACTCCATGGAAACCGTGGCCCAGAGCGTGGCCCGGGACATCGGGCCCGTGGCACTGACCGCCGCGGGCGCCCTCCTGGCCGGCGTCCTGGGCTCCTTCCTGCTGCGCCGGCGCCTGCAGCGCCTCACCCTGGGCCTGGAACCGGAAGAGATCAGCACGCTGGTCCATGACCAGGTGGCGGTGCTGCAGGGCGTGGACGACGGCGTGATCGGCGTCAGTGCCGACGGCCGGGTCAGCGTCTTCAATGCCGCCGCGCAGCGGCTGCTGGGACTGCCGGACCTGTCGGGATCCCGCTGGGAGGACGCGCCCGTCCCGGAACAGCTGAAGTCCCTCACGCGCCCCGGGACCGGGGTTGCGGGCCCGGCGGTTGCCACCGGCGGATCAAACCAGGATGCCCTCGAGCTGGTGGCGGGCGGCCGGGTGCTGGTGGTAAATGCGCGCAAAGCCCTGCACCGCCGGGAGGACCTGGGCTGGGTGGTCATGCTGCGTGACCGGACGGAACTGCAGGAGCTTACGCGGCAGCTCGACGCCGTGGGCACCATGTCCACCGCGCTGCGCGCCCAGCGGCACGAGTTCGCCAACCAGCTGCACACCCTTGCCGGCTTTCTGGGCATCGGCCAGCACCAGGAGGCGCGCGACTACCTTGCCGGCCTCGCCGCTACCGGCCCGCTGAAGTTCCCGGTGGACCAGGCCGAGCTGCTGCAGGACCCGTACCTGCAGGCCTTCGTGGGCGCCAAGGGCGTGGAAGCCGACGAACGGGGCGTCGCACTGCGCATCGGGCCGGAGACCCTGGTCCGAGGGCAGGTAACGGAGGCCCAGGACGTGACCACGGTGCTGGGAAACCTGCTCGACAACGCCGTCAACGCCGCCGTGGCGGGCTCGTCCGCGGACCGCTGGGTTGAGCTGGAGGTGCTGGATGAGCCGGGCGACGACGGCGGCACGCTTCACGTCGTGGTGGCGGACTCCGGTGACGGGCTGGCAGAAGGCACAGACACGGAGGCCGTGTTTGCCGAAGGTTTCACCACCGCTTCCGGCCCGGTCCGCGCCGGCGGCGGCCAGGGCTTCGGGCTGGCGCTGGCCCGCCAGCTGGCACGGCGCCGGGGCGGCGATGTGAAGGTGCTGGACCGCGGGGCCAGGGGCGGCCCGGGCGCCGTGTTCATGGCCACCCTTCCGCACACGACGGCAGGGAGCCCTGTCGCAAAGACCACGGGGGAAGCCGGAAAGGAAAAGAATGGCTGACGAATTTCGGGTCCTGATCGTGGACGACGACTTCCACGTGGCCAAGCTGCATGCCGCCTACGTGGATTCGGTGGCGGGGTTCCTGGCGCTGGCGCCCGTCGGAACGGCGTCGCTGGCCCTGCAGGCGATCCACAGCCTGCGGCCGGACCTGGTGCTGCTGGACGTGTACCTTCCGGACGCCTCCGGCCTGGACCTCCTGCAGCAGCTGGACGTGGACACAATCATCCTCAGCGCCGCGTCTGATCCCGCGTCGGTCCGGGTCGCGTTCCGCCGCGGCGCACTGGGATACCTGCTCAAGCCCTTCACGGCGGAGTCACTGTCCCAGCAGCTGCGTTCCTATGCCCGGTACCGGCGCCTCCTGGGCCAGCCGGGGGCACTGGACCAGGACGCCGTGGAGCGCGCCAAACGCGCGCTGATTCCGGGGGACGTCACGCCGTCGTCGAAACCACGCTCCGCAACGGAGGCCGCGGTGCTGGAATCGCTGGCCCCCGGCGAGCAGTACTCTGCCGCCGAGGTGGCCGCCCGGGTGGGCGTGTCCCGCGCCACCGCCCAGCGGTACCTGTCCTCGCTGGCGGACGACGGCGCAGTGGACATCCAGCTCCGCTACGGCACCACCGGCAGGCCCGAGCACCGCTACGGCCTGCCGGCACGGTAGGGCCGGAAACTTACTCGCTCTTCTGCGCGACCAGTTCGATCTCGACGAGCATCTTCGGGTCCAGGAACGGGAGCACGTGGACCAGGGAGAGGGTGGGGCGGATCTCGCCGAACACTTCGCCGTGGGCCCGGCCGGCCTCTTCCCATTTGCTGATGTCCGTCAGGTACAGCTTGGACTGCACCACGTCCCCGTAGCCGAAACCGGCATCCGCCAGGACCTTGCCGAGTTTCTGCAGGATGTACTGGGTCTGGGTGTAGAAGTCATCCCCCACGATTCCGTCGTCACCGCTGGCTGCGGTGGCAGAGATGTAGAGGGTGTTGTCCACCTGGACGGCGCGGGAATAGCCGAGGGTCTGTTCCCAGACGGATCCGCTGCCGAAGGTTTTGCGCATGGGTGGGCCTTTCAAAGCTGGAATGGGTCGCCACCACTGTAGGGCTGCTACAGGTCGCGCCGGTAAACCAGCAGTTTTATGTCGGTTCCGGGGACCAGCCAGTCCCGCTCAGGCACCCGCTGGAAGCCGGTCTTGCGGTACAGCCCGTGCGCGCTTTCCCAGGTTTGACCGGTGGTGAGGGCCACCGCACGGATGCCGGGAAGGGTCCTGGCATGGCCGATGATGGCGTCCACCATGGCTTTGCCGGCGCCGCTGCGCTGCACGGCAGGGTCCACCACCAGCATCCGGAATTCCAGCTCATCCTGCAGGGCGATATCCGCGTACGGCTCCCCCGCCAGCGCCAGCGTGACGGAACCGATGACAGCTCCGTCCCGCTCCGCCACCCAGATGGTGGCCTGCTCCGCGCGGGATGCCACGTCCATGATCTTGACCATGTAGGGGTGCGCGGCGTCGTCGAAGTAGCCTGCCGAAAGATACGAATCTCCGGTGATGCGGGCAATGGCGGCGAAGTCGGCCTCGACGGCGGGACGGATGGTTATCTGCGGCTGCACCCGTCAATGCTAGTGGCGGGCCGGGGCGCCGTACGGCAGGAAGGCACTTTCCGTGACAGAACTATCAGAACGGGTGGCCCCGCTCTTTCGATGAGGCCGGTTCCCATGCCCACTCAGAGCGGAAACTTGCCGGACAGCTCCAGGCTGGCGGCACAGGTCCAGGCGTCCAGGCGTTCGCCATCGGTGGGGCCGCCGTCGAGGGGGCTCGTCAGGCGCGGCCTGCGCACCCAGCAGCCGGCCTCCTCCGCGATCAGGGCGCCGGCTGAAAAGTCATGCTCATTCAGACCCCGCTCGCCGTAGGCATCGTGGGTTCCGTCCGCCACCATGCACAGGTCCAGGGCGGCGGAACCAAGCCGGCGGACATCGGCAAAGCCATCCATCAAAGTACCGAAGGCGGCCGCCTGCTGGGCGCGGACATCGGGCTCGTAGCTGAACCCGGTGGCCAGGATCTGCCCGGCGCGGCCCGGAACCGGTCCGTCCAGCCTGGTGACAATGCCGCGTTCGTCCAGCCACGCACCCTGGCCGCGGGCAGCGTAGTACACCCGCCCCAAGGCAGGGGCGTTGACGACGCCGGCCAGCCAGACGCCGTCGGCATCGGCAACCGCCACGGAGGTGGCGTAGTAGACGATGTTGCGGATGAAGTTGGTGGTGCCGTCCAGGGGGTCGATGGACCAGCGGTAACCGGTGGGGTCGGCGGCCCGGGTGGTTCCCTGTTCCTCGCCGGTGATGCTGTCGCCCGGGCGGGCAGCGGTGATGACGCGGCGTACGGCGTTTTCCGCGGCCAGGTCGAAGGCCGTGACCCAGTCCCCGGCGGCTCCCTTGTTGCTCGCGTCCAGGGCGTTGCCGTCACGGCCGGACAGGACTTTTGCGCCTGCCGCGGCGGCCTGTTTGGCTACCTCCAGCAATTCCGTTGCGGACGTCATGCGTTCTCCTCCACGGTGCTGTCCTGTACTGTGTCCTCCCCTGCAGAGGCAGGTACGGTCGCCTCTTCGTTGCCCTCGTCATCCCCGCCCGGTTCCACGGCATCTCCTGCCGCGGCATCCCCCACGGCCGCCGGGCCGCCGTCAAGCAGTTGCCGGAACCCGTCCTCGTCCAGGACGCGGACGCCCAGCTGCTCTGCCTTGTCCAGCTTGCTGCCGGCACTTTCGCCGGCCACCACGTAACTGGTGTTCTTGGAAACGGAGCCGGCCGCCTTGCCGCCGCGGAGCAGGATGGCTTCCTTGGCTTCGTCGCGGCTGAAGTTGGGCAGGGAGCCCGTGACCACCACGGTCAGTCCCTCAAGGGTGCGCGGAATGGACTCGTCGCGTTCGTCCTCCATGCGGACCCCGGCGGCGGCCCAGCGGTCGATGATCTCGACGTGCCAGTCCTCGGCGAACCATTCCTTCAGTGCGGCGGCAATTGTGGGGCCAACGCCGTCCACATGCGCAAGTTCCTCCTCGGACGCGGCGCGGATGCGGTCCATGCTGCCGAACGCCTGCGCCAGGGCCCGGGATGCGCGGGGACCGACGTGGCGGATGGACAGGGCCACCAGGACGCGCCACAGCGGCTGGGTCTTGGCCTTTTCAAGTTCCTTGAACAGTTTCTGGGTGGTGGCGGTGGGCTTGGACGGCGACTTGGCCGTGCCCTTGCTGAAGAAGTACGGCACCAGCTCGTATTCGCCGGTGGGAACGCCTTTACTCTTCTTTTCACGCCGGATCCGGACACCGGCCAGGTCCTCGGGGGTGAGGTCGAACAAGCGGGCTTCGGAGGTCAGCGGAGGGGTGTCCGGTTCGGCAGGCTGGGTCAGTGCGATGGCCGCCTCCCAGCCCAGGGCCTCGATATCGAAGGCACCCCGGCCGGCAACGTGGAACACGCGCTCCCGGAGCTGGGACGGGCAGGACCTCGCGTTGGGGCAGCGGACATCCACGTCCCCCTCCTTCGCAGGTGCCAGCGGGGTACCGCAGGAAGGGCACTCGGTGGGCATCACGAAGTCGCGTACGGGCGGGTCCTGCTGGTCCCGGAGGTTCAGGACCGGGCCCACGATTTCGGGGATGACGTCCCCCGCCTTCCGCAGGATGACGATGTCGCCGATCTTGACGCCCTTGGCCTTGACCACGTCCTGGTTGTGCAGGGTGGCCATTTCCACGGTGGATCCGGCAACCTTGACCGGCTCCATCACACCGTAGGGCGTGACGCGGCCGGTGCGGCCCACGTTGACCTGGATATCCAGCAGCTTGGTGTGGACTTCCTCCGGCGGGTATTTGTACGCCACGGCCCAGCGGGGAACACGGGTGGTGTTGCCCAGGGCCCGCTGGGTGGCGAAATCATCGACTTTGACGACGATGCCGTCGATTTCGTGAAGCAGCTTGTGGCGCTGGTCCCCGTACCGCTTGATGTATCCGAGGACGTCGTCCCGGGCTTCCAGCACCTCGAAGTACGGGCTCACCGGCAGGCCCCACTCCTTCAGCAGGCCGTAGGTCTCCGACTGGCTGCCGGCGGCAAGGCCCTCCCGGGCGCCGATGCCGTGGACAAACATTTTCAGTGGCCGCTTGGCCGTCTCCGCCGGATCCTTTTGCCGCAGCGACCCGGCGGCGGCGTTGCGGGGATTGGCCAGCGGCGCCTTCCCGGCTTCGATCAGGGCCTCATTGAACTCGGCGAAGGCCTTGGACGGGATGAAGACCTCGCCGCGCACTTCCATTTCGGCGGGGAAACCGCCGCCACGCAGTTCCTGCGGGATTTCCTTGATGGTGAGCAGGTTGTGGGTGATGTCCTCACCTGTGGTGCCGTCGCCGCGGGTGGCAGCCCGCACCAGTTTGCCGTCGCGGTACAGGAGGTTGACCGCCAGGCCATCGATTTTCAGTTCGGTCAGCCACGCCGCCTTTGCGCCACCGTCCCCGATCTTTTCGATGCCGGCCTCGGCCCGGTTCAGCCATGCCTCAAGCTCCTCCAGGGAGAAGACATCCTCGAGGCTGTACATCCGCTGCAGGTGTTCCACCGGAGCAAACGCGGCGGACACCTCGCCGCCCACTTCCTGGGTGGGTGAATCGTTGGCCACCAGTTCCGGGTGCAGCGCCTCGATCTCCTCGAGGCGGCGGAAGAGGGAATCGAACTCGGCGTCCGATACCAGCGGCGCGTCCTCCTGGTAGTACGCAAACCGGTACTTCCGGACCAGGTCCGCGAGGTTGTCATATTCCTCGCGGATGGCCTCGGTGGGAATCGCTTCGGGCTCGTGCGGTGCCGTGGTCCGGGCGGCGGTCTGTTCTGCGGGTCCTGGTCCTGTGCTCACAGACCTATCTTGCCTTACACCTCCGACAGCCACCGGGCACGGCGGCGTGGCAGGCACCCAGGCTCAGTGCGACCGGAGCCGGTTGCGGTTCCGGTTCCACCAGGCGAAAGCACCGGCGGAAGTGCCCACCAGCAGTGTTCCGATCGCGATGGGCCCCAGTGCCGGCCCGTCCGGGCCCCCGCCCCGGGCGGGAGCAACGGCGGCCAACTTGGTGGGGGCAGTGGTCCGGCTCACGGGACTGTTCCAGTCCTGTCCACTGGAGGGGCCGGTGGGCGGGCGGTAGCCGGCAGTCGCTGAGGGGGTTTCGGGGGCGGAATCGTCGGGGACCGGTGCCACCGTTGCCGGAAGCCGGGCCGGGTCCGGGGCCGGGACGTCACCCTGCGCCGGCTGGGGCTGGACAGTCGGGGCGGCCGGCTCCGCCGGAGGTGCCGGCTGGGCCGGCGGCGGGACCGGGTCCTTGGATTTCCGCGGCCGCCCGGTCTGGCCGGCGTCGGGGCTGCTGGCAAGGATGGGCATGCAGACCAGTCCGCAGTCGGCTGGCGCCTGGCTGTCCGACGCCGGAGCGGGCGTGGGATCGGCAGTGGCAGCAAGTGCCGGGCCGGTTGGGAAGAAGCCAAAGGCCAGGGCCAGGACAGCTGCGGAAGCCGTCGTCGAGACGGCATGGAGGACCGGGGCGGACGGGGTCATTGCTACCTTTCGATGCGCGCAGCCCCCCACCGCGGCTTTCTGGTGTCCCCGGTAGTCTTCTACAGCGCCCGGCGGGGCCGCAAATCCGCCGCAGCAGCGGCCCCGCCGTCATTGGGCCTGCTCAGTCCCGGTTTTCGGGCGGCAGGGCCACCTGGATCTTCCGTGCCTTGCCGCGTCCCACCACGTAGCCGCGGCCGGGGATGAAGTCCGGGCTCACCCGGCCCAGCGAGGTGTTGAGCAGGCTGTCGCCTTCGATGTCCCCCGGGTTGAGGAGCAGGCCCCGGCGCCCGGATTTGAAGGGCTGGGCAAGCTGCCAGGCACTGGACCAGGTGGAGGATTCGGACTCGCCCACCACCCATTGGTCCGCCTTCAGCGACGCGGTCACCAGCTGCGCCATGCCGGATTCAGCGATGGTGTCGGTGAATTCCGTCAGGCCCTCGATGAAGAAGGCCACCGCTCCCGGATTCCCGGTGGAGTGCTCCACCAGGTCCTCCACCACCTCGGCGAGGTCGTCCGGTCCCACCACCGAGCGGTTCCAGATGGGAAGGGAGGCGACGGCGGACCGGCGCGACCCGAGGTAGATCAGCTCGGTGGCGGGGTTGGACCGGCGCAGTGCATAGGCCAGGGTCACCAGGGCCACGGTCCGTCCGGCACCCGGCGGGCCTGCCAGCAGCAGCGGCCCGCGCGCCATGATCTCTGCGGGCTGCAGGGACTCGTCGTCCACGCCGATCACCGGCAGGTCCGGGCTGCCGGCGGGCAGGACATCCAGGTCCACCTGCTCGGGCAGCCGTTCGATGCCCGGCGCGGTGTCCAGGCCCTGGCGCAGCATGGCTTCGCTGAGCTTATGGACTTCCCGGGCCTGCAGGGCCAGGTTGGAGTTGCCGCCCAGGACGGCGAGCTGCACCTCAAGTCCGTCCAGCAGCCCGCGGCCCGGGGGCGACGTGGCGGTGAGCACATCCCTGGGGACGTCCATCGAGATGTAGTCGTCTTCATTGGAGAGCCGCAGCACCAGCCGGCGCTGGATGGAGGCGAGCAGCGACGCGGGGACGGCGTTGGGCCGGTCCCCCGTCACCACCAGGTGGATGCCCAGGGTGCGGCCATCGGTGGCCAGTTGCAGGAAGATGTCCCAGAGCCCGGAAAGCTTGCTGTGCTCGTATGCTTCCCGGAACGCGGACATGCCGTCCACCAGCACGAAGATCCGCTTCTCGTCCGGCCGGTTGGCCAGCTTCCGGTACTCCACGATGGTGGACGCCCGCACCTCTGCGAACTGTGCGGACCGCAGCTCGGCGATGTCCCGCAGGAGGCGCAGCAGGCGCCCAACGCGTTCCACGTCGTCGCCGTTGATGATCTCGCCCACGTGCGGAAGCTCCTCCAGCATCCGCAGCCCCGAAGAACCGCAATCGATGCCGTACACGTGGACCGGGCCGCCGCGCGGGGTGACCGCGGCGGCAATGGCAATGCCGCGCAGGGCTGCGGACTTGCCGGAACCGCCCGTTCCGTAAATGGCCATGTTGCCGTCCCGGTCCGGTTCGTAGAACACGGTGGGCTGGTCCTGGTGCACGGGATCGTCGGCAACGCCCAGGAGCAGCTGTTCGTCGGTGCGGGGGTTGGGCAGCTTCGAGAAATCGTAGGTCTTGGCCAGTTCATCCAGCCATGGCTTGCGCGGCGGCTGGATGGCCAGGGTGTCCGCGGCGTGCACGATGGTGGAAGTCATCCGGGCAATGTCGTTGGGGCCGGCCGGTTCCTGGGCAACGGGCTTGTCAGGGGCGGGCGCTTCCCAGCTGGGACCGGAACCGAAAGCCATTTCCACGATGTCGATCTGGGGCCGCTGCGGCTTGTCGGTGGTCCAGCCGCCGGCGTAGCCGGTCTGGAACCCCTGGATGCGGCCGGGCCCCGTCTTGGCGGCACCGCGGCCCGGAATGGCGGGGTCGAAGTAGGCGGCGTCCGGGACGCCCAGGATGTCCGTGGCATCGTCCTCATCGGCCATGCGCAACGCAACCCGGAGGTTGGTGTTGGCGCGGAGGTTGTCCTTGATGACGCCGGCGGGCCGCTGGGTGGCCAGGATCAGGTGCAGGCCGAGGGAGCGGCCACGGGCGGCCACATCCACCACCCCGTCCACGAACTCGGGAACATCGTTGGCCAGGGCAGCGAACTCGTCCACGATGATGATCAGGTACGGTGGGGCTTCCGGGTCTGCCTCGCGCTGCAGGGCCAGCAGGTCCTTGGCCTTCTTCCGGTTCAGCAGCTGCTCACGGTAATGCAGCTCCGCGCGCAGGGACGTCAGGGCGCGGCGTACCAGGTGCGGGGACAGGTCGGTGACCAACCCGACGGTGTGCGGCAGGTTGATGCAGTCCGCGAATGCGGCGCCGCCCTTGTAATCCACGAACAGGAAGCTGACGCGGTCCGGGCTGTACGCCGCGGCCATGCCCATGACCCAGGACTGCAGGAACTCGGACTTGCCGGCGCCGGTGGTGCCGCCGACCAACGCGTGCGGCCCCTCGTTCTTCAGGTCCAAGTACAGCGGCTCGATGCCCTTGGACCCCACCAGGGCCCGGAGCGTGCCGTTGTCCTTGCGGTTCGCCACCGCGGTGGCGTGCACGGAGTTGTTTTCCGTCCAGCGCTCGGCCACGGACTGCGGGTTGTCCAGGAAGTCCTTGCCGATCAGCGTCGCGTAGGACACGGCGCGCGGCAGGTCGGAGTCGTCGTTGACGGGCTTGCCCACGTCTACCACGGGGGCCAGCATCCGGGCGAGCTGGGCGGCGAGTTCCGCGTCCACGCTCTCGCAGCTGACGGGATAGGTGTGGCGGCCCATGCGCACCTGGCCGGTGGTGGTGCCGTGTTCGCCGTCCACCACCATGAAGTCGCGGCAGGCGGCGGGCAGGGCCTGGATGTCGGTGGCCACCCACAGGACATGGACGCCGGCGTCGGGCCCGCGTTCCGCCAGCCGGGTGAGCCGGCCGCGGTCCACCGGAGCGTCGTCCTCCACGATGACCAGCACCGAGGGAAGGACGGGCTCTTCGAGTTCATGCTTGACGGGGTCGATGCCGGGGCGCAGTTCCGGGGCGGTCCGTTTGGCCGCCGCTTCGCGGGCGTCCACCAGGTCTTCAAGCCGGGCCAGCAGGGAGGAGCCGCCGGCGGACCCGGCTGCCAGGTGGTCCCCGCCCAGCGGGCTGTGCCCCGAGCCCACGTGCGGCAGCCACTGCAGCCAGTTCCAGCGTTCGCGGGACTGCGCGGACGTGATGGCCGTCAGGACCACCTCGGCCGGGGAATGCAGGCCCACGAGCTGCAGCACCATGCCGCGGGCAACATCGTCCACCAGGCCGCGGGCGCCGGCGATGCCAAGGGCGCCGGAGGTGCGCAGCTGGGAGACCACGGGGACGCCTTCGATCTCGCTGAACTGCTTGATGCAGTTCTGGATCTCGCGGGCGTACTGGACTTCGGTGTCATTGTTGGAGGGTTCCTCCAGCGGGATGCGTGACGGGCCGGTCCCCAGCCCGAAGCGCAGGCCAAGGAACGAGGAGTGCTCGGGCCGGTGCGTCCACAGCAGTGGCCCGAGCTTGTAGATGGCGTCCACGGTGTCGCTGACGGATGGTGCTTCCTGCAGCCTGACCGCGCGTTCCACCTGCTGCAGCTCGGTGAGGTCCTGCCGGAAGGCGGCCATAGACGCCCGGAACTGCTTGAGCTGTTCCTTCTGCTGCTTCCGCGTCCGCATCCTGGTGTCCACGTGGTGGCCCACGATGAACAGGGGCATCATCAGCATGAACACCATGGACAGCACGTTCTGCGTGACCGCGAAGATGACCGCGCCCATCATCAGGGGTGCCACCAGCATGATGTAAGGGAACGGCTGGTCCTCGGGCCGCTTGGGCCCGGCAGGAAGGACGCGCTTGGGCACATCGAAGCGGGGCACCACGCGCGGGGAGCGGTTGAAGTCCACAAGGGGCGACGTCGGCGCTGCCGCGTGGTTGTGCCCCAGCGGCACCACAGTGACGGTGGTGTCCCCCAGGGTCACCGTGTCGGACGAGTTCAGGGTGGCGCGCGTGACCGGCAGCCCGTCCATCAGGAGGCCGTTGGCGGAATTGGTGTCCACGATCTCGATGCTTTCGCCCACCGTGATCCGGGCATGCCGTTTGGACGTGAGCGGATCCGTCAGGCGGATGTCCACGTCCCGGTCCCGGCCGATGTAGCTGGTGCCGATGGGCAGCGAAAATTCGCGGCCGACGTCGGGCCCGGACAACACGCGCAAGGTGGCCGCAGCAGGCCCACGGCTGGCTCCGGGTTCGTGGAACTGCCCGCTGACCTGGGCCAGCGACACCACGGAGCCCGGGCGCAGGCCCGATTCGAGCAGGTTGTCTTCGCGGGCCAGGACGTTGCCGCTGATGCCGGCACCCACGAAGGCTTCGTCGATGCGCAGGGACAGGTTGTCCGGGGCAGGGGTGCCCTTCCGGTCAGGGTCGGCCGCCCAGAGCACGGTGGCAATATCGGCCACGGTGGCCAGGCCGTCCACCGTGACGGCCAGGTCCTTGGCGTCGGCGGGTTCGCGGCGGAGTGTCAGCCGGATCCTCATCCTTCGTCCACGCCCCTTATCTTTTCGAGCAGGTACAGGTCATCGGGTGTCACCAGGTGGGTGGTGACGGCGTGCTCCACCAGGCGGGCGCGACGGTTGGTGGCCAGTTTCCCGCCGCCTCCGCGCAGTCCCACCACGCCCACGCGGTCCAGCTTGTCGCAGACGTTGTCCAGTTTGCGGTTGAAACGGGTCAGCGCCCAGCCCAGGGTCCTGGCGGCGGCCGCCGAGGACGGGATGGTGCTGAACCCGGTGCCTTCGCGCCGGAGCACGGGCTCGGCGAGGGCCACGATCAGCGCCTTCTGGGCGTCGGTGAAGACCACGGGGCCGATGGTGGTGTCGCCGCTGCTGGCGCCTTCCCGGGCTTCCTGCCGGAAGGATGGCGTCTTCAGGTGCACGGCGAACTCGTAGGTGGTGGGGCCGGCCGTGAAGATGACGTTGGTGTGGCTGAACACCAGCGGAATCCGGGCGCCGGGCGACAGCCAGGCCTGCATGCCGCCGGACGCGTCAGCCACGGTGGCGGACAGCATGCTGCCCACGTTGCTCAGCCACCAAATGCCGTCGTAGCGGGCCACCTGCAGGAACTGCCGGTGCAGGTACGGGTTGTCGTCCACTTCAAGGTCGCCTTCGCGGCCGATATTGAAGATGTCCTCATCCGATGGCTCGTACCATTCGCCACAGAAATCTATTGCTAGATCCCCCATGATCTGTGCCTCCTCAGTGGGCAATGTGTTTGCGTCATCAGCTGACTAGTCCTGCAGGCAGGCGATGGAGTCCTGGCCTTCCGGCGAGGCGCTGCCGTCGGCCCGCACCAGGATCACTTCCAGGCAAATGGGAGTGGGGCCGAACCCGGAAACAAAGGTCTTCGGTACCTTCGTGGTTTCGTAGGGACCGTCCGCCTTGGCGGATTTGGTGCGGTATTTGAAGGAGTCGCCCTCCCTGGGCTGCGGGTTGGTCCAGGAGAAGATGATGGTGTTTGGATCTTCGGGCTTTCGTGATGCCGTGAGGCCTTCAACACTGGGGACAGTGCCGCTGTCCACGGCGTCCGCCGGCGGCTTGCTGACCTGCTGGGTGTCCACTGCCTTGGGCGTTCCGGTCGCAGTGTTGGCCACCACGATGCCCACCACCGCCGCCAGGGCCAGGAGGGTTCCGCCTGCCAGCGCGAGCCAGAGGTTGCGCTTGCCATGGTCTGCCGCCGGCTCCGCCTGGGGCTGGTCCACGTTCACGGGCCGGTGCACGGTGGCGTCGGCGGTGTAGGTGTCCGGCCCGGCGTCGTCCCTTACCGGGGCCCCATACTTCGCCGCGCCGGTGCTGCCGCGCAGGACGGTGGACTGTGCCCACTCCCCCTGGCCGCCGCCGTCGGCCGCGCCTGCTCCGGGGCCAGCCGCTCCGGCGGGGGCCGCCGGGATGGAGGGCACGGCCGGGGCTTGCCGCCATTGGCCGGGGCCGGCGGGAGTGAAGGACGACGGCGGGAGGGCACCACCGCGGCGTCCCGTGGCGTCGGTTCCGGCGCCGGGTGAGCCGGGGCGGGTGCGGGCCGGGAAGGTGGGGGCGCTGCCGGTGCGCTCGGGATCGATGGCGGCGATGCTGCGGACGCGGGTTTCCTCGGTGCCGTCGTCCGGGTGGCTTTCCTCCTGCTGGGGTTCCTCGAGGACTTCGAAGGGAGTCACGGAGAGGTTGAGCTCAGCCTGGATCCGCTGGAGGGCCAGGGCGAAGGCGTGCGCGGAGGAATACCGTGACTGCGGCGACTTGGCCATGGCGGTGGCCAGGGCCAGTTCCAGCGATTCCGGCACGTCCGGACGGCCCAGCCGGGGCAGCGGCGAGTTGCTGATCCGGTTGATCAGTTCCCGCTGCGAGTTGTCCGCCCCCGGCATGACGAAGGGCGAGCGGCCGGCCAGCAGGGTGTACAGGGTGGCGCCGAGGGCCCACACGTCCACCATGACGCCGTCGACACTGCCATCGCGGAACTGCTCCGGCGGGGACCAGGGAATGGACATGCCCGAGTCGTCGTCGGAGTCCCCGGCAAGGGTGCCGGAGATCCCGAAGTCGGTCAGCGCGGGACGGTTGTAGTCCGTCACCAGGATGTTGGCGGGCTTGATGTCGCGGTGGGCGATGCCGGCACGGTGCGCGGTTTCGACGGCGGAGGCCACCTGGATGCCGACGGCCAGGACTTCATCAACGCTGAAGCGCTGCCGCCGGTACCGCACGTCCAGGCTGGGCCGGGAGCAATACTCCATGGCCAGGTAGGAATGCCCGTCGTCCGTCACTTCCGCCTCGAAAATGGTGACGATGTACGGGTGCGAGGACAGCTGGGCCATGAGGTTGGCCTCGGACTCGAAGCGCCGGCGGGCGCCCTCGGTCTTCAGGTCCGAGAGCAGCACCTTGACGGCGACTTTCCGGCGCGGCCTGTCCTGTTCGTAGAGGTAGACGTCGGAGAAGCCGCCCGAGCCGAGCAGGCTGATGTAGGTGAACCCCGGAATGCGGGGCGGCGGCGCAACAGGCCGTTTGGAACTCAAGGAATCTCCTCAAAACGCAATGAGATGTTGTCGCCCAGTTCAGCGATATCACCGTCGAGCAGGATGGCCATCTCGTTCTGGGCGAGACGGCGGGGCGGTTGGCCTTCGCGGACCAGGACGGTGCCGTTGGTGGCCTTGAGGTCGCAGAGCATCACGTGCCAGCCCTCAAGCCGCACCTCCACGTGAGACCGCGAGATGTCACCGCCCGGGCTGGCCACCTGCACCAGGCGCGGCATCACGCCGCCCTGGACCCGGGACACCGACGGCTGGCGGCCGATCACCATGGACTGGTCGAGGTCCAGCAGGTCTCCGGTGGACAGCCGCATCCGTCCCAGCCTGGGACGCGCTACCTGCACCGCGTCGGGCAACAGGGCGGCCCCGCAGACGCTGCACTGGGCGCGGGTGGGCGGATTGGCGTGGCCCTGGGCGCAGACGCGGGCCAGCACCAGCGGGCCGCCGCCCGCGTCCTGCCGGGCCGCAGGTGCGTCCGCGGCAGGGCTGGCCGTTGATCCGGCGACGCTGCTCTTCATGACCGTCTGGCCATCATGGTCGGGATCGAAGCCGGCGGCGGGTTCCTGGCCCGTGTCCGGCTGCTGGACCTGTGGAATATGGGCTGACGGATTATGGGCTTGCGGTGCATCGGCAGGCAGCTCATGGACCGGGGCAGGCCCGAAGGCAGCCGGACCGGGCTCATAGGCAGCCGGGGGTCCCTGGAAGGGCGCGGGCTCCCCGGCGGGAGCGCCGCTGCCGGTGCCGGGAGCCGTCGGTGCGGGTGCCGTCCCTGCAGTTCGCCAGGGGACGGAATCGATGAGGACACCGGAGGAAGCGGGACGGGACGGAGTGGCAGCCGCGCCGTTCGAGCCGTCACCGGGTCCGGTTGGAGCGTCTGAACGGGTATCTGCTGGTCCGGCATCTGCTGCTCCGGCCGGTCCTGCTCCGGATTCGGCCGACGAGCCACCCGGCGTCGCATCCTCCCCCGCGCCCAGGGCAGCGAGTGGTTCGGCTGCGGGCAGCGCCGGCTGTTGCTGCGGCACTACATGTCCGGAGTCGGCGTCGGGGTCCTCCCGCACGGCTGCGTCCTCGATGTTCCGCATCACGGTCCGGTCCCAGAGGTGGTCGTAGGACGTGGTCATCTCCACCGCGGGACCCGCATCACCGTGGCCTGCCGCAGCGGTGGTTGAGTCCGCCCCGGCGGCACCGGAACCGGGCAGCTCCGATCCTGGGTCCCCAAGGCTGGTCGGGTCTTCGTTGCCGGTTGCTTCGAGGAGCTCTCCGTCGGCGTCGATGATCGCGCCGGGGGCAATGGTGGCTTCCGGATCAAGGTGGTGCGCGGAGGGTACCGGATCCGGCAGCGCGTCAGGTTGCTGCGGGTCTCCGGCGATTGCGGCCGGGATGCCACTAGGGGTCCCCACGGGGGAATCGTCGGCTGTTTCGCCCCCACCTGCTGGCGCTTCCGGGGTAAGGGCCTGGTCGAAGCCGGCTGGACCGTCCACCTCGCCGGAAGAACTGACGGCGAACGGGCCATCCACACTGGCCGGAGTCCCCGGGGATTCTTCGCGGTCCACTGCGGCAGGACCACCGACGGCGGCAGGGCCAGCCGGCGCGCACAGGGTCAGCGACTGGAGCAGCACCACCCCCTCCCCCAGCGGCAGTTCAGCCAGCGGCTGTTCACCCAGCAGCTGTTCACCCAGCAGCTGTTCACCCAGCAGCTGTTCACCGGGCGGCTGGCCGGAGCGTCCCGCGGCCTGCCCCGCCGTGGCACCGCCGGCGATACCCAGCCGGCATGTCCCGGGCACGACGAACCTGCGCTCGTTCCAGGTGGTCACGTCGCGGCCGTCGAGCTCTACCGGGCCGCCGGGCTGCTCCACGGTGAGGTCGAGGTCACCGCGCAGGAAGACCCGCAAGGACCCGTTGAAGTCCAGGATGCCGAAGGACGGGATGCGGGTCAGGGAGCCACCGGAACTGCTGGTGACGGCTGCCAGGACCTCGTGCGGCTCGGGCTGCGAAGCCAGGAGCTCCCAAATGGCCCCTGCGAGTCCGGCGGGTGTCTCCGGGCCCAGGAGGACTGCGGTCCCGGACCGGACGATGCCCAGCCAGGTGCCGGGAATGTAGCTGGCGCCGGTCATCGTCCGGGCTCTCCGTCCTGGTCGGTGCCGGCTTCAACGGGCGCCGGCAGGGGCTGCGTGACGGCTTCGGACGCAGCCGGCCGCGGCAGCGTCACTTCGTCCCCGTCCGCCGGGGTGTGGCGGGGTGCCGTGGTGCCGGTGCCGTCGTCGTTCGCTACGTTCCTGGCGTCCACCACGATGGCCGTCACGTTGTCCCGGCCGCCGCTGCGCAGGGCAGCCTGGATCAGGGCGTCCACTGCGTCCTGCGGCGCAGCCACGGTGCTGAGGATCCGGAGGATCTCCTCGTCCGGCAATTCCCCGGTGAGGCCGTCCGAACAGACCAGCACCCGGTCGCCTTCCTCCACGGGGAGGAGCCAGTAGTCCGCCTCCGTCTCGTCCCCGGTGCCCAGGGCCCGGGTGACCACGTGGCGGCGGGGATGGACGGTGGCTTCCTGTGCGGTGATCTCGCCGGCGTCCACGAGCTCCTGGACCTCGGAATGGTCCACGCTGATCTGCTCGAACCGGCCCTGGCTGAGCCGGTAGGTGCGGGAATCGCCAATGTTCATGACCAGCCAGTACGGCACGCCCATTTGCTCCACCACCACAGCGCCCGTCAGGGTGGTGCCGGCGCGGGCGCCTGTGGCTTCCCGGATGGAGGCGTCGGCACGGACCAGGTACTCCTGGAGGAGGGACGCGGTAATGTTCCGCTCCCCCGTGGTGACCTGGGGCATTTCTGCCAGGGCGCGCACGCACAGGCCGCTGGCGATTTCGCCGGCCTCGTGTCCGCCCATGCCGTCAGCCACGGCGAAGATCGGGTCGGCGGCGATGTAGGAATCCTCGTTCAGCTCCCGGCGGAGTCCCCTGTCCGTCCCGTAGCCGTAGGTAAGGCTGAGGCCCGGCCCCGGCTGGATGGTGGAGGAAACACTGGCGGGGTGCTGGTTCATGCCTGTCCTAGGTAAAAGGTACGGTCTCCAAAGTGCACGCTGGATCCCGGGGTAACAAACGTGGGGACGCCCGGCACCAGGGGGGTGCGCAGGCCGTCCGGGGTGGTGACGGCGCTTCCGTTGGTCGACTGCCGGTCCGTCACCCAGATGCCCGCACCGTCAGTGAGCAGGTGCAGGTGCGTCTTGGAGATGGAGCGCCCGGGGTCGTCTACAGCCAGCAGCTGGGCGTGCTGTTCGCCCGATTGCCCCACCGGGTTCCGGCCCACCAGGACGCTGCGGTCCAGCTGGAAGTCGCGGCCGTCGTCCAGGCGGATGCGGAGGACGGCCACCTGGGCTGGTCCTCCGGCGCCGGGACGCACCTGGGTGCGTTCGACGTCGTCGTCCACATGCTGCGAAGGCACCCGGTGCCCCGGGGGAACGCCCTGGGAACCGGCCGCGGGCGGCGCGAAGGACGCCGGCGAGGTGTACGGCATGGTCTGCGAAGGCATGGTGGCCGACGGCGCAGGTGCTTGGGGCGCGGACGCCTGCGGTCCGTTGACCTGCGGTGCCGGAGCCGCAGGGGCCGGGTTGTAGGGGGCTGGGTTGTACGGGGCCGGGACAGCAGGTGGCGGAGTTTGCAGTACCGGAGCAGGTGGCTGGGAGCCGGCTTGGGGTGCGGCGGTTTGGGGTGCGGCGGTTTGCGGCGCTTTGGCGCCGGCCACCGGGGAGAGCACCTGCTGCACAGGCGGGAGGTCCAGGGGCGCGAAGCTGTAGGGACCTTGGATGCCGCCGGTGGTGATGGGGTCCCTGCCTGCCTTGACGTCGAACACCAGGGTCTTGGCAGCGGTGTCATTCCAGCCCCGGAGGCCGCCGTTCTTGTCCCAACGGTTGGAAACCACCACCAGCACAGCCCAGGCAGCACCCACCAGGAGCAGCGGGCCGAGGATGAACAGGGCGGCGTCGAACCATTTGAAGACCACTACCAGCACTGCCGCCAGCAGGGCCAGGAGGATGCCCGCCCCGGTGATGAGGCCGCGCAGGAACACAGCGCCCGCGCCGGGTGCGTAGCCGTCCTGGTCCGCGCTGCGGATGCCCATGGCCAGGTTGCCGGGCGTTTTGCCGCTGCGGGCTTCCAGACCGAGCACGACGAACAGGTAGGCCAGGGTGAGGCCCAGGCCGATTCCGCCGAACAGCACCAGGGAAGAGGTGTCGTACACGATGAACCCGCCGCTCCTGGTGCGGGTGATCCCGGCAAATCCGATGGCGAACGTCACCACCAGCACTGCCACCCCGGGCAGCCAGTCAATGACGGCAGCGCCAAGCCGCTTGCCCGCCGCAGCCGGAACAAGCTGAAGGTTCACTGCCATTCCCGTTCCTCCCCCTGGAGCGGCTTCCACCCTTGTGGAACCGCCGGTCGTGCCCGGCCCGGTGCCCGCATGCAGGGTGCCCCTGCGCGCGTTGCCCGTATGTGCTGTGCCCGCCGGCTGACCTGCCGGGGGCCTTTCTACTACCGGGATAGTACCGGGAATCCCGGGCGCATGCGTGGGGCGCGCTTCCCTGGCGTCACTCCTGTCCTGGTGCTCCAGCGGGTCCGGGGTCCTAGTGCGGCGAGCCGCCCGGTTGGGCAGCGGCGCGCCGCAGGCGGTGCAGAAGGTGGCTCCCGCGCGGATCTGCTGTTGGCAGCGCGGGCAGCGTTCGGCGTCGGGCATCACTGCTGGTGGGGTCCTTGCTGGTCTGGCTCGTTCGTGTCCCGGGCCGGCGCATCCGGCCGGGGCGATGAAGGTGCGTTGGGCGATTCCGCCCGGCCCGTGGCAGGGTTCCCGCCGGCAATCCGACGGCGGCGCGCAGCCAGGATTCCGCCCACCGCCGGCAGCGCCACACGGCCGCCGCGCAGCTTGAGGCCCTGGCCGGAGTTCATCGCGGTCCTGGCGTCGGCAAGGAGCGACCGCGGCGAGAACCGAGCCTGCTGGCGCCGCCAGAATCCGATGGAGGAGGTCATCTCCTTGAGGGACCCGTCAACGATGGTCCAGTACTCGCGGACTTCCTCCTCAGTGGGCTCCCCCGCTCCGAAGATCGAGGCGTCTGCCCGGCGCGCCAGCATGATGGTGGTTCCCTGGGTGGCTGGGAACGCTTCGGCCAGGACGGCAGCACTCTCCCGCCGCGTCGAGCGGGTGTCGACGGCGGCGCCCAGGTCTGTCCCCAGGCTCACCACCTCGTTCCATCCTCCGCCCACGCGCTGGGCGGGGTGCCCGTCGCGGAAACGCGACTTCCGCCGTCGTGTCTTCAAGAGGGCGATCAGCAGCAGCGGCAGGGCCAGGATCACCAGCGGGATCGCGACGACGCCCAGGGCACCCAGGAGGGCACCCCAGAACAGCCACGGGTTGTTCTTCTTCTGGTCGGCATCCAGCGCGTCCGGTGAGGAGTCCGGCGGCAGGTCTGCCGGCTCCTGCGGCGGGGGCGGCGGCTGCAGCACCTGCGGCTTGGGCTTGGACTTGTTCTCGGGGTCAGGCGGGATGGGGATGTTGTCCTTGGGCGGGGTGGGATCGAAGCTGACCCAGCCAACCCGTTCAAAGGCGACCTCAACCCAGGCGTGGACGTCCTTGCCGGTGATCTTCACCTCGCCTGCACCGTTCTCCGGGCTGGTCGGCTCAGGGTAGAAACCCATCACCACGCGGGACGGGATGCCCAGGTGGCGGAGCATCAGGGACATGGCCACCGCGTACTGCTCATCGTCACCCAGCATCTGCTTGGCCGTCAGCAGGCTGCGGATGCGGGCCGAGCCGTGGCCGGAGACGCTGGGCAGTTGGCCTTCACTGACCAGTCCATTGCTGAACGCCCCGGTTTTTTGGAAGTGGGCTTCGATCTGGCGCACCCGGTCGATGGCGGTTGGCGCATCGGCGGACAGGTCGTTGGCCTGGGAGCCCACCACCGGCGGCACCTCCAGTGCGTCCGGGAGGGAAATCTTTGCGAAGTCGTACTGCGTCAACTGCCCGTGCTCGAGCTTGACGGGATCGGAGACCTGGACGCTGTAGGAGTCGCCGCGGGACAGCCCGCTGGTGGTCACCGCGGTGTCGGAGCCGGGGTTGAAGTAGAGGCCCGCAGCGGCGGCGGAGCCGGACTGGTCAAAGCTGATGCCGGTGGTCTTTCGTCCGCCGGGGACAAAGTAGCCCTGGTAGTCCTCGATGTTGATGCTGATCGAGTAGTCGTTGGTGGGCACCACACCGGATGAGTCGGCGAGGGTGTTGATGGATTTCGCATCGCCCACCTTGCTGAAGTTTCCGGAGCCATTGGGGTCCATGTTGTAGTTGGTCCCGTTGAAGGCATCCAGGGCGCCGAGCCGGACCCGGCCGTCCCTCGGGAGGCCCTTGACCACGAACAGGGTGTCGTCCTTCTTGTCCTTCACATATGTCCGGAAGCTTGCCAGGGGCGTGATGTAGTCCTTGGGGTCGAACGGGGGCACCACCACGTTGCGGAGGACTTTCCGGTCCTCTCCTGCGCTGACCAGCGGTGCGGCCACTGCGGTGACTCCCACGCTGGCGGCAATGACTCCCGCAGCCATGCCCAGCCGGCGGATCCGGGCACGCCGTGCGGCGGCGGTATCCGTCTGCGGGTTGTTCACGGACACCCGCCGGGTGTTGTTCCGCCGGAGCGCGTCCCGGCGGAACGTTGCCCACGCGATGCCCAGCACGGTCAGGCCGATGCCGCGTTCCAGGGTCAGGAACGCCGCGTTGGTGCTGAAGGCGATGCCCGTGACGAACAGGACCAGCACGGGCAGGAGGGGCAGGTAGGGGCTTTTGGTGCGCCATGTCAGCAGCGCCGCGACGAGCGCCGTGATCAGGGAGCTCAGGAAGGGGACAATGAGCACGCCGCCGGCAGTTCCCACGGGCACGCCCACCGTGAGCATGTCCTTCCAGGCGAAGACGACGCCGAGGAGCAGGGTCCGCAGCGAATCCAGGGTGGGGACGAAGCCGGCGATGGCAGCATCAGGGACCGCCAGCCAGGTGCCAAAGAGCAGGTACGCGGCAAGGGCCAGTGCGGTGGTGATGAGCAGGCCCAGGCGCAGGTGGGCGTTGACCGCACCGATGGCCAGGCCCAGGATGATGCCGCCGAAACCCGACAGCAGGTAGTACGGGTCCCCGCCGAAGCTCAGGCCGAAGCCGAGCAGTCCCAGGCCCAGCAGGACCACCAGGGCTCCGGCGTCGAGCAGGAAGTGCCATAGCGGCTGGCCGTCCGCGAACGCCGACTCCTGGTTGGCCACCTTGCGGCGGCTGCGGGTCTGCGGGGCAGGGGTTTGTCGGGGGGCAGGGGTTTGTCGGGATCGGCCCGGTGCGGTGCTCATGCTGCCGCCTTTCTCAGCACGATGGCAAGGTCGGCCAGGTCGCCGAGGGTCAGGACAGTAAGGTCTGCGATGTTGGCCCGGGTGGGGGCCGCGCCGGCTTCCACCCTGACGGCCAGGCTGCGCACACCCGGCGGCACGGAGGCGGCGGCGGAGCGAAGCTGGGTTGCCGTGACGTTGCTGCCCACCACAAAGAAGACGACGGAGGCGTTGGGCACGGTGTCGGCCAGGGTCCGGGCGAGGTCGACGGCGGTGCGGCGCATGGGGGCGCCGACGATCCGGGTCATGTCGTCCAGCATGTTGCGGCCGGTTTCGCAGCGCAGGGGGCCCTTCTGGGTCAGGACATCCAGTTCACGCTGTTCGCGGATGGCCTGCCGGCCGATGGAAGCAGCCACCGAGATGGCCATCTCGAACTCGGTCTCGGAAGCGTATTCCTCGGTGTTGATGGACAGCGAAATGGCCAGGTGGGCGCGGCGCGTTTCCTCGAACTGGCGCACCATCAGCTTGTTGGTGCGGGCCGTGGTCTTCCAGTGGATGTGCCTGCGGTCATCGCCCGGCACGTAGTCGCGCAGGGCGTGGAAGGAGACGTCGGCGCTGGAGAGGTCCGTGGTGGGCATGCCCTCGAGGTCGCGGATGAAGCCTGCGGCGGAGCCCGCCAGGGCCACTGTGCGCGGGTGGACGAAGAGGTCCTCCGGCTCGGTCCAAAGGACCTGGCGGCGCAGGAGGTGCAGTGGGTCAGCACGCACGGAGCGGACCGGTCCCACTACGATGACGGCGCGGCGCGCGGTGGGGATGGTGAACAGGTCTTCGTGCACCTGGCCGGGCTTCATCCGCGGCAGGTGGAACACGGCGGTGGTGCTGCCCACCGGCAGTTCCAGCGCGGCCGGCAGGAGGGGACGCGCCGAGGTGTTGGAGACGGCGATGCTGCCGACGGCACTGTCCCCCACCGCCACCCGGGTGCGGGCCAGGTCCAGGACCACGCCGTACGAGGACCGGCCCAGGATGAAGGCTACTGCGATGACGAACATGGTGAAGGCGGCTATGGCCGCTGCCGTGGCTTCCTGCCAGCCGAATGCCTGTCCTGTGGTCCAGAGCAGGATCGCGGCGGCGAGGACGGACCAGCCCAGGATGCTGACCACGGAAAGCACCGGCCACGCGTACTTCAGCCAGGTGTCCCGGACGGACCGCCATGCGGGCGTCAGGGCCTGGAGTGCGGTACTGCTGGCCTCGGACCACACCGCGGCAGGGTGCAGCCGGGTGGGGCGGCCGTTCCGGTGGAAGAGCTGCTGGAAACGCTCCGCGAGCCGGGTCAACGGGGTACCGCTGGACGTGCCGTCGGACATAGGGGTGTGCCTTCGTTGTTGCGCTGGAATGGAATGACGGTGGCTGCGGCGGTCGGCCGCAACCGGGCGGATCAGGCGTTGGTGCGCTGCTGCGGGGCGGCGACGTCGGCCAGGATCCGGGTCAGCACGGCCTCAGCGGTGGCGCCGGAGAACTCTGCTTCGGGGTCCATCACGAACCGGTGGGTCCACACCACGGAGGCCAGTTCCTTGATGTCGTCCGGCAGGACGAAGTTCCGGCCCTGCGCGGCGGCCCAAACCTTGGCGGCCCGCACCATGGCCAGGGCACCACGCACTGACACCCCAAGGCGCGTTTCCGGGGCGTTGCGGGTTTCCTCGCACAGCCTGGAGATGTATTCCAGCACGGCAGTGTCCACGTGGGCTGTTGCGGCGAGATCTGCCATGTCCGCCACTGCCTGGGTGGTGATGACGGCGGAGAGTTCCTTGGAGCGGTCCTTCAGGTTGCTGCCGCCCAGGAGCCGGACCGTGGACGCGTGGTCCGGGTAGCCGATGGAGGTCTTGATCAGGAAGCGGTCAAGCTGCGCCTCGGGAAGGCGGTAGGTACCTGCCTGCTCGATCGGGTTCTGGGTGGCCATCACCATGAATGGCCGGCCCGCGGAATACGTGACGCCGTCCACGGTCACGCGGGATTCCTCCATGACCTCCAGCAGCGCCGACTGGGTCTTGGGCGAGGCGCGGTTGATTTCGTCGGCCAGGACGATGTTGTTGAAGATCGGGCCCTTGTGGAACTCGAACTTCTGCGTCTTCTGGTCGTAGATGGTCACACCGGTCACGTCGGAGGGCAGCAGGTCCGGGGTGAATTGGATGCGGTTGTTGGAGCCCTGCACGGTGGCAGCCAGGGCGCGGGCAAGGGAGGTTTTGCCCGTCCCCGGGGCGTCCTCGAACAGGACGTGGCCCTCGGCCAGCATGGCGGTGAAGGTCAGCCGGATGACGTGTTCCTTGCCCAGCACCGCCTGGCCCACGTTGGCAACCAGCTTTTCGAACGTGCCAGCAAACCACTCGGCCTGCTCAATGGTCATGGTCATGAGATGTGCTTCCTTCTGATGGATCGAATCTTCTGTGAGCCCCGGGTAGCCGGGCCCACAGCTGTGCTTCCGGAGATTGCTAGCGGTTTGGCATGCCGTTCGGCGGATTGCAGCCCACGTTGGAGGTGTCGCAGCGGAGCCAGTTGCCGGACGCCATCCCCGAATTCAGGTGGTACCAGATGCCGCTCGGGTTGTTGGAGGTCTTGTACCAGACCTGGTAGCGGTCCGCCGTGGATGGGGCACCGGCATCGAGCCACTTGCCGGCACCGGTGCACTGGGACGGATTGCCGGCAATGTAGCTGTCCGTCCCCTGGCGGGGCTCCGTGCAGCTGCGCACCGGGCTTGCCGTGACGTACCAGTCCGTGGGCGGGGGTGGGGTGTTATCCGGACCGGAGGTAGAGGTGACCGGTCCGCCGATTGCCCCGTTGGTGACGGTGTAGGCGCGGACCCGCAGTTTGTGGCTCGTGCTCCACCCGCCGGCTCCGGTATCGAACTTGTTTGCCTTGCCGACGTTCTGCCAGCCGCCACCATCCATGCTCACTTCGTAGTAGCTGAGGGGCCTGCCGTTCGTCGCCGGGTCATTCCAGGTCCAGTGCACCTGGCCATCGCCCTTCGCCGAGGTGCCGCCGTTGATGCTGGGGGCATTGGCAGGACCGTAGGGGTTCCCGGTACCGATGGCCTTGGCGTCACCGGACATATTGTTCTTGGTGGACGTGGCAATGATGGTCACGGTGATGTCCCGGCCATTGGTCATGCCACCGATGGTTCCTCCCCCGGCTTTGATGGCACCGGTCTTTCCGTCGGCGTTGTATGAGTAGGCAATCTCGGACGCCGTGGAGCCGTTGCGCTGCGCATCCGTCAGGGGTGTGAACGTAACGTCGAGCTGGCCGCTGGTCCCATTCTCTTTTACGGTTCCAGCGTTGACAGTGCCAGGTTTGCCTGCTGCCCGGATTGCGGCGGACTGCGCGCTCGTGCCGCTCGTTCCGGCCTTGTTGGTTGCCGAGACCGTAAAGGTGTAGTTCGTTTCCGAGTTATCCACGGTGACGTTCTGCGAGGTGCCGGACACCTGCTGGCTGGAGACCGCGGCACCGCCCCGGAGCGTGGTCAGGGTGTAGGCCGAGACCGCGTCACCGTTGTTGTTGGGCGCGGTCCAAACCACCCTCAGCTGGCTCTGCGAACCCACCGGCGTCGCCTGTGCCACGCTCGGCGCCGCCGGAGTGGCGGGGACGCCTGCCGGCACCTCGGCCGCCGAATACGGGCTCCACTCGGAGGGGTCCTTGGCATCGTTGCGGGCCAGGACCCGGACCTTGTAGGAGACGCCGTTCTGGAGGCCCTTCCAGACGTAGCTGACTGACGTCAGTCCCTGGATCTGGGCGTTTTGCCCGGCCGGAGCCGGCGAAATTTCCAGGTCGTAGGACTTTACGGGCGAGCCCTTGCTCGCCGGGGCAGTCCAGTTCACCGTCAGCTGCTTGTCGCCGAACTTCAGCGACGGGGCCAGCGGCGTATCCGGTTTGACGTCCGGGCGCACATCGGCGGACGCCGGCGAGCGGTCGGAATCGCCGAACTCGTTGGTGGCCGTCACTTGGAAGTGGTAGGTGGTGTTGTTGGTCAGGCCGTTCAGGGTGCAGGTGTTGGCCGGGCACTCCTGCCGGAACCCGCCCTCACCGTAGACGGTGTACTTGGTGATGGCGGAGCCCCGGTCGGCCGGCGCGGACCAGGTGAGCAGTGCGGTCTGGTCGCCCACGCTCTGCGCCTGCGGCGTGGTGGGGGCTGCAGGCTTGTCCTTGACGGTCAGCCGGACACGCGCGGTGGCATGCCTGGAGCTGTCCTGCGTCTTGTCTTCCACCGTGTACGCCACCACCATGGTTCCGGTGAAACCGGGCGCCGGCGTGACGGTCACAGAGTCACCGTTGACGCCCACATTGCCGCTGCCCGTTTCGGTGTTCGCGGCAATGATCTTCAGCGGTGTTTCCGGGAACGGGTTGGCGTCGTTGGCCAGCACATTGATGGTCACCGGCTTGCCGGCGGCGGCGTTGTCCTGCACGTCGTCGTTCGCCACCGGTTTGGGCCGGTTGGAGGCGGTAACGGCAAGCTGGTACGTGGCCGTGGCCTGGAGGCCGCGGGGGTCGGTTGCCTTGACCTGCACGGCGGCGCGGGTTCCGGTTGCCGTGGAATCGGCCGCCGACACCTTCAGCGTCTTGCCGTCGATGCGTGCGTTGAAGCCGCCGGGTGAGTCGCCCACCACTTCGTACTTCATCTTCTCGACGTCGTCCTGGTCCGGATCGGAGGTGAGCTTGCCGAGGTCCGTGGTGGCCGAGTCGCCCTTGGGAACATCCACGTTGGCGCCCAGCAGTTCCGGCGGGTTGTTCTTGTTCGGGTCCGGGAGGACCTTGGTGCGGATGCTGAGGGTGGACTTGAGCCCGGCAGGATCGTCCGGTCCGGTTCCGTCGGTCACCTCGAAGGTCAGTGAACCGGGGCCTACGTAATCCGCACCTGCCGTGTATTTCAGGCCGGTGCCGTCGCGCGTCACCGGATCGCCGCCGTCGGCACCGATGAGCTTGATCCGGTCCGCCTGGGTCAGCCGGGGTGAGCGTCCCTCCCGGACCTTGACCCATTCCTTCAGGTCGACGTCGACGGACTGGCCGGCAACCACCTCGATGACTTCGTCCTTGGCCAGGGTGGGAACCTGCTGGCCCAGGCCCGGCACCCAGATGATGGCTGTGGACTGCTGGCCGTCCACGTCTTCCACGGTGTACGGGATGAGCTGTGGCTGCTCGGTGAGGTCCACCAGGATGTTGCCGTTGCCGCCGGGCCGCGCCGTGGTGGCGTCCGTGCTGATCTTCAGGTTTTCGCCCACGCCGTCGGGATCCTCGTCGTTCTTGAGGACCGGAACGTCTACGGCGGTCTTCCCCATGGCCTGGGCGGACGTCACCCTGTCGTCACGGGCGATCGGTGCCTTCAGCGGCACGTCGTTGTCGACCACCAGGCGGATGGTGGCCTGGGCGGTGGCGTCCCGGTCGTCCGCGATGGTGTAGCGCACGTTGACGGTTCCGGCCTCGTTGGGGGCCAGGAGGATGATGCGGCCGCTGTTCTTGCTGACGGTGGCCTGCAGGGCCGGGTCGCCCTCGATGCCGTCGGTCAGGATGCGGATGCGGTCGCCGTCGGGATCGGTGTCGTTGGCGAGGGCATCGACTGCGATCTGGCGGCCCGGGCGCACCCTGACCTCATCGTCTACGGGGGTGGGCTTTTGGTTCATGTCACCGCGGGGTGCGATACCCACCGTGACGGTTCCCGTGTTCACGGCGCCCTGGCGGTCCACCACCTTGTAGCGGAACGTGTCGGTGCCGGCGCCGTCCCCGGCAGCAGTGAAGTCGATGAAGTTGCTGCCGACGGTGGCGGTTCCCATGGCAGGGGTGCTGTCGATGCCGGTCAGCTGCACGGAGTCGCCGTCGGGATCGATGCCGTCCAGGGGAACCGGAATCCGGACCGTGCCGGCGGCCACCACGCGGGCGGTGAGGTTCCGCGGCTGCGGCCGGGAGTTCTCCGCGCCCTCGAGCGGGAGGATGTGGATGGTCACGGCCGCGGCGCTCTTCTGGCCCTGCGGATCCACCGCGTTGTAGATGGCACGTACGGTCTTGGGCTGGCTGCCGGCAATGAAGCGGAGCGTGTTTTCGGAGACGAAGCTCTTCCCGTCGGCAGGGTCCACCGCCTGCGGCAGCACGGGGTCCACGGTCAGTTCCTGCCCCTGCGGGTGGGTGTCGTTGTCCAGGACGGGGATGGTGACCACGTCATTGACGCGGACATTCACCTCGTCCGGCTTGGGCTGGGGTGCTTCCACCACGGCCGGTGCGGGGACCGGGACCACGGAGACTGAGCCGGTGGCCGACTTCTTTCCGTTGGACATGGTGTATTCGAACAGGATGGGGTCCTTGGTCCCCAGGATGTCCGTGATGCGCAGGACGCTGTGGTTGATCACGCTGACGGACACCGTCGCATTGTCCGGGAGCTTCACGGACTGCAGCACCAGGACACCGCCGGAGGGGTCGGAGTCATTGGCCAGGGGGTCCAACAGCACGCTGCCGCCGGTGGGCATCAGGGCAAGGTCGTGGACTGCCACGGGGTCGCCGCCGTCGTTGCCGGATTCCACATCCACCCGGATGAGGCCCTGGCTGCTTTGGGGGCCGTTGCTGGCGATATAGGTCAGGTAGACGGGGCCGGGGGTGCTGCTGCGGAAGGTGAAGGTGCCGCCGTCGGTGACGGGGCCAAGTTCGGCTGGGCCGTTGGCTTCCACCTGGGCCAGGCGGAGGGCACCTCCGTTGGGGTCGACGTCGTTCTTCAACGGGGAAATAACCAGGTCCTGGCCCACCACAGCGGTGACGTGGTCAGCGTTGACCACAGGTGCCAGGGCTCCGGGTGGCTGGACATTAACCACCACCTTGCCCGTGACGGTGGCGCGGCCGTCCCAGATGGTGACCTGGACGTTCTTCTTGCCGGCGGTGGCGCCGGAGTCCTGGAAGGTAAGCAGGCCGTCGCGCCGGACCTTCACCTGGTCCTGGTCGTTGTCGGCCTTGGCGTCCAGCAGGACCAGGTCGTCGCCGTCGGGATCGATCCAGTCGGTGAGGATGTTCTGGCTGACGGTCTTGCCCTGTTCCACCAGCATGGTGGTGTCTTCGCCGCGCTTGAACTTTGGCGGCTTGTTTTCGTCGGGTCCCACCACGCTGAGCGTGACCTGGCCCGTGGCGGACAGGCCGCGGCCGTCCGAGGCACTGTAGTTGAAGGTCTCGGTGCCCGGCTTGGCGTCTGCGGGCACGGTGATCTGGAAGGCGGTGCCGCCGTAGATGCTTTCCAGCGTTCCCGATTTGGGTCCAGCGTCCCCCACCGCTGCGGTGAGGACGTCGCCGTCGGGGTCGGAGTCGTTGTCCAGGACGCTGAGGATGGTGGTCCGGCCCGGGCGGACTCCGACGGCGTCGGGCTTGGTTTCCGGCGGACGGTTGGGTTTGGTGCGGTCCGGCAGGATGTTGATGGTGTTGTTGTCCGCCGACTCCTGGTCCTGGTCGTCGGACTGGTTCTTGGGTGGGATGACGTCGTCCCAGTTGTTCACCAGCTGCATGTTCTGGTTGACCAACCACACATTCCCCGAGTTCACATCATTGAGGACCACCAGGTCCCGGTTCACCCGGAAAACATACGACGGCGACGCACTCGCCTTCGGCACAGCAACATTCTTATCATCAGCATCATTGACGCAATCCCGGACGTACTTGTTCGCACCCGACCACGCCGCATGCACACACCCGCCCAACTGCACCGGAGCAGCAGGGACGCCCTCGCCGTCGAACCCCA
>Ga0308158_10001012_pt1 | contig 33853 bp, 33 predicted proteins | sample PhyBR2_FD_201038 | JGI IMG/M metagenome (GOLD analysis project Ga0308158, IMG submission 201038) | Phyllosphere microbial communities from UC Gill Tract Community Farm, Albany, California, United States - DLSLB.R2 | ecosystem: Host-associated > Plants > Phyllosphere > Unclassified | place: USA... | reverse complement strand
AACTTGGCACACTATTGAGTTCTCAAACAACAGACACACCCGGCACCACCCAAACCAACGTTCAGGATCGCTCCGGAGCAACTTTTCAAACTTACCCGATCCCCACCCGGCTTTGCAAACCACGTTTCCGTGACCCAAAACCTCCAGGATCAGCCCCCACCCACCAACAGCACGCACAAAAAGCGAACCATTTTCCAGGCCGTTCAAAAAAGGGGGTTGGCCGCTATTTTTCCGCTTCAGCGGCGGCGACTCAGAAAACAATACCCGCACACAACCCCCACCGCAAATCGGGCGGAAGGGGGTGGAGAATCCGCGGAATTCCGGGGCAGGACGGGCGTTCCGGGCACCCAAGCAGCCTGCCGGCGCCATAATTCTGCTGTGTGTGCTGCCGCACACTGCGCCGCCCCGGCCATGACCGTCGCCGTACCCACTAACTGAACGAGCTGTGGACGCCTCCCCAAACAGGAAGCGTCCACAGCTCGACCTGGTGACTGCGGGCTACTTGGCAATACCTCCGTGTTTGCTGCAGGCGCCCTGCCTCGTCGTGGACGGCCACACGTAGCCATCACTGCAGATGATCGCACCCCCGACATTGGGCACAGTGACGGCCGGAGCCTTTGCCGCTTGCTGCGCTGCCTGGTCGGCTGCTGCCTTGGCAGCTGCCTCCCGAGCCGCCTGATCGGCTGCAGCTTTTGCAGCGGCAGCCTGGTCGGCGGCGGCTTTGTCAGCTGCCGCCTTTTCAGCAGCGGCCTTCGCGGCTGCAGCCTGTTCGGCTGCAACCTTCGCAGCTGCTGCCTTTTCAGCGGCGGCCTTCTCCGCCGCCACGTCGTCGAGGTTCTTGACGCCGAGGTGAACTGTGGAGCCCTTGGCAGCCTGCGCCCCGTTGGCAGGATCCTGGGAGATCACCTGCCAGTTGCTCTTGAGGATGATCGATTTGCCCTTGGCACTGTCCACAGCCTCAACCGTGAAGCCCAGCTTTTCCAACTGGTCTTTAGCCTTGTCCAACGTCAGATTCACCACGGCCGGCACGACGACGGTCTCGGTTGTCTGCGAGACAGCTGTAGCGGTGGCCGTCCCGGTCGGCTGCGTCGCCGCCTGCTTGCCGCCGCACCCTGTCAGCGCGAGGCCGGTCAGCAAAACCAAGGCCAGTGACGCCTTCATCCTGCCCATCGCTGGAACGGTGTTTTCTTTCATGTTTCCCCCTGGGAATGCTTGTGATGGTGGTAAAAATCAGGGCACGGAATGACCGGACGTGACAGGCCTACTCACAGGCGACGCCGTCGGAGTCACGGTCCAACGCAGGGCGGTAGCCGGCCTGCTCAAAGATTGGAGCGTCACTTGTACCAGACGGCGACGCCTTTGTGGTGTGAGCATGTACCTTGGTGGGTTGCCGAATAGGACAGCGTTCCGTCGACACACAGTGCCGTGGCTCCTCCACCGGCGGGTGCCGGCGCGGCAGGAACCGGGGCCACGGGCGCTGGTGCAACAGGCGCAGGCGCCACTGCAGCAGGTGCGGGTGCCGGCGCGGGTGCTGGAGCCGGTGCCGGCGCGGGAGCCGGCGCAGGGGCGGGCGCAACCGCAACGGGTGCCGGGGCAGCCGCAACAGGAGCCGGAGCCTGCTGGTTTGTCGGCGCCAACTGCCCGGCGCAGTCGCCAAGGATCCGGGCAATCGCATCGTGCTCCGCCTGGGTAACCCACAGCCCGTACGTCGCCTTCACCGAAACCTGCCGCGCAACGTACTCGCACCGGAAGCCCTTGTTCGGAGGCAGCCAGGTGGCCGCGTCGCCGTCGCCCTTTTGCTGGTTGGTGGGCCCGTCCGTGGCCTGCAGGTTCAGCGGATCGTTGGCAAAAGCCGTCCGCTGCTCCGCCGTTAGCTGCTGCGCGCCCTTCTGCCAGGCGTCGCTCAAGGCCACCACGTGGTCGATCTGGACGGCACTGCTGGTCGCGGAACCCCGCACAAAGCTGATGGTCTTGCCCGTGTAAGGATCGGCCAGCGTTCCCGACTGCACCTTGCACGGCACACTGTTCGTGTACGAAACGCCGGTGAGGTCGCGTTTGAGGATGTCATTGCGGGTATCGCAGCCATTCCGGTCCACGTCCGCCCACGCCTGGCCGAACTGCGCCCGGTCGTATCCGGTCTTCGGCGCGCGGCCCTTGATGGGGAGGGCAGCCAGCAGATCCAGCGCCTTGGTGGCGTAGGCAGGCTGCGCGTTGGGCGCGGTTGCTGTGACGCCGGCGGCAAGAGCGTATGGGTTCTCCGGGTCCAGTGGTTCGCCCGTGGCGTCGGCAGTGGGACTTGGCGTGGACGACGGCGACGCCTTGGCTGTCGCGGTTGGGCTCGCTGCCGCTTGGGTGGGCTTGGCGGTGCTCTCCGATGAGGCGGTCTGCAGGTCAGCGCCGGCAACGCGCGGCAGCGCGACAGCGCCACCGATGAACAGCGCCAGAGCGGCGGCGATTGCGACGGCGCCGGCCTTGCGTTTCGCGGGCAGCCAGGCCCAGGAGCGGCGTCCCGTGATGAGGACGTAGAGGCCGGTGAGGGCCAGCGAGATAGCCAGGACAACCAGGGCCCCCGCGAACCCGCTGCCCAATGCCGCCAAGAGCAGAAACAGCGCGGTAATCGCGCCAACAATAAATGTTGAATAGCGTGGTTTCCGCGGCGGCTTCGGTGCCGGAGCGGACGGAACAAACCCCATAAGGGTTTCGTAGTCGGACATTCTTTCCCCATTTACAGGAGGCCCGGAAAACGGCGCCCCCGCATTTGCCGGGCCTGCTGCTTAGCCCGGGAAACTCATCGTCGATGAGCCTATGCCGCATGGAGTGGGGCATAAGGGGCATTTCAGGATCCTCAGTGAACATTCAGGCAGTCTTGATGCGAACTTGAGGAAAGGCCGTCGTAATACGGTGTCGCTGCTTAACAATTTACGAATGACAAGACGATGAACGGGGTTTTCAGCCGCCATTCCCTTGGAACAAGGCCGAAGATAGAGTGGCCTGCATGCAGATGCGCCTCGAAGTTGTACAGGTCCCGGTTTCAGACGTCGACAAATCAAAAGCGTTTTACACGGAAAAACTGGGATTCATTCTGGACCACGACGTGGAGCACATCCCGGGCATGCGCGTGGTCCAACTGACTCCCCCGGGTTCTGCCACGTCAGTGGTGATCGGCACCGGTATGACCACCATGACGCCGGGCAGCCTGGAGGGCCTCCAACTGGTCGTTCCCGATCTCACCGAAGTCCGCAGCGAACTGGTCCGGCGCGGCGCGGATATCAGCGAGATCCAGGACCTTGGCGGCGTCCTCTTCGCCTACTTCAGCGATCCTGACGGCAACCGCTGGGTCATGCAGGGCCAGACGCAGGAGCACGTCCGGGACGCACACAGATCGTAGGACGAGCGGGCGTCAGCTACAACACCACCAAAGCGGCGCGGGCGTCACCAGCGACACCCCCGTTACGACGACGGCGCCGCTGCCTCCCCGGGCTCCTCTACGTCCTGGACCACCTCGTTGTGGCGCAGGAACCAGGGTTTGAACGGCGGGTCAAAGCGGGCGAACCTGGGCGCGCCCACCGGAGTAAGGCCGGCCAGGGTGAGGGCTGCCTGCAATCCGTTGTTACGCCGCTCGAAGGCCGATGCCGAACCGCTGCCCGAGAATTCCAGCGCGGCGGCCAAAGAACCGCGCACCGCCCGCACCCTGACCTTGGGATCGTCGGGCACCGGAGCAGTGTCCGCGGTCACGCCGGCGGGCAGGACAAAGGCGACCGAAAATTCGGCGGCCTGCCCGGCGCCGGGCAGCGGACCGCTTTGGAGTACGGGCGTTGTCATTGCGAGCTTCTGCGGTCCCGCTTCCTGGATCACCGGGGCGGTCATGGCAAGTTTCCGCCGGGCAGCGTTGCTGCCACTGATGTAGTTGAAGAGATACCGGAAGGCCGCGTTGCCGGCGCGGTCAAAATCCGCGTTCACGTTTACTTCGGCCACCACGTAGTCCGGATACCGGCGCAGCTCGAAGTGCGGATAGCGCCGGACCACCTCATAGGGCTGCTGTTCAGTCATGGTGCGCACAGCCTACGCCGGTCCGGCAGCTGCGGACAGACCCGGGACAGGCACGGGACCGCCACAAGGCCCAGCTACACCACCTGCTGCGTTCGGCGCGCCCGGAATTTAGCCCGCAGGACAGCGCTGCCAAGCAGGACGGCGAACAGGAGCCCGATGAGACCGAAGATGACCGTCAGGACCACGCCGGCACCGCGCAGCCACACGCCGTCGCTCTCGTAGCCGGGCACAATCGCCCGGCCCGGATCATTTTCGGCATAGGTGACGGTGACGCTGCTGCCCACCACGGGATGCTGGTCGTGGTCCACGGCCGCGAACGTCTTGCGGGGCACCCCATCCGCGGCCGTGTAGTCGACCCTGATCCTGCGCTCCGAAGCCTTGGTGACGTCGTCGAAGTGGACGATCGTTCCGGTGGCTTGCGCCCCGGTCCGTGCAAGCTCTTGATCAGAGTTGATCATGAAGCTGCCCACGCCGATCATCACCGGCCCCAGGCAAAGGACCAGGACGGTCACGGCCAGGTTCAGTTTCCCCTTCCACGACAGCCACGGCTTACGGTTTCCGTCAGTTCTGCGCCCAGTCACGGCTCCCATTGTGCCGGAGCTGTCACCAAAACCACATACGCATCCATTGCCTCCGGCAACCAGCCGGAGCATAATGGTTAGCAGAACTAATTAGCACTGCTAATAAACACCGCAGGAGGCGCATCCACTTACATGTCCCCCACCCAGACGCAGAACCAGGCAACCACAGACCCCACCGCCCCGGATACCCTCGCCATCGATCTCCGCACCGCCGTGATGCGCACCTCGCGCCGGCTCCGCGTTGAGGCAACAGGCGAAATCATCACCCCCGGCCAGTACACGGTACTGGCACTGCTCAACGGCAGCGGTCCCAGCACCCTGCGCGCGCTGGCCGAAAGTGAACACGTCCAGGCACCGTCCATGACCAGGATCGTCAATGCCCTCGCCGACCAGGGCTTCGTTACCCGGTCGGCCAATCCCGACGACGGCCGGCAGGTCCGCGTGGAGATCACCGGCGCCGGCAGGAAAGTCCTGGTAGAGGCCCGAAGCCAGCGCACCGCATGGCTGGCCCAGCGCGTGGCCGGACTCAGCGAGGAAGACCGGCTCACCCTCAGCCGCGCGGCCCGCATCATGCAGGAAATGAGCGGCAAATGAGCGCGATGTTCCGGGCCCTGGAGAACCCCAACTACCGCATCTGGGCCAGCGGCGCGATCGTCTCCAACACCGGCACCTGGATGCAGCGCGTGGCCCAGGACTGGCTGGTCCTGACCGTCCTCACCGACCACTCAGGTGCCGCCGTCGGCCTCACCACGGGCCTGCAGTTCCTGCCCATGCTGCTGTTCGGCCCCTACGGCGGGGTACTGGCGGACCGCTACCGCAAGCGCATCATCCTCATGTGGACGCAACTGGCCATGGGCTTCACGGCCCTCGCCATCGGACTCCTGGTGGTCACCGGCACCGCCCAGCTGTGGCACGCCTACGTTGCCGCCTTCTGCCTGGGCCTGGCCAGCGCCGTGGATGCACCCGCACGCCAGGCCTTCGTTTCCGAACTGGTAGGCCAGGACAACATTTCCAACGCAGTGGCGCTCAACTCCGCGTCCTTCAACACCGCCCGGCTCACCGGGCCTGCGATCGCCGGCGTGCTCATCGCCTGGGTGGGTACCGGCCCGGTGTTCCTCCTGAACGCCGCGAGCTTCGCCGCCGTCCTGGTCTCGCTGTTCCGGATCCGCACCACGCAGCCTGCCCGCGTTGCCAAGGGAGATCGGAACAAGCACCAGGTGGCCGAGGGCATCCGTTACGTGCGGCGCCGTCCGGACCTGATGCTGATCATGGTCCTAGTGGGCATCCTGGGCGCGTTCGGTATGAACTTCCCGGTGATCAACTCGCTGATGGCCACCACCGAATTCAGCATGGGCCCCAGCGAATTCGGGCTCCTCGGCTCCATCATGGCGGTGGGCACGCTGGCCGGCGCCCTCCTGGCGGCGCGCCGCTCCGGACCGCGGCTGCGGTTCCTGCTGGGCGGGGCACTGGGACTGGGGGTCTTCACCATACTGGGCAGCATCGCGCCGACATTCTGGGTGTACGCGGCCATCCTGATCCCCGTGGGCCTGGCGTCCATTACTTTCCTGAACAGCTGCAACACCAGCATCCAGCTCTCCGTGGAGCCACAGTTCCGCGGCCGCGTACTGGCCCTCTACCTCGCCATCCTCCAGGGCGGCACCGCCATCGGTTCGCCGCTGGTAGGTTGGATCGGCAGCGAGTTCGGCGCCCGCTGGTCCGTCGCGGCAGGCGGCATCGTGGTGCTGTTCGCTGGTATCGCCGCCGTCATCGCGGTCACCAGGCGCAACCGGCTCACCCTGCGCGGGGCACTCCGGATGGCCCTCGGCAGGCGCGAGCCCGCGGTCTGAGCCCACTGCTGCGGCGGCGGGGCTTCACTGGTGCGGGGCGGCCACGATGTCCACCGAGATTTCGACAACCGGCACCGTTCCTTTGTTCTCGAGCCAATGGGTGGTGTGGCGGTCCTCCTGCCAGCCCACCCCCGGCCCGTACTCGGTGATCCGGCCGTCCCGGTGCTCCGTGATGGTCCCCTGCAGGACATAAACCGTCCCGGGCCGGCCCACGTGGTCATGGAGGGGCCCGAAAACTCCGCCAGGCTCGATGGTCACCATCCGCATCCGCAGCTGCCTGCCGTCCATGCCATCAATTTCGCCGGCGAGGTCCACCGTTGCCAGCAGTTCCTCCGAGACGCCCTTCGTCTCCGGCACCGCATCTTCCGCACCCATTGCCATCCCTTCCCTCAGGACCGCTAACGACGGCGGTGCCGGCCTGCCGCTGCGGGCCACCCCCTCCGGGGGTGCTTTGGGCGGCGAGTGCCGGCGTCGTTCTTATTCATGCTGACCGGTCAGTTGCCGGCCCTGCGCGTCAGGTAGGGATCGAGGAGATGTTGAGGATGTTGCCCTCGGTGTCCAGGAACCACGCACCCTTGCCCATGCCTTCCATGGTGGCGATGCCGTTCTCTGTCTTCAGGCCGGGCATATCGTAATCCTCGAAGACCACGCCGCGGGCGCGCAGCTCTTCCACTTCCTTTTCCACGTCAGGGACGCCCCAGCCCAGCTGCGTGTTCTTCGCAGAACCGGCGTTGTCCGTACGGTAGAGCAGGAAGCTGGTTCCGTTGCCGCACCGGTAGATCAGGTTCTCGTTTTCGATGGTCTGGGCAGGTTCAAGGCCCAGCTTGTCGCGGTAAAACTCGCGGGCGCGGTCGATGTCCTTGGCAGGCAGCACGGCCATGACTTCCATATCTTTGAGCATGACAAACAACTTTCCTTGCGGTTGCGGTGGCGTTGCTCTCCCCCGAAAACAGTCCGGCCGTCCCCCGCCGGGCCTGATGGCCGTCCTTCCCGCCGACTGCCGGGGCGGCCAACCGAAACCCCGCTTCAGCGGTGGCAGCAGCCATCGAACGCGGGATCCCCGAAGTCTACGAGGCCATTATGGAACTGATTTCCGCGCGGCGAAATAGGGGATTTAAAAGCGTGGACCAGGGTGTCTCAGGGGGCTATCTCCGCACTGCCGCAACCGCCCGGCGCAGGGCTACGCCGGCAGCTCCCACCAGCGGAACCAGGCACACCAGGAGGGCGATCGTGTTGGGACGGAACACCGCCCGCCCGTTCTCGGTCACGTAGACACCCAGGGGCACAACGAACCCGCCGCCGCCCCCGCCGGAGGCGCCATCCTCCGATTCGGTGCCCCCGCCGAAACCGAAGGACACCAGTGCCACGGGCACGATCTCCTCCCCGCCCAGGTTGACGGGGGTGCCGTAGGCGCGGGTCACGCCCATGTTCTTGAAGGATTCCGCAAGGGACGCAAGAGTGTCAGCCATGGCCTCACGTTAGTGGCCAGGCGTGGCTGCAGGTAGGACCATAAGTCCTGAGGAGCGTCCTGATGCACCGGGAGGCAGGGGCCCCCTGCCGTGCCGGCCGGCGTCGTCTGCTTCTTTACTTCCGGATCTCGGCCATCCGCAGCCGAACAATGTTTTCCAGCACGTCGTCGGGCACGGGGTGGTCCGCGGTGAAGCGGATGGTCCCCTTGGACAGCGAGTACCCTTCCAGGCGTCCGGCCACCGCTTCCACCACCGCGCCGGAAAAGGGAAAGATCGAAAGGTGTCTTGCCGCCGCGACGGCTGCCAGCAGCGGTTTGCCGTCGAGTTTCAGGGCGGGCATGCCGTAGCTCATCCCTTCCGTGGCTTCGGGAGCCAGAGAGCGTACCGTCTCCACCACATGCTGCAGGCAACTCCGGTCGGGTTCATCCAGCGCAGCCAGCGCCTCGTCCACGGCGCCCAACGGGAACCTCAGCTCTTCCTGGCCGCAACCGTGGAGGCCAGTGCGGCGAGGCCTCGCTCGAAGTCGGCGCCCACCATCTTGTCCATGTCCATGAACAGTGCGAACACCCTGCCCAGGCCCTTGTTCTCGCCCGTCATCCGCCAGGTCACCTCGGTACCGGTGTCCACCGGGGTGAAGCTGAACGTGGTGGGGTTCAGTGCCTTGAACGGCCTGGTGAACTGCAGCCGGATCCGGATCAGGCTGGCGGGTATGGATTCTGTGATTTCCATTGTGCCGCTGCCGGCCTTGCGGTTGCCGCTCCACTCGTACCCCGCGCCGGCGCCGGCCTCGTTGCCGAAGTAACGGCGGCTCATGCCCGGATCGATCGTCTCCCATGGGGACCACCGGGTCCACTCATGGAAGTTGTTCACCAGCGGGAAGATCTCTTCTGCGGAAGCGGGAATGACGGCGCTGCGGCGGACTTCGAAAGTGGACATGGCCCCAGCATAGGGGCGGGAGCCGCTGGCGTTAAGGGAGGACGACGTTCACGGGGTCCTTGCCCTCGAGCAGGAGGCCGATCTGCTTCCTGAGCAGCCGGACCATCCGGGGGAACATCGCCGAGCTGGCGCCGCCGACATGGGGAGTGATGAGCACCCCGGGGACGGTCCAGAGCGGGTGGTCCGCCGGCAGCGGCTCTGGGTCCGTCACGTCAAGGGCCGCGCGAAGCCGGCCGCTCGACGTCTCGGCCAGCAGGGCGTCCGTGTCCGCCACAGGGCCGCGGGCCACGTTGACCAGCAGGGCACCGTCCGGCATGGCGGCAAGGAACTTCGCGTCCACCAGCCGTTCAGTCTGTTCACTGAGGGGAACACTGACCACCACGATCTCGTGCAGCGGCAGCTGTTCGTAGAGCGAATCGATCCCGTGGATGGGTCCGCGTCCATCCTCACGGGCCCGGCTGGCGATCCGGGTGACCTCGGTTTCGAACGGCAGGAGCCGCGCCTCGATGGCCTTGCCCACGCCGCCGTAACCAACCAGCAGCACCCGCCGGTCTGCCAGGCTGGGCCGCTGGCTGTTGTCCCACGAACCGGAGTCCTGGTTCCGGACAAAGTCCGGGATGCCGCGCTGGGAGGCCACCATCATGCCCACGGCGAGTTCCGCCGTCGATGTCTCGTGGACTCCGGCCGCGTTGGCAAAGGTGACGCCTGCGGGCAGGACCGAAGCGACGCCGTCGTACCCGATGGACTGGCTCTGCACCAGGCCGACGTCGACACCCTCCAACGCGGCGAGCGCCGTTGGTTTGCCCATATATCCGGGCACCAGCAGGTCCAACCTTCCCTCCGGCGCCGGGCCGGCCAGGTCCCACAGGACAAACTCGACGCCGTCAATGGGCTCGAGTGCATCCAGCAGGTTCTGGTCCGGCAGGCACACACGCAGCGGGGCCGTCACGCGGCGACCATCAGAATGTGCCATTGGGCAGGGCAGCAAGTACTCATAGGGGTCTCCAGGGTTCCAGGTCCGGCGCAGCTGCAGCGGGCGTTAAAGTTCCACAACCAACCTACCCCCGGCACCGCCCACGCCAATTTTTTTCGCTACGCAACACGCCTCCGCCGGACCCTGTCACGTCCATGACAGGCCCTTCAATCCTGTAAATTTAAGGGAGGAATTGTCCGGCCAGCGAGCCGCTTTCCAACCCCACCCTTTGAATGGACGCTCCCCCATGTCTTCCGCGATTTCCGCGCCGTCCCCTGCCCGTTTTCCCTACGCCGCTATGGTGGTCCTGGCCACCATTGCGTTCACGGCCATCACCACCGAACTCCTACCGTCCGGGCTGCTGCCGCAGATCAGCGCCGGCCTTGGTGTCTCCGAGCCGGTGGCCGGTTATCTTGCCGCTGCCTACGCCGCCGTCATTGTTGTCACGGTGGTTCCGGCGGCACGGCTGCTGGGGAAGATCCCGCGGCATGCCCTGCTGGTGGGGCTGGTCCTGACCTTCGCGCTCAGCAACGCACTGGTGGGACTGGCACCGGACTTCACGTCGGCGATGATCGCCCGGCTGGTGGGCGGGCTGGCGCACGGGCTGCTCTGGACCACCATGGCGCCGTTCGTTTCCCGCGTGGTTCCGGCTGACAAAGTGGGCAAGGCGCTGGCGATCGTGTTCAGCGGCAACAGCCTGGGCTTGGCCATCGGCGCGCCGGTGGGCACCGCCCTGGGCGGATTCCTGGGCTGGCGTGCCGCATTCCTGGTCCTCGCCGGGTTCGGCGTGGTGCTGACGGTCCTCGCGTTTTGGCTGCTTCCCCGCGTCCAGCGCATTTCCGACGCCGCCCGCCCGTCCCTGCGCAAGGCGATCGGCCAGCCAGGCGTGAAGTCGGTGGCGGTCGCCTGGCCGCTGCTGGTCCTGGCGCACTTCGCCCTGTTCACCTACATTGCACCCTTCATCCGCGAGGCGAACCTCCCGGACTATGCCACGAGCCTCTCCCTCACGGTGCTGGGCGGGTCCGGCCTGCTGGGCATCTGGATTGCAGGGCTCACCGTGGATTCGCGGCCCCGCCGTTCGCTGCTGGTCACGACGGCGGCCATCGCCGCATCGATGTTCCTCCTGCCGCTCGCCGTGGGGAACCTGCCCGTGGCCCTGGTGCTGATGACCATCTGGGGGGCGGGCCTGGGCGCCATCGGCATCTACAACCAGTCCGCGATCCTCCGGGCCGGCGGGGAGTACAGCGAAGCCGCCAACGGGCTCACGGTCCTGACCATCCAACTGGGCATCACCATCGGCGCGCTCTACGGCTCGGCGGCCCTGGTGGTTGGCGGCCCGCTGCTGGTTCCGGCCGCGGCGGCAATCCCGGTGGTCGCCGCATTCGTGATCACACTAGCCGGCAAGAGGTACGCTTACCCGCCGGGCCCGCGCGAACGCATCTGGCTGGAACCCCGGCCGGTCACCGACAAGGTCAAGGACCCCGCCTGATCCCTGCATCGATTGCTCCGTAAGCGCCGTATTGAGCCGCCAAAACGGCCGGTACGGAGCAATCGATGCGGGGCTGGGCAGAACCTGGCGTTAATCTCCCCTCCAACTGGGTGCATCCCTGGCGCAACCTGGCCGCCCTAGCGTTGGCGGGTCACCCGGCACCGCCGGAACCCGTCACCCAGGAGGAACCATCCCCATGCGCACAGTCCTGACCGCTGCGGTAACCGCCGCCCTGCTCGCCGCCGCCATCGCCTCCCCCGGCGCCGCCTTTGCCGCCGAAACCGCTGACGCCGGCACGCCGTCGTCGAACGCTGCCGGCACCGCCAGCTCAGCCATCAAGGCGAACGAGCGCAACGGCTCCTTCGACCTCCAGGCGCACCGGGGCGGCCGCGGCGAGTGGACCGAGGAGTCCCTGGCGGCGTTCGGCAACTCCCTGAAGCTCGGCGTCAGCACCCTGGAACTGGACACCCACCTCACGGAGGACGGGAAGATCATCGTCTGGCATGACGACACCATCCAGGCCAACAAGTGCATCGACACCGCCCCGGCCACCGCTGGCGACCCTGAGTTCCCGTACGTCGGCCGCAGGGTGGCGGAGCTGTCCCTGGCCCAGGTCAAGACCCTCAACTGCGGCTTCACCCAGCTGCCTGGCTTCCCGGAGCAGGACGTGATCGAAGGGAACCGCATCGCCGAGCTCAAGGACGTCTACCAGCTGGCGGAGCAGTACAACGCCAAAAAGGTCCGCTTCAACGTGGAGACCAAGGTGGAGGACGGCAAGGCCGGCGGCGACGGCATGGTGGCGCTGACCAAGGCCGTGGTGGCAGAAGTGCAGGCGTCCGGCGCTGCGGACCGCACCACCATCCAGTCCTTCGACTGGTCCTCGCTGAACCTCACCAAAAAGCTGGCACCGGAACTGACGCTCGTTGCGCTTTCCAGCGGGGACGCGTGGATGCAGGTGGGCAAGCCCGGTGCCGCGCCTGAACTGGGCGGCATCGACATCGACAACTACGGCGGCTCCCTTGCCAAGGCCGCCGCCGCGCAGGGGTACAACGTCATCTCGCCCACGTTCAGCTCCGTCACCCCGCAGATGATCGCCGACGCGCACCAGCTGGGCCTCGCCGTCATCCCCTGGACCGTAAACAAGCCCGCGGACATGGAGCGGCTGATGGACCAGGGCGTGGACGGCATCATCACCGACTACCCCACCCGCCTGCGCACCCTCATGGATGAGCGCGGCCTGAAGCTGCCCAAGGCCTACGCCCCGCAGGCATAGTTCCGAGGACCAGGGCCATACATCAAGGCACGACGGCGGCTGCCGGACTTCCGCTGGGGGAAGCCCGGCAGCCGCCGTCGTCCGTCCGGGCCACAGGGCTCAGGTACGGTACTTGGCTACCGTGAACAGGAACGTGGAGTCCTCATCGGCGTGCAGGCTGTGCAGGCCGGCCGGGACGATCAGCAGGTCGCCGGCTTTGCCCTGCCACGACTCGCCGCCGGCCTTGAGGCTGACGCAGCCCTGGATCACAAAGACCGTGGCGTCGCCGGGGTTCTGGTGCTCACTCAACTGGGTTCCGGCCTTCATGGCCATGACCGTCTGCCGGAGGACCTTTTCGTGGCCGCCATAGACCGTGTCAGCAGCCCGCCCATTGCTGGAATTGACCGCCGCCTCGAGCTGCTGCCGGGCCAGCGCGTCGATCGATATCTTCTGCATGCGCCCAAGGCTACCCGCGTTCACGGCCACTGGGGGCCGGTTTCTTCCAGTCGGCGCAGGCTGGAAATCCCCTTGGGAGGGGATGGAGCACCGGTGACGCCGGGCCTACCCTTCGAGCATGAACACCGTGTCGCAGATCTTCGCGGTGATGGCCGCGGCCATCTATATCTTCGTCTTTCCGGTGGAGAGCTTCCTCCTCCGCCGCAACAGGTGGGCGCAGAAATTCCTGAGCACGCCGCCGGAGAACGTCCCCGCCGTGATGATGTGGGCCATCCCCACCGGGTACCGGAACCTGCTGGTTGCGCTGGGGGTGATCGCGGGCGTGGTCGCGGCCAACTCCGGCCACCTGGTGGTGGGCTACACGCTGGTGGTCTACTGCTGCGCCAACATGGTCCTCACTGCTCCCACCATGCTGCTCGCAGACCTCCAGGGGCACTATCCCCGGAAGTGGGACAGCGTGCCGGGGACCCTCGCGGCAACGGTCCCTGCCCTGGTGGCCCTGCTCCTGCTGCCCTTCGGTCCGTAGCTTCTCCGGGGCACGGTCCACAGCGGCCGCTGCAGCCTTACAGCGGGCACGCCCCGGGGGTACCCGATTTCGGAGCCCGGCAAAGGCTTGATAGACGTTAAAGGATGCCTGACTTCCTGAATCCCGCCCTGCCCTTCATCGCCATGGCACTGGCGGTGGTGGCCGGACTCACCCTGTCCTGGCTGCTCCGCAAGATCGTCCTCAAGCTCAACCGCAAGCGGCCCGAGCTGCAGGCCACCTCCAGGGTGGCCCGCCAGCCGCTGCGGCTGGCACTGTGCCTGGTGGGCGTCCGCGCCGCGCTGGGGCTGACGGCTGCCGGCGAAAGCTGGCATGCCGGCGTCGACCATTTCCTGCTGATCGCCATGATCGGCGCGTTCGCGTGGCTTGCCATCGCGGTCCTGCTGATCGTGGAAGCTGTGGTGCTGAACCGGCACAGCGTAGACGTGGCGGACAACCGGCGCGCCCGGCGGCTTCGCACCCAGATGATCCTGGCCCGGCGGATCGCCGTGGCGCTGGTAGTGGTGCTCGCTGTCGGCACGGCCATGCTGACGTTCCCCGCGATCCAGGCGCTCGGGGCCGGGCTGCTGGCCTCCGCGGGCGTGATCTCGATCGTGGCGGGCCTCGCCGCGCAGACCTCGCTGGTGAATGTCTTCGCCGGCATGCAGCTGGCGTTCACCGACGCCATCCGCGTGGACGATGTGGTGGTGGTCCAGAAGGAATGGGGCCGGATCGAGGAGATCACCCTCACCTATGTGGTGGTCCATCTCTGGGACGACCGCCGGCTGATCCTGCCCTCCACCTACTTCACCACCACCCCGTTCGAGAACTGGACCCGCCGCCAGTCTGAGGTGATGGGTACCGTGGAGTTCGACCTCGATTGGCGCGCCCCCGTGGAGGACATGCGGACCGAACTGCGCCGTGTCCTGGCCGGTACCGAACTGTGGGATGAGCGCGTGGGCGTGCTGCAGATCACCGATGCCACCAGAGGCTTTGTCCGCGTCCGCATCCTGGTCAGCGCCGCGGACAGCGCCGCGCTGTTCGACCTGCGCTGCCTGGTCCGCGAAACCATGGTCACGTTCCTCCAGCAGAACCATCCGCAGGCGCTGCCGCACCAGCGCTGGGAGCAGGCAACGGACGACGCCGGCACGGCCGCCCGGCGCAAGGCACCCCTGCGCGGGCTGGGTGCGTCGGGTGCGGCGGGTGCGCATGCCCCGGCGGACCCGCACGAATCGCAGCTGTTCACCGGTTCCATCGAGGCCGTGGAACGGTCGCGGGCCTTCACCGGTCCCGGCGACGAGGTGTTCGAAGAGCGCGACCGGAACCTGGCATCCCATAACTAAAAACCCTTGATAGGTGACCATATGGTCACCTATCATTGAGTGCATGGACGACGTGTTCAAAGCACTCTCCGACCCCACCCGCCGGGACCTGCTCGACGAGCTGTTCCGCGAGGACGGCCAGACCCTGAGTGCGCTTGAGGCACGGTTCAGCATGAGCCGGTTCGGGATCGCCAAGCACCTCCGCATCCTGGAGGACGCAGGCCTGGTGGTGGCGCGCCGTCGCGGGCGGGAAAAGCTGCACTTCCTGAACCCGGTCCCCATCCGCCTGGTCCACGACCGCTGGGTCAGCAAATACGCAGAACCATGGGCCGCTGCCCTCAGCGACCTCAAATCCAGATTGGAAAGTCCCATGGAAAAAATCTTTGAGATCTACATCATGACCACGCCGGAGAAGCTCTGGGAAGCCATCACGGACAGCGACATCCGCAGCAAGTACCAGTTCGGCAACACCCTGAAGTCCGACTGGACGCCGGGCGGCCGCTTCGAAATGGGCAACCCCAAGGCAGGCCAGACCCTCGGCGAGGGTGAGAACCTGGAGGTTGATCCGCCGCGCCGCCTGGTCCAGACCATGCGCGCACTGTGGGGCGAGGACGTCAAGGCCGAGGGCACGTCCAAGGTCACCTGGGAGATCGAACCGGTAGGCGATTCCTGCCACCTCACGGTCACCCACAGCGACCTCCGCGAGGGCGCCAACGAACAGCTCTACGGCGGCTGGCCGATGATCCTCTCGGGCCTGAAGACGTGGCTGGAAACCGGTGAAAAGCTCACCACGCCCGGCTCCCTGATGTACACGTAGGGGCCGCGCCAACCGGTCCGCGGATCGGTAAGGTCATGTCATGGACAGTGGCGCCCTGGTCAATATTGGGTTGGTTCTCGGTTTCGTACTGCTGGGCGGGGTGTTCGCGGCGGCGGAGATGGCCCTGGTGTCCCTGCGCGAAAGCCAGGTGCGCGGGATCGAGAAGTCAGGTGACACCGGCGCCCGGACCGCCGCCCTGGCACGCAACCCCAACCGGTTCCTCTCCACCGTCCAGATCGGAGTGACCCTGTCCGGGTTCTTCTCGGCGGCCTATGGCGCCTCCGCGATCGCCCCCGCCGTCGTCCCTCTCCTCGAAGCGCTGGGGCTGGGCGCGGCGGCCGGGCCGGTGTCCTTCATCGGCATGACCCTGCTGGTGGCCTACCTGTCCCTGGTCCTGGGTGAGCTCGCCCCCAAGCGGCTGGCACTGCAGCGTCCCGTCGCGTTCACCAAAGTACTCGCCCCGCCGCTGGTCGGACTCGCCCGGGTCATGCGTCCCGTCATCTGGCTCCTGTCCGTGTCCACCGACGCCGTGGTCAGGCTCCTTGGCGGCGACCCCCGGGCCAAGCGGGAGGGCATCAGTTCCGAGGAGCTCTGGGACATGGTGGCGGACAGCGAACTGCTCGAAGAGAGCAGCCGGAACATCGTGGCCGACGTGTTCGGCGCCGGGGACCGGACACTGCAGGAGGTGATGCGCCCCCGTACGGAGGTGACCTTCATCGACGGTGCCATGAGCGTTGCCGACGCCCGCAGGATGGTCAGGGACGGCCCGTATTCGCGGTTCCCGGTGATCGGGAGGAGCCCGGACGATGTCCTGGGCTTCGTGCACATCCGGGACCTGATGCCCCGGGACGAAGTCCAGGAGCAGTCCCCGGTGCGGACTCTTGCCCGGGAGATCCTTCCGCTGCCCGGGACCAACCGGGTACTGCCGTCGCTGTCCAGGATGCGTAAGACCAACCAGCACATCGCCCTGGTGGTGGACGAGTACGGCGGCACTGACGGGGTGGTGACGCTCGAAGACCTGGTGGAGGAACTGGTGGGCGAGATCTATGACGAGTACGACACCGGCGCCGAGCATGAGGACCGGGTCAACGTGGCCAACGGCTTCATCGACGTGGACGGCGGCCTGATCCTGCAGGAGTTCAAGGCAGCCACCGGGATCGCCCTTCCGGAAGGCCACTACGAGACCGTGGCCGGATTCATGATGGACCGGCTGGGGCGCCTGCCCCGCGCAGGCGACCGGGTGCAGATCCCGGGTTACGTGCTGGCGGTCCTCAGCATGGACAGGCTCCGGATCGCCCGCATCCGGGTCACACCGTGACCGGGATGCGGGCGGCTGACAAAGCTGGAACGCACGACGGCGGCGGGCGCCTTGCCGGGGACCAAAGGCCCTACGGCGAGGTCCAGACCTGCCGCACGGGCATCGTGGTCAGCAACCACGTCTCAACGCCCAGCGGGATCGAGTCTTCCTCGTCCTCGAGCAACTACACGGACGCCCTGAGCTCCAATGATGGAAGCACGTCCACGACCATCAGTACCCAGACGCACTCCCATTTCCTGATACGCGACGGGCAGGTCTTCGAGATGGGCCAGCACTACCGTGAGCAAACCACGCTGACAGGCCCGGACGGCACCCGGCAGTGCTGGGAAAGGGAGGATTCCCACCAGGTGGGGAACTCCGTCCAGTACGACCGCGAGGCGCACTACTGCCCTTAAGTCAGCGGCAGCAGGTCACGCCGGGGCGCCGAGTCTCTGCTCCAAAAAAGTGAGCGTCCGCGCCCAGGCGTCGGCGGCCGCAGGGGCGTTATAGGTGTACCTGTTGGTGTCGTTGAAGAAGGCGTGGCCGGTGTCCGGGTAGACAACGGCTTGGAAGTCCACGCCGGCCGAGCGCATCCGTGACTTCAGGCCGGGAAGCTCCCTCATGAGGGCCTCGTCCTGCTCGCCGTAAAAAGCCAGGACGGGGCAGTTGATGGCGCGCAGCTCTGCGTCCTTGAACTCGGCGTGCCCATAGAACGGCACGGCGGCGCGCAGCCGCGGCTCGGCAACGGCGAGGGAGAAGGTGTAGGTCCCGCCCAGGCAGAAGCCCGTCGCGGCCACCCGCCCTGCCAGCCCAGGGACGCCTTCCAGGTGGTCAAAGCACACGCGGAGGGCGGCGACTGCGTGTTTGGCATATTCCGGGGAGCGCATCGGCGCCATGTGCTTGCGCAACCGCGGCTGGGCGTTGCTGCGCTGTTCCGGATCGAATGCCGCCTCCTGCAGCTCCCCTGTCAGGTCGGCCGTTCCCCCGGCTCCGGACAGCAGGTCAGGGGCCACTGCGAGGTACCCTTCCGCCGCGAAGCGGTCAGCCACGTCCTTGGTATGGCCCACCAGCCCCCAGACTTCGTGGACCACCACCAGGCCGCCTTTGGGAATCCCGACCGGTTCACTGATGTACGCCTGGACGGCGGTTTGGGCGTTGCCCAGAGTCATCATGTTTCCCATGGGGCCAGCATGGCACGCTCCCCCCGGGCCCTTCCAGAGGTGGGGCTACGCCTTTTGCTGCCGCCAGAATACGGAGATCCCCAATGTCACCGCACAGAGAACCAGCATGGCCAGGACCATCCGCATCCAGCTGTCCTGGTGCACGCCGCCGGACGCAAAAACCCCGATCATCACGGTGGCGGTGATTGCCCCGACGTATCGGCAGGTTTGGTAGATCCCGGCAGCGACGCCCCGGTCCTGCGGCCGGGTGGACACAAACATGCCCTGGTTGGAGGCGATGCTCACGGTCCCGTACGGGATGCCCATGAGGGCCGTGAGGACCACCACGACGGGGATGGCCAGCGTACCGGTCAGCAGCCACATGAGAGCCGCCACCGCCGTCAAAAGGACGACGCCGGCAAGCAGCACCCGCCGGACCCCGAACCTTCCCATTGCAGAGACTGCCCACGGGGTGGCCACCACGGACATGCCGGCCAGCGGCAGCATCAGCAGGCCTACCACGCCGGGATCGTATCCGCCTGCTTCCTGCAGGAGTTGTGGGAGTCCGAAGAAGACGAAGTAGTAGACGCTGCTGAAAACGGCGAAGGCCAGGTACACCAGCATCAGCGGCCTGTTCCGGCCCAGCAGCCGCAGGTCCAGGAACGGCTTGGCGAAGCGCAGCTCACGCCAGGCAAACAGCGCTGCGATGACGGTTCCACCGGCAAGCATCAGCCAGCGGTAGTCCGGTGCCACGTTCAGCGCGGCCATCATGACCAGCAGCAGCGCGCCGATGAATCCGGCGATGCCCGGCAGATCCGAGTCCCGCACCAGCTCCGCCACGCTGCCCCGCTCCCGGGCCTTGTCCGGCGGGGCGGCCTTCCGCACGATCAGCAGCGCCGCCAGGGCCAGCGGGACATTGACCAGGAACAGGGACTCCCAGCCCACGAAGCCCACCAGCAGCCCGCCCACCACGGGACCCACCGCGGCGGCGGACGTGTTGGCCATTTGCAGCCGGCCCAGTGGACGTGCCGTATCCACCTTTGCCTGGTGCGCGAGCGCCCCCACCATCACCACCGCGCTGGGATACGCGGTAGCCGTGCCGAGGGCCATGACCGCCCGAGCGACGCAGAGCAGGGCGAAGTTGGGGGCCAGCGGAGCCAGGGCGCAGGTGATGGCCACCAGCCCCATGCCCAGCAGGAACATCCGCCGCGGGCCGAACCGGTCGGCCAGCCGGCCCATGACGGGCTGGCCGGCGGCAGAGGCCAGGTAGAACGACGTGACCACCCAGGTGACGGCAGCGACGTCGAGCCCGAAGTCAGCGCGCAGCACCACCAGGGCCACGGCGATCATGGAGGAGTTCAGCGGGTTCAGTGCCGTGCCCAGGCTGAGGCCGGCGACGGCCAGGGCAGTCCGGGGGTTGTTGCTCACGGTAACAGTCTGGCCCACAGCGGACGCCGGGGACCACTTGGCCTGATCCCGGCGTGGTGTGGCGTTGGCTACTTGCCCGTCAGTCCCACCGGGAACAGCGCGTCCTCGACTGCCCGGGTAAGGTCCCGGATCACCTCTGCCTGCCCGTCATCCGGAACGCCCTCCGGGTTCTCCGTATAGATCACCAGCGCGAACGTCGACCCGCGGTAGCTCAAGAGCGCAGCGTCGTGCAGTTCCCCGGACACTTCCCCGTACTTGTGGTGCACGTCCACGCCGGACCGTGACCCGGCGGGAATGAGGTCTTCGTTGTTGGTGTCCTGCATGTAGCTCAGCAGCTGCTCCGTGTTGTCCTTGTCCAGGAGCTCCCCCGCGTACAGCTTCTTCAGTATCAGGGCCATGTCCGCGGCGGTCAGCAGGTTCTGTTCGGGGTCGTACGCGACGCCGATGGAGGCCGCGTAGGCGGTCAGCTGTGGGTGGCCCACCGCGTCCATGAGCAGCAGCCAGGAATCGTTGTTGCTGTCGTTGACCATGGCTTTGAGCTGGAACGCGGCGTCGTAGTCGCCCATGGGTTCGTCCAGGCTTGCCTGCCCGTTCTCCACCAGGTGGTAGTAGGCGGCGGCGGTCAGGATCTTCGCCGTGCTGGCCGCTGTAAAGGTGTTTTCATCGCCGAACGTCCGCTCGGCGCCCCCGGACACGTCGGCGAGCGCCAGCCCAATCCGGTATTCGTCGGCTTCGCTGAGGATGCTGTCCACGCTGTCCTGCAACGACGGCGGGGCTGCCGCCACCGGCGCCGCGGGAACCGCCGGCTCGGTGGGAACCACTGCCCCCGTCGGCGGCTCGGACCGGACCACGGCCAGGGTGATGGTGCCGACGATGACCAGCACCACGGCAAGGGCCAGGATCAGCAGCCTTCTGTTGCCCCGTGCCTTGCCGGACGAAGGCTTGCCCGGTGCCGGCGGCGGAGCGTCCCGGCCTGGTTTGGGCACCACGGGGTGCATGGACATACAAGGGCTCCTGTCCCGCCTCGGCAATCACAAAACAACGTCAGCGCGGCGTTGAGCCGCGCTGACAAATGCTGATTAAATCACCGGAGTTTGGGAGCTTCCTGAAGGCTTGCCGGGTGTTCCACCGGGCGGTCCTGCCGACGCGGAAATCCGCTGTCGACGCACAAATTTCCTCGCGCGTTCCGAACGCCGTCCGCGCCAGGGAGCCGGCGCCTCGGGAACCACTTTGCGCGTCGGAACCGGGGTTCAAAAGGGCAAGCCTTTGCGCGTCGAAACCTAGCCGCGGGTGCGGGCGGCGATCGCGGTCTCCAGGAATTCCAGGTGCGCGGGGGCAACCGCAACTACGCTGCCCAGGTATTCGGGGTGCTTGGCCAGGAACTTCTTGATGAACGGGCACACCGGGACGATGCCGATGCCGTCCTCAACCGTGCTATCCAGGGCGGCCGTGGCCAGGCGGCCGGCCAGGCCCTGACCGCCGTATTCCTCATTGATGACCGTGTGGTAGAAAATCCGCTGCGGCGACTCCCCGCCGTCGTACTCCTTGTACGCCGCCTTGCCGATGACATTGCCGGCATCAAGAATCTCGAAGCGTTCGCGCCCAGGGGTGTGGCGGACGGTGATGTCGCTCAAGGGAATTCCTTCAGTTGCGGGTGTGCTGACCGTGCAAAGCCTAACCCGGCCCGGTCCGCTCTTATTTCCGCAAGTGAAGGTTCCTTGGCGACATCCCCGCCCGCCGTCGCGTCAGCTGAGGTAGCCGTTCGGGTTAAGGACGTACTTGGTGGCTGCGCCGGCGTCGAACTCCGCGTAGCCCTTCGGTGCGTCCTCCAGCGGAATTGCCTTTGCGTTGACGTTCTTGGCGATGTGCACCCGGTCATTCAAGATGGCCATCATCAGCTGCCGGTTGTACTTCATCACCGGGCACTGGCCCGTGGTGAAGCTCAGCGACTTGGCCCAGCCGGTGCCAAGGCTCAGCGACAGCGCACCCTTCTTGGCGGCCTCGTCGATGCCGCCCGGATCGCCCGTGACATACAGGCCCGGGATCCCTAGGGCACCGCCGGCTGTCGTGAGCTCCATGAGGGAATTCAGGACCGTCGCGGGCGCCTCCTTGGCGTCGTGCCCGTGGCCCTTCGCCTCGAACCCTACGGCGTCGACGCCGCAGTCCACCTCGGGGACACCGAGGATCTGCTCGATCTGATCCTTCGGATCGCCCTTGGACAAGTCCACGGTCTCACAGCCAAAGCTGCGTGCCTGCGCCAACCGGCCCTCGTTCATGTCGCCCACAATGACGACGGCGGCACCCAGCAGGTGCGCGCTGGTGGCCGCTGCGAGGCCAACAGGACCGGCCCCTGCCACATAGACGGTTGAGCCGACACCCACACCGGCTGTGACCGCACCGTGGAACCCTGTGGGGAAGATATCCGAGAGCATGGCCAGGTCCAGAATCTTCTCCATGGCCTTGTCCTTGTCCGGGAACTTCAGCAGGTTCCAGTCCGCATACGGGACCAGCACGTAGTTGGCCTGGCCGCCCACCCAGCCGCCCATATCCACGTAGCCGTAGGCGCTGCCGGGGCGGTCCGGGTTCACATTCAGGCAGATGCCGGTCTTGCGCTCCTTGCAGTTCCGGCAGCGGCCGCAGGCGATGTTGAACGGCACCGAGCAGAGATCGCCCACCTTGATGAATTCGACGTCACGGCCCACTTCCACCACTTCGCCGGTGATTTCATGGCCCAGGACCAGGTTGGGTGGAGCCGTGGTGCGGCCGCGGACCATGTGCTGGTCCGAACCGCAAATGTTGGTGGCCACGGTTTTGAGGATGACCCCGTGGTTGACCGGGCGTCCCACGTTGGCGGGGTTGACCCCGGGGCCGTCCTTGAGCTCGAACGTTGGATAATCAATGTCAATTACTTCGACCTTGCCGGCTTCTTTGTAGGCAACGGCTTTGTTCCCTGTCATCTATCGCTCCTGTAGTCAGGCGTCCGGTGGGACGGCCGTGATCTGGGTAGGTGAGACATCCCGCGGAGGGGAACAGTCCTGGCCGGTTGGTGCATCCTGATGTTTGGCATGGTCAGGTACCGGTTCCCGGGGTGGGGATCCGCCCAGTCTAGGCACGGCCCCCAGAGCGGTCTAGGGGTAGGAGCCCCTTGTTTACCGGAGGCTTCAGGTGGGGAAGTGTTATCCGCGGCGTAGGCTGTACCAACCGGCTCCAGGCACGCAGGCTGGCCGGTCCGCAGGCAAGTTCTACCGTTGAGGAGAACGGCATGAAAACGCGCACTATTGGACAACTGACAGTTTCCGCCCTTGGCCTTGGCTGCATGGGCATGAGCGAGTTCTACGGCGGCGGCGACGAGCAGGAGTCGGTTGCCACCATCCACGAATTCCTGGACGCCGGGGGATCGCTGCTGGACACGGCAGACATGTACGGGCCCTTCACGAACGAAAAACTTGTGGGCCGGGCCATTTCCGGCCGCCGCGGGGACGTTGTGCTCGCCACCAAGTTCGGCAACGAACGCCGGGAGGACGGTTCCTGGGTGGGCATCAACGGCCGGCCCGAATACGTCCGGTCCGCATGCGACGCCAGCCTCCATCGGCTGGGGGTGGACCACATCGACCTCTACTACCAGCACCGGGTGGACAAAACGGTTCCCATCGAGGACACAGTGGGCGCCATGGCGGAACTGGTCCAGGCCGGCAAGGTCCGGCACCTGGGCCTCTCCGAAGCATCCGCCGAGACCATCCGGCGAGCGCACGCGGTCCACCCCATCACTGCGCTGCAGACCGAGTACTCGCTGTGGGAGCGGGAGCCCGAGACCAAGGTGTTTCCCGTGCTGGCGGAGCTGGGCATTGGTTTTGTGCCGTATAGCCCGTTGGGCCGTGGCTTCCTGACCGGCCAGATCCGCAGCGCGGACGACTTCGCGGAGGACGATTTCCGCAGGCACTCCCCCCGGTTCCAGGGCGAGAACTTCACACGGAACCTGGAACTGGTGGACCGGGTCAAGGAGCTGGCGGACCGGAAACAGTGCACTCCCGGCCAGCTGGCCCTGGCCTGGCTGCTGGCGCAGGGTGAGCATATTGTTCCGATCCCGGGCACCAAGAAACGCGAACGCCTGCGCGAGAACCTTGGCGCCGTGGACGTGGAGCTGACCCAGGACGAGCTTCAGCTGCTGGACCAGCTGGCGCCGGCTGGGTCTACCGCGGGCGCGCGCTACCCCAACATGTCCACCATCGACACGTAACCTCCGGGAACCACGCACGGACGGCCCTTGCCCGCATAAGCGTTGCCGGCCAGCACCGCTTATGCGGGCCCGGGCCGTCCACGCCCCGGCCAGGGGCAATGGTTTACGACGGCGGGGCGGGGCTGGCGTAGGGTGGTCCTACGGCTGAAGCAAGCGGCTGCTGTTTTCTTCTGTGCGGAGCTCCGTTTCCATGTCCGACGAATCTGCCCTTCGGGCCCTTGCTGCTTCATCCTTCAACCTGCCGGACCTCCGGGACGGGCAACTGGCCGGCATGGCCGCCCTCGCGGACGGCCGCGACGTCCTGGCCGTCATGCCCACTGGCTACGGCAAATCCGCCATCTACCAGGTCGCAGCCCTGCACCTGCACAAGGCAACAGGACGTCCCGCCGTCGTGGTTTCTCCGCTGATTGCCCTGCAGGAGGACCAGCTGGATGGCCTGTCCCAGGTCCTCGGGCGGGACGCCGCGGTGGCCATCAACTCCTCGCACAGCGACGCCGACGTGGAAGCCTCCTGGCGGGCCGCCGAGGGAGGTACGGCGGTGTTCCTGTTCCTCGCCCCGGAACAGCTGGCCAAGCAGTCAACCGTGGACCGGATCAAAGCCCTGGACATCACGCTGTTCGTGGTGGACGAGGCACACTGTGTCTCCTCATGGGGGCACGACTTCCGGCCGGACTACCTCGCGCTGGGAAATGTCCGCGCGCAATTGGGCAACCCGCCCGTGGCTGCCCTGACAGCCACGGCCTCCCCGCCGGTCCGGGACGAAATCGTGGAGCGGCTCGGGATGAAGAAGCCGCTGGTGCTGGTGCACGGTTTCGACCGGCCCAACATCACCCTTGACGTGGTCCGGCACCACGAAGACAAGGGCAAGCGCCAGGCCGTGCTTGAGCAGGTGGCAGCGCTGGCCAGGAACGGGCATGGCCTCCTGTACGCCGCCACGCGGAAGGACACGGAAAAGTACGCCGCCAGGCTGGCCAAGGAGGGCCTGCGCGCCGAGGCGTACCACGCTGGCCGTTCCGCCAGGGACCGCGAACATATCCACGAGCTGTTCCTGAACGACAAGCTGGACGTGGTGGTGGCCACCACCGCGTTCGGCATGGGCATCGACAAGCCCAACGTCCGTTTCGTGGTCCACGCCGACATTCCCGAGTCGCTGGACTCCTACTACCAAGAGATCGGACGCGCGGGCAGGGACGGCCAGCCCGCTTCCGCAGTGCTCCACTACCGCTCCGAGGACCTTGGCCTGCGGAAATTCTTCGGCACCCACTCCCCTGATCCAGATTCGCTCCTTGAGGTACTGAAGGTCCTCAAGGCGGCCCATGCCCCCACCCCAAGGTCATCCCTCGCTGAGTTGACGGGTTTCAAGGCCCGGCGCATTACCGGGCTGGTGAACCAGCTGGAGGAGACGGGCGCCGTCAGTGCCGGCAAACGGGGAGTCCGGCTGACATCCAAGGCAAAGCTGCCCACGCTGGTGGCCGACGCCGTCGAACTGGCCGAGGCCCGCCAACGCGTGGACCAGTCCCGGCTGACCATGATGCGCGCCTACGCGGAAACCGACGGCTGCCGCCGGCAGTTCCTGCTGGGCTACTTTGGCGAGGAGCTTCCGGAGCCCTGCGGAAACTGCGACGGGTGCGCCGAAGCCGCCAACCAGGCGGAGGTGAGAAAGTCCGACGGCGGGGTCCCGGCTTCCGCAGCCGACGAGCCATTCCCGCTGCAGTCCACGGTGGTCCACAAGGAGTGGGGCCCCGGCCTGGTGATGCGGCACGAGGACGATGTCATCACGGTGCTCTTTGAGCAGGAGGGGTACAAGACGCTTTCGCGGGCGGCCGTCGTGGAGCATCAACTCCTGAAGCCCGCTTAGGTAGGCTGGGAGGACCCTCCGACGAAAGGCCCTGCGCGTGGAAGTACCTGCGTATGTCTGGACACTGACCATTGCGGGAATCATCGGGCTGCTGGCCTTCGATTTCTTCTTCCACGTCCGCAAGGCGCACACCCCTTCCCTCAAGGAATCGGCCACGTGGTCCGCCATCTACGTGACCATCGCGGTGGTGTTCGGCCTGGTTGTGCTGCTGTTCGGGGGCGCCGACATGGGCACCGAATACTTTGCCGGCTACGTCACGGAGAAGGCATTGTCAGTAGACAACCTTTTCGTCTTCCTGATCATCATGGCCAGCTTCAAGGTGCCCCGCGCGGACCAGCAGAAGGTGCTGCTGTTCGGCATCGTGTTCTCGCTGATCGCGCGCACGGCGTTCATCTTCCTGGGCGCGGCACTGATCAACAGTTTTGCCTGGGTGTTCTACATCTTCGGGCTCATCCTCCTCCTCACGGCCGGAAACCTGCTCAAGCCGGACGACCACGATGACGACTCCGACGGCCTGGTGGTCCGGCTTGCCAAGAAACTGCTGCCCGCCTCCGAACATTACGACGGCGACAAACTCTTCACAGTGGAGAACGGCAAGCGGGTCCTGACCCCGATGCTGCTGGTCATGGTGGCCATTGGCGGCACGGACATCCTGTTCGCCCTGGACTCGATCCCGGCCATCTTCGGCCTGACCCAGAACGTCTTCGTCGTTTTCACCGCCACCGCGTTCTCGCTGATGGGCCTCCGGCAGCTGTTCTTCCTGATCGACGGCCTGCTGGACCGGCTAATCTTCCTCTCCTACGGCCTGGCGGTCATCCTTGGCTTCATCGGCGTGAAGCTCATCCTGCATGCCCTGCACGAGAACACCCTGCCGTTCATCAACGACGGCGAGCATGTCAACGTGGTGGAGGTCAGCACCGGCCTGTCACTCAGCGTGATCCTCGGGGTGCTGGTGGTGACCATCCTGGCGTCTGTCTTCAGCCCCAAGGGCAAGGCCAAGAACGCGGTCTCGGGGGCGAGGCGGCATGCAACCGAGTACGTGGACCTCAACTACGAGACGGACATGGCGGAGCGGGACAAGATCTTTGCCAGGATGGTCCGTGAGGAGGACCAGATCCGCAAGCTCCCCGAGAAGTACAAGCGGCTGATCCGCAATGAAACCGAGTTCCTGGACCTGATCCGGACCGCCCACGACCAGCACGACAAAGCCCAGGTGCGGGCTGCCGCCACGGAGGGCTGACGCCGGCGGCTCCGTTTGGCGCCTGGAAAGAGCCCTGCCCGGGGCCAGCACCGGGGCTTGCTGGAGTGTTTGTCAGCCCCTCTTGCTACGTTTGATCCCAGGCCAGGGGAACCGTCCTCCGGCCCGCGAACAGTTGGGGAGGCCCCGTGTTTCTGCTCGACGCTGCCGGCAAGGATGCCGGACCCGGCACACCGCCGGACCTGGTCTTTTCGGCCAGTGACCTGGTGGCAGCCAGCGAGTGTGAGTACCGCGCGCTCCGCATCCTGGACGAAAAGCTGGGCCGCACCGCCAAGGCGGAGTTTCCCGCTGACGAGATGCAGAAACGCGCCGGCGAGTTGGGCGACCAGCATGAGCGGACCGTGCTTGCCAGCCTGGTGGCCAAGTACGGCGAATGGGACGCCAGCCGCGGCGCAGGGGTCTATTCCCTTGACCGGGGCCAGAACCTGCGCGGCGATCTGCAGGCCAAGCACGCCGAAACCGAACTCGCCCTCCGTTCCGGGGCAGACGTGGTTTTCCAGGCCACCTTTTTCGACGGCGAATTTTTGGGCTACGCCGACTTCCTGGTCAACGAGGCCGCCGGGACCGGCAGTCCCGGCCGCTACGAGGTGTGGGACACCAAACTTGCCCGGCATGCGAAAGTGGGGGCGCTGCTGCAGCTTGCCGCCTACGGCGACCAGCTCCTGGGGATGGGCCTGGAGCCCTCACCGGTTGTCACGCTGGTACTTGGAACGCGGGTGGGCGATGACTGGCTCAGGAGCAGCCATTCCCTGCCGGATCTCCTGCCCGTCTTCCGGGAACGACGCCGGCGCTTCCGCCACCTCACAGCCGGCCACCGGGCCGGTGACGGCCCAGTGCAGTGGCAACAGCCCGGCGTCGCCCACTGCGGACGCTGCGACTACTGCGCGGAGCAGGTGCAGCTTCACAGGGATCTCCTGATGGTGGCTGGCATGTCCGTGGTCCAGCGGCGGAAGCTGCACGGGGCCGGCATCACCACCATCGACGAGCTGGCGGCCATGCCTGCCGGCGAGGCCAGGAACTCGGTGGCCAGGCTCCGCGCCCAGGCGCGGATGCAGCTTGGTCTGGACCCGACTGCAGGTTCCCGGACGTTCACCAAGGATGGACAGCCGCATACAGTGTCGTTCAGCGTCCTTCCCGACCATACGATCGGCTCGCTTCCTGCCCCCAGTGCCGGGGACATCTTCTTTGACTTCGAGGGCGATCCGCTCTGGCAGGATCCCGCCACCGGCGCCTGGGGCATCGAATACCTGTTTGGTGTCATAGAGGCCCCGGTGCCGGGCGCCCCCGGGGATCCGGTGTTCCGGCCGTTCTGGGCCCATTCCCGCTCCGGCGAGCGCCGCGCCTTCCTCGACTTCCTGGATTACGTCGAGGAACGCCGCGCCATGTACCCGGACATGCACGTCTACCACTACGCCGCCTACGAAAAAACGGCGCTGCGGAACCTGTCCCTGACGCACCAGGCCGGTGAGGACACAGTAGACGACTGGCTCCGGCAGGGGCTGCTGGTGGACCTGTACGCCACGGTCCGGCACTCCATCCGGGTCTCGGAAGCGTCCTATTCCATCAAGAAGCTGGAACCGCTTTACATGGGGGACAACCTCCGGTCCGGGGAAGTCAAGGACGCCGGGGCCTCTGTGGTTGCCTACGCCGCCTACTGCGCCGCCCGTGATGACGGGCGGCAGGACGACGCCGACGCCATCCTGGCCTCGATCTCGGACTACAACCAGTACGACTGCCTCTCCACCCTCCGGCTCCGGGACTGGTTGCTTCAGCTGGGCCAACAAGCCGGTGTCCCCGGAGAGCCAAGCCAGGAGGCCCTGGGAGCGGTGGATGCTGCGGGCGGACAGGCCACTCTGCCCGGGCAGGTGCTGTCAGCGGCCGGCGAGGGAACTGCCGGTGACGGTTCAGCCCACGCCGGTGAGTCGCCTGAGGAAACCAGGCTGCGGGAGTACCTTGCAGCCTTGCCGGACAACCGTCCGTGGACCGACGACGAGCGCGCCATCGCCATGGTTGCCGCCGCCACCGGATACCACCGCCGCGAGCGCAAGCAGTTCTGGTGGCAGCATTTCGACCGGGTCGAGGCACCGCTGGACAACTGGTCCGACCAACGGAATGTCTTCGTTGTGTCCTCGGCGGAAGTTGTGTCGGACTGGGCCCTGGCAAAGCCCCGGGAACGGATGCGCACGCGGGTCCTGAAGCTCCGCGGAACCATGACCGAGGGCTCAGATTTCCGCCCAGACTCCAGCTGGTGCCGCCTGTATGACGCGCCTGGACCCGATGGCATGACCGATCCGCCGGCCGCGTCCGGTGCGAGGGCATTCACGTTCGGGACCAGGATCAGTGAGCTGGAAGCGGCGCCGGACAGCCCGGAACACCTGATCACCATTGCGGAGCGGGAGACCGGAAAGGTCCGCGCCTACCCGCACCTGCCGGTGGCCCTCACCGAGGACCAGCCCCTCGCGACCGCCAGTATTGAAGCCGCCATCGCGGCGATAGCGCAGGCTGTTGGCTCTTCCGTGCCGTCCCTCCCCGCGCAGCCGGGCCTGGACATCCTGCGGAAGCTGCCGCCGCGGTTCCGCTCCCGGCAAGGACCAGCCGGAGTGCTGCCTGGTGAAGACGGCACCGCTGACTATGCACGGGCGATCACCGAGTCACTGCAGGACCTGGACCATTCCTATCTGGCCGTCCAGGGGCCGCCGGGGACAGGCAAGACGTTCGTGGGTGCCCATGTGATCGGCAGGCTGGTGGCCCAGGGATGGAAAATCGGTGTGGTGGCCCAGTCGCACAACGTGGTGGAAAACCTGCTGTGCCGGGCCATTGAAACCGGTGGAGTGGATCCGCAGGTGGTGGGCAAGAAACTGGCCGCTCCACACCAGGTTCCCTGGAGCCATACGTCAGAAGGCGATGTCGCCCGGCTGCTGGCGTCGCCGGGCGGATGCCTGATCGGAGGCACGGCATGGACTGTGACGGGTAAGGAAGTCCCTGCAGGGTCACTGGATCTTCTGGTCATTGACGAGGCAGGCCAGTTCTCGCTGGCCAACACCCTGGCGGTCTCTGTGGCAGCCACGCGGCTGCTCCTGCTGGGCGACCCGCAGCAGCTCCCGCAGGTTACACAGGGCACGCACCCCGAACCCGTGGATGAATCCGCTCTCGGCTGGCTGGCCGCCGGCCACGCTACCCTGCCTTCAAGCCTGGGGTACTTCCTGGCAGACACATGGCGGATGCATCCGCACCTGTGCCGGGCGGTGTCCAATCTCAGCTATGAAGGAAAGCTGCGTTCCGCTGCCGCTGCGGCCCTCCGCGAACTGGAGCAGCTGGCCCCGGGCGTGGAGACGGTCCTGGTCAACCACGCGGGCAACACCACAGCGTCACGGGAGGAGGCGGCGGAAGTTGTGCGCCAAGCCCGCCGCCATCTCGGCCTGAAGTGGACGCCGGGCCCGGACGCTGAGTCACGCCCCCTCGAGCAGCAGGACCTGCTGGTGGTTGCTGCCTATAACGCCCAGGTCCATCTGATCCGTAAGCATTTGGCAGAGGCCGGCCTGCCGGAGGTGCGGGTGGGAACCGTGGACAAATTCCAGGGCCAGGAAGCTCCGGTAGTGCTGGTCTCCATGGCGTGCTCGGCAGTGGCCGAGGCCCCGCGCGGTGCCGAATTCCTGCTCAACCGGAACCGTATCAACGTGGCCGTGTCCCGCGGACAATGGCGTGCCGTGATCATCCGCTCCCCCGAGCTCACCAGCTTCATGCCGCACAAGCCCGCGGCGCTGGAAGAACTTGGCGCCTTCATCGGCCTAAGCCCCCGGGAGTAGCCGAAACAGAAACGGGTGCCGTCAGTGCGCCCGGAATCCGCCAAAGGTCCCCTGGGCAGCTGAAAAGCCGGACTCAACCCGCTCCACCCGCCCAGGGGTCCGGTCCGACGTGAGCCAGTCCAGCAGTTTCCGGACCTGCGGTTCGGCGCCTTCGGCAATTACCGACACCGACCCGTCGTCGAGGTTACTCACCTCGCCGGACAATCCAAGTTCCTCCGCGGTGCCCATGGTCCAGTAGCGGAAGCCCACACCCTGGACCGTCCCGAACACCCGGGCGTCCAGGCGGACAGCGTCCTGGGCCGAACCGCCCCGCGCCGAATCGTGCGCTGAGCCTGCGTGCCTGCCCATGGTGCTCCTTCTCCAAACCTTGCTGCCCCGATCGGGTCGCAGTAACCGCGTCCCTCAACCCGGGAGACGGTTACTGCGACCCGGTGGGGGCTGCCTAAGGGCTAGTTGATGGTGATGTCGCGGGTGGCGTGGTTGTAGCGGATGGTCACGGTGCCGCCGGCGTGGTGCAGCTCGTGGTTGGGGCCATCGAAGGTGCCGAAAGCACCGTAGTTCTCAGTCCACGAACGGTTGAGGGCGATCTTGAACGTGTAGAAGCCGGCGGGAAGCTCGGCGCTCTTCTTCCACAGCTGGTCCAGGAAGTCGAACTCCATCTGTGCTTCGTCATACTGCGGCGCCCAGTTCTCGGGTGCACCCAGGATGGTGTTGAAGTCGCCGGCCAGGGCCACGGCTTCGGGCTGCGGCAGGGTTTCCACGTCCGGACCCTCCAGCGGTTCGGCAGCAACATCGGCAGCAGGTGCAGCAGCGGCCTTGTCCTTCGCGGGCGTCTTCCCCTTGCGGACGGCTGCCACCACGGGCTCGACGGCGTCTTCGATTGCCTTGGCGGCCTTGCCCACAACGGAGGCGGCCTTCTTTGCCGGGGCCTTCTTGGCGGTTTTCTTCGGGGCTTCCGTCTTGGCCGGAACCTCAAGTGTGGCCGCGGCGGCGGAGACGGGGCGGACAAAGCCTGCGGGAGCCGTGGGGACCGGGGTGTCGGCAGGGACGGGAGTGCCGGCGTCGAGCGCGGCCGCGAAGGAGTCAGCGTCCGGGAAGGCGACCGTGGCGCGCATGCCGTCCTCGGTGATGGTCCAGCCGGTGCGGCCCTTGATCAGCCAGCCGGCCTTCACCAGCTTGGCGGTGGCCGAGGTGAGGGTCTTGTGGCCGCGCGGGATGCCGCCGCTGAGGAGTTCGGCCTCATGGTCGTTGAAGGGCACGCGGGCGGTTGCCTCCGCCAGGACCTGGCCCGCATTCAGTGCATCGCCGGACCACACGCCTTCGGTCAGGACATCCAGGACGGTCTTGAGTCGAAGGTAGGTGTTTTCTGCGGTGGACTTGGCCATGATTCCCCTTATATAAAAGCGATCGGTCTTAGGCATCTTGCCAACTGTCCATTAAATCGCGCGACTTTAATTGGTTAACTCTGCGTGTCGTGACCGACTGTGAAGCGGATGGTGCCGCAAGTGAGGCGGAGGTCTCGGGTAAGGGCTGTCTGCATAACCCTGGAAGCGCTGGCATGGGTGCCGCCCTGCACTCCCCGGACACGCCTGCGGCACCTAGTTTACCGGGCAAAAAGCACCGCTGTTGCGCCCGACACAGCGGGGGTCAGTCGGACACTTCCCTGCCGTTCAATTCCGCCAGCAGTTCCGTCTTCCGCTCCTCCGACGCGAAGGAGGAGTGGATGGAGTTCGCGGCCAGGCGTGCCTTGTCGAAATCGGAGAGGTCGAACACCGCGGTGAGCTGCGCAAAGTTGTCATCCACGTACCCGCCGAAGTATGCGGGGTCGTCGGAATTGACCGAGACATTCAGGCCGGCTGCCAGCATGGCGGGCAAGGGATGATCGGCGAGGGTGTCCACGGCGCGGAGCCGGACGTTGGACAGGGGGCAGACCGTCAGGGGAATGCGTGCGTCCACGAGGCGCTCCACCAGGTCGGGATCGTCCATGCAGCGGATGCCGTGGTCGATCCGTTCCACGCCCAGGACGTCCAGGGCTTCGATAATGTACGACGCCGGGCCCTCCTCCCCTGCGTGGGCCGTCAGCCGCAGGCCCGCTTCACGGGCCTTGCCGTACAGCCGCTCGAACTTGGAAGGCGGGTTGCCCACTTCGGCCGAGTCCAGGCCGATCGCACCGATCGGAGCATTCATGGCCAGCAGTTGATCCAGGACTTCGAGGGCGGAGTCCTCCGGGAGGTCACGCAGGAATGCAGCGATCAGCATGGTGGAGATGCCGTAGTCCTCCTCCGACGTGGCAAGGACAGAAGCCACACCTTGAACGCAGGCCTCCAGCGGAATCCCGCGGGATACGTGAGCCTGCGGGTCCATCATGATTTCCGCGTGCCGGACGCCGGCGGCAGCAGCCCGCTCCAGGTATGCCCGCGTCATGTCCGCGAAGTCCTGCTCGGTCCGCAGCACGGCCATGTTGGCGTAGTAGAGGTCCAGGAAGGACTGCAGGTCTGTGAACTCGTACTTTTCGCGCAGTTCGTCCAGGCCGGAGTACGGCAGCGCAATGCCGTTGCGTTCGGCCAGGGCGAAGATGAGCTCGGGCTGCAGCGTGCCCTCAATGTGCAGGTGCAGTTCGGCCACCGGGAGGGGCTTGGCGGGGACCGCAGGTTCCGCGAAGTCCGTTTCGGTTTCGGGCATGGTGCTGCCGCCGGGAAAGTTGTCCATCCGGTCAGGATAGTGCCCCGCCCGGTTTCGTGCCTGCCCGGGCCTCTGGAAGCGGAATGGTCCAACCCGGGGAGCGTGCCATGGCCCACACTCAACACGCCTGCCGGAATCTCGATTTGATAACGCCCAAACGATGTCCTAGCGTGAAATGCATGCCCGTTCGGCGGGCTTCTTGATTGCCCGGTGCTGCCTTCACCAGAACTGCCCAGCGGCAGCCACCGATAGTGACCTCTATTCGTCAGGGGCGGGCAGTGGCGCGACGATCTCCGGGGACGGAACCAGCGCTGGTGGCCTTCAGGAGCATCACCATCATGAAAAACACCAAATTCCGTACTGCCGCACGCCGCGGAGTCACCCTGGCCGCCGTCTCCGCGGCAGGTTTGGC
>Ga0308158_10001011_pt1 | contig 33881 bp, 22 predicted proteins | sample PhyBR2_FD_201038 | JGI IMG/M metagenome (GOLD analysis project Ga0308158, IMG submission 201038) | Phyllosphere microbial communities from UC Gill Tract Community Farm, Albany, California, United States - DLSLB.R2 | ecosystem: Host-associated > Plants > Phyllosphere > Unclassified | place: USA... | reverse complement strand
ATCCATCTGTTTTGGAATATGAATTGTTTTCACAGGTTCATCCTCCATTTTCAAGCCCATGGACTGGAGTTTTTTACGCAAATCTTCGACATCCGTTCCACGGATAAGATCCACGTTCAGACCAGCATATTTAAACACCATTCCCCAGGTATATTTTCCACCGAATTGACACTTTTTACGACAGTCAAAGGCTGCATCTGAGCGCAAGTAGTTTTCTAAGGTTGAACGGTCCAACACATTCGGATCTCGCCGTCTATGCATTGCTTCCGCATACATTTGGTAGATATCCTGAATACGTATGTGAATGTTCCCATTTTCAAGCTTAAAGTGTTTGTCTTCGATAATGCTACCATCAGTAAACAACTGCTCAACAACCTGCCAAAATTTGGCTGTGTCGTCACTTCCCTGCAGTACGCTAAATTGAGATAAAAGCAACTCCTTACACTGCTCCCTGAATTCTTCGACAGTAAAAGGAAAAGTAATCTGATCTGCCAATAAACCAATCACAGTTATTAACATAGACCAATTGCTAAGCATCCGTTCATCTATATCATCATTACCAACTAATTTGGAAAATACTCGAATTTCCTCCTCATAACATTCCTGAAATTTATCCGCCACCAAATTGCGGTACGCCAACAGCCCAACCGTTAAATGTGATAGACCCTCTTTTTCCATGGAAACTAATGATCGATAAAGCTGCCTAGCTTCTTCAGTTCTCACAGTTTCAGCGAAAGAAATAAGCAAAGTTCTGGAGAACAGGGCTGGCTCAGCTGTAGGCATTTCCTGCCCTGATATGATACAACCCGATGATATCGGAGTACTTTCAGTTTGGAAAGTATTATCTTTTTTACCACGCTCAGAGCCAATACGATCATAAATATTTTTAAAAGACTCTATAAATTTTATAGGCAAATTATTTTTGTATTCATCTAACCAAATTAGACCATTAATAAATTGAGCCATCTTACGCATAAAACCTACCGCAGTTGACGTACCTCCCAGCATTACCTGATCTTGCTTTTCACCAAAAAGATTTAATATTGATTGGACCATAGTTCCTTTTCCGGATCCGCGTTTACCATAAGGAAATAGGATAGGGAATCGTGCTCCCATGGATTTAAAAATAATATCAGAAAATAGTGCGCAGATAAAGAAAGCTATCCCAATACGGCCATTGGTTCCATATACCTTGCAAAACAACTCTGTCCAATCTTTCCATTTTGCATTACCGACAATTAACCTAAATTTCTTGTCGTTTGAATACATATCATCTTTGTCCGCGAAGATTTTAGACATAGCAGGTATGAAATAATTGATTGGTTCACCTTTGAGATTTTTTGTGGCAACAATACCATAAGTATCTATTTCCAAAAACTTACTCTCTCCGATGACATATATTCCGTTGGCAAAAGCAAAGAAATTCCCTTTACGATTAAAACCAAGATTTTTAACCATAGTTGTCGGTGCTTCCTCTCGTTGTAACATATTCTGCAGTTTAACCAAATCAGCATCTGCCCCCATCCAAATAAAATTACCTTGTCGAGCAAGGACCTTTTTGAACGACCCAGCGGAAACAAAATCATCCGTATTGATATTGATGACACGTTCATCTCCAAATATATTTCTAATGATAATTAAGCGATAAGCCTCGGCATCAGACGTATTGACATGGAATAAAATTTTAAGCCAAAAATTTGAAACTGGACGTGGTATCCCTTTTAAATCTAATGAGTAATATACACCTTCGGACTTTTTCAGATAAATACCGTACTTGATATAATCATTAGATTGCTCAGCATTTCCAATAGTTTGTTTTAATATACCTTGTCGAATAGCTTCTTGATCAGTGACAGGTAATTTAGTATCAATACCTTCGTTTCCGGCTAAGCTGAAGAACTTGTTTGCATTTTTAAATTTTTTACGGTTTTTCAGTGCATCAGTAAATTTCTTTTCCGCTTCGTCAAAATCGTATTTCCCATTCAATGCTGAAACACGGTGGAAATATGTTCTAGCCTCCTCCCCTAACGATGCCAAAGAGAAAGCGATCATTTGCCAATTATTATAATTATCAGTGATATCAATGTTTTCTTGTTCCAGGTCGGCAACCACCATTTCCACACGTTTAAGATCACGCTGGATTTTAAAATCAAGCCGCGCTTGCTCAACACGGCTCTCTTCTTCGGCTATTAACCGAACAGACTTTTCCTGCACCATTTCAAGCGGAACTTTATTAATCCCATGTTCCTCAGCATTAAGCTCTTTGGAGTTTGGATTATAATAAACATCCGGATCCCATGACACAAAACACGCCCTAACGACATCCTTACCACTGTCATCCATCTCCAGCAAGAAATTGTCAGCAAAAAAATCTTTCAGCCACAGAAAAGTATCTAAATGATAGTGCGGATCGATTTTTACCAAAACTTTAAGCCCAAGTCCAGACGGAGAAACCCAAACTGCCATTACCCACTCTATTGTTTTAAATTGCTTTTTGAGTTCGTCCAATCTTTCAATTTCCAACTTATCAAAGTCCAATACAAGGATTCCCGAATGTTTGATCAAGGATTCTGTTTTCCTATTCTTAAAAGTGCCGGAAAATGTAAAATATGGAAGACTATTTTTTAGCGTTTTCTTTAATGGAGCATTTTCGCATTCACGTAATTTGATAATCGCGTCTTTGTATGTATCAGATCCGATTAGATCCATTGCTTCCTTTACGCCCATATCTCGCTGAGGAATCTTTTTAGTGATTGGTCCAGGATAAAAACTGAAAGTATAAGTGTTAGTCATTATCCACCTCCTTTACATGATTGTAATAGTTTATAGCAATCCCATCCTTTATCAGATAATTCAAATCTCCGTGCCTTTTGTAAATCTCTTTGAAAAACTTTTCATAATCGAATGCGTATCCAAATTCATTCGAAATGCCATTTTTACCAATTGAAAACTTAAAAATTGTTCTCTTTGGGTGCACGAGACCCCATCCTTTGAAATCATCGTACAACCTAACGCTCCTTCTACTTACATATACTTGCAAATCATCCTTCAATGACTCAATCTTTTTACAGCAGGAAATAAAGATTTCTTTCCATTCTTCATTAGTGAACGAGGTTATAGGCCTCAATATCGGCCTTATTTTATTTAACGATGGTTTACTACCTCCGACAGTCAAAACACTCCAAAACTGACCGTTACTATCCCATTGATGTAATCCAACTATTGTGTCAAATTGCTTGTTGACATAGTCATTTTTATAGTCAAGCATTTCAGCTTGCAAACCATATGGTAGATAATTAGATAATATTTCTACAGTTAGTGTTTTCATTACTTTCCCTCCTCCAAATCATTTAATAAATATTTACCAAAGTCATCGCAATAAGAAATCTCATCTTCAAAAGAATGAATCGGCATACAGAACACCTCTACCTCATTTATTTTAAAAACTGTTTTATCGTATTTCTTAGTTTGATATACCATTGTAACCGTATTACTATTTAAGATTTTAGCGGCTTCAATTAGCAGAATCAAACAATCACCGCTGAAAATGTGATGCCCAATTTTAACACCTACTTCTTCACTAAAAACTTTACCTTGGTAGGTTCTTTGATATTTATCTTTCAATCCGGAGCCTTCACATATAGGACACTCGTTTTTATGTTCAAAAACTTTATTTTGATACTGGAAATTGAATTTTACATCTTTATCCCCCTTACAAGCCTCGCATAGATGAGACTCCATCGGTATTTTTTTAATTGCCTCTTTTAACCAACTTATAGGTATATCTATCCAAAGATTTTCCGAATAGTACGCTAAAACAGTAACTAAATCGCCACGATCTTGATAATCACTTTTCTCAGGAATCATCACCAAGGAAGCCGCATTTGTTGCAACTGTTTTATCATAGAAAGTAAATGGAGATTGCATCCACGTTCTACCATACCTATCGTTTTCCGCTTTTAGTTTGAATAGGTCAAGCAGCTTTACATATTCATCTTTCATCTTTTCTATTTTTTAGGTTCACTATATTTTTTTAGTTCGATACATGCAGCAATGACGATAACCACCATCATTGCTGCTAATTCGTAGGATGCCATTGCTAAAATGGCAAATCATCATCTTGTTCCGTGGCAACTTTGACTCGATCACCAAGCTTAAAAGACTTAATATTTAACCCCACAGCATAGCCTTTACCTTCACCATCTTTGCGATCAAATTCTCGGCCTTTCAAATACACCTCGACATCAATTTTTCTACCGATATCGTCCACTGTAATTGGATTCTTTTCAATGTTATCATTGAATTGATCGATTTGAAATTTTTCGTCAGCGCTTTTCTTTTCTCCGTATCCATCGACATAGCCGGGGACCATTACGACAATACTTTGTCTTTTCCCTGTTCTTTCACCTTCACCGTAATTTGAGATTTCGGTTTTTTCAACGATTCCTTTAAAACTTGTTGTAGCCATGATATTTATGTATTTAGAATGATAGATTTTATTAACTAACTAATGATCTTACTTGATCGAGATTGACCATTGGAAGTAATGACCCACTAGATTCCTTTGGTAGTAATTCAAAAGTCTCAGGAAAGTGCTTTTTAACCTGTAATGCTGTTTTTAAACCAAAAATAGTTTCACTTACTATCTTAAATGATTGTCTGTATTCACTTCTGAGTTTATCATATTGAGCATCTAGTTCGAAAAGTTTTTTGATCTCATCAGAATCTCCTGATATAACAATTGTATTACTCCAACCTTCACCATTGAATGGGACCCTGTGCGATAAGTTAACTTCAATACGTGATTTGTTGGTGTGAGGGTAAATAAATTGTGCTGCTTTAGCATATTTAAAGTATCCTTTGTACTTGTAAGAAGCTTCCAAAATAGTCTTTGGAACAGAATTAGTAGCTATTACTGTAGCAATTTGTTCCATTTGAGATTCAATAATTTTGTAAGATTCTTTTTTCTTTGCCAGTAATTGTTCGGCTGTAGCCTCAGCTAGATTTTTTGATATTCTCATGTTTTTTTTTAGTGTTATTTTACTTGATTAATTTCTTTGAACTCAGCGCACCACAATACAATCGGCGCAATTGTATCTTGGAATAATGGGAAAAATCTACTTTCCCTGTGAGGGGCGAGCATTTTGATAAAATCCATATTGCGAACAACTTTGGCGCAAACCGACTTTAAAGAACTCTCCATATTGTTTGCTATCATCAAAAGCAGTTTGTCGATTGCTGCAGCCCTGCGACAGTCAAGGCGTTTGGAAGCCCTAAGATTATTTTGGCGACTCACAACCCATTTACGCAGTCGATCCAAAATGTAAGAGCGAACCTCACGTTCCCAAATGATCACAGCAAAATCCATCGGAACGATATTCAAAGTTTTCTTTGGAAGCCTAGCCTCCTTTGGAAAGCAAACGACACCTTGACCATTTGCTTGATTTACATTAATCTGTAGCATAGTTTATTTTGGTTAAATAATATTCTTGCGAGTGGCAAAAGCTGCCATTTCAATTTTAGAACTAACTCCAAGCTTTTGCTGAATATTTTGGTTATGACTGGAAACTGTATCTTCACTGATAGATAGCTGATCGGCAATTTCTTTGTTCATTTTGCCCTTAGCGACCAAACGTAAAATCTTTACTTCTTGTTTGGTTAGGTATCCATTGGCAACTTGAATTGTTGCACACAATTTACCTTCATGGCTGCAGCTACCACGTCGACCACAATCAAAGTATTCTGTGTGGTCTATGTTTCCTTTCGAATCTATGTCAGGATCTTCATCAAATCCACCGAATCTGCAGATAATATATTGCTTTAGCATTTCTTCCCTTCCAGTTAGGTCCCAAGCAACCAAAGCCTTCAATGCATCTTGATTTTGTAGCATATCAACAGCAACACGCTCAAGTATCCAATCAGGAATTTCCGACCATTGATATGTCTTTCCTGCATGTAGGCATTTTATGTCGTTATTATAGACATAGAATTCCACACCTTTATCCTCAAGTCCAGCAGGTAACGATTGTTTAATTTTTGATATATCCATAGCCATCATAATTCTATAATCGCTTTTTCAATACTGGAAAATTTAGTTTGAGATTTTTTAGCCAATTCAATCGCGGCTTTAATAATAATCTCATTATTACGCTTTCCCGTAACTACATGATAAATGTAACTTTCACTATATCCGGTTTCCTTGGATAGCGATTCTTTGTAATCTTTTGGAAGCTTATTCCTAAGCTTTACTAAAAGTGAATTTTCGATTTGGTACATATTTGGTATTTTTTGTCTCACCTTATTTGCGAACTTTTGTTCACAACAAATATAGACAGAAAATTCACATTGAGAATATTTTGTCACACTTTTGGCTCAAAAAAGTCTTTAACACCCTGATATATAGGGAAAAAAAATTCTCAATTTTGTGATATGGAATTCACTATTGGTCAACGAATCAAAGAAATATTAATCGAAAAGGGGGTAACTCAGACCTATTTTGCGGACAGAATTGGCATGTCACGAAGAAATCTAGAGCGTTTTTTTAAAAATAAAGATATTTCGATAAGGCAATTAGTTGATGCTTCCGAGATCTTAGATTATGATTTCGTTTCAGAATATTTACAAAATAACGGCACCACTTACGGAAACTCCTTTGCTCAGGAGACAGGGACAATATATGAGGTTAATAGACCCCAAAACAAGAATGAAATAACAGTACAGCTCACAATAAAAGGAGACGTCACGTTGGTTTCTAAATATTTTCCTGAAATAGTATCTAAATTAAAAAGAGAGACCGACACTTATGGCCTCACAATAGCCTAACAAAACCTGAAATTTTTATGAGAACATTTTTTTCATTGCTTTTATTTCTTCATTGCTGCTTAATGTTCAGTTGTAAAAAAAACGAAGAAACAACGAATACAACAGAGGACCGTAGAGATATAAAATTAGTTCTTGTAACTGACGTTCCATTTAATAGAATAACCATAAAAAGTCTGCAATACAATAAGACTTTGGTAGATAATGCAGAAGTTAAACCTGGAGAAGCCTATCCGGTTAATTTACCAAATGGTTCCTACGGATTTAATTATAAAGTCCCAGTATCACTTTCCATTGCTAAGGATGAGCAAATAAAAATGTTCATAAATTCTGACTCTAAAAGAAAGAAACTTGCTGTAACGCTAAATAGTATGACGCTAAATCCCTACGATGAATCTTTGACCCAAGAAAGTCAATTTCAAACAAAAACAATTGTGATAAGTGACCATAGAATTTGGGATAAATAATACAAATATTAATATTATGAAAGAATTTGAAGAAAAAGCAGCATTCGAAGCTTTAAAAAACACAACATTTATGGCATTGACAGATATCGCCCAAAAAGTCGACCCTTCGGTTGATCTAACCGAATATCTAAATATGCTGCAAGAAAACTTCGAAGCCGAAAAAAACCGTATTATCAACAGAACAATAAGAGGAGAAGATTAGTAGGTCTTCGCAATACCTTCGCAATAGAGGGTTAAAAACCTTATAATCAAGGTAGAAAAATACACCAGGTGGGAGCACAAAGCAAAAAAGTCGCTTTTCTATACAGGAAAGCGACTTTTTTTGTTTTTTTACATCAATTTTTCGTTGATGAGATGGCCATAGATAAGCTCCCCCTACTCGGTCCCAGTTTTGCATAGTTTTTTGTTGGACTTTAGGTAAAAATGCAATAAATATGTAACGGTACTTTTTACGTGCTAAAGAAAAAAATTATGACAACTGTAAGTGCAAAAATTTATGAACACCACAAAAATTCGATGTCACCTACAAGGTGAATATTTGTGCATATCACAAAGGAGAAAGAAGGTTTTTGGACACCAACTGAAGGGATTAAAACCTAATTTTCCTTTACCTACACCAAAATTGGATTTTATTTTTTTATTACATTACGTTTTAAAAATTCGTCAATTACATCGACGCACTTATCCACCCAAGGATGGAAAAGCCAGAAAGGGTGTATCTGTACATCGAATGTATACACTTGATGTGCCGTCCCCCAACGCTTTAGCATACCAACCAATTCATCTTGTCCAGCATGGAATCTAGGAAGACCGCTATTTATAAATAACATCGGAATTTTCTGTTCTTCTCTGGCCCAAAATATGGGTGAAGCCTCTTTCCATATTAACGGTTTTTCGGCAAAGGTTCCTCCAAGCCAGAAAGCATCTGGGGAATCGGGCTTTCGCTCTAAATTGAGTGAAAGCGGAGCCATGAAATCCACCACTCCATCCAAATTAATAATAGCTTGAATCTGCGTACTGTGTTTAGACTCAAGAAGTGGTTCAAATTTAGGTACACTACCTGTCAATCCAACCAAACTTGCCAGGTGACCTCCTGCGGAGCTTCCTGCCACCACGATACGGCTACTGTCTATATCGTACTGATCTGCATGATTTTTAAGCCACAAAATTGCCGACTTAATGTTGAGTAAGGCGTTTGGATATTTTGCCTCCAAGGATAACTGATACTCCACTGGAATGCATACATACCCTTTTCTCGCCAATAGCTGTGCGATGGGTACATCCATTTCCTTTTGACCCGAACGCCATCCACCACCATGGACCCATATCACCGCCGCACGTTTTCGCCGGTCATTAGGCCGGATAACATCGAGATGTAGGTCTCGAGGGCCAAAATCTGTTCGAGTTAGATGTGTATATACCAGATTACGTGTCACCTTTAGATCTCTTCCTAGGCTGTCCATGGCTGGTCGTGCATAGGGATAGCTTTTCTTTATCTGCCGCCATACATGCATAGTGTTATAGGTCGTATCTTTTGGAATGTAAATATTCTGCGCACGCCCCAAATTACAATATATAAACAATAATAGCGTGCTCCAGAAAAGAGGCTGCGGGAGATAATTATTTTTCCATTTCATCGAGCATTTCTTTAACTTTCCAATCATCCATTACTTTTTCGAGTTTATAAAAATCCCGTTTGTCTTCCGACAACTGATGTGACCAAGACACTCGCTTTGAAAGTTCCGATGCCCCAGCGCCTTTCGATCCCAATTCGGCGTAAAACACAGTTTTATCCTTATCTGGGAACAACGTATCACCCTTCCATTCATTCCAGCCTTCAGGGATAATATGAACTCCTAAGTTACAATCTACCAGAACCGTATTTGCGTAGGGACGCCATGGCCTGCCAAGAAATACTTTATCGACAGACTCATCCGCAGCTACAAAATCACATTGGTCGAAAACGTAGCCATACCGTCGCCCCTGTGGTGTGGCAGCTGCCGTGACATACGAATTTCGCAATGAGAGCAATCTACATCTCCTAAAGAATGCAGTGCCTGGCCCGAAGATAAAATCCGTCGTTCCGCTGATACTGCAATCAGAAAAATAGCTTCTTGCACCGCTTTTACCCAAGTACAAGGTATCCTGAAATCCCAAAAGACGACAGTTGACCAGTGCAATCTGGTCCCCCTCTAGATGAAGTGCTACAGCCTGCCCTACTGGCCCGGCTGCATTTTCGATAGTTATATCCTTTATGAGCACCCTGTTTGCGCGCACCAATAGCGTATAACTACTGAAAGTCCCAAGCTTAGGCCGCCCTGTCTCATCTGGACAATCAACCAACTTACCTGCATAATCATCAAAAATGATCTTGGTATTGGCAGCATCCTCACCAACAAGCTGAATATTTTCGACATAAGTTGGGATAACTATTTTCTCATGGTAAATTCCCTTCCTGATCCAAATCCGAACAGCATGTTCTGCACGAAATGCGCGAACTGAATTCACGGCTGCTTGTATACTCGTAAAATCACCTTTTCCCTCTTTATCTACCGTAATCAATTCCGAATTGGCAGCCTGCAAGCCAAACCCTGTGAACAGTATACTAACAAGTAAGCATACAGACACAATTTTAAATACATTTATTTGTCTCTTCATTCTTATGTTCATAACATAAATTGTGTTAAAGAAATTATTATATCATTATTCGTTCCTAGCTAAAGCTTAATAGTATTATAACTATTTTTCTACTCGAAGCCAATCCACTTCAGCATAGCCACTATCATTGCTATGTCTTTCTCGACTAGCATAGAGACCTAGTGTAGCACCAACCCATTTACCGGGTTTGGCCTGAAATTTACTTTCCACCGATATATACCTTTTGCCATCCAAACTATATGACCATTGGCAAGATTTTCCATTTTTGACCTCTACACGGATATAAACAAAGTCCTCAGACAAAGGAGCAACGAACTGTACACTTTCCTCAGTGCCGGTATAGGCCCGCGAACAACTACCATAATAAAGGTGAAATTTACCTTTATCCTTACGTATAAAAAGCTGAGCATAATCTTCACCTACCACCACTAGTCCTGCTTTTTCACCAAGCTCCTTCTCGCTAGGGCGTAATCGCATTTTTGCTGTCGCGCTGAAATTTTCGGCAGGGAATTTTTGTGTCAAGATATTGGGAACCGCCATCAGATTTTTACTTCCTTCAGGAAGCTGCTGGCTATAAAGCCGAAGTTTACCTTCGTGTGATGGCATAAGCCAGGTACCATCCGGATTTGCCTGCCATTGCCACTGCAATCCTAAATGCGGAGAATCAAACTCATCCGATTCTTGAGGATTCACCTGAGCGATAACCTGTTTTCCTACATTAGGTTTTTTATAGGTCATCACGGGCGTCCCTACTCCATTTCCATCTATGTCCTCGCCTATGATAGGCCAATCTGCTTTCCAAACCATAGGCTGAAGATGGACCACCCGTCCCATGGCTTCTTTATCCTGAAAATGGAAGAACCAGTCTTCTCCTGAAGGTGTGTCTACCCATGCTCCCTGATGTGGACCATTAACTGTCGACTTGTTCTGGGCCATAGCTACCTTGCGCTCATATGGTCCATAAATACTTTTCGAACGCAAAATCAGTTGCCAGCCCGTTGATACGCCACCTGCTGGCGCAAACAAATAATAATATCCATTCCTCTTATATACTTTGGGGCCTTCAATTGTAGGATCCAATTCATGTCCGTCATAAACAATCGTACCTCGATCCAATACACGAGTCCCATCAGTATCCATCTTGGCTATCGCGAGCACGCTCTTCAAGCCTGCACGGCTCCCTGCATAGGCATAAGCTAAATAAGCACGACCATCTTCATCCCAAAAAGGACAGGGATCTATCAATCCTTTACCTTGGAAAACCAGCGTAGGAGCAGACCATGGCCCTCGAATATTCTTCGTCTTTATTTGATAAATCCCAAAATCCGGGTCGGGATAATAAATGTAAAACTCTCCATTGTGATACCGAATGGAAGGCGCCCATACCCCACCACCGTGCTGCACTTTGCTAAACACGGATTCAGGGATCTGCCGCGGCAATGCATGCCCAATAATCGTCCAGTTGATCATATCTTTCGAATGTAAAATCGGTAATCCCGGACTGTGGTTAAAGCTCGAGGCGGTCATATAATAATCTTCACCAACACGGATCGCATCCGGATCAGAATAATCGGCATTGATGATCGGGTTTTTGAATTTTCCATTTCCCAGGTCAGGATTCCACACCTGAGAATGATAATTTTGTCCAAATGTCAATGAAGAACTACTGAAGGTCATGTAAGCCATCAGGCAAATATATTTCCATTTTTTTTTATCGGTATTTAGCATAAAATTCTAGTATAAAGTTTTTATTTAAATTCTTAAGTCCATAATTATGGAGAGCATTCCCTGCAAAGGGATTTTAATGCGAAGGCTATGGCGTTAGCATATCCCCTATTTTATTTCACAACAAATTCATAAACCCCATCTTTAACTGTCGAAATATCATAAAGCGTTGTTTCAGGAATTTCAAATGAATTATTTTGTATTTTTATCAATGGTTTTTTGATTTCATCAACGTCAAAAAAAGAGTTGGAATTTCTGCCTTTCGCTTTTTTCAACGGCTTCCCTTTTAAATAGATTTTACTCCTATTGGTGATACGAATACGGCAATTGCCACCTAAGGTAGAACTGACCTTTAATTCCGTTAACTCTCTATTTTTCCAGCTCATATCTATAATAAATCCCCCTCTAGTGACTAAACCTTTCACTTCGCCATTCGGCAACTCATCAGGCCAAGCAGGTAATAAAAATATGCTACCGTCATATGATTGCACCAACATCTCGGCGATCCCAGATGTACAGCCAAAATTACCATCAATCTGAAAAGGCGGATGGGCGTCCAGTAAATTAGGATAGGTACCTCCATTTTGTCCTTTCTGTTCCTCTGGGGCTGGGCTCAATTGATCCTTGATCAATTTATAAGATTGATTTCCGTCCAGCAAACGAGCCCACCAATTTACTTTCCAGCCCATAGACCAACCTGTCGACTTGTCTCCGCGGTAGATCAATGAGTTTTTTGCTGCCTGAGCAAGTTCAGGGTTGCGAAAAGGTGAAATCTGACCTGATGGAAACAATCCGTATAGATGTGATATATGACGGTGACGATCATTTTTTCTATCCAGATCTTTAAGCCACTCCTGAAGCTGACCATATTGCCCAACTTGCATGGGTGGTAACTGTTCAAGACTTCGTTTGACAGAATCCCGCAATGCGCCATCAGCATCCACAACGTAGGATGCACGGATAAAATTATTAAAGACATCAAACACAAGTTGATTATCCATTGTCGTGCCTGCTGAAACCCCTACGCTACCTGTTTCATAACTATTTTCTGGACTGATTGAAGGACTTACGACCAGCCATTTTCCAGATGGATCCTCTGTCAAAACATCCAGATAAAATAAAGCCGCCCCTTTCAACACGTGATAATAATCCTTCAAAAATTCCTTATTTCCTTTATATAGATAATGTTGCCAGATATGTTGGCTCAACCACGCTCCGCCCATAGGCCACATACCGTAGTACCCTCCATCTACGACACCCGTGATGCGCCATAAGTCAGTGTTATGATGAGCATTCCACCCTCTGGCATGATACATTTCCCGAGCACTCTCCTGACCTGTAATAGCAAGGTCCTTTAACATGCTAAACAATGGTTCGTGCATTTCACTTAGATTCCCTACCTCTGCGGGCCAATAATTCATCTCGGTATTGATATTTATCGTATACTTACTATCCCAAGGGGGAGAAAGTTCAGCGTTCCAAATCCCCTGCAAATTGGCAGGTTGGCCTCCAGGTTGTGAAGAGGAAATAAGCAAATAGCGGCCAAATTGAAAATAAAGTGCAACTAATTGTGGATCAAAGTTTGTTGCAAACTCCCGAATACGCACATTCGTCGTTTTTTTTGCCTGTGCATTGCTACCAAGGTCCAATTTCACCCGATTGAAGAACTTCTGGTATTTTCTCACATGCTGCTCCAGTGCTTTTGCGTAAGAAATTCCTTTTGCCCTTTCAAAAATTCGTGTGGCTTTTCGTTCAGGATCGATGGAAAGATCCCTGTAATTTTTGAAGTTTGTTCCAATTGATACATAAAGGATTACTTCGTCTGCATCTTTGATTGTAATCTGCTCGCCATGATGATTAACTTGACCACCTTTAACCCGCGGATAAACAAATCCGTAGAACGCTACCTGCCCTTCTTTGGAATCCACTGTACCTCCTTTTCCCCGCAGAAACAATGCACCATTATTTATGCCCAGGCTAATATTTTGATGTGGACTTTTCCAGTTTAGATCCATTGAAATACTCTTCGCTCTATCAGCAGTAATGCGGATCAACAGCAAACTGTCGACCAGTGACGTGAACATTTCCCTTCGATAATTAACTCCATCAACTTGATAAGAAACAGTAGTTATCGCCTCATTTAAATCCAGCTCCCGTTGATATTGAATAGGGTTATGGTGAGTCGGAAACCCAAGCAATAGACTACCGAAAGTTTGGTAAGGCATACCATAATCCAATCCTGCTGGTGCGGCTCTAGGAAATGCGAGATTCGACAGTTCTTGCGCTTCTCTGTTCCTGCCTTCAAGGAGAAGTTGACGGATCTTTATAAGATCTGAATATTTTCCTTTGGGTACATTGTTCCCAGGACGTCCCGCCCAAATCGTTTCTTCATTCAGTTGAATCTCTTCTTGGGAAACTCCACCGTATACCATGGCACCGATACGCCCATTCCCCAAAGGCAATGCTTCGTTCCAATTCGTCGCTTCTTTATCATAGTTTAATTTCAATTCTTGCGACGAACTAAACTTCCAAAGCAGCAATAGAACACTAGAAAATATAAGATGTTTGATATTCATATCAAGATATAGATTTATGGTTTAATCATTTTAATTTCATGAAGCCAAGCTGTCAATATACTTAGCCAAGTTGCCGTCGACCCTGGATTGTTGACCACTGCGATGGCATGTCCTCCTTGTGGAAAAATATGCAAAGAGGCTGCTATGTTATGTGCTAGTAAAGCTTGATAATATAAAAGGCTATTTTGTACAGAGACAGTCCTATCATTTTGGGCATGCACCAAAAATGTGGGCGGAGTACGCGCTGTCACCTGAGCCTGCAAGCTAAACAGCTCTCTTTGAGAATCGTCAACAACCTTACCCAATAAGTTACCCACGCTTCCTTGATGGGCATAATCACCCTTCATCGTAATTACGGGAGACACCAAAATGCTGAAATTGGGGCTACTGCTTAACTGATCTATACCATCACCCAAAGACTGAACAGGCTGTTCGATGCTTGCTAAGGATGCTGCCAGATGCCCGCCCGCCGAACTACCCATTACCCCAACACGATCGGGATCCAAATGCCAGTCAGCGGCTTTAGCGCGGATTAACCGGATGGCCCGTTGTGCATCCTGCAGGGGTGCCAGTGATCTATTGATCAAATCAGGTGAGTGTGGCAAGCGATGGATCAGTACAAAGGCATTAATACCAATGGTATTGAACCATTTGGCCAACTGTGTTCCACTGATGATATAAGCCAGTCGGGCGTAGCCTCCTCCAGGAATGATCAATACTGCAGCTCCTGAATTTTCTTCTTTTGAGACCAAAAAAGGAATAATCCGAGGCTCACCAACTTGATACACGCGTTCGTTAGCAATACTATCCGAAAGCTTCAACCCTTTACTATTTGGCTTCGTGGTATCGTATAAGAGTATTGATTCTTGACCGTGTGTCAGTACATATGCAAAAGAGAAGAGAATCGTCAATAACTTTTTCATTTACATTGAGATTTAAGTAAAAAAAATTATAGTTAAGCCTGTACATCCAGTACTCCAGATCTTTGAACATTCGTATGAACTAATTAATCTTGACAGCATTGGTTTTGGCTCCGTGTTTAAAACTTAATTTCCTTTTATCTATGTTCGAATTACTAAATACAATATTTGTTGCGTTGAGTCCATTCACTTCTAATTCAGGAGATATGTTCCTATCAAATCTCAAACCTTCAAACCGCAAGTTAGAAGCATTTTCAATATAAATAGTTGGTGTTTCAGCATCTTTCGAATGCAAGAATGCATTTTTCACCACAATACCCGTTGCATCTTTCAGTTCAATCACTTTGTTGGCAACAATATTAAGATTAGTCATGCTGACCTGCTGGACGGGCATCTCTGGCAATCCACGAACAAAGATGCCAACATTAGCTCCCCTACATGTAACTGCATCAATTGATATATTACGAAATTGCGGAGTTTCAATACCTACAGACGGAACTTTCTGAACTTCGTTTGCCTTTGGAGGTTTCGTCCAATAGTACATATCAAAATATATAGCCTCCTGTACAATATTATTCATATTGATATTGCGGATATGGATATTCTCCACTACCCCCCCTCTGCCACGTGTAGTCTTAAAACGCAACCCTTTGTCAGTCCCCATAAAAGTACAGTCCTCTACAAAAATATCCCGGGCGCCACCGGACATTTCACTCCCCACCACAAAACCACCGTGCCCTTTATAGACTTTGTTATGGCGAATAATAACGCGTTCGGTCGCAATTCCACGTTTGCGTCCCTCTTCATCTTTACCTGATTTAATACAAATGGCATCGTCACCCACATCCAGAATACAATGCTCAATTAGTACATTGGAACAAGATTCAATGTCAATACCATCTCCATTCTGGGCATAATCTGGGTTTTTGATTTTTACGTCTCTTATGGTCAGATGCTGCGTCATAAGGGGATGTAAATTCCAGGCGGGTGAATTTTGGAAGGTTACACCTTCAAGTAATACGCTCTTACATTTGGCCAAAACTAACAAGTTAGGCCTTAAATAATCTTTAATCTCCTCAAAGTCAGCCAAACTTTTGCCCTCAGCCAACAAGAAAGAACGTTTTTCTTCATGGGCAAGCTTAGATTTCGCACTGGGGTACCATGTTTTTCCATCCGCGCTGATTAAACCACCAGATGCAAGTTTAGTCTTCCATTCGTTTTCTGTCAATGCTCCTTTACCAACCATCCTCCAAGCATCTCCATTACCATCGATAATACCTTTTCCTGTTATGCCAATGTTCTCAAGCTCTGTACCACTGATGGGGGATTCGTTTCGTGCCGAAACTTTTCCTTCATAATTTCCTGCTACAATGTGGTACTGGTTAAAGTCATCTGTAAACTGCAAAAATGCGTTTTCTTCCAAATGAAGGTTCACATTGCTCTGTAGTGTTATAGGTCCAGAGAGCCAATAGCCTGCTGGCACCAGTACTACACCGCCACCACGCTTATTGCAAGCGCGAATAGCTTCATTTATACTGCTTGTATTTAGCGTAAATCCATCTCCATTTGCACCAAACTGCTCGATATTAACAGTGTCCTTTCGAAATTGAGGCAGTACCACCTCGGGAAGGTTATTCCAATGGTATTGACTTCCCACCGACTGTGCAGCTACCGGCTGCCACAGCCCGGGCATCATACAGATACCAACTATTGCCAGTCCTTTTTTCTTGATTTTCTTAAACATCTTTTGTTTTATTATTCTATTATACCCCTATCTATAAATCACTTAGATCTGACCAAATGTAATGGAGGCCACCAGTTCATTGAGATAAACCTCTAGGTAAGTATACCCTGATTCGGTCAGATCGTTTGCCTGTTTTCCCGGATAATTCTTTTCAAGCCAGCCATCTGGTATTCCATCCTGGTCATGATCTTGAATGGCTGTGCCAGGCCCCAAAGACGGCCAGGCCCCAAATCGATTGTCCACAGGATCTGGATTAATATCCTGTTGCGAGTCTAGCAAACCTTTGCGAGGATACTTTAGGCTTTTCCATTTTCCTCCTTCCCCATTATGAGGGCTCTTTCCTTGAAAAGTAGCACTACCACTACGTGTTTCCCTAATGATGCGCTGATCTACAGCATCACGTACATAGGAGTTACCAGCATAGGTCAATACTTTTTCGTAAGCTGTTTGTGCATCGTGTGTATGGATAGTTCCCTGTAGGGGTATCTCCTTATCTAATCTGATTCCCAATTGGGTCTGTTCGCCGACGATCCGTACACCCCGCCAATTATCTGCGGAGATGCTGGAATTGTGGGTCAGTAGATTACCGCTCACAAAATACTTGCCCCACACATCTTTGATTTTTGGGAAAGGGTGCTCTTCTGTTTTGGCATTAATGGCTATAATTCTATCCTTTATGTTGCTGCTCGTGGCGGGCCCTGGTTTATACACGTTATTAATGATGTTAACATGCATGGCTTCACCGCCATATGCTCCGTTGCCATTCCAATTGTAAATTACATTATTGCGGATATCGGTTGTATCCCTTCCTGCGTAAAGCGCTCCGGGTCCCAATCGGGGGCTTCTGCTATCGTGATGGGCAAGGAGATTGTGGTGAAAGGTTGCATGGACTCCTCCCCAAATCGCACCATAGCCGTGTGGCCCCTTGGAATGTCCAGAGAGACGCAGACTCTCAGAAATAATGCACCATTGCATGGTAAAATTTTTATTGTCATAGAAAGAAGCACATTCATCTGTACTCCAGCTAATGGAACAATGGTCGATTATGATATGCTGTCTTTGGCGTCCTCCAAGAGCATCCGCTCCGTCTGCATCGCGGCCAGCGAGCTGCAGATCCCCCATACGGAAACGCAGAAATCGCATAACGATATTATCTGCATCTACGGAAACAGGATTTCCGGCTAACGTAATTCCCCCACCGGGAGCAGATTGCCCGGCTATAGTCAAATCTCCCTTGTCTATTGACAATCGTTTCTGAAGCCATATTGTTCCACCTACTTTAAACAAAATTGTTTTTGGCCCATCTTGTCGTAGGCACCAGCGTAGCGAGCCTTCTTTTAATTGCGCATCACCTCTGTCATCGTCACGCAATGTATTCACATAATAGACTGCACCAGCCCGGCCTCCTTTTGTAAACATTCCGCCGCCCTCAGCTCCCGGAAAAGCTGCAATATGCTGAGCACAAACACGCGTGTGATTAAATATCAAACACAACATTCCGCACCATATCAATTTCTTCATACTATCCTTTTTTGATTTAGCATTAAGCATATTTTAATCTATTCAAACCAACGCGGATCTCCGGCAGTACCACGCCCCCCAAATCCGTTGCCTGCTTTAATTCGGAAGTCTTTATTCATCGGATTTACAAATAAGTCTTCCGCGGTTCCGCTGAAAATGGTGATCTCCGAAAAATCCCGGGAAGTTCTCTCTATCTGCACTTCATTTGTCCGGTAGCTCCCAGCAAACGATACGTTAAGCGCAAAGCTAGCATGATCATAGCTCGTTGCGTTTATACGCCCCCCACTGTTCGTTCCAGCGATAATATTGTTGCTTCCGACAAAAGCTAAAGGCAATCGAGCCGTATCAAAGCGGAGCAATTGAGCCATTGCTGCATTTTGATTGTAAAAAGTACAGTTGCCAACCACTACTTTTCCGATAGCGACGCGGACGTCCATCAACTGCGTTGTCAGATCGGTGAAGGTACTATTGGTTATCGAGATCGAATCTACACTTGCGGTACTGCCTCCGATATTGATCACACCATATCCTCCAATTTTATCGACTATACAATTGTCAAAGTTTATTCCCTTTACGGTTACCGTATTGTTAAGGCGCACCACCCCACTACCTAGTCTTTCTATATAACAATTTTTAAAAGTGTAGGCAGCTACCCTCGCTCCATTCTTATCCTGAGAGATTAAAAAAGAGCTACCGTTGGCGTGAATTTCGAGGTTTTCAAACACGACCTCACCTATCACAAGATCGGTCAACTGCAAACCCGAAAGATTTAACTTAGGATGGTTACCGCTAGCATCTGAGATGCCGGTCAGGTTTAGGTTACTGATTCCTGCAGGCATAAGTAAATTAGCCAAATCGTAAGTTTTACCGCCTGTAAATACCAATACGATATTAGTTTTTCCTTGGGTAACTGCTGAGCTTATCAGCGCAGGAATATCGTCTCCAGGATTTACTATTATCATCTCTCCTCCAGCTATACCTAAGGTTTTAACTGTCTTTGCCCCCCGCTCGTTTTCCTCGTTAAAAATTGCGACACGATAGTTTGTACCAGATCGTAAGCCTTCAATTTTGACATGACCATCGGCTTTATTAGCAGCGGACAAGACTACCTTCTGCAATTCGGTATTCTTCACCGGTTCAAAAACACTGACATGAGTTACACGATCTGTTACAGGCCAATAGAGCTCGATTTGATCCACACCAATATTCAGTTTATTGATTAACTGTTCTGCAGCTGTCTTAAAATATAATTGCGAATAATTCGATTCTTCACCTGTTTCTGTATTTACTCCTTTCATCCTGACAGAATACCCTGTAAGGCCGTCCAGATTATCAAATAAAGTCCGATATTCAACTCTTGCAGGAATGGTGGATGGTGCAAACGGAGTCAACGTATCAGCTAGTATTTCCACTGTCTTAACAATTTCGCCAAACTGCAAACTATCCTTACTAAATTCAAAAATATATTTCTGCGCAGCTACTGTTTTTGTATAGGTAATTTCCACTGAAGTTGCGCCGACTACACCAGTAGTAAACTTTAGCGATTTAAAGAGCCGCTGATGTGAAGCATCCACTTCCCAATCGTTAGCCTTCTTACAACTAAGAAGGTTTAAAACCAGGACCAGCAACATTATGCTATTTAAAAGTATCTTTTTCATAAAACTATTTGCTAGATGTTAATAACCGTAGGCATTACTCAGGTAGCCCCTTGCTTCCCGAATATCGTCGATATATATCGGATAAACGTACCTATAATTACAGACGCCATTGCCCATTTTATACTGGTTAAGCTGCGCTTGAATTTCAGCGCCATAGGTCAAGGTGGATAGAAATTCCGAATAATTGTATGTAGCCATCAGTCCTGTTCCGGCCAATAATGTTCTGATCGGCCAAATTGTATAATTGTATACTTTTCCGGATTCTACTTTTTCTGGCTTGGCAGCATCTTGAGGGAACCATCTGACAGAAATGTAGTCCCCACCTGGAGCCGCTGGCAAATCACCATAATAATTTAATGAAGCCTTATCAATATATTCGTTGTCTTTATAACGGAAATAAACTGTCGAAGGAAATTGTGCTGGCTGATAGGTTTTATCAAATATTTTCACTGGTTTGCTATGATCGTACATAAGACATAGCGCCATTTTCATATCCTCGATTTTTTTATAAAGCAGTCCCCAACGAATCAAATCTTGTTTACGGATAGACTCACCGCCAAACTCCCAAGCGCGTTCATTAATTACTGCATCCAAAAAATCAGCATCATACGCTTGTATTTTGGAAGATCCGGCGCCAAATGCTCTTTCACGAACTTTTTCCAATGCCTGCCTTGGTGACATTTTAGCCGTTTCATGTACTGCATCAGGGTTTTCAATTTGACTTTGAGCTTCGGCATACATGAGATAAATATCGGAGTATCGCATTAGTATCCAATTGACTCCAGTAGCGATACGGCCTGTTGCGGTCTTGTGCATCGCGAGATATGAATTAGACATCCAATAAATCCTCCATTTACCGAATTTGACATCATTTGGGTTATTGCTGACATTCTCTTTATTGTCAGCTCCATAGCCAATCCAGCTAAGCGTCACGTCACGCCTTTTATCTTCCCTGTCAAAGGAATAAAAATAATAAGCGGTTGAGGTTACATAACTACCACCAAATCCACGGGAGCCATACTTTGAATTTCCATCTACTGCATAGCCCATCAAAGAGCCTATATCTCCATTGTTTCCCATACCAAATGCCACCTCAAACAAATTTTCATTTGAAGCATTTGGACGATTACCACATACGGAAGACCATACATTCTCAAAATCTGGATCTAAACGATGTGGATTTTCTGCTGAACCGATCAATTCAGCGGTCTGTTGTGCCGCGATACGGTAATATTCTTTCCAGTTTTTGGGGCGACCTACATAATATCCATTGTTGGATGGTATTGTAGAATGCTTCTCGGCGGTTGAATTGGGAAATGCTTTACTGTCTCTGAGGGACCAGCCTCCAGCAAATAATGCCACACGTGCCAGCAAACCTTTTGCGAAACCTTTGGTGACGCGTTCTACTGTACCATACTCACTACTTCCCCCTTTGTAAGGAAGATAGGACTGTGCTTCTTCTAAGTCCCTCACCAAATAATGATATACAGTATCCTTATCGGATTTTGGCAAATACACATTAGATAAGTCAGACTTGGAAGCTTCTTTTTTATAAGGAATATCACCCCAATACCGTGCAAGTTCAAAAAATGCGAGAGATTTAAGTGTGAGAGCTTCTCCCAAAAGTGGTTTCATACTGGTTGCTTCACTCGCTAGAATCGGTGAATTGCGGATTCCGTCGACGACTGCTGTTGCCATTTCTGCAAACTCAAACAAACGTTGCCACCTTGTCGTGGAATTGTTGACATGTCCGAAATAATTTCCTGCACCAAAATCGTCCGTCTGTGAAATATAACCGGTTTCACTGAATTGACCATTAGATTCGATATCTGACACCCCTTGCCAATTGACAGAAAGCTTTTGTCCGTAGATATAAGTATCGGTCATTTTGCCGTATAATCCCATGACCGCAGCCTTGGTCATTGAACTCGTCTTAAATACAGTCTCTCCACTTAGGGAAGAAGGAGAACTGGTTTCAAGATATTTTTTGCATGAACTCATACAAGCTAGTATGACAACAGCAATGATGATTATATTTTTCATCTTCTTATGTTTAAAATGTAACATTTAATCCAAACAACACCTTTCTCGCTTTCGGATAGGCAGAGTATCCCACACCGGGGGTTAATGGATTACGTTGTGTGTCGACCTCTGGATCCTGCCCACTATATTTTGTCCATACATGCAGGTTATAGCCGGCGACATAAAGACGTAGATTTTGCATTAGTAGACGTTTGGCGATATGTGTAGGCAAGGTATAGCCGATTGTCAGATTGCTCAGGCGAAGAAATGAACCATCTTCGATGGCCCAATCGGTTAAAATACGACCATTTGCAGCCATAGGATTCCACATCGTCTTTTCTTCATTGAGCGCACGGAAAAGCTCGGGGTTCGCATCATTTCCAAACATGATATTCGCACCAGTGACAGGGTTTATCGTGGTAAAACGTTGCGAAAGCCTCATGTCATTACTAATATTCTGATACCGTTTAGAACCTTCATAAGCCATGAAATCTATTTTATCTGCATTATATATGTCGTTGCCGTAAGACCAGTTAAACATACTCACCAGGTCAAAGCTTTTGTACTGCACATTCAACATCAAACCACCTGTGTGTTTTGGTTGTGCTTGGCCAATCACCGCTCTGTCATCCTCCAATGTAATTACCTGACCTTCTCCGCCCAACTTCTCAAGTTTAATATGACCTGGGCCAAAATAATTACCGCCCCTGGACATCACTTTCGAAGCATCCACCACTCCTTCATTCAATAGCCATCTATTTTGTGTACTATCAAAAGTAAAATCATCAAAAGAATAGAATCCATCTTGTTTAAAGCCATACATCAATCCTAGAGGCTGTCCAACAATGGCCCTAAAATCGTCGCGTCCAAAATCCAGCCAGGGAGAGGCTGGCGTAGTCATTTCATTCAGACCGTCAATCAGCTTACGAATCTTATTACGGTTAAAGGCGATGTTAAAATCTGCTGATAAACGAAAATCTTTTTTTTCTACCAATACCGCAGAGGCCGAAAACTCAATTCCCCTATTGGAAGTACTACCTACGTTCTGATACTGGTTGGCATAGCCGGAGCTCGATGGCAACGGAACCTGAAGTATTAAATCGTTTGTAATATTGTTGTATGCATCGACAGTAAGATTCAAGCGACTTTTAAACAGGGAAAGATCCAAACCTATATTGCTAGACACCGTGCTTTCCCAGGTTAGGTTTTCATTCTTCAATGTGGTTTTAGTCCGCAGGGCGCTCTGCGGAGTCTCGCCGATATAATACAATTGATTTGCTGAATTGATAAAGTCATAATCCTGCCGCCAGTAAGACCCGACGCGCGCGTTGCCCACCGAACCATGGCTCAGGCGCAATTTGGCATCAGTAAGCCAAGCTTTAGTATCTGCCATAAACGACTCATCCGAAAATCTCCAAGCGAAAGCCGCACCTGGAAAAAATCCCCATTGGTTGCCTGGAGCAAATACATTTTTACCATCAGCCCTACCTGTCAAGGTCAGGATATAGCGATCGCTGAAAGTATAGTTAATCCTCGAGAAGAAGGAGGTCGTCCGTGATGGTTCACGAATGGTCGAGTAGGTAGGCGATGGAGTACCATAATTCCACATCGCTAATACATCATCGGTTGAGAAATCTTTAGGATAAAATTTAGACTCTAGCAGCATATCATTTTGCTCGTTATTTGTCATCTCCTGTCCCCCAACGATCGTAAACCGATGCTTATTTTCTTGCAATTTAAAATCGTAGGTCAGCACATTTTGGAATGACCACAACGCTCCTTTTTGATCTTCTCGTCGCGCTACGGGCTGACCACCGTTGGCACTGGACTGTCCGGTACCTTTTATCCAGATATTATCTGTAAAATTTTTATTGAAACCATAAGAACCTTTGGCGTTAAAACTTAATCCTCTGGTAATTTTCCAATTCAGCCCTGCGTTAAATATTAAATTAAAGCGATTTTGATCTTTATACTCATTAACGACGTTCACAACGGGGTCGTTCAGTGAGCTCAGTGCTTCAGCTGAGGTGATATCTTCCGCTCCGCCGAGGGCCCCTTCGGTCAGAGATGCAAGACTACGAACGGGCGCATACTTTACTGCTTCCCGCAGCTTGCGTCCATCAGAGATACTGGGTCCAGTGATTTTTGTATTTGACATCCGCGAGTTAAATTCAAAGGAAAGCTTAGGACTGATCTTTTTATTGAGCTTTGCACTCACATAATCCCGCTGATAAGCCGAGTTTAGCATAATATAGTCCTCATCATCGCGTGTATAGTTTAAATTATAGGTAAGGCTTCCGTCTTTGTCACCTCCCGTCATTCCCAAACTATAGTTTTGTTGCAGCCCCGTATTGCCATATAATTTATCCTGCCAATTAAGTCCACCTTTGGATTTATAAATATCCACATCTTCCCAGAGTCCGTACATGGAATTAAAACTGTTATTCGCAGCCATAGAAGGATCGAGCTCACGCTGCCAATATACATACTCATAAGGCGACAGTACCTCAGTAAGGTTATAAACTTTACTTGCCGCCAAATAGGAGTTGAATGTAATTTTTGGACTTCCTCCTTTCCCAGACTTGGTCGTAATCAAGATCACCCCATTGGCCCCTTCAGAGCCGTATATTGCAGTAGAGGCCGCATCTTTCAGTACATCAATATTTTCAATATCTGCCATCGGAATATCATTGATATTGGCTACACGAAATCCATCAACAATATATAAAGGCGAATTGTCCTGGGTAATGGAACTTCCTCCACGCACGCGGACTTTTATCTGTGCATCAGGCGAACCTTCCGTTATGGTGACATTCACACCTGGTAAACGGCCGGATATGGCTTGAAGTACAGATACCGTAGGGAGATCTTTCAATTGTTCGGCATTGATAGATGCTACCGATCCTGTCAGATCTTTCCGTTTTGTCGTTCCATAGCCGATGGCTACAACTTCATCCATCATTAGCGTATTATCAGCGAGAACTACATCTATTTTCGTACGTCCATTGACCTGAACTTCTTGGCTTTTTTTTCCAACATAGGCAAACACAAGAACAGCATCCTCGGGAACATCTTTAAAAGCATAACTTCCCAACTGATCAGTTGATGTCACCATACTGCTTGATTTTATACGCACGGTTACCCCTGTTATGGGAGCTCCCCGGTCATCCAACACCTTGCCTTTGACAGCAATAGACCTTTGGGGTATCCATTGTACCTGCTTACCGGGACTATCCAAGAGCACTGCCGTTGTCGCATAACCATCGCTTGCCTGAAAGGCAGTTGAGAGAAAGACCAGTAAGAAACCAATATTCCTACGGCTCCGCCAATTGTAATAAGGCACATCCCTGACCCCATCTGAATGCAACAAATTTTTACGCTGCTGCGTAGAACGAAACAAAGAAAACTTTATTCCGTCAAATGGTTTCAATTTGTTATTTCTCATAAGATTTTGTTTATAATTTCTTGGCTATTTAGTTCAACTTCTGCGAAATCACATCCATATTTCGGGCTTAATGGAGATAAATTTGCGAGGATCCCACTTATCATCACCCAGAATAACCTTATCATAGGTATAACTAGAGGCTTCCGCATCGGTTAGTACTACTTTTGACACTCCCAACTCGTTATTACTGTTTTTAAATCTTGTCTTACGATTCTCGTGGTCGATGTAGTCTCCATTTTTCACATAAATACGGTAAGGTTCACTGCAATCTTTTAGTGGACTGTCAATTACCTCTTGTATAGTCTTATAATCATCATTTCCATCGGTAGATACTACGACACTATGAGTACCATCTAGCACTACAGTATTAAATGTACTAGCACGGCTAAAAAAAGGACTGCAAAATTGAACATAGGTTAATAGGATAGATACGAGAGTTTGTCTAATCATTAGAAGTCTATAATTGGTTCGTTTAACATTAAGTTTGCAGCCTATGGCCAGCAATAATCAAAGCTAATGGAGCACAACAAATTAAAGGTTCAATAATTGACAAAAAAGGTTCAATTTTTATATAAAACTAATTATCAGTATTTTATATTCAAAAAAATTAAGATTATTATTAAAAAACATTCTATTTTTTTCGCATGGCATACTCTTTTGGAGAGATCCCAAACATATCCTTGAAACTTGTACTGAAATATTTAGGGTTATTAAAGCCTACGCGATAAGCTACATCGGATACGTTTTCCAAACCGGCATCAAAATATAACTTCGCCTTTTTCAGGCGCAACTCGCGAACGAATTCAACTGGAGCCATATTTGTCAGGCTCTTAAATTTTTTGTAAAAGGTATTACGAGCCAAATTCAGCTGTTCGGCAATCAAATCAATGTTAAAGTCAGATTGGTTCATATGCCGTTCCACCACTTCGACTACTGTTTCCAAGAATTTCTTATCCTTGTCGTCAATTTGAACTTCTGATACTTGAACTACAGGAGCATTTCGTTCAGTAACCTGTTCAAAATAGGATCTTCTTTTCTGAAGTAAACTATTTATAGCAGTTAACAGAAAAGCTGGTTCGAATGGCTTTGTGATATAATAATCAGCACCATAACTCAATCCTTCAATTTGAGTTTCAACAGCATGTTTAGCACTCAACAACACAAAAGGGATATGGCAAATACGCGCATCCCGCCGAACTTCTTTCAACATTTCAATGCCGTCCAATTCTGGCATCATCAGATCACTTAATATAAAATCAGGCATAATGGAACGAATCTTTTCCAACCCTTCTTTACCGTTCGTAGCTATTTCAACGCGATAATGAGAATCCAATTGCCCCTTTAAAAATATACGTAAATCCGCATTGTCTTCTACTAACAATAAAGTTTCATTTTTGTCTGTATCAAAAGTTACCGGACTATTCTTATCCGGATCGGAGCGCTGAAGAGTAAAAGAATTAAAACTAAGGAATTCTTCGACACTTTGTGGATTTGAATTATTGTAAATTGGAATTTCAACGCTAACATGAAGTCCGTGGCTTATCCTGTTTTTTGCATAAATATCCCCATTGTGTAATAACGTAAATTCTTTTGAAAGTGCTAAACCTACTCCTGTACTTTTTCTTTTATGTGCTTTAGTATTATTTTCGGTATAAAATAATTCAAAAATATAAGGCAGTGATACATTTGGAACCCCAGGGCCCTCGTCAATGATATGGATACACATTTTATCTTGATGCAGGTTTAACTGGATTTCCACTGTACTTCCCTCAGGTGTATAGTCTAGTGCATTTGACAACAAATTGAAAAGGATTATCTCAATTTTCCCCTGATCCAACTGGACAATCAGTTCTTTAAAAACTGTAACAAATTTAAGGTTCACCTGTTTTGCCTCGGCAGATGCGATAAAGGCGAACAACACATCAGATATCAATACCACTATATCGAATTGTGTAAGATGCAATTGATGCTTGCTTTCCTGTACCTTTCTCAAGTCTAATAATTGATTAACAAAAAGTTCCATTCGGGTAGCATTCCGATGAATAATATCCATATAAACCTGCTTTTTTGTATCCGTTTCTTCACCTATCAATTTCTTTATCGGGCTTATGATAAGTGTCAATGGTGTTCGCAATTCATGGGAGATATTGGTAAAAAACTCCATTTTAAGTGCTCCAAGATGCTGTTCGAGGAGTACTTTCTGTTTTAAATGAATCATTTGCAGACTTATTTTAAAAACAGCGTAGGAAATCCCCAGAATCAAAAGGCTGTAGAATAGATATGCCAAATTGGTCTTCCACCATGGTGGATTAATCATAAATTCAATCTTTCTGTAAGGCATTCCCTCATAAAGATCATCTTCCCCCTTTATCTCGAGTGTGTAATCGCCTGGATTTAAATTGGTATAGGTAATACGTGTAATCTGATTATTAAGATGCCAGCTGGTATCAATCTCCCTTATACGATATTGAAAATTAGGGTGCATATAGCGTGGATCCGAAACTGTTACATCAAAAGATAGGTTATTTTGATTATAATTTAAGATAAGACGATCGGCATATTGTACACCGACTTGTTGGCCTTTTTTTTGGGTGTTAATTACAAATTCCTTATTATTAATCAAAAGCCCAGTCAGCAGAAGCTGCGGTTTGCTATTTTTCTGTTGAAAGGATTTAGTGTCGAGACAAAGCATACCTTTCGTTGTACCCCAAAAAATCATTCCTTGCTTGTTCTGAACCACCGTCTTTTCTGAAAATCGCATATTGCCAAAACCGTCGCTTGCATTAAAATTTACGAATCTCTTTTTTTTGCAGTCAAACTTGGACAATCCACCTTCTGTTGCTAACCAAAGGTTATGTTCTTCATCTGAGATACAGCTTAAAACATAATCATTAAAAAGCCCTTCTTTGGCTGTATAATGTTTAAATTGAAGAGTACTAAAAGGGTCACCATTGCATTTTGTTAATCCACCTCCTGAGGTACATATCCACATTGTTCCATAATGATCTTTGTATAGATATTGCACATCATTATCTCCAATATGATCTCCCTTATAATACACAAAGTAAAAATTATCCCTCTTTTTGATTGGATTGACAACCAGAACACCATAAGTTGTCGCTACCCAAACCATCCCCTTATCATCGAGGGTTAACTGCCGAATTCTGCTAAATGCATCCTTCCGCAATCCAGGCTTTTGCAATGCTACCCGTTCAAATTTCGTTCTTCCATTGATTTCAGTGGCACGCAGTAGACCCGATCCATAAGTTCCGATCCAGATAGCCCCCTGTTTATCCTCCAACAAAGAATAAACTTGGTTACTACTTAATTTTTTGTTTGTCGTACTAAATTGTTCGAGTCTATATGAAGTTCGCGCCTTATTTTGCGGCACAGCCTTTAACAATCCATGTTTCTTAGTACCAATCCACATTGTTCCCCTACGGTCTTCCAATAGGCTATAGACGGACGAAAGCGCCTCTGAATCCATGCCGCTAAAAGAAACTGGCGAAATTTTTCCTTGATCAAAAACTGATATGGGTCCAAATTTTTTGCCAACCCAAAGTCTTCCCAACTGATCAAATAATAGGCTACGAACTTCAGTATCCGATGCTTCCCCTTGTTCATTCCCAAAAGATTGGAATGACACCCCTTTGTTGTAAAAGACTATCCGTGCCATTCCTTCCCCCTCTACGGCAAACCAAATTACGCCAGCAGGGTCATATAGGATATCATGGACAAAGCGAGGAAAGTCGATCTGTTGACCATTGATTGACTTAAAAGAATAGCTGATCTGGGCATTCTGTTCATCAAAAAAGCCGAATCCGCCCCCACGCATACTGATCCAGACTCTTTGCGATGCATCCTCAAAACAATTAAAACTCACCGTTGAACTCTTTTTAAAGAAAGGAGAACTAAAATAGTTGCTTTTAAAATTGTTCAAATTCAGCAGAACCACACCGTTCCCCTCTGGTTCAAGCCACAAACGTCGCTTACTATCTTCATAAATCCCAGTAAGGCTTGTTCGAAAGTGATATATTGTCTTTACTGTATGTCTCACGACATCAAATGCAATAAGTTCCCCCAAAGAGGTTGACAGGAAAAGCTGCTTTTGATCGCGCGACATACGCATTTCATTGATTCGTCCTTTTGTTACCGTTAGCACCTGTAATTTTTTCTTTTGTTTATTGTACACCAACAGGTTATTTCTTACGGTAGAAAAGTACATGAAATCTGAAGACTCAGTAATCTTAAAGATTCCATTTGACGTCAATTCAAAAGATTGAATAACATGTGGCTTATTCCCGTTTTTTGAGGTTAATTGAAGCAAATGAAGACCGTCTTTTGTACCAATCCATACTTGTCCTTCAGCATTCCTATGAAAGAAACTCAATTTATTTGATGATAAATGATTATCTAAAACCTTATTGTCTGAACTAAAAATTGAATAGTCAAAATTTTTACTTTTCGCATCAATACAAAATAAACCATCATCTGTGCTACCGACCCATAACGATTGTTTATCGATTGCTAAAATTTTGTTGAACTGTATTGATTTCTTTTGTGTAGCTTCCACCTTTTCCGATATCGAAAAAAACTCTTCAGAAGCCTTGTCAAAACAATAAAGTTTCATATCATAAGTAAGAAACCAAATATCGTTTTTAATACCGTCAATCATCTGGATAATTCGACGACTTGCAACATCATACTTCTTGAGCTCTGTGGAATTAAAGGTTTTGAAATGCTGACCATCGTAACGGTTGATTCCGTTCCATGTCCCAATCCAGAGAAAACCATCCTTATCCTTCAATAAGCCTGTCAGATTACCATGAGAGAGGCCCTTTTCTCCGCCGAAATGATCCAACCTAAAGTTTTCTTGACCTAGAACAGTGGGCATATAAGCGACAACTAACGCTAATAAAAATATCCACGATCTACTAAATTTTATCATAATGAAGATTAGGTTTATCCCTCGCAGTTTTGAAAATTTGGTTAGTACCTAAAATTAGCTTTTTATTTACACATTACTTTATTTTTTCTACGCAAACGATCTCAAAAATACGATATGGATATACTGCTCATTCTTTTCAAATTTCAATCGCGTTTTGATATCAATAGCTATTGAATTTTATTGTTTTTACCGCAGATTTTGTAACGATAGTATAACGGAGCTAGATTTTGATAAGTAAAAAAATCAATAAATTGCCTTAGCAAACCAGAAACAACGTTTTTGCTTCAGGAATGAGGTACCTACGAAAATACTCACAATCTTTTGATCCCTGGTGGGAGCACAAAAAAATCCTCGTCGGATGATGAGGATTTTTTAGTGATGGACTTTCTTTATATTTCCTTTCGGTTATCATCAGAATCGATATCAATCAGTTTATTATAGGGGTCTATGCCAACCTGGATAGGTTTTTGATCAACAACCAACGTGAGTTTATTGTTGATTTGATCAATGCGATGCTTTTTCAGATAAAGCTCATGGGGCTTGCCATTGTTCTTATCTGTGGATTTTGAAAAAACCCCAACCTCGATATAATCTTTCAGAGGCAAAGATTTCAATGTCACCTGATCCGATTTTTTAAATAATAGCGGTTTATCCCCTTGATCATTATAACTCTTTTTTCCATTGGCATCCACGCGATACTTGGCAACTTCAAATTGAATATCGACCTGATATTTTCCATTTTTTAACTTTTTAGTGCTCACCTTCTCCACTTTATTATTGTACAGGGTGATTGTTTCGAACATGTCTTTGATCAGATAGCGCAATGAATCGGGTGTGGCCGCTCGAATGTAATCCACAAATTCCAAGGATGTTGTATAAGGTGGGTTTTGGAAGGCTGTCTTCTCCAGATAGGCTTTTGCTGTTTGATTGAAAACCTGCTCTCCCAGATAATCGCTCAGGGCATATAACACCAACGAACCCTTTTGATAATGGATATACATTTGGTTTTCGTTGTACATCAATGGCCGCTCACCTAATTTTTCTGCACTTCTTCCTGTCAGATAGCCATCCAGTGCTTCTTTGAGAAACTTACGCATCTGTCCTTTTCCATATCTTTTTTCCAGTACTTTTAAGGAGGAATACTCAGACATACTTTCAGACATCAATGTGGCTCCTTGAGCATTGGCACCCACAACTTGATGTGCCCACCACTGGTGTGCTATTTCGTGTGCTGTGACAGCATATGGATAATCCACCGCATCATCTTCTTTCTCATCCACATCCGCTATAAAACCTATGGCTTCGGAAAAAGGAATCGTATTGGCAAAAGACTGTGCGAAAGTTCCTGCTGTTCGAGGAAATTCCACAATACGAAGTTGTCGGTGCTGATACGGACTATATTCTTTGGTATAATAGCCTAGAGAAGCCTTGCTTGACGCCATCATCCGATCGAGATTGTAGGTATGTCCTTTGTGGTAGTAGATTTCCAAATTGACACCATTCCATCGATCTTTTTTTATTTCATACCGAGCCGAATTAAAAGCAAAGAAATTCAGAATAGCCGAGTCCATTTTATATTGGTAATATTTCCTTCCACCTTTCTCCCATTGCTTCGTCAAATATCCCGGAGCGATGGCCAACTGATCGCCATCTGTACTCACAGTTGCCGCAAACCGAATCCAGTCCGCATCATTTGAAATGTAGTTATTTTTCCTTGCATTGGAATCAGTAGGTGAGGCCATACGGTCTCGATACGGCAATCCATATTTCTTGCGAATATCATTATCCACCAGTTCGCCCCGATCTATATAACCAATATTTGGAAACTGCATATTGTTGATAAATGTTCCATTGCCTTTCACGGGAGATTTCTCATTCACCCAAGTGTTGGCTGGACTGACTGTACTAAAATTTAAGACGATGGAATCTCCCGGCGCCATTGGCTTGTCAAGTTTGTAGATATTGAAATTGTAAATATCATCGACAGAAATCAGCTTATGAGGGACATTGAACGAAAAGGTATAGTCATAATCATTATAATTAACAAAAATGGAATCTATTGCGACTGCAGTTTTATTCTTTAATACATAAGAAGCCTGTGCTTTAAAACTGCGTGCAGAGGGGTAGATATCCATATTGAACTTGATATCGACAACCCTGGGTTGGGGCCGAAATTGATATTTTTTATATTTCTTTTCCCATTCCACGGATTGTTTTTCATGATCAAGGCTTGTATAATATGGGTTTTTGATGTGGTTCTCATAATATATACCAGCCCCAATTCCCACAAAACCGATAAAACTCACGATAAGTACAGTTATACTGCTAGGGCTCAGGTTTGTTTTTAATATGGCCCAACGTTCCTTCGCTCCTGAGAATCCACCTCTACGCCATAACAAAAGCGCTATCGTAAGAAAGAACACCGCGAACAGCAACCAATATGTTCTATAGGTCAAAAAAGGTAAGATATAGCCAAAACCATCCATGTCGGAATAATCAAGACCAGGCCCCTGGTTAAACTGATAAATGGCCTGCTCCACACCTACCAAAGACAAAAATGGCAATCCGATAAATAAAGTTAATAGAATAAAAAAACCAGCCAGATAATTCTTAAAGAGTGTATGCACAAACATGGCCACAAAAAGCCAAACTATATTGGCCAACATACCATACACCATTAAGTGCATGAAGTACTGCCCTATTTCGAAATTATAATACTGATGATAGACCTGAAATGCCATACAGGTGAGCATGACGACAGCAAGTAGGGTAAGCTGCATCATAATGATTGCGATGATTTTGGACCCCATGAGCGTCCAATTCGGGACTGGTGTTGCATCCAATAATCCTCCCATACGTGTGATGCTACCACGGTGAACCAATAAACCGGTAAAGAGAAAGGTTAAGATCAACAAAAAGAATTTAAAGGTTGTCCCGGGTATCATCAGCATTTTCCAGGTAACGGGATAAGTCGAGGTGCCGAAAATTGCACCAATTGTACTCGCCATCAAGAGGATAAATAGTACACCTACCAAAGTCAGAATCAAAAACACTGGATTCTTAACAATATAACGATAGTCATAGCGAGCCAGTGTCCAAGTCGTCTTTAAGTAATGGCTGATTGAAAAATCGTAACTTACTTTTGGTAGATTGAGGCGAAAAACGCTATCAAAGTTATTTTTTGTCAATCGTTTTCCTTTCTTACCCGTTTTTACCGAAATGGAATCCTGTGAGAAAGAAAATAGCATGTAAAACCCACCAATAAACAATGCCGCTACAGCGAGCCATATCAGTCGGTTATAGATAATCGCTCCGAGAAAGGGTAGATTGTTTGTGTTCTTTTCTTCGGGAGACCAATATTGCGTATAGTACGAAATC
>Ga0308158_10001009_pt1 | contig 33945 bp, 30 predicted proteins | sample PhyBR2_FD_201038 | JGI IMG/M metagenome (GOLD analysis project Ga0308158, IMG submission 201038) | Phyllosphere microbial communities from UC Gill Tract Community Farm, Albany, California, United States - DLSLB.R2 | ecosystem: Host-associated > Plants > Phyllosphere > Unclassified | place: USA... | reverse complement strand
GGTGATCGAGCGCGCCGAGGATACCCGCCGGCACCGTGTACGACGTGCTGGTGAACGGATGACCGACGCCGACCGGCAGGATCAGGCGATCGACCGCGCCGCCCAACAGGTCGCGGATCGTCGTCGGTCCGACGATCGGCAGGAACAGGAACGGGCCATTCTTGACGCCGTAATAGCCGAGCGTGTTGGCGAACCCGTTCGAGCGCCTCGGCAAATGGAACGGCTTGCGTTTGGCCATGTCGAGTACGCCGGCCACGCCGATCGTTGTATTGATCGCGAACCGCCCGACCGTCTCCGCCGCCTTGCCCGGCTTGAACTGGAGCAGGAAGTTCAGGAAGACGATCGGCTCGCGCAGATTGTAGAGGAAATTGTGGATGCCGCGCCGGATTGGGCTCGGCACGTTGTTCTTGTAGGTCCGCGCGACCGGCCCGATCACGGCGTCGTCGACCTTCTGCGTCACCGCGAACGACTCGGCGTTGACCGCGCGCAACGGATCTCCCGCGGTTTCCTTGCGGCCGGTGACGACGATGTCCTTGGGGATGTCGATGGGAGTCCGCTGAGCAGGCGGGGTCGCCAATGGCGCGGGGCCGACCGGCGGAATGTCCTGCGTCGGCAGCCCCTCGGGGAAAATCTCGATCGCAGGAAGCGACGCGGCCAGGGCAAGCGGCGAAACCGCTATCGACGCGACCGCCGGGAAGTCACTGGTGAAAGGCGACAGCACCGCGCCAGGCAGCGCCGCACTCGCAGCATCGCCGGGCAACGATATCGGCGCAGCCGTCAAATGAACGGGGGCAGCCGTCAACAGCATTGCGCTCATCGTTACCAGCATGTGCACTCATCGCCCTGTTATCCGCCGCTCTCCTACATCGAGATGCGGCGCGCCCGACATGCCCGTCGGCGCGCGTGGAGCATAGAGCCAATCGTCATTTCCGCCGAGGGTCGCGGTTAGCTGATCAGGCCCGCGGCACACCTTCGATGCGTTGTCATTAGTTCGAGCGCTTGGCTCACAGCTTGCCGAACACCGCCTCGAACCCGGCCTTGTCGCCCGCCGCGAGTAGCCGCGCCTGCTCGATCCAGCGATCGCGGCCCATCCGTCCGGTGAAGTTGCCGAGTTGCGCGTCGATGCGCTGCGCCTCGCTCTCCGACAGCGCCGCCATCTGGCCAATCGTCGCAACGCCGAGCGCGCCGAGCTGTGCGGCGACCTTCGGGCCGAGTCCCTTCAACTGCGTGACGGGGTCGTCTGCATAGGATGGTGCCGGCTGTGTCGACTCGATGGGTGCGGATGCTGGTGCGATCGGGGCGGGTTCGAGGGGTGTCGGCGACGCTATTTCGGTTGCTGGGCTGGCCTCCAGCGGCGCAGCCGCGGCGATCGGCTCGTCGGCCAAACGGTCGGGTGTTGGCGCAACGTCAGAGTCGGGCGTGTCGGCGATCGGCGCAGGCGCAGTACGAACCGCGGGCGTGCGCTCGGGTTGGGGCTGGACCGGGGGCTGGACCTGGGGCGGCGTAACCGAGGCGACCTTCTGCGCCTGTACCTGGGACTGCGAGGCCGTGCGCGTTTCGGGTTCAGCGTCGATCGGCGTGGGGGGAACGCCGGCCTCCTTGGCGTTGGCGATCACGTCGTGCGTGGCCTTGGTGCGGCTGCGCTTGGCCCGGATGCCCCAGATCAGGCCGATCACGACGAGGATCGCCACCACGGCGATGATCGTGAAGTGGATCGCGGTCAGCGTGGCGATGCCGTCGGGCAGCAGGCTGAGACCTGAGGCGGAAGTCGCGGAAGTTTCGTTCATTCCTATACCGTAGCGCCGCGCGCTGCGGGCGGCGAGATCAAATCGGCTGGCTCGTACCTGACGATCCTCCCCCGCAAGGGGGAGGTGTCGCTGAAGGTGGCGGAGGGGGAGGTCACGGAACAGGGGTTTCGCTTTCCTCCCCCACCGTCTGGCAAGCGCCAGCCACCTCCCTCTGGCGGGGGAGGATAAGGACTGGATTACGCGCCGCGCGCGATCTCGCGCCAGCCAATGTCGCGGCGGTAGAAGCCTTCCGCGAAATCGATCGCCTCGACCGCGCGGTAGGCGTTCGCCTGCGCCGTTGCGACATCGTCGCCGGTCGCGGTCACCGCGAGCACGCGACCGCCCGCCGCGACCAGCCCGCCGTCCTCAAGACGCGTGCCCGCATGGAACACCGTGCCGCCCGCCGCCCGTGCCGAATCCAGTCCGACGATCGACCCGCCCGCCTTGGGCGTACCCGGATAGCCGTCCGCCGCCATCACCACGGTCAGCGCGGTCTCGTCGCTGAACTTCGCCGCCGGCATCTCGCTGAGCCGCCCTTCCGCGGTCGCCAGCATGGTCGCGAGCAGATCACCTTGGAAGCGCATCATCAGCACCTGCGTCTCGGGATCGCCGAACCGCGCGTTGTATTCGATCAGCTTCGGCCCCTGCGGCGTCAACATCAGCCCGGCATATAGCACGCCTGAGAACGGCATGTTCTCCGCCGCCATCGCCGCCACCGTCGGCGCGACGATCTCGTCGATCGCGCGCTTCTTCAGCGTAGGCGTCAGCACGAGCGCAGGGCTGTACGCGCCCATCCCGCCAGTGTTCGGCCCGGTATCGCCCTCGCCCACGCGCTTGTGATCCTGCGCCGAGCCGAACGGCATCAGCGACACGCCATCGGTCAGCACGAAGAGGCTCGCCTCCTCGCCTTCGAGGAACTCCTCGATCACCGCCTCGGCTTCCCCGTCGGCGAACAGCGCGTCAAGCGCGGCATCGGCTTCGGCCGCGCTGAAGGCGATGACGACGCCCTTGCCCGCGGCGAGACCGTCCGCCTTGATGACCACCGGCAGCGAGAAGGTGCGGGCGAGCGCGGCATCTGCCTCTTCGCGCGTTTTCACACGGACATAGCCCGCGGTCGGGATCCCGGCGCGCAGGCACAGATCCTTGGTGAAGCCTTTCGAACCCTCCAACTGCGCCGCCGCCTTCGACGGCCCGAACACAGGGATATCCGCGGCGCGCAAACTATCGGCCAACCCATCGACCAGCGGTGCCTCCGGTCCGATTACGACCAACCCGACCGCATGCTCTCGCACGAACGCCGTGACGGCGGCGTGGTCCGTCGCATCCAGCGGCACGAGCGTCGCAAGCCGTGCGATCCCGGGGTTGCCCGGCGCGGCATACAGCGTATCGAGGCCGCGAGATTGCACCAGCTTCCACGCGAGCGCATGTTCGCGACCCCCCGAGCCCAGCAGCAGGACGTTCATGCCCGATCCCTTTTCCGATGACGTCGTATCCAGTGACATGGGGCGGCTGGTAGCCGAGCAAGTCCCCGGCGACAACGCACTGGCGATGTCGGTCGGCGAACTTGCCTTTAAGCTGAAGCGGATGGTCGAGGGCGAATTCGGCCATGTCCGCCTGCGCGGCGAGATCTCGGGCTGGAAGCGCGTCGCCTCCGGGCATTGCTACATGTCGCTCAAGGATGACCAGGCGGTGATCGACGGCGTCATCTGGAAGGGCAATGCGTCGAGCCTCGCCTTCGTCCCGCAGGACGGCATCGAGGTGATCGCGACGGGCAAGCTCACCACCTATCCCGGCCGCTCGAAATACCAGATCGTCATCGAACGGATGGAGCTGGCCGGCGCCGGCGCGCTGATGGCGCTGCTCGAGAAGCTGAAGGCGAAGCTCGCGGGCGAGGGGCTGTTCGACGGCACGCGGAAAAAGCGCCTGCCGTTCATGCCGAAGGTGATCGGTGTCGTCACCTCGGGCACCGGCGCGGTGATCCGCGACATCCTCCACCGGCTCGAGGATCGCTGCCCGACGCACGTCATCGTCTGGCCGGTCAAGGTGCAGGGCGAGGGTTCCGCCGCGGAGATCGCCGCCGCGGTGCGCGGGTTCGATGCGCTCGTCCCCGGCGGCCCGGTGCCGCGCCCCGACCTCGTCATCGTCGCGCGCGGCGGCGGTTCGGTCGAAGATCTGTGGTCGTTCAACGAGGAGGTCGTCGTCCGCGCGGTCGCCGCCTGCACGATTCCGATCATCTCCGCCGTGGGCCACGAGACAGACACGACCTTGTGCGACTTCGCTGCCGATCTCCGCGCGCCGACGCCGACCGCGGCGGCCGAGATCGCGGTGCCCGTGCTCGCCGACCTGCGGCTGACGATCGATAGCCACCGCAACCGCACCGAACGCTGCGCGCGCCGCCATGTCGAGCGCGGCCGCGAACGGCTCGATGCGCTGGCACGGTTGCTGCCCAAGCGCGACCAACTGCTCGGGCCACAGCGCCAGCGCGCGGACGATTTCGGCCAGCGGCTCGACCGCGGGCTGGAGCGTCGCCTGACCCTCGCGCGCGGCAGCCTCGATCGCTCGGGGGCAGCACTTCGTCCCGCGACCCTCGAACGCAAACTCGAAGCGAAACGTGCGCAGCTCGATGCGACGTGGCGCCTCGTCCAGTCGCTCAACCCTGACGCGATCCTCGACCGTGGCTATGCCCGCGTCACCGCCCGACCCGGCGGCGAGACACTTGCCTCCGCCACGTCGGCGCGTGACGCGGGGACGCTGATGCTCCACTTCCGTGACGGCGTGGTCGATGCGGTCACCGACACCGGCCTTGAGCGCCCCGCCGCCAAAACCTATGCTGCTCCCAAGGCGAAGGCCGCGCCCGATCCGGCGCCACGCCAGCCGACCCTGCTGTAAAGAAGAGCCTCGCAATGCTGATGTCCAACTCCGACCGCGCCGCGCGCCTGCATTATATGGCAAACGGATTCCGCGTCCTCAGCCCCGGTGACCACGTCGCCTGCGCCACCACCGGCCACCGCATCGCGCTGGAAGACCTGCGCTATTGGAGCGTCGCCCGCCAGGAAGCCTACGCCACCGCGGCGTCTGCCAGCGAAGCGATGGCGCCGCGATGATCCGGGCGGCGGTGCTCGTCCTGCTGGCCGCGACCAGCGCCACCGCCCAGCAAGCGCCGCCGCCAACTACCGCAACTGCGAGCCCCTTTCGCTGGACCGGCACGCTCAGCCAGGGCGGACTGATCCTCGGGACCGCCCCCGCCGGAACGCGCACCGTCATGCTGAACGGCACGCCGATCGCGCTGGCCCCCGACGGCCGCTTCCTCGCCGGCTTCGACCGCGACGCCGGCCCGCAAGCGATGCTGAGCGCGACACTTGCCGACGGTCGCACGATCCAGCAATCGCTGACGATCGCACCCCGAAGCTGGGACATCTCGCGGCTGTCCACCCTGCCCAAATATCCCGTCCCCGAGGCAGAATTCGCGCGCATCCGTCCTGGCGAGCTCGCGCAGATCGTCGATGCACGGAAGATTTCCGCCTCCTCCGATGGCTGGCGAGGGGCATTTGCGTGGCCGGTGACAGGGCGGATCTCGACGTTGTTCGGATCGCAGCGCATCTACCGCAACGGCGAGGCGGGATCCTATCATTCGGGGATCGATATCGCGCGCGAGACGGGGACCGTGGTGCGCGCGCCGGCGGCCGGCGTCGTGATCTTCGCGGCCGACCATCCCTTCACGCTGGAGGGCAACCTGCTGATGCTCGACCACGGCATGGGCCTCAACAGCGCGTTCCTGCACCTCTCCCGGATCGACGTGAAGGTCGGCGATCGCGTGACCAGGGGCCAGCCGATCGGCGCGGTCGGCATGTCCGGCCGCGCGACCGGCCCGCATCTCCACTGGAGCCTGCGCTGGAACGACGCCAAGCTCGATCCGCTGCTGCTCGCCGGGCCGATGCCCGGCGGCTAGCGTTGCAGGCCGGGGGGGATCGGCGGATAGAAATCGCCGCGCCGCCACGGCGGATCGACCGGTTCCTCCGGATCGCGTTCGGCAAAGTTCACATAGCCGAAGAACGTCGCGATCAGCCGCTCGCTCGCATCGAGGATCGGTCGGCGCCCATGCATGAAGCGCGTGTTGTCGAGCATCAGCACGTCGCCGGCCTGCCAGGCGACCGCGGCGCTGACGCTGTCCCCCGCCGCCTTGATCGCCTGCAGCCACGGCTCGGGTACCGGATAGCCGTCGTCGAGCAGCGGAAAATCGGGGCGGTTGTTGTTGAACCGTGCAAACAGCAGGAAATTGCCGAACGCCTGCGCATCGATGAACATCGGCCGATGCAATGCGGGCCGCGTGAAGATCCGCAACACCTGTCCCTCGATCCGCCGAAAGGAATACGGGCAGGACGGCGGCGGCGCGGCCAGCATAGCGTCGCTCGGATCGGGATCGCCGAGCCAGAAGTCGAGCAACGCGGGCCAGGTCGGCTTGATATACAGCAGCCGTCGATCCTCGAGCAGGCGGCGCAGCGCGTCGGGCAGCGCGTTCACCAGCGCGACACCATCGCAGACCAGCGTTTCACCACCACGCGACGGCGGCGACAGGCAGGCGAAGAACGCCGCGTCGGGCTTCCACGGTTCGCGCGACAATTCGGGGTGAAGCGAAAACGCCCCGGTCCCGCCATCGACGGTATGGATGTTGAACTCCGGCTCGATTGGTCGCCGCCCCGGGCTCTCGTTCATCACCGAGGTTGAGCAGAATTTGCCCGCGAACCGCCGGAATTGCGCAGCATCGGCGCCGAACCCGCGGACCAGCAGCGCGCCGTGCGTCTTGTAGAGCGCGACGATCTGCGCCGGATCGATATCGAGAATGCCGGCTTCATTGGCGGGTTCGACCAGCACATAGGGGCGGCCGGGCTCGGGAGCGTGGATCTTTGGCATGGCGGCGCAGGGATAGCGGCAATCCGGCAGCGGAGCTATACCCGCGACGATGACCCTGACGCTGGCCGATCTCTACGCTTCGCCCGATCATTATCTGCATTCGTTCGACGGCGACATCGCGGTGTTCGTACCGATGGACCGGGCCGCCTATCACCGGTCGATCTTCCTCGATGCGCGGATCTCGCCGGCTGAGGACGGTGCGCTGCGGGTGCCCGTTGCGGCATTGATCGACAGCATTCCGGCGTCTTTGCCGACCGGCTGGATCATGCATGTCGCGCATTGCGGATCGACGCTGCTCGCACGTGCGCTAGATGACGCCGACGCGAACCTCGTGTTGCGCGAGCCTCAGGCGCTGCGCCAACTCGCCTTCGGCCCATCCGATGGACGTCTGGCGCTGACGACCGCGATGCTGTCGAAACGCTACCGCCCGGACTTGCCAACGATCGTCAAGGGCAACGTCCCGACCAACTTCCTGCTCCCCCGGATCAGCGCGGCAACGCCCGACGCGCCGATGATCTTTCTGTATCTGCCGTTGCGCGAGTATCTGTTTGCCATCCTGCGCAGCGACAATCATCGGACGTGGCTCCGCAATGTCACGACGCAGCTCGGCAAGCATGTCGGCGGGGCAATCGGCGCGCTGCACAATGCTTCCGATGCCCAGCGCGCGGCTGCCCTCTGGCTCGCCCAGATGCAACTGTACGCCGACACGGCGGGGATCATGGTGAACGCGCGCAGCCTGGATGCAGAGATGTTCTTCGCGGATCCGACCACCGCCCTCACCGCGGCGGCGGCGCATTTCGGCGTACCGCTGTCACCGCGCGAGATCGAAGCCCGTGTCGCGGGGGCGCTGTTCGCGACCTATTCGAAGAACCCGGCACAATCGTTCGGAAACGCCGATCGCCTGGCGCGCCGTAACGATGTCGAGGCCGAGCTCTCCGTCGATCTCGACGAAGCCGAACGCTGGATCGCCGCGCGCGAGACAGAAGCCTCGTCCGCACTGGCGACGCTGCGAGCTATTCCGCTCGCCGTTTGACCGTCGGGTACGTGATCGCGGCGGTGTTCAGCGCACCCGAATGCCACGCACGCTGCGCTCGCCGTTGATCGCGATGAAGTAGTTGCCCATCGCACCCTGACGGATACGGACCTTGGCGCCGGCCTTTGGCGGGAACGACATCGGATCGGTTGTCATCCAGACCGCCTCGCTGTCCGCCAGCCGGAGCTCGATCCGGCCATTCTCCATCGGTCGTGCGCTCGCGATCGTAGTGTTCAGCTCGGTGAAGTCGTCGGTCTTGGGGCCGTCGTCGCGGTCGCCGCCACCGAACAGCGGAATATGGGGCACCGAAAAACCGAACAGCGATTTCCGCGCCTTGCGGATATCCTGGCGGTCTACGATCGTGACGTCCTTCGCCTTGACCGCGGTTTCGATCGCAGCCGCCGCCGCGTCGAAACAGGCAAGCCTTGATTCGGCACTGGAAATCGCGCGGCAATGCGACAGCGATTCCATGACCTTACCGCTCGACATCTCCTGTGCCGTACCTTCGCGGCTGCAGCATATCAAGGCGATCGACGCCATTAGAATCCGTCCGGTCATCCCGCTTTCCCCGCAATTTCGTCGCCTTCACGCTATGCCGATCCTGCTGGGTCGACAAGTCGAGCGAAGGGGAGTGTGGCGCGCTTGCTACAATCCGCAATAATATGTCGCTAGTGTTACGGCGCCGTTGGCGAACCGCCGCAATTCGATTACGCAACGCAACATCTAACCGGCAAACGTCGGAAGATGGTCCGGACAACGGATCATGAAAGGGGACTTTTCATGCTTGCTCCATATCGTTCGCGTTTGTTGGCTTCGACCTTGCTGGTCGGCGCCGTGATCGCTGCCAATCCCGCCTTCGCGCAGGACGCCAATCCCGCCAGCCAGCCCAAGACGGGCATCCAGAGCACCGACGCCGCGGCCCCCGCCGCTGGCATTTCGAGCCAGGAATCGGCGCCTCCCGCAGACGCGAGCAGCACGGGCGAAGTCGTCGTCACCGGTACGTTGATCCGTAACCCGAACCTGATTTCGTCTAGCCCGGTTGCAGTGATCGGCCAGGAAGAGATCGCGCTGCGTCAGTCGGGCAACGCCGAGTCGCTGATCCGCGATCTTCCGGGCGTCGTCGCGTCGATCGGCCAGAACGTCAACAACGGCAACGGCGGTGCGTCGTTCGTCGATCTTCGCGGTCTCGGCAACTTCCGCAACGTCGTCCTGCTCGACGGCACGCGTATCGTCCCATCGAGCACGGTCGGTCGCGTCGATCTGAACAACATCCCGCTGGCCCTGATCGAGCGTGTCGACACGCTGACCGGCGGCGCGGCAACGACCTATGGCGCCGACGCGGTGTCGGGTGTCGTCAACTTCATCACCCGCTCCGATTTCTCGGGCATGGAGCTTAACCTCTCCAAGGGCATCACCGAAAAGGGCGATGGCGCGTCGACCCGTGCGGACCTGACCATCGGCGGCAACTTCGCTGATGACAAGGGCAACGCAGTGCTCTCGATCGGCTACCAGAAGTCGGACCCGATCTATCAGGGTTCGCGTCGCATCTCGTTCAACAACTACACATCGACCTCGGGTGGTCGTGGTGGTTCGGGCACGACGGTTCCAGGCCGCTTCACGGTTGGCAGCGCACAGAATGCGCTCGTGCCGGAGACCGGTACGTTGCGTCCGTATGTGGCCTCGCGCGACGGCTTCAACTTCAATCCGTACAACGTGTTCCAGACGCCGTTCAAGCGCTACAACCTGTACGCTGCCGCGCATTACGATGTCGCCGACAACGTCCAAGTCTACACGCGCGGTATGTTCTCGAAGAACACCGTCAACACGGTGATTGCACCGTCGGGTCTGTTCGGCACGTCCGCACTCATCCCGCTCAGCAATCCGTATCTGCCGGCAACGGCGCGCGCGCAGTTCTGCGCTGCCAACCCGGCATATTCGTTCCCGGGCGGTGGTACGCCTGTTTTGATCAACCGTCAGCTGACGGCGGCCGAGTGCACCGCAGCGGCATCGGCGACGAGCCTCTCTGACCCGAACTTCCGCGCGATCACGACGACGATCGGTCGTCGCAGCACCGAAGTCGGTCCGCGTCTCTCGCAGTTCGTCACGCAGATCTTCGATTACCACGCTGGCGCCAAGATCGGGATCACGAACTCGATCAACCTCGATGTGTCGGGCGGCTATGGTGAGTCGGAGAACCGCCAGACGCAGTCGGGTTACGTGCTGGCGTCGCGTGCGCGCACGGCATTGTTCGCGACCAACACGACGAGCTGCCTCGCGGCTTCACCTGCGGTCACGACCGTCAATGCGAGCGGTCAAACGGTTGTCCTCGCCGCCGGCGGTGCGGGCACCAACGCAGGCAGCGGTTGCGTTCCGCTCAACATCTTCGGTGCAGACGGTTCGATCACGCCCAACCAGATTGGGTATCTGACGGCAGACAGCACGACCCGTCAGTTCGCGTCGCTGGCCCAGGCCCGCGCGCTGCTGACCGGTGATTTCGGTTTCTCGTCGCCATTGGCGAGTGAGCCGGTCGGCTTCGCTGCCGGGACCGAGTATCGCAAGTACAAGGGCTCGCAGAGCGCCGATACGCTGTCGCAGACCGCGGGTGAGCTCGGCGGCGCCGGTGGTGCAGTCCTGAACTTCAACGGCGGTTATGAAGTCGTCGAAGGCTATGGCGAGTTGATCGCGCCGCTGATCGCGGATCGTCCGTTCTTCCGCAGCCTGACGGTCGAAGCTGGCGTGCGCTATTCGGACTACAAGGTGTTCGCGGATAACAACCCGAGCTACAACACGACCACCTACAAGGGCGGCGGTAGCTGGGAGCCGTTTGATGGCCTGAAGATGCGCGGCAACTATCAGCGTGCGGTTCGTGCGCCGAACATCGCCGAGCTGTTCTCGCCATCGAGCGTCGGGTTGACCAACCTGGCGCAGGATCCGTGCCGCACGACGGCAACGTATGCTGGGCCTGCAACGAACGCCAACCTGGCAGCAGTCTGCCTGGGGCAGGGTGCTCCGGCAGCCTCGATCGGCCTGATCCGGAACCCGACTGCAGGACAGCCGGCGGCAACGTTCTCCGGCAGCCTGGCACTGCGTCCGGAAACTTCGGACTCCTACACGTTCGGCGTCGTCATCCAGCCGAAGCACTTCATTCCGGGTCTGTCGATCACGGTCGATTACTATAACATCAGCATCCGCAATGCGATTTCGCAGCCATTGCCTGGTGACGCGATCGATGCATGCTTCGGTCAGGGCGTCGCAGCCGGTGGCGCCGTCAACGTCAACGCAGCCAGCGCTTCGAACCCGCTCTGCACGGTGATCCGTCGCAACCCCGTCACGGGTGCTCTCGATGGCGATCCTGCAACGACGGGCGGTCTGAACTTCACGCCGTCGAACCAGGGTCGTATCCTGACCGACGGTATCGATCTCGGTGCGAACTATCGCCGCGATCTCGGCTTCACGAAGCTGAACCTCAGCTTCCAGGGCAACTGGACGAACCGCTCGAAGTTCAAGGCAACGCCGATCTCGCAGTATCGCGAGTGCGTCGGGCTCTACAGCAGCAACTGCGGTTCGCCGGGTTCGGCAGGTCCAAGCTCGGCGGCAGGTTCGCTCCAGCCCGCGTTCACGTGGAACCAGCGTACCACGCTGACCTTCGGTCCTGCGGACATCTCGCTCCTGTGGCGTCACGTTGGCAGCATGAAGGTTGAAGACGGCGTCACCGCCTTCGCCGGTACGATCGGCTCGGGCGCTCTCGCTGGCGAAGTCGTCGATTTCGGCAAGATCAAGGCGTATAACTACCTCGATCTGGCGACCCGCATCGGCGTTGGCGACAACCTCGACTTCACCGTCACCGTCACCAACCTGCTCGACAAGTCGCCTCCGATCGTCGGTGGCACGATCGGTTCGACTTCGTTCAACAGCGGCAACACCTTCCCGTCGACCTATGACGCGATCGGTCGCCGCTTCCAGTTCGGCGCACGCATGAAGTTCTGATCGGATCGCACCGATCGTCTGAAGAAGGGGCGGGCTTCGGCCAGCCCCTTTTTTTGTGTGTTTCCCGGGTCTTCGCCCTGCTCTCCGTTCAGGCGTCGAACCCAAAGCGTTCGACCCAGGGCGCTAGGATCGGCAGCACCGGTGCGAGGTCGTCGGCATAACGCCGCCATTGCCCCCGTCCGTCGAACAGACCGCGGCGCACCTGCGTCGCGCTGGCGGTGCGCACGCCACGCGTCTGCGCGGTGCGATCGAATTTGCGGAAGTCCTCGGTCCAGGGCAGGTCGAGGAACGCGGCGAGATCGCGCACGGTCGCCTCGAAGTCGGTCACCAGCCGGTCGTACCGGACCTCGTGAAACGCCAGCGGCAGGCGGTCGCGGCACAATTCGGTCAACTGCATCAGCGCATCGTAATGGCGCGCGGTTTCCACCAGATCGCTGAACGCCCACGCGGCGGTGCTCGGGGTGAAGTTGATCCGGTAGCAGCTGAGCACGATGTCGCGTGGATCGCGGCGCATGATCAGGATCTTGGCGTCGGGAAATAGTCGCGCGATGATCGGCAGCTTGATCCCGTTGAACGGGTTCATGTCGACGAACGACTTGCCGACGACGCTGCCCGCCATCGTCGTCACCCGCCGCCAATAAGCCGCGCGCAACGCGTCGATCGTCGCGGGGGCGAGCGTGTCGAGCGACGGCATCGTCCCGTCGTTCGCGACCAGCACCTCGTCGGTATCGACCAGCGTATCGCGTTCCTCGAGCGCGACGACGTCGGGTGCGCTCGCCAGCACGTTCTCGACCAGTGTCGTCCCGGACCGCGGATAACCGAGCAGGAACACGTGTCGCGCCGCCGCACCGGCAACCGCACCGTCGACGATCGCGCGGGGGGCGGGGGGCGTATCGCGAACCTGTGCCGCGATCGTCTCGATAAAGCTGCGATGCGAGGGGCGGTCCGCAGTCGGTGACAATTGTGCAGTGTAGATCGACCGGAAATTCGTCTGCGCGCGACCATAGGCGGCAAACGCCTCCCGCGTCCGATCCTGCCGGTCGAGCGCGTCGCCGAGCAGCGTGAAGGCGCGGGTGCGATCATCGCCCTTCACCGTCGTCTTGAGCAGGGCGGTCATCCGCGCTTCCGCTGCCGCCCCGTCGCGCGCTTCGATGTCGATCGTCGCCAGTGCGCACAACGCGGTCGGCTCGCGCGGGTCGATCGCCAGCGCGCGATCCGCGAGCTGGCGCCCGGTTGCGGCATCCCCGTCCTTCGCGGCCCCGTCCGCGAGCTTGGCCAACGCCGGTGCCAGCATCGGATCGAGCGCCAGCGCCTGCGCGTAACTGACCTTCGCGTCCGCCCAGGATCGCAATGCATCGTAGACATAGCCGCGCTCGAGCCACGTCGCTGCGTGAAACGGCGCAACTGCAAGCGCCTGGTCGAGCACCGCGGCAGCCTCGTCGAGCAATCCTTCCTTGCGCAGTACCGCGCCGATCGCGCCGAGGATGAGCGGATCCCCCGGCGCCAGCGTAAGCGCCTGCCGGAGCAGGCGATGCGCGCCCGCGTAATCGCCCGACTCTTCGCGCTGCCACGCGGCGAGATTGAGCAGCATCGGGTCGACATCGCCCCGCGCGAGCGCGGCTTCGGCCAATTTTGCAGCCTGCGCGATCGCATTGCCCGCCAGTGCGCGGTCGATCCTCGCGCGCAATATTGGATCGCGCGCGGTGGTTGGTCTGCGGCTTCCCGTCTGTCGCATATTTAGCCTTTTCGAACTGTCGTCTGATCTGCCACAAGTCTTGGGGGTACTGCACCCAGGTATGCAAGGGACTCGACCATGATGCGTTTCTTCGTCGCCGCGGCGTTGCTGATGCCGATCGCCGCCAGTGCCGTAGCTTCACCGCCGCAGAAGGACGTCGGTGAAAAATCCGCCGATCCAGCGTCGAAGACGATCTGCAAGAGATTTATCAGGACCGGATCGCTGGTCGATGGCTACCGGATCTGCAAGACCAAACGTGAATGGGAGCGCGACCGCGATCTGCTGCGGCAATCAAGCGGGGGTTCGGCCTGCAAGGACGTGTCGATGGGGCAGCCCTGCGGTTGACGTCGATCGCGCTCGAGTCCCCGAGCGTCTGACCTCCGCGTTCACCTTCAGCCGGCCGCCATGGCGAATAGCGCGCTGGGCGGGGTGATCGCTACGCCGGCGGTGGCCGCAACCGCCTGCGCCCAGGTGAGGACCTTTTCGATCTCGTCTGCATGCGTGTCGGCAGCGTCGCGGTGCTCCTCGGCACGATCCGCGATCCCGAAATCCGCTTGGAGCTTGGAATGGCGCGTGAACGCCGGACCCGTCACGATCTCGTGCAGACCCGCATCATCCAGATCGAGGCCGAACAGCGTCGCCAATCGGCGCATCGTCCCAGCTGGATCGCCCGTTAGGCTCTCACTGTCGAGCGTTCTTATCCGCTCCGCCCCGAACCGTTCGACCAGCCGCGCGAACAGCATCTGTTGCGCGAGCCAGCCAACCGCGGCGACCTGGAGATCGGTCAGGCCGAGATAGTCGCGTGGCGCAAAGCCGAGATCGACCAGCTTGTCGTCGAGAAATCCGAGCAGCAGCACGCGCACCCAAAGTCGCCCGTCGATACCTTTCTTGGCGACCGATCCGAGATACGTCCGCAACGGCGCGTAGAGTAGTAGCGCACGCGACTCCGGACGCAGCGTCAGGATTGGCGCGGCGAGCGCGTTGATCGCATTCGACGGCTTTACGATCACCGCCTCGCCCGGTGCGAACGGCCGCGCCAGCAGGGTGAGTACGTCGTCGAGTACGCTCGCCATGTCGGGGCCCTTATCGCCGCGACGCCGCCAGCCGATCAGATCGTTGAGGATCGTCGGCTCCTTCAGTCCCATCGCCCAACCGGGACGGTCAAACGCGCGCGCGACCAGCGTCGAACAACAAAAGGCCGAGTGGAACACGAAATGGAGCGGGGCGGTCGGCGGCGCCGCAGCGATGATCGCACGGCGTGGTAAAACCAGCGGCTCCAGGTCGTCGGGCAGATGTTCCTCAGTCAGGAAAATCGATGTGCGATGCACGGCGCGGGAGACCGGCAGAAGGTGGACGGCATCCTGGACGGGGTCATAGCGGTGCGCCAGCCATTCGGCATCGTATGCGGTCGCGGTTACCGCTGCTGCAAGCGTTGGAAACTGCGGGGATGTTGGACTGACCATATAGCCCAACTGCGCGACGAAACGGTCGCTTGTCCACCCGTGCAATCGCGGTAAGCTTGGTCGCGATTTTGGGGGCACGGGCGGGCATGAATCAAATTGGGGGCCATAGGGAGATGGAGACTCTTCTGGGCGCGGCGAGGCAGGCGCAACGAGCGGGAAATGCCGATGAGGCGGCGCGGTTATGTCGCCTCGTATTGGCGACGGCCGGCGATCATCCGCTTGCGCTCAATATCCTGGGACGACAGGCTTTGGCGCGTGCTGCACCGATCGAAGCTGCCGCCCTGTTCCGGCGGGCGATCGCCGCCGATCCGGTTGCGCCCGAACTGCACATCAATCTGGCCACGGCGATGCGCGAGAGTGGCAACGACGACGGCGAGCAAGCCGCGTTGGAAGGCGCGCTGGCGATCGACCAGCGGCATTTCATGGCGTTGGTACGGCTTGCCGAATTGTTCGAGCGACGCGGTGAAGACGATCGTGCCGCCGAACGCTGGAGCGGGGTTCTAGCGATGTCGGTGCTGCTCGAAGACCGCACGCCCGCGATCGATACGATGCTGGCAGACGCGCATGCCTTCGTCGCGCGACAGCAGGCGGCGTTTGCCGAGGCGGTCGACACTGGCCTTGCCCGGTTGCGCGACGGCATTGCGCCCGGCGACCGGCGGCGTGTCGACGGGTGCATCGACGCGTTGATCGGGCGGCGGCGGATATACACGAACATCTGTTCCGGCCTGCACGTCCCGTTCCTACCCGCCGATGAGTTCTTTGATCGCGCGCATTTTCCGTGGCTCGCGCAGATCGAAGCGCAGACCGACATCATCCGTACCGAACTGGAGGCGCTACTGGCGGCGGACTCGCCCGGCATCCAGCCTTATGTAGTGATGCAGCCAGGTACGCCCGAGAACAAATGGTCGGCGCTCGACAACCGGCTCGACTGGGGTGCGTTCCACCTGTGGAAAAACGGCGTTCGTGACGATGCCGCCTGCGCGCGCTGTCCGCAGACCGCCGCTGCGATCGAGGCACTGCCGCTCGCCGACTTGCCCGCCCGCGCACCCTCCGTTTTCTTTTCACTGCTGCGACCCGGCACGCGCCTTCCCGCGCATACCGGCGTCAGCAACGTTCGCGCGATCATCCATCTGCCGCTGATCGTGCCCGACAAATGCGGGTTCCGGGTCGGCGGTGAGACGCGCGAATGGCGGGTCGGCGAGGCGTGGGCGTTTGACGACACGATCGAACACGAGGCGTGGAACCGTTCCGATCAACTGCGTGCGATCCTAATCTTCGATGTCTGGAACCCGTATCTCACCGAGGTGGAGCGCGACGTCCTGCGCGCGTTCTTCCCTGTAGCAGACGCGAACGGCTATGATCTTCGCGCGCAGATCGGCGACTGAGCGAGAGCGGCGTTGGTAACGCCGCTCTCGCTCCGCTTAGGCGACCTGGAGCACCAGCTTGCCGTCGCCCTCGTCGACCTTCACCGTTGAGCCGTCCTTCACCTCGCCGCGCAGGATCATGTCGGCGAGCGGGTCCTGCAGATACCGCTGGACCGCGCGTTTCAACGGCCGCGCGCCGTACACCGGGTCGTAGCCGACGCGACCGAGCCACGCGCGCGCGGCGTCCGTCAAGTCGAGGACGATCTTGCGGTCGGCCAGTAGCTTGTCGACGCGCGACACCTGGATGTCGACGATCGGCGCCATGTGCGCCTGACCGAGGCGGTGGAACAGGATCACCTCGTCGAGCCGGTTGAGGAATTCCGGGCGGAAGTGCGACCGGACGATCTCCATCACCTGCGGCTCGACCGACGAGACGTCGTCGCCCTCCGCCATGTTCGCCAGATACTGGCTGCCGAGGTTCGACGTCAGGATGATCAGCGTGTTGCTGAAATCCACCGTGCGCCCCTGGCCGTCGGTCAGCCGCCCGTCGTCGAGCACCTGCAACAGCACGTTGAACACGTCGCCGTGTGCCTTCTCGACCTCGTCGAACAGGATGACCTGATACGGCCGCCTGCGCACCGCCTCGGTCAGCACGCCGCCCTCCTCGTAGCCGACATAGCCCGGAGGCGCACCGATCAGCCGCGCGACCGCGTGCTTCTCCATGAACTCGCTCATGTCGATGCGGACCATCGCGCTCGGGTCGTCGAACAGGAATTCCGCGAGCGCCTTGGTCAGCTCGGTCTTGCCGACGCCGGTCGGCCCGAGGAACAGGAACGAGCCCAGCGGCCGGTTCGGATCCTGCAATCCCGCCCGCGCACGGCGCACCGCGGTCGACACCGCCTTTACCGCATGCGCCTGACCGATCACGCGCTTGCCGATCGTCGCTTCCATGGCCAGCAGCTTGTCGCGCTCGCCCTGGAGCATCCGCTCGACCGGAATACCGGTCCAGCGGCTGACGACACCGGCGATGTCGTCCGCGGTCACTTCCTCGCGCAGCATCGCGCCCTTGGTCGCGCCCGCCGCCTCGTCGAGCTGGCGCTGCAACCCGGGAATCGTGCCGTAGGAAAGCTCGCCCGCCTTGGCGAGATCGCCCGACCGCTGCGCCTGCTCCAACTCGAGCCGCGCGGCATCGAGCTGTTCCTTGAGCCGGGCCTCGGCATTAATTTTGTCCTTCTCGCCCTTCCAGCGCGTCGTCAGCTCGGCGGATTGCTCCTCCAGGTTGACGAGTTCGCCCTCCAGCGTGTCGAGCCGGTCGACCGACGCATCGTCGGTCTCGCGCTTCAACGCCTCGCGCTCGATCTTCAGCTGGATGATCCGCCGGTCGAGATTTTCGATCGCCTCGGGCTTCGACTCCACCTCCATGCGGATCCGCGACGCGGCCTCGTCCATCAGGTCGATCGCCTTGTCGGGGAGGAAGCGGTCGGTGATGTAGCGGTTCGACAGCGTCGAGGCGGCGACGATCGCGCCGTCGGTGATCCGCACGCCGTGATGGAGTTCGTACTTCTCCTTCAGCCCGCGCAGGATCGAGATGGTGTCCTCGACCGTCGGTTCGCCGACCATCACCGGCTGGAACCGCCGCTGCAACGCCGGGTCCTTCTCGACATACTTCCGGTACTCATCGAGCGTGGTCGCGCCGACGCAGTGCAGCTCGCCGCGCGCCAACGCCGGCTTGAGCAGGTTGCCCGCGTCCATCGCGCCTTCGGATTTGCCCGCGCCGATCAGCTGGTGCATCTCGTCGATGAACAGGATGATGTCGCCCTCGGCGGCCTTCACCTCGTCGAGCACGCCTTTCAGCCGCTCCTCGAACTCGCCGCGATATTTGGCGCCTGCGATCAGCGAGCCGAGGTCGAGCGACATCAGCCGCCGGTCCTTCAGCGTATCCGGCACGTCGCCATTGGCGATCCGCAAGGCGAGCCCCTCGGCGATCGCGGTCTTGCCGACGCCGGGTTCGCCGATCAGCGCAGGGTTGTTCTTGGTCCGGCGCGCGAGGATCTGGATGGTGCGGCGGATCTCCTCGTCGCGGCCAATGACGGGGTCGAGCTTGCCGTCGCGTGCCGCCTGGGTGAGGTCGCGCGCGAACTTCTTCAGCGCATCATAGCGGTCCTCGGCGCCCGCGGTGTCGGCGGTACGGCCCTGACGCAGGCCGTTGATCGCGGTGTTGAGCCCCTCGGGCGTCACGCCGCCGGCCTTCAACGCCTTGCCCGCGGCGGTGTTGAGCGAGAGGGCGAGCGCGACCAGCAGCCGCTCGACGGTGACGAAGCTGTCGCCCGCCTTGCTCGCGATCTGCTCGGCCTGGTCGAGCACGCGCACCGCGTCGTTGTCGATCCCGGGCGTAGTCTGCGCGCCCGAGCCCGACACGACCGGGATTTTCGCAAGCGCGAGATCGGTCTCGGACGTCGCGCGCTTCGCGTCGCCGCCCGCGGCCGCGATCAGCCCTGCGGCCATGCCCTGCTCGTCCTCCAGCAGTGCCTTCAACAGATGTTCGGGCGCGATCCGCTGGTGGTTCATGCGGATCGCGACGGTCTGCGCGGATTGCAGGAAGCCCTTCGCGCGGTCGGTGAATTTGTCGATGTTCATGACGAATTCCTGTGGGATGGTTCGGTATCTGGCCAAAAGATGGTGTTGCATTTGAGCAACACAAGAGCTTTCGGGCGATGCTAGCACGTGCCATCGAACCGATGCATAAAACCGGAGTGGCCTACCTCGAAGGGGTGCGGTGCTTACATGGTGACGAGCTCGGAGTTAGCTAGGGAGCGCTAAAAACGCTCGTGCTATCGGCATTTCTGCCGGTGGCGGGCTGCAAATACCGAGCTTACGAGCATGAGGTGGCAAGGTGACGGTTCTCTCCGCAGGGTGCTCGTCGAGCGCCCGCTGCGGGAGAGAAGTCAAAAAACTGGTGCTGCCGGTGAGGATTGAACTCACGACCTCAGCCTTACCAAGGATGCGCTCTACCACTGAGCTACGGCAGCACTCGCTGGCATCGCTGCCGGCGGAGTGGGGCTAAGAGACGAGGGCGGCGCGGTTGTCAAGCTGTCGTGCGGCGATGTAGGGCGGATTTATGGATGACCGGGATAGAAAGGCGGCGGAAAAGGCGGAGCGCATGGCCGCCGCCTTGCGCGAAAACCTGCGCCGTCGGAAGGCGCAGGCGCGGGCGGTGAGCGCCGCGCCCGCGACTGGTGACGAGCCGGTCAAGTAAGGGCTGCGCATTTTCCGGCTAGCCAGGCGCGATCCTCCGTATTGGTCATTTCCGGGGTCAGCACGGCCAGCACCTGCGCGTGATAGTCGTCGACCCATTGGCGCTCGCCTGCCGTCAGCAGCGTCGGCTCGATCAGCGTGCGTTCGATCGGGCAGAAGGTGAGCGTCTCGAAGCCGAGCATCGCGCGGTCCGCACCGGGGATCGTGCGGGGTTCGATCAGGATCAGGTTCTCGATGCGGATGCCGTATTCGCCGGCCTTGTAATAGCCGGGCTCGTTGGAGAGCATCATGCCGGCGCGTAGGGGCTCCATCGCCGCGCCGCCGGGGTAGTTGGGCGAGGCGATCCGCTGCGGGCCTTCGTGGACCGCGAGATACGCACCGACGCCGTGGCCGGTGCCGTGGCCGAAATCGAGGCCGGCTTCCCAGAGCGGACGGCGGGCGAACGCGTCGATCTGGCCGCCCATCGTGCCGTCGGGGAAGACCGCGGTGGCGATGCCGATATGGCCCTTGAGGACACGCGTGAAGCGGTCGCGCATCTCTTCGGTCGGTTCGCCGATCGGCATGACGCGCGTGACGTCGGTGGTGCCGTCGGCATATTGGCCGCCGGAGTCGATCAGGTAGAGCTGGCCGGGTTCGATCGGCGCGCTCGATTCCTCGGTGACGTGGTAGTGCGGGATCGCGCCGTGGGGGCCGGTCGCGGAGATCGTGTCGAACGATGTGTCCTTCAGGACGCCGGTCTGTTCGCGGAAGGCCAGCAGCTTGGCGGCAGCGCTGAGTTCGGTTTGCCCGCCCTTCACGCATTCGGTTTCGACCCAGCGCAGAAAGCGCGCGAGTGCGGCGCCGTCGCGGGCAGAGGCGGTGCGGTGGCCAGCGATCTCGACCGGGTTCTTGATGGCCTTGGCGAGGACGACGGGGTCGCGGAGGGGGAGGATCTTGGCGCCGCCGGCCTGGAGGGCTTGCGTGATCGCGGCGACGGCCCGTTCGGGGTCGGCGGCGACGCGCTTGCCGGCATAGTTGCCGAGCGTGGCGGCGAAGGCGGTGCGGTCGTGGAGGCGGACGGCGTTGCCGAGATGCTGGCGGACGGTGTCGTCGAGCTTGTCGGGGGCGACGAACAGGTCGGTGGTGCCGTCCGCGCTCACGATCGCGTAGGACAGCGCGACGGGGGTGTGATCGACGTCGCCGCCACGGACGTTGAGTGCCCAGGCGATCGAATCGAGTGCGGTGAGGACGACCGCGTCGGCGTTCTGCTCGGACAGCCAGTCGGCGATTTTCGCGCGCTTTTCGGCGGAGGACGCGCCGGTGAACTCGTCCGGCTGGACCGTCAGTTTTGCAGGCGAGGGGGCTGGGCGATCGGTCCAGATCGCGTCGATCGGATTGGCGTCGACCGCGACCAGCGTCGCGCTACGTTCGGCGAGCGCGGTGGTGGCGTCGGCGACCCAGGTCCCGGTGTGCAGCCACGGGTCGTAACCGATCCGACCGCCTTCGGGAGCATGCTTGCCAAGCCACGCGGCGGGGCTGGTCTGCGGCACGGGCTCATAGTCCCACTGCGCGTGATCGACCTGCTCGCGAACCTGGATCGTGTAGCGGCCATCGGTGAAGATCGCCGCACGGTCTGCCAGCACGACCGCCGTGCCGGCGGAACCGCCGAACCCGGTGAGCCAGCCGAGGCGCTGCGCATAACCGCCGACATATTCGCTCATGTGTTCGTCGGTGAGCGGGATGACGAAACCGTCGAGATCATCGGCAGTTAGCTGGGCGCGGAGGGCCGCGAGGCGGTCGGCTATGCGGGCGGTCGGGGTCATCGGTTCGGTCTCTCGTCGAAAGTGAAGTATAGGAAGTGCAGACGCTGGCGAGGTTTCAATACTTGCATCCGGTGGGCGTTCGGGACGGGTGCGACGGCATGGATAGGGGGGCGGATTGGGCGGTCACGGTCATGCCGGGCGTTGTGACAGAAAGCAGATGTGTAGGACAGCAGGTGAGGGCGGGGGAGGGAATGCGCTTGCAGCGTTGGCCGGTACTTTCGACCATTTTCCCGAGGTAGGACGTGGCTAGTTGGAGCGGTGATGGCTGAGGACCGCGCTTCGTTACGGTGACCTTTCCAACTGGGCCCCGGCCTTCGCCGGGGTGGTGTTCTTAGCTGCTATCGCGGGTTCCTGCCTCCTTGTTCTCCCGCGAAGGCGGGAGCCCAGTCTGGGTCCCCGCCTTCGCGGGGAAACACGTTTGGTTCACGGTCGTTCGCACCAATCGCCACCACCCCGGCGGAGGCCGGGGCCCAGTTGGGGGACGATGGTGACGAAGAACTGCGCGCCGTTACTTCGACCTTTCCAACTTGGCCCCGGCCTTCGCCGGGGTGGTGGTTGTGGCGGGGATCGGTTCTCCACGATGCCGCAGCGTTTGGCATCCACCCGCGGTCCCGCTAACACCGCTGCATGACCACGCCCCCCATCGCCGAACAGCGCCCGCACAGCTTCACCACGCATGGCGTGACGATCGAGGATCCGTATGCGTGGCTGAAGGATCCGAACTATCCGGAAGTCGATGACGCCGACGTGCTGGCGTATCTCGCCGCCGAGAACGCGTATTTCGAGGAGCAGATGGCGCCACATACCGCGCTCACCGACACGATCTACGAAGAGATGAAGGCGCGCATCAAGGAGGACGAATCCGCGGTGCCGCAGAAGGATGGCGATTGGCTCTATTGGACCGCCTACGAGACCGGCGGGCAGTACAAGAAATGGTGGCGGAAGCCCGTTGCAGGCGGCGACGACGAGCTGTTGCTCGACGAGCCGGCGCTGGCGGAGGGCCATGAGTATTTCCGGCTCGGGGCGTTCTCGATCAGCAATGACGGGCGCTATCTGGCGTATGCGATCGACGACAATGGGAGCGAGCGGTTCGAGGTTCGGGTCAAGGATCTGGATACCGGCAAGCACCTGCCCGATGTGATCCCGGGGATGCTCAGCGAGATCGTCTGGACCGCGGACGATGCGGGCTTCTTGTACGGGCTGGCGAACGAGCAGTGGCGGACCGACAATGCGCGGTTCCACCGGTTGGGGACGCCGATCTCCGAGGACGTCGTGCTGTTCCACGAGGAAGACGAGGGCTTTCGCGTCGGTGTCGGCGAGACGAGTTCGCGCAAGTGGATCGTGATCGCGACCAGCGATCATGTGACGAGCGAGCTGTATCTGCTGCCGGCGCATGAGCCTCTGGCGGTGCCGATCCTCGTTTCGGCGCGGAAGGTGGGTCGCGAATATGATGTGGACGAGCATGACGGGACGCTGTTCATCCACACCAACGACGTCGATCCCAATTTCCGGCTTTGCACCGCGCTGGTCGAGGAGCCGGATGCGTGGAGCGAGCTGATCCCGGCCTCGCCGCATTTCTATATGACGGGCGTGGAGTGTTATCAGGACTTCTTCGTGGTCGACGGGCGCGAGGACGGCTTGGATCAGATCGCGATCCACCGGTACGAGACGCCGACCGAGGGCAAGCGGATCGACTTTCCCGAGGCGAGCTATGTCGCGGGGCTGGGGGACAATCCCGAGTATGACATGACGGTGCTGCGGCTCGGGTATGAGTCGATGGTCACGCCGGGGACGGTGTACGACTATGACGTCGATACCGGCGAGCGGACGATGCTCAAGGTGCAGGAAATCCCGAGCGGGTATGACGCGGCGAAATACGCGACCGAGCGGCTGAAGATCGTCGCGCGGGACGGGACGGAGATCCCGGTCTCGATCGTGTATCCGGCGGGGTTCGTGCGCGACGGGTCGGCGCCTTTGTTCCTCTATGCGTATGGCGCGTACGGCTATGCGATCCCGCCGGGCTTCTCGACGGGGCGGATGAGCCTGCTCGATCGCGGGTTTGCCTATGCGATCGCGCATATCCGTGGCGGCGACGATCTGGGCCAGCAATGGTATCTGGATGGCAAGCTGGAGAAGCGCGCGAACACGTTCAACGATTTCGTCGATGTGGCGAAGGCGCTGGTCGACGCGCAGTGGACGTCGGCGGGGAAGATCGCGATCGCGGGGCGGTCTGCTGGCGGCGAGCTGATGGGGGCGGTGGTCAATTCCGATCCCGAGCTTTGGGGTGCGGTGATCGCCGACGTGCCATTCGTCGACGTGCTGAACACGATGCTGGACGAGAGCCTGCCGCTGACGCCGGGCGAGTGGCCTGAGTGGGGCAATCCGATCGAGGACGAGGCGGCGTTCGAGCTGATCCGGTCGTATTCGCCGTACGACAACGTGAAGGCGCAGGACTATCCGCCGATGTTCATTTCCGGCGGGCTGAACGATCCGCGCGTGACCTATTGGGAGCCGGCGAAGTGGGCGGCCAAGCTGCGGCTGATGAAGACCGACGACAATGTGCTGCTCCTCAAGACCAACATGGGCGCGGGGCATGGCGGCAAGTCGGGGCGGTTCGAATCGCTGCGTGAGGGCGCGGAGGAACACGCGTTCGTACTGTGGCAGCTGGGCGTCGCGGGGTGAGCCGGTTCACGCTCTCGATCACGGCGCAGGACGCGGATATCGACGAGCTTGGGCATGTGAACAATGCGGTCTGGGTGCAGTGGATCCAGGCCATCGCGACCGCGCATTGGGAGGCTGTGGCGCCGGCCGAGCATAAGCTGGCGTATGTGTGGGTCGTGACGCGGCATGAGATCGATTACCGCGGGAGTGTTGTCTCGGGGGCGACGGTCGTTGGCGAGACCTGGGTCGAGGGGGCGCCTAAGGGGGCTCGGTTCGATCGGCATGTTCGGTTCGTCGGGGATGATGGGCGGGTGAAGCTGGAAGCGGTGACGACTTGGGCTTTGCTCGACCGCGCGACTGGGCGGTTGATGAGGGTGCGCGAGGATGTGGCTGCGCCGTTTTATCCTCCCCGGAACGGGGAGGGGGACCGCGACGCGTAGCGGCGTGGTGGAGGGGGAGCGCCGCAAGCGTTACGGCTGTTTCGGAGCGATACCGGGCGCTGCTATCGGGTAAGGCGAGTCTCACGGCTGGTACTTTTGCCGCCCGCCCCCTCCACCAGCTTCGCTGGTCCCCCTCCCCGTTCCGGGGAGGATTAGCCGCTGTTGCGCAAGGCGGTGGCGATGGCGTTGATGGATAGGAGGATGCCTTCGCCTATCCGCGGGTCGTCCTCGCCGGCGCGGCGGCGTTTGATCAGTTCGATCTGGAGGAGGTTGAGCGGCTCGATGTAGGGGAGGCGGAGGCGGATCGAGGCGTCTAGCGCGGGGTGCTTTTCGAGCAGGCGCGACTGGCCGGTGGCTTGCAGAAGCCCGTCGTGGGTCTGGTGCCAGCCGTCGCGGATCGTGGTGAAGATTTCGCGGAGTTTGTCGTCCTCCACGAGCCCGGCATAGCGTTCGGCGATGCCGATGTCGGACTTGGCGAGCACCATCTCCAGGTTGGCCAGTGCGGAGGCGAACAGCGGCCAGCCTTGCGCCATGTCCTTCAGCAGCGCCTTGTCCTCGAAATCGGCGATCGCGCGGCCGACCCCGTACCAGCCGGGGAGCATGACGCGCGCCTGCGCCCAGCTGAACACCCAGGGGATCGCGCGGAGGTCTTCGATGCGGTCGGACTTGGTGCGGCTGGCGGGGCGGCTGCCGATCTTCAGGCCGGCGATCTCGGCGATCGGCGTCATCTGGCGGAAGAAGGTGCGGAAGCCCTCCGTACCGTAGACGAGGTCGCGGTAGCTGTGGAAAGCGGTGTCGCTGAGCGTGTCCATTGCGGCCGAGAAGCTGGCGTTGTCGGCGTTGGAAAGGCGTTCGGGTTCGAGGCTCGCGAGCAGCGTGGCGGAGGCGATCGCTTCGAGATTGGTCATCGCGGCGTCGCGCGTGCCGTATTTGGCGGCGATGACCTCGCCCTGCTCGGTGATGCGGATGCGGCCTTGGACGGTGCCCGAGGGCTGCGCGCGGATCGCGCGGAACGCCGAGCCGCCGCCGCGCCCGACCGCGCCGCCGCGGCCGTGGAACAGCTGCATGCCGACGCCGGCGGCGGCGAAGACGGGTTTGAGCGCGGTCGAGGCTTTCGAGAGCTGCCAGGTGGAGGTGAGGTAGCCGCCGTCCTTGTTGCTGTCCGAATAGCCGATCATCACTTCTTGATGGCCACGCGCCTTGGAGATCGTCGCGATCTCGGGGAGTGCGAACCAGGCGGTCATGACGGCGGGGGCGGCTTCGAGATCGCCGATCGTCTCGAACAAGGGCACGGCCATGATCGCTGCGGTCGGGGTTTCGCCGGGGCGGTAGAGGCCCACTTCCTTCAGGAGCAGGTTCACTTCGAGCAGGTCGCTGACCGACTGCGCCATCGAGACGATGTAGTTGGTGATGCACGCCGGGCCGTACGCGGCGTGCGCGTCGGCGGCGGCCTGGACGATCGCGAGTTCGCCGGCGGTTTCCTCGGAATATTCGGCGAAGCGCGATGTGAGCGGGCGGGCGTTGGCGAGTTCGCGGCGGAGCAGCGCGACGCGGGCGTCTTCGTCGAGCGCGAGGTAATCGCCCTCGACCCCTGCGACCTTGAGTAGTTCGGCGACGACGCGTTCGTGGACGGCGCTGTTCTGGCGGAGATCCAAGGTGGCGAGGTGGAAGCCGAACGTCTCGACCGCGCGGATCAGCCGGCCGAGCGCGCCGCCGGTCTTCAGCGCGATGCCGAGGCCATGCGCGAGCGTGACGAGGTCGGCGCGGAAGTCGGCGGGGTTGGCATAGGGCTCGCCGGCGAGGCGGCCGGGGCGGGGGGCGTGCTTGCCGGTGAGCGCGTCGTGCGTCGCGGACAGGCGGGCGTAGATGCCAGAGAGCGCGCGGCGATAGGGCTCGTCGCTTCGGCTGGCGGCATCGTCGCCGCTGGCGTCGGCGAGCGCTTGCACCGCGGCATCGGCGGGGGCGTGTTCGGTCGAGATCGAGAGCTCGGCGCCGAGTGCGTGCACCGCGTCGCAATAATAACCAAGCACGGCCTCGCTCGCCTTCGACAGCGCGGTCTTGAGCGAGTCGGCGGTGACGTAGGGGTTGCCGTCGCGGTCGCCGCCGATCCAGCTGCCGGGGCGCAGGAAACTGGGGGTGCGTTCGCCGAGCGCGCGGTCCCAGCGCTGGTAGAGTGCGGGGAGCGCGGGGAGGAACACGTCGCGCAGGTAGCTGAGCGCGGTGTCGACCTCGTCGGTGACGTAGAGGCGGTCGCGGCGCAGGACGCGGGTTTGCCAGAGCAAAGCGATCTGGCGGAGGATCGCGTCGTCGACGCTGTCGCCGTCGGGCGTGGTGTCGCGGCCAAGATCGCGCAGGCCCATCAGCTCGGCGATCCGGTTGCGGTGGTCGATCATGCTTTTGCGGCGCACTTCGGTCGGGTGCGCGGTGAGCACGGGGGCGATCAGCGCGTGGTCTAGCAACGTGCGGATCTGGGTGCGGTCGATGCCTTCGGATTCGAGCTGCGCGATTGCGGAGGCGAGATCGGCGCCGTCTTCCGCGGCGATGCCCTGGCGATCCTCGGCGAGGTTGGCGAGCATCGAGAACAGCATGAAGCCGCGGACGAAATCGAGCGTCTCGTCGAGGCTAAGCTTTTCGAGGCTGAGATCGACCGCGCGATCGTCGCCGGGCTTGCCTTCGGAGGCGTCGCGGTGGCGCTCGACCGAGGCTTTGCGGATCGTCTCGGTGGCTTCGAACAGCCGCTCGCCGCCATAGGCGCGAATGACGTCGCCGAGCAGCTTGCCGAGGAAGCGGATGTCGGAATTGTTCGCGATTGCGGGGAGGCTTGCCATGGCGCCTTGCTGCGCTGCGGCAGGGTTTAGGTCAACCGGGAATGGGTGACGTAAGGCGCGAAATCGAATGCATCGCACGCGTGTGGCGAAATAATATTATTGTTATCAGGCATCTCGGCGCGCCCGTGCTGAGCTGGCACCTCCGTATCCGTCATCCCAGCGAAAGCTGGGATCTCCGCGTGTGGCAGGTGCCGCGAACCACGAGGGATACCCCAGCTTTCGCTAGGGTGACGGATTTGGGGCTGGAGTGACGGATGTGTGTCGGGCGGGGCGGGACCGGATTTGAGGATGGCGCAAGGGATGCCGCCCGGCGTTCAGCGCTTCCGCGACTCCGCGCGTTCTTCCGAGGTGACGGTGCCGTCTCGGTTGAGGTCCATCCTGTCGAACCAGGCTAGCGTGCCTTCGCTCCACTCGATCGCGGTGATGACGCCGTCCTTGTTGCGGTCGAACGCCTTGATGCGCGCGTTCGGTGCGGGGAGTTCGTCCTTGGTTATGCGGTCGTCGGCGTTGCGGTCTAGCGTGCGGAAACGGCGTTCCATGCTCGCGCCGAAATCTAGGCGCGACGTAACCGAGGGGGGCACGAAGCCGACCGCGTTGGCGTCGGCCTGTGCGCGCTGCTCGTCCTTGTTGCCGCACGCGGACACAAAAAGTCCCGTCGCGGCAAGCGCCGCCACCAGTTTCACCTGCATAGTATCTCCCGTCGTCTTGAAAGCCGTTACGCTTCCAGTTCAACGTCCCAATAGAGCCAGTCGTGCCATGTGTCGTGCAGGTAGTTGGGCGGGAAGCTGCGGCCGTGTTCCTGGAGGTGCCAGTTGGTCGGGCGGATCGCCTCGATATGGAGCGGCATCGCCGCCTGTTTTGGCGTGCGCCCGCCCTTTTTGAGGTTGCAGGGCGAGCAGGCGGTGACGACGTTCTCCCACGTGGTACGACCGCCTTGCGCGCGCGGCACGACATGGTCGAAGGTGAGATCGCGCAGCTTGCCGCAATATTGGCAGGTGAACTTGTCGCGCAGGAACAGGTTGAAGCGGGTGAAGGCGGGAAATTGCGACGGTCGAACGAACTGCTTGAGCGCGATCACCGAGGGCAGCTTCAGCGCGAAATTGGCGCTGCGGACTTCGCGTTCATAGGTGGCGACGATGTCGACACGATCGAGGAACACCGCCTTGACCGCGGTTTGCCACGGCCAGACGCTGAGCGGATAGTAGGAAAGCGGCGTGTAATCGGCATTGAGCACAAGCGCCGGACAACCATCCGGGTGACGCATCAGATCGGGGTGAAACACGGCTCCTCCCACTCAGGCTTCGCGAGACGCCCTATGGACGATAGCGATGACAACGACATGACAGCACGGCGCGTGGCGTCAGGTCAAGCGTGGTGAGTGTCGTGACGCGGTTCGCGCCGAGCCCGACCGGGCGGTTGCATCTGGGCCACGCGGCATCGGCGATCCGCGCGCATGATTACGCGCGCGAGCGGGGCGGGCGGTTCGTGCTGCGGATCGAGGATATCGATGGGACGCGGAGTCGGCCGGAGTTCGTCGACGGGATTCTCGAGGATCTGGCGTGGCTTGGGCTGTCGTGGGACGAGCTCGTGTTCCAGTCGGAGCGGCTGGCGACCTACGACGCGGCGCTGGAGGAGCTGAAGGCACGCGCGCTCGTGTATCCGTGTTTCTGTACGCGGGCGGAGATCGCGGCGAGTGCCTCCGCGCCGCAGGGGGAGGTCGGACCGGTCTATCCGGGGATCTGCCGGGGGCTGTCGGCGGCGGAAATCGCGGCGCGGACGGGCGCGTGTTGCTGGCGACTGGATATGGTGAAGGCGGTGGGCGAGACGGGGGCGCTGTCTTGGCATGATGCTGCGGCGGGGTGGGTCGTGGCGGATCCTCTGGCGGAGGGTGATGTCGTGCTGGCGCGGAAGGATGCGCCCGCGAGCTATCACCTGGCGGTGACGCTCGACGACGCCGCGCAAGGCGTGACGGACGTGGTGCGGGGGGTGGATTTGTTTGCGGCGACGCACGTGCACCGGGTGTTGCAGGCGCTGCTGGGGTTGTCGGTGCCGCGCTATCATCATCATCCGCTGGTGGTGGATGCGGCGGGGCGGCGGTTGGCTAAGCGCGATGGGGCGTTGTCGTTGGCGGAAATGCGGGCGGCGGGGGAGGATGGGGCGGTGTTGGCGGCTCGGGTGCGGAGTGGGGATCGGCTCGCGACTGTCAGGTGAGCACCTGAGCTAGGTGGTGCGAATATCCTTCGGCTACGGTGGCCTTATAACGGCTCGCACTCTGCATGTCCTTGTTCTCCCGCGAAGGCGGGAGCCCAGACTGGGTCCCCGCCTTCGCGGGGAAACATGGTGGCCGCGCGGTGGCTTCTCAGTGTTGCCACCCCGGCGGAGCCCAGGGGCCAATTGGAAAGGTCGTAGTAACGAGGCGCGGCACTCCGTTAGCAACGTCCCCCAACTGGGCCCCGGCCTTCGCCGGGGTGGTGTTTGTGCTGGGTGGTCGCGCTGATCGATGAGGATCGATGAGGAGCGCGTCGCTACAGCTCGATCCCCAGTCTCGGCGCTGCCCAGGTCATCGCCGCGTACAGCGCGATCGTCAGCACGCAGCCCGCCACCAGCGACACCCAGAACGGGACACCATGTCGCAACAGCGCGGGGATCAGCAGGAACATTGGCAGCGATGGCAGCACGTACCAGAAGGTCGCGCCCGCGTGCGCCGCCATGGTTCGGGGATCGGGTTTGTCGTGCCAGAGCCAGATCATGCCGAGCACCGAGACAAGCGGCAGCGATGCGACGAGCGCACCGAAACCGGGATAGCGCTTGGCCAGTTCCGATGCGGCGGCGATCAGGATACCGGAAATCAGGGCTTTGAGCGCGAGATAGAGCATGCGCCATGTGCGCCGTCCGCGCGGCATTCCGCAACGGTGTTGGCACCATGAGGCGTCCGGGCAACATGGGTCATTTCCCGGCATCGGGTACGCCATTGCTACCCCGCCGGTGCGCGCTTACACTTGGGTCATGAACACATTCCTCGTCATCCTCCTGATCGCGGCGATGATCGCGACCGTCGTGGCTCTGGTGCGGGGCGTCGTGTCGTTCCTGCAGGAGGGGACGGCGCAGGTCCGCGACGGCAGCGGGCCGAGTGCCGCGTCGCTGAAATCGAATCGGATGATGCAGCAGCGGATCTTCTTCCAGGCGCTCGCGATCCTGATCGTGGTCGTGATCCTGTTCGCGGCGGGGCGGAACTAGGTCTGGACTGGGTTACGGGGCCAACCCGGATCCGTCATCCCAGCGGAGGCTTGGATCTCGCCGTTTGGTGGGCGTCGCGAACCACGAAGGATACCCCAGCTTTCGCTGGGGTGACGGGCGCTGTGAGGCACGGGATTCGGGGGTCTTGGGGCACGGGATTCGGGGGTTGTGGGGTACGGGATTTCTTCGTTGGGTCCCGACTTCGTCGTCGGGTGGCGACGTTAGCGTTGGGTGATGGGGCCTCACTGCGTTTCAATCTGGAAGATTCATGGTCAAGCTGAACAAGATCTACACGCGGACGGGGGATGACGGCACGACGGGGCTCGTCGATGGATCGCGCGTATCGAAATCGAGCGCGCTGATGCAGGCGATCGGCGATGTCGACGAGGCTAACTCGGCGATCGGCTTGGCGGTGATCGCGCTGGGCGACCAGCCGATGGCGGCGGCGCTGACCCGGATCCAGAACGACCTGTTCGATCTCGGCGCGGATCTGGCGACTCCGGCCGGCACGGACGAGGCTGGCGGTGATCCGTTCGCGCCATCCGAGATGGTGTTGCGGATCGTGCCGTCGCAGGTCGCGCGGCTCGAGCGAGAGATCGACGCGCTGAACGCGCACCTCGCACCGTTGCGCAGTTTCATCCTGCCGGGGGGGGCGGCCGAAGCCGCCGCACTGCACCTGGCGCGCGCGATCAGTCGTCGCGCGGAGCGATCCGCCGTCGGTGCGAGCGAGACGCAGCCGCTCAATCCGGCCGCATTAGCGTATGTTAACCGGCTTTCGGATTTCCTGTTCGTGGCATCGCGGGCGGTGAACCAAAACGGCGCCGGAGACGTTCTTTGGCGACCGGGGGCCACGCGCGACTAGGCGCGTATCGTCGCTCGCGTTCCAACGTCGCTTCGCTCGACGTAGAACTGAGGAGATATCGATGCCCAATCCCGTTCGTCCCAACCGTGAAGGCCTGCCGGAAACGTCCCCGTTGGCCGAGCGGTTTGCCGCCGTCCGCGATCTGACGCTCGCGCTCGCGGCGCCATTGTCGGATGCGGATGCGACGGTGCAGTCGATGCCCGATGCGTCGCCGACCAAGTGGCACATGGCGCATACGACGTGGTTCTTCGAGACGTTCGTGCTGCGCGATCATGTCGCCGGCTATGTGCTGCACGACGAGCGCTTCCCGTTCCTGTTCAACAGCTATTACGAGGCCGAGGGGCGGCGTCACGCGCGCGACCGGCGCGGGATGGTGACGCGGCCTTCGATCGACGAGGTGCGGGCGTATCGCGCGCATGTCGATGCGGCGTTGCTCGACGCGCTGCCGGATTTGCCGGAGGAGGCGCGAGAATTGGTGGCGCTCGGGTGCCATCATGAAGAGCAGCACCAGGAATTGTTGGTAACCGACATCCTTCACATGTTTTCCGAGAACCCGCTCGAGCCGGCGATGTGGCCGGCGGCGCGGAAGGTCCCGGTCGAGATGCCGGGGCCGATCGGCTGGATCGCGCATGAGGGCGGGATCGTCGAAGTCGGGTATGACGGCGCGGGCTTCGCGTTCGATTGCGAGGGGCCGCGACATCGCGCGTTGCTGGTGCCGCATGCGATCGCGGACCGGACCGTGACGAACGGCGAATGGGCGGCGTTTATTGCCGATGGCGGCTATACCGAGGCGCGGCACTGGCTGGCGGATGGCTGGGCGTGGGTGAAGGCTGAGGGCATCGTCGCGCCGCTTTATTGGGAGCAGGGCGAGTCTGGCTGGACGCGGTTCGGGCTCGACGGGCGGCGCGCGATCGATCCGGCGGCGCCGGTGACGCATGTCAGCTTTTTCGAGGCGGATGCCTATGCGAGCTGGGCCGGCGCGCGGTTGCCGACCGAGTTCGAATGGGAGGCGGCGGCGGCGTTGCATGATGCGACCGGTGGCAACCAGATGGATGTCGCCGGCCCCGTCGAGCCGCGGCCATCCGCGGGCGGACCGGCGTTCTTCGGCGACGTCTGGGAATGGACCGGCAGTGCGTATCGGCCTTATCCCGGGTTCGTGACGGCGGCGGGCGCGATCGGCGAATATAATGGCAAGTTCATGAGTTCGCAGTTCATCCTGCGCGGCGGGAGCTGTGCGACGCCGCGCGGCCATGCGCGGGCGAGCTACCGCAATTTCTTCTATCCGCATCAACGGTGGCAGTTCACCGGCGTGCGCCTCGCGAAAGATATCTGATGTTGAAGCCTGAGATCGAGGACGGCCAGCAGACGTTGGCCGATCCGCAGTTCCGTGCGGACGTGCTGGACGGGCTCGCTCGGCGGCCGCGGGCAATTCCGGCGCGGTGGTTCTACGATCGGCGCGGGTCCGAAATGTTCGAGAAGATCACCGACCTGCCTGAATATTACCCGACGCGGACCGAGCGTTCGATCCTTGAGACGGCGTGCCCCGAAGTCGCGACACTTGCGGGCGCAGGGCGTGCGGTGGTCGAGTTCGGGTCGGGATCTTCGACCAAGACGCCGATCCTGCTCGATGCGGTCGCGCCGTCGGTCTACGTGCCGATCGATATCTCGGGCGATTTCCTGCGGGAATCGTCGAAGGTGCTGGGTGAGCAGTTCCCGGACCTGCTGGTGCTGCCGTTCGAGGCCGATTTCATGCGGCCGTTGAGCTTGCCGAAGACGATCGCCGACACGCCCAAGCTCGGATTCTTTCCGGGGTCGACGATCGGCAACATGATTCCGTTGATGGCGGTCGACCTGCTGCGCGCGATGCGGACTTCGCTTGGCGTTGGCGCGATGCTGTTGATCGGGATGGACCGGATCAAAAGCGAGGACGTGCTGGTGCCGGCGTATGACGACGCGCAGGGCGTGACGGCGGCGTTCAACCTCAATCTGCTCGAGCGGATCAACCGTGAGCTGGACGGCGACATTCCGGTCGACGCGTTCCGCCACAAGGCGGTGTGGAACGACGATCGCGCGCGGGTCGAGATGCATCTGGAGGCGGTGCGCGACGTTGCATTTACCGTCGATGGGCGGTCGTTCGAGATGGGTGCGGGGGAGACGATCCATACCGAGAACTCGCATAAATATGGCGCGCGCGATGCACGGATCCTGTTGCGGTCGGGTGGGTGGACGCCGGTGGCGGCTTGGACCGATCCCAAGGGGCTGTTCGGGGTGTATCTGGCCGAGGCTCAGGTGGAGCGGCCGGCGCCCTGAGTGGGAGGCGCATCCGGCGGTGATCAGCGGAACGTCAGCATCGCTCAATTGCGGACATTTGCGGTGTTGTGCATATTAGCGCTTTGGGTGCGCCGCCGATGGGTGGATCTCAAATTTTTGTCGTCGTCTTTGCTGCCGTGTCGATTGGCGTGAGTTTGGTTGCGATATGGCACGTCAGCAAGATATCCGGCCTTAAGGGAAAGCCGTTTTGGATTGCTGGTTCCCTGGTCGGATTTGGGGGCTTTACTACCAGTCTCAGCTTGCCGGGCG
>Ga0308158_10001008_pt1 | contig 34014 bp, 31 predicted proteins | sample PhyBR2_FD_201038 | JGI IMG/M metagenome (GOLD analysis project Ga0308158, IMG submission 201038) | Phyllosphere microbial communities from UC Gill Tract Community Farm, Albany, California, United States - DLSLB.R2 | ecosystem: Host-associated > Plants > Phyllosphere > Unclassified | place: USA... | reverse complement strand
TGAGCCAGGGCCTGGCAGGTCTGTTCCTGGAAGCCCACCCGGACCCGGACAACGCCAAGTGCGACGGCCCGTGCGCACTGCGTCTGGACAAGCTGGAGCCGTTCCTCGCCCAGCTCAAGGCGCTCGATGAACTGGTCAAAGGTTTCCCGGCGATCGAAACGGCCTGATTGCGGTAAAGTAGTGCCCGATTTGTTGTGGTGAACCTTTCGCGGGCAGAGACCCGCTCTCACAGGGCTCCATGTGGGAGCGGTTCTCTGCCCGCGAATGGGCCACCAAGACCCCCGCTGCGTCGTTCTCGTCTACTTTGGAGTGTTCATAACAATGGCAAAAATCGTCGACATCAAAGGTCGTGAAGTTCTCGACTCCCGTGGCAACCCTACCGTGGAAGCCGACGTGCTTCTGGAAAACGGCATCATCGGCACTGCCTGTGCACCGTCGGGCGCGTCCACCGGCTCGCGTGAAGCGCTGGAGCTGCGCGATGGCGACAAGAGCCGCTACCTGGGCAAGGGTGTTCTCAAAGCCGTGGCCAACATCAATGGCCCGATTCGCGATGCGCTGCTGGGCAAGGACCCGGTCGAACAGAAGGCGCTGGACCATGCCATGATTGCCCTGGACGGAACCGAGAACAAGGCATCGCTGGGCGCCAACGCCATCCTCGCCGTGTCCCTGGCTGCCGCCAAGGCCGCTGCACAGGACCAGGACCTGCCCCTCTACGCGCACATCGCCAACCTCAATGGCACTCCGGGCGTCTACTCCATGCCCGTGCCGATGATGAACATCATCAACGGTGGCGAGCACGCCGACAACAACGTCGACATCCAGGAATTCATGGTCCAGCCGGTTGGCGCCAAGACCTTTTCCGACGCCCTGCGCATGGGCACCGAAATCTTCCACCACCTCAAGGCGGTACTGAAGGCTCGCGGCCTGAGCACTGCGGTAGGTGACGAAGGTGGCTTCGCCCCTGACCTGGCCTCCAACGAAGACGCCCTGAGCGCCATTGCCGAAGCCGTCGAGAAGGCCGGCTACAAACTGGGCACCGACGTGACCCTGGCTCTGGACTGCGCTGCCAGCGAATTCTTCGAAAACGGCACCTACGATCTGGCCGGTGAAGGCCACAAGTTCGACGCCGAAGGTTTCGCCGAATACCTCAAGGGCCTGACCGAGCGCTACCCGATCATCTCCATCGAAGACGGCCTGGACGAGTCGGACTGGGCAGGCTGGAAGATCCTCACCGACAAGATCGGCGAGAAGGTTCAGCTGGTAGGTGACGACCTGTTCGTAACCAACACCAAGATCCTCAAGGAAGGCATCGACAAGAAGATCGCCAACTCGATCCTGATCAAGTTCAACCAGATCGGCACCCTGACCGAAACCCTGGAAGCCATCCAGATGGCCAAGGCCGCAGGTTACACCGCGGTGATCTCGCACCGTTCCGGCGAAACCGAGGATTCGACCATTGCCGACCTGGCCGTGGGTACCGCTGCCGGTCAGATCAAGACCGGCTCGCTGTGCCGCTCCGACCGCGTTTCCAAGTACAACCAACTGCTGCGTATCGAAGAGCAATTGGGCGCCAAGGCGATCTACCGTGGTCGCGACGAGTTTCGCGGCTAAGCAATAGATGGTAGAAAGACGACATGCGGAGCCTGGCGGATGCCAGGCTTCGTGCTATCTGGTCGCAGAGTTGAAGTTTTTTACCACTGGGTAATGTGATGCGCAGTCCTTATTGGTTGTTTCTCGTCTTGCTTCTGCTCCTGGGTGGTTTGCAGTATCGCCTGTGGGTCGGAAACGGAAGTCTCAAGCAGGTAGCCGAGCTGAAACAGCAGATCGCCGAACAGCACGCCGAGAACGAGCGGCTGTTGGAACGCAATCGCGTGATGGACGCTGAAGTACTCGAATTGAAAAAGGGCATGGAGACCGTGGAAGAGCGCGCTCGCCATGAACTGGGCATGGTCAAGGAGGGTGAAACCCTCTACCAGCTGGCCCAATGAAGACCTCGCTGCCAGCCTTCTGGGCAGTGATTCCCGCTGCAGGCGTGGGTGCACGCATGGCGGCGGACCGTCCCAAGCAATACCTGAGCCTGGGCGGTCGTACCATTCTGGAACACAGCATCGATTGTTTTCTCGGGCATCCGCAGCTCAAGGGCGTGATCGTCAGCCTCGCTGCCGATGATCCGTTCTGGCCCGAACTGCCCAGCGCCCGCAACGAACTGATCCAGCGCGTGGCCGGCGGCCGCGAGCGGGCCGATTCGGTGCTCAACGCCCTGCTGCATTTGCATGCCCAGGGCGCAGACGAAGGCGATTGGGTGCTGGTGCACGATGCAGCGCGTCCCAATCTGTCCCGTGCCGATCTGGACAAGCTCCTCGCCGAGCTTGCCGACGACAGCGTGGGCGGGCTGCTGGCCGTACCGGCGCGGGACACGCTCAAGCGTGCCGATGCGACCGGGCGCGTTCAGCACACCGTGGATCGCAGCACGATCTGGCAGGCGTTCACGCCGCAGATGTTTCGCCTGGGCGCCCTGCATCGAGCACTGGCCGACAGCCTGGTGGCCGGCGTGGCCGTTACCGACGAAGCCTCGGCCATCGAATGGGCCGGGTTTGCGCCGAAACTGGTCGAGGGGCGGGCGGACAACCTCAAGGTCACCCGACCGGAAGATCTCGAGTGGTTGCGTCAGCGTTGGGCCATGCGCGGCTGAAGGCGCGCGCTGGCCTGGTTCGCGGCCGATGATCGCTCCTACAGATATTCCGGCCTCTCACTCAACCCCGTCCGCAGATAGTCCACCAGCTTTCTGACCTTCGGCGACAGGTGACGCTGTTGCGGATAAAGCCCCCATACCGCCGTATTGGGCGGCTGGTGGGCGTCCAGCAGCGACACCAGCGCACCGCTGCGCAGATGTTCGAGCACATAGTAGTCGGGCAACTGGCACAGCCCTACACCCTGCAACGCTGCCTCGAGTACCGCCTGACCGCTGTTGCAGCGCCAATTGCCTTGTACCCGCTGCGCCTGCTCCTTGCCATCGACCTGCAACGGCCAGATGTCCGAGCTGCCCACCAGGCAATTGTGCCGCGCCAGTTCCGACACGCTGTGCGGACGGCCGTATCGCGCCAGGTACAAGGGTGAGGCGCAGAGGAACATCCGCCGTGGGGCCAGTCGTGTCGCCACCAGCCGTGAGTCTTGCAGGCGTCCCAGCCGGATGGCCAGATCCAGGCCCTCGTGCAGCAGGTCCAGGGTGCGGTTGCTCAGTTCGATGTCCACGCGCAGTTGCGGGTACAGCCCCATGAAGCGCGTGACCAACGGCACGATGAAGCGCTCGCCGTAGGCCACGGCACAGGTCAGGCGCAGCAGCCCCTTGGGTTCCCCGGTCAGATCGCTCATGGCGCGCCAGGCTTCGTCGCGGCCATCCTGCAGGCGTTGGCAATGTTGCAGGAACGTCTGGCCCGCCTCGGTCAGCGCCACGCGTCGCGTGCTACGATAGAGCAGGCGCGTCTGCAGGCGTTCTTCCAACCGAGCGATCTGGCGGCTGACATGGGACGAGGACACGCCCAGGCGCTGGGCCGCGGCGCTGAAATGAGCGCACTCGGCCACTGCGACGAACTCGTCGATCCCCTCCCAGCGGTTGTCACTCATCCGATTATCCCTGTACAGCATCAATGTTTTGCCGAAGGGGTGATTATTCCGTATTGGTCGATGAATTACACTGTGGGCAGTCCCGTTCATTTCAGGAGCAGCATTGATGATCAAGTCCCGCGCCGCCGTTGCATTCGAAGCCAACAAACCGTTGGAAATCGTCGAGATCGACGTGGCCATGCCCAAGGCCGGTGAAGTCCTGCTGCGCGTGGTCGCGTCCGGCGTCTGCCACACCGACGCGTACACCCTGTCGGGCGCGGATCCGGAAGGCATCTTCCCCTCGGTACTGGGCCATGAAGGTGGCGCCATCGTCGAAGCCGTGGGCGAGGGCGTCACCTCGGTTGCGGTGGGCGATCACGTCATTCCGCTGTACACACCCGAGTGCCGTCAGTGCAAGTTCTGCAAGTCGGGCAAGACCAACCTCTGCCAGGCCATCCGCGCCACCCAGGGCAAGGGCCTGATGCCTGATGGCACCACGCGCTTCTCGTACAACGGCAAGGAACTGTTCCACTACATGGGGACGTCGACGTTCTCCGAGTACACCGTGCTGCCGGAAATCTCGGTGGCCAAGATCGACAAGCAGGCGCCGCTGGAAAAGGTTTGCCTGCTGGGTTGCGGTGTCACCACCGGTATCGGTGCGGTACTGAACACGGCCAAGGTCAAGCCAGGCGACACCGTGGCGGTGTTTGGTCTGGGTGGCATCGGCCTGTCGGCGATCATCGGTGCGGTCAAGGCCAAGGCCGGTCGGATCATCGCCATCGACATCAACCCGAGCAAATTCGAGATCGCCCGTCAGTTGGGTGCCACCGACTGCATCAATCCCAAGGAATATGACCGTCCGATCCAGGAAGTCATCGTCGACCTCACCGACGGCGGCGTGGATTTCTCCTTCGAGTGCATCGGCAATGTGCAACTGATGCGTGCAGCCCTCGAATGCTGCCACAAGGGCTGGGGCGAATCGGTGATCATCGGTGTGGCCGGCGCCGGCCAGGAAATCGCCACGCGGCCATTCCAGCTGGTCACCGGTCGGGTCTGGCGCGGTTCGGCGTTCGGCGGCGTGCGCGGGCGCACCGAGTTGCCCAGCTATGTCGAAATGGCCGAGACCGGCGAAATCCCGTTGGATACCTTCATCACCCACACCATGGGTCTGGAAGACATCAACAAGGCGTTCGACCTGATGCACGAAGGCAAGAGCATCCGCTCGGTCATCCACTTCTGAGGTCTGCCATGAGCCTGGAAAACCTGTCGTGCCAGAAGAGCTTCGGCGGCTGGCACAAGCGTTACAAGCATCGTTCCAAAACGTTGAATTGCGACATGACCTTCGCCGTGTACCTGCCGCCGCAGGCCGAGGAGGGCGGCAAGTTGCCCGTGCTGTACTGGCTGTCGGGGCTGACCTGCACCGACGAGAACTTCATGCAGAAGGCCGGTGGCCTCAAGCTGGCCGCGGAACTGGGCCTGATCATCGTGGCGCCCGACACCAGCCCTCGCGGTGCCGACGTACCGGATGATCCAGAGAAGGCCTGGGATTTCGGTCTGGGTGCCGGGTTCTATCTGAACGCCACCGAGCAGCCGTGGGCGCAGCACTATCGCATGCACGACTATGTGGTGCGTGAGTTGCCTGACCTTGTGGAAGCGCACTTTCCGGCCTCGGACAAACGCTCCATCAGCGGCCACTCGATGGGCGGCCACGGTGCGCTGGTCTGCGCGCTGCGCAACCCAGGGCGCTACCGATCGATCTCGGCGTTCTCGCCGATCAGCAATCCGATGGATTGCCCGTGGGGGCAGAAAGCGTTTTCCCACTATCTGGGGGAAGAGCGCTCGCGCTGGCGCGAATGGGACGCCAGCGTGCTGATCGCCGACGCGGCGGAACATCTGCCGCTGCTGGTGGATCAGGGCGATCGCGACGACTTCCTCGAGAACCAGCTCAAGCCGCAGGCCTTGAGCCAGGCGGCAAAGGCTGCAGGCTATGCACTGACGCTGCGCATGCAGCCGGGCTATGACCACAGCTATTACTTCATCGCCAGCTTCATCGATGACCATTTGCGGCATCATGCCAAGGCCTTGGGGTGACTGGACGGGCCCTTTCGCGGGCAGAGCCCGCTCCCACAAGAGATGCAGTGGTCCTCAGGGCGGCGCGACCCTTGTGGGAGCGGGGCGGGCGGCGAGCCCTCTGCCCGCGAATGGCCCATCACCCTCATCGACAGATGTTTTGATCCGCCCAACCTGTGCCAAAGCAGGTAGAATCACGCCCTGACTCAATCAGGGCGTTTTTTTCTATGCGTATTGGCCACGGCTACGACGTGCACCGATTCGCCGAGGGTGACTTCATTACCCTGGGCGGCGTGCGAATCCCTCACAAGTTCGGCCTGCTGGCTCATTCCGACGGCGATGTCGTGTTGCACGCCTTGAGCGATGCCTTGCTCGGCGCCGCTGCGCTGGGCGACATCGGCAAGCACTTTCCGGACACCGATCCGCAGTTCAAGGGCGCGGACAGCCGTGTGCTGCTGCGTCATGTGGTGTCGGTAGTGGCCCAGAAAGGTTGGAAAGTCGGGAACGTCGACGCGACCATCGTGGCCCAGGCACCCAAGATGGCGCCACACATCGAAACCATGCGGGAACGGATCGCCGCCGATCTGGGCGTGGCGCTGGACCAGGTCAACGTCAAGGCGACCACCACCGAGAAGCTGGGCTTCGCCGGGCGCGAGGAAGGTATCGCCGTGCATGCGGTCGCCTTGTTGCTGCGCGCATGACCGAACTCGAACTGCTCGGCTTGCGAGCTTCAGGCGACAGCCTGGGCAGCGCCGTACTCAAGGCCAGCGCCGAAGACTTCCAGGTCGATGAAGTGCTGGACATCCCCTTGTCCGGTCAGGGCGAGCACCTCTGGCTGTGGGTCGAAAAACGCAACCTCAATACCGAAGAAGCGGCACGCCGCCTGGCCAAGGCCGCTGGCGTACCGCTGCGCACCGTCAGCTACGCGGGCCTGAAGGATCGCCAGGCGCTGACCCGCCAGTGGTTCAGTCTGCACCTGCCTGGCAAGGCCGATCCGGACCTGAATGCTGCGCAGAACGACACCCTGGTCATCCTCAAGCACGCCCGGCACTCGCGCAAATTGCAGCGCGGCGCCCACTCGGCCAACGGCTTCACCGTGCGCCTGACTGCGCTGAAGGCCGATCGGACCGCGCTTGACGCGCGCCTTGAAGAAATCCGGCAGGCCGGCGTACCGAATTATTTCGGCACCCAGCGCTTCGGTTTCCAGGGCGGCAACCTGCACGACGCTCGGCAGTATGCCGAGCGCCAGGCGCTGCCCGAGCAACGCAACGTGCGTTCGCGCCTGCTCTCCACGGCGCGCAGTTTTCTGTTCAACCAGATACTCGCCGCGCGCGTCGCCGATGGTACCTGGAACCGTGCCCAGGTTGGTGATCTGTTGGCCTTCACCGACAGCCGCAGTTTCTTTGTGGCCGGTGAAGCCGAATGCAGCGACCCGCGACTGGACATCCTCGACCTGCACCCCACCGCAGCGCTGTGGGGCGAGGGCGCTTCGGCCGCCAGTGGCCAGTGCGCCGACCTGGAAAACACCGTGGCCGGTCAGCATCCAGCACTCTGCGCCTGGCTCGCCCGGGCCGGTCTGGAACAGGAGCGACGCATTCTGCGGCTGCCCATTGGCGAGCTGACGTGGCATTATCCCGAGCCTGACATCCTGCAGTTGCACTTCGTCCTGCCGGCCGGTTGCTTCGCCACTGTCGTGGTGCGCGAACTCGTCGATCTGGTGCCGACAGGGCAGACGGAAAGTCCATGCGTATTCTGATTTCCAACGATGATGGGGTCACCGCCCCCGGCCTCGCCGCGCTTCACGACGTGTTGCAGGGCTACGCCCAGTGCACGGTGATCGCCCCCGACCAGGACCGCAGCGGCGCCAGCAGTTCGCTCACGCTGGATCGGCCACTGCACCCGCAGACCCTGCCCAACGGCTTCATCAGCGTCAACGGCACGCCTACCGACTGCGTGCACCTGGGTCTCAACGGCCTGTTGCCCTTCGAGCCGGATCTGGTGGTTTCAGGCATCAACCTAGGCGCCAACCTGGGCGACGACGTGCTGTATTCGGGCACCGTGGCCGCCGCCCTTGAAGGGCGATTCCTGGGGCACACCTCGTTTGCCTTCTCGTTGCTGTCGCGTCAGCCCGAGCACCTGCCGACCGCGGCGTACTATGCGCGCAAGCTCATCGAGGCCCGTGACCAGTTGAACCTGCCGCCGCGCACCGTGCTCAACGTGAACATTCCCAACCTGCCGATCGACCGCATCCGCGGCATGGTCCTGACCCGTCTGGGCCATAGGGCCCGAGCCGCCGCACCGATCCGCATGGTCGACCCGCGCGGCAAGCCCGGCTACTGGATCGCGGTGGCCGGCGACGCCGAGGACGGCGGTCCCGGTACCGATTTCCATGCGGTGATGCAGGGCTACGTGTCGGTCACCCCGCTGCAGTTGGACCGTACCTTCAACCAGGCCTTCGAACAGGTTCAAGGCTGGCTCGAGGGGCTCGGTTGATGCGCAATAGAGACAATCAGCACCACGGCATCGGCATGACCTCGCAACGTACCCGCGAGCGCCTGATCCAGCGGTTGTGCGACGAAGGCCTGGCCAACACCCAGGTGCTCGAAGTGCTGCGCCGCACGCCTCGGCACCTGTTCGTCGACGAAGCCCTTGCCCACCGCGCCTATGAAGACACGGCGCTGCCCATCGGCCACAACCAGACCATTTCCCAGCCTTACATGGTCGCCCGCATGAGCGAGCTGTTGCTCGCGGCGGGTCCCTTGGACAAGGTCATGGAGATCGGCACCGGTTCGGGCTACCAGACGGCCGTATTGGCCCAACTGGTGGAACGGGTGTTCTCGGTGGAACGGATCAAGGTCCTGCAGGATCGCGCCAAGGAGCGCCTGCAGGCCCTCGATCAACGCAACGTGGTGTTCCGCTGGGGCGATGGCTGGGAGGGCTGGCCGGCGCTGGCGCCGTATAACGGCATCATCGTGACCGCCGTGGCGACCGATGTTCCGCAAGCCTTGCTCGATCAACTCGCGCCCGGTGGTCGGCTGGTGATTCCGGTCGGCTCCGGTGACGTCCAGCAATTGATGCTGATCGTACGCGAAGAGCACGGTTTCTCCCGGCATGTCCTGGAGGCGGTACGTTTCGTGCCGTTGCTCAACGGTCCGTTGGCGTGATCGGTGTGGCCGTGCGAAGTGAATTCTGCCGCCCGCCGCCTGTCTGACAGCGGGTCGTGGCGCCGGTACGGCCAGAGCCTGCATCCAGGCGCGTCGAAGTCGAGCAGTGAAGTTGGATATTTTTTTGTCACCACAACAAAGGAGCGGCGGGTGAGCCTCACAATCATTGGGCAGCGTGCAGGTAGTTCGAGCTTCAAGCTCCTGATGCTCGGGGTTGCGGTCGCAGCCTTTCTGTCCGGCTGCTCCAGCACCTCCAGCCAGGTCAGCGTGGTCGACCGCAACAATGCGGCCAAGGCGGCGCAGCGCCAGCCCGTGACCACCGGCCAGTACGCGGTCAAGCGCGGCGACACATTGTTCTCCATCGCTTTCCGCTACGGCTGGGACTACAAGGCTCTGGCCGCGCGCAACAATATTCCCGTGCCCTATACCATTCGCCCCGGTCAGGTGATTCGCTTCGACGGCAGCTCTGGCACGCCAGCGACCACCGTGGTCACCACCCAGAGTGGCGCCTCGGCATCGTCCTCAAGCCGAACTACCGTCACCCGCCGACCGCTCACCACGGCGCCGACCACGACCACCAGCAGCGCTGCCATTCCCGTGCCTTCGCCCACGCCGGTGCCCGCCGGCGAGCGGACCCAAGGTGGCTGGGCGTGGCCGGCGAACGGTGTTTTGATCGGCAAATTCGCTTCAAACGGCAGTTTGAATAAAGGAATTGATATCGCCGGTGATTTGGGACAGCCTGTTTTTGCTGCGTCTGATGGTGCTGTGGTTTACGCCGGGAGTGGATTGAGGGGCTACGGCGAGTTGGTCATCATCAAACACAGCGATACCTACGTCAGTGCCTACGGTCACAACCGCAGGTTGTTGGTTCGGGAGGGTCAGCAGGTCAAGGTCGGTCAGACAATTGCCGAAATGGGTTCAACGGGGACGGACCGGGTGAAGCTGCATTTTGAGATTCGCCGCCAGGGCAAGCCCGTAGATCCGCTGCAGTTCCTGCCACGTCGTTGATTTGCACTGCCAGCCTGTTCTTTCACGTAGTGGGGACGGGCTCAAGCGCTGCCATGGAGATTGGCGCCGCTGGAGCTTGAGGTCGAACTCAGCAAAGGACTATAACAATGGCTCTCAGCAAAGAAGCGCCGGGGTTTGACATCGACGATGAGGTGCTCCTTATGGAACCCGGCATCGTATTGGATGTGATGTCGGACGAAGAACCTGCTGCACCCGCGGTTCGCACCAAGGCCCGCAGTTCCACATCGCTCAAACAGCACAAGTACATCGATTACACACGGGCGCTCGACGCGACCCAGTTGTATTTGAATGAAATCGGTTTTTCACCTCTGCTTTCACCCGAAGAAGAGGTGCACTTCGCACGGCTTTCCCAGAGCGGCTGCCCAGCCGGTCGCAAACGCATGATCGAAAGCAACCTGCGCCTGGTCGTGAAGATAGCCCGTCGCTACGTCAATCGCGGCCTGTCGTTGCTTGACCTCATCGAGGAGGGCAACCTGGGGCTGATTCGCGCGGTCGAGAAATTCGACCCCGAGCGCGGCTTCCGCTTCTCGACCTATGCCACCTGGTGGATCCGGCAAACCATCGAACGGGCGATCATGAATCAGACCCGTACCATCCGCCTGCCGATTCACGTGGTCAAGGAACTCAACGTGTACCTGCGCGCCGCGCGCGAGCTCACGCAGAAGCTTGACCACGAACCGTCCCCCGAGGAAATCGCCAACCTGCTGGAAAAGCCCGTGGGCGAGGTCAAGCGCATGCTTGGGCTCAACGAACGTGTGTCTTCGGTGGACGTATCGCTGGGGCCGGATTCGGACAAGACCCTGCTCGACACCCTGACCGACGACCGACCCACCGACCCCTGCGAGCTGCTGCAGGATGACGATCTGTCACAGAGCATCGACCAGTGGCTGTCCGAGCTGACCGACAAGCAGCGCGAAGTGGTGGTGCGCCGTTTCGGCCTGCGCGGGCACGAGAGCAGCACGCTGGAGGATGTCGGTCTGGAGATCGGCCTGACCCGCGAACGCGTACGCCAGATCCAGGTGGAAGGCCTCAAACGATTGCGCGAGATACTCGAGAAGAACGGCCTGTCCAGCGAGTCGTTGTTTCAATAGGCTCGCCGACATGGCCAATGAATACGCCCCTTTCGCAGGGGCGTTTTTATTGGTCGCTGTAATGTTGCAGGTGATTGTCAGTATTTCCGGCGACGTTATGTAAGCCTTTGGCTATAAAGCGAGTCAAAGTTCCGTAATTTGAAATCCCGCAGGCTGCAACTGTCTGTTCCGCCGCAACTTATTCAATAATCTGACAACAAAGTCAGCTTCCTGCGAGAATTAACCCCAGTTGTCTTAACTCCTGGATACGTTAATATCAAGGCGTGTTCAGGGACGACACAGGTACTCAGGATCGAGTGCCCAAAAGGGATATCGCAGTGACGCGATTCATCAGGACGATGACAGGGATAAAAGGGACAGGGAAAGGTGGGCGGCTCATTACCGCCCCTTTTTTTTGTCTTTTTTTTGGGTGGGAAGCAAACCACCAGCCGCTCGAACGGGCGTCACCTCAGTGAGCGCGGCCGAACGGGGCTGGCGCGGGGCAGCAGGGGCGACTTAGCGCTCCAGATCCTTGATCTTGCCTTTGACGCCGTCGAACTCTTCGGCTTCAGGCAGTGCATCCTTCTTCTCGGTAATGTTGGGCCAGACTTCGGCCAACTCCACGTTCAGCTGGATGAACTCCTGCATGTCTTCGGGCACCTCATCTTCCGAGAAGATGGCTTGGGCCGGGCATTCTGGCTCGCACAGTGCGCAGTCGATGCACTCATCCGGGTGAATCACCAGGAAATTCGGGCCTTCGTAGAAGCAGTCCACCGGACAGACTTCCACGCAGTCGGTGTACTTGCACTTGATGCAGTTGTCGGTGACGACGAAGGTCATTTCTATTTCTCTCCTCAGGCGGCGGCAGCGAAGCCCTTCACAGGGCCGCTTGGTTTGGGACAGGCAGCCGCAGACCAGGCTAATAGCCGTTGGCATTCCCAAACCGCGCGGGATTCTAGCAGCTTGTAGGAATAAGCGTTAGACCCGGTTCTTCAGTGCATAGAGCAATTCCAGCGCTTGGCGCGGGGTCAGTCCGTCGATATCGGTCTTGGCAAGCTGCTCCAGTACCGGGTGTGGCAGGCTCGCGAACAGGTCTGCCTGATGCGGCGCGGCCGTCTTGCCAGGTGCGGGCGTCGGGGCCTCGTGGGGCAGGCTGGTGGTTTCCAGCCGGCTCAGGTGCTCCTTGGCCCGCTGGATCACCGCGCCTGGCACGCCGGCCAACTGCGCAACCGCCAGACCATAACTCTGGCTGGCGGGACCGGCGAGCACATGGTGCAGAAAAACGATGCGTTCGTTGTGTTCGGTAGCGCTCAGGTGCACGTTTGCCACCAGTGGCTGGCTCTCCGGCAGCACCGTCAGCTCGAAGTAATGAGTGGCGAACAGCGTGTAGGCGCGCAGTCCGGCCAGGCATTCGGCGGCAGCCCAGGCCAGCGACAGGCCGTCGAAGGTGCTGGTGCCGCGACCGACTTCGTCCATCAGCACCAGGCTGCGCTCGGTGGCGTTGTGCAGGATGTTGGCGGTCTCGCTCATCTCCACCATGAAGGTCGACCGGCCGCCGGCCAGATCGTCACTCGAACCGATGCGGGTGAAGATGCGGTCGACCAGCGACAGCTCGCAACTGGCCGCCGGCACGAAGCTGCCAATGTGAGCCAGCAACACGATCAAGGCGGTCTGCCGCATGTAGGTGGACTTACCGCCCATGTTCGGACCAGTGATCACCAACATGCGAGTGCTGTCGTCCAGGCTCAGGTCGTTGGCCACGAACGGCGTGGTCAGCACTTGCTCGACAACCGGATGGCGGCCCTGGCCGATGCGCAGGCACGGCTCTTCCACGAAGCGCGGACGATTGAGGTCCAGGTTCAGGGCCCGCTCGGCCAGGTTGCTCAGCACATCCAGCTCGGCCAGCGCTGCTGCAGTGTCCTGCAAAGGCGGCAGATGGCCGATGAGGTTTTCCAGCAGCGCTTCGTACAACGACTTCTCGCGCGCCAGGGCGCGACTCTTGGCCGACAGCGCCTTGTCTTCGAAGGCCTTGAGCTCGGGAGTGATGAAGCGCTCGGCGCCCTTGAGCGTCTGCCGCCGGATGTAGTCCGCCGGTGCCTGCTCGGCTTGCTTGCTGGGCAGTTCGATGAAGTACCCGTGCACACGGTTGTAGCCCACCTTCAAGTGGGACAGGCCGGTACGCGCCTTTTCGCGCGCTTCGAGATCGATCAGGAACTGCCCGGCGTTCTCGCTCAGCGACAGCAGTTCGTCCAGCTCGCTGTCGTAACCGGTCTTCAGCACACCGCCGTCGCGGATCACCGCAGGCGGGTTGTCGACGATGGCCTTGGCCAGTAGATCGGCCAGCTCCGGATAGGTCCCGGCGATGGCCGCCAGCTGCGCCAGATGCGGCGCCTCGAGTTCGGCCATCGCCACCTGCAACTCGGGCAGCGCGGCCAGGGCGTCACGCAACCGCGCCAGGTCCCGCGGCCGGGCATTGCGCAACCCGATCCGCGCGAGGATTCGCTCGATGTCGCCGATTTCCTTGAGCTGGGGCTGCAGACTTTCGAAGCGGTAGCCTTCCAGCAGGCAGCTGATCGAGCCCTGGCGTGCCTGCAGCACCTTGAGGTCACGCAGTGGGCGATTGAGCCAGCGCGTCAGCAGACGGCTGCCCATCGCGGTCTGGCAGCGGTCGATGACCGATTGCAGGGTATTGTCCCGCCCGCCCGCCAGGTTGGTGTCCAACTCCAGGTTGCGACGGCTGGCACCGTCCAGCACCACCGTGTCATCCAGGCGTTCGTGACGCAGGCTGCGCAGATGGGGCAGGGCGGTACGCTGGGTTTCCTTGGCGTAGCCGAGCAGGCAACCGGCGGCGCCGATGGCCAGGGTCAACTTCTCGCAACCGAAGCCCTTGAGGTCCTGGGTGGCGAACTGCTGACACAGGCTCTTGTGCGCGGTGTCGCGCTCGAAGTCCCAGGGTGCGCGACGGCGCGAGCCCTTGCGCTTCTCGGCTGGCAGCCCCTGGGGCCAGTCATCGGGAATCAGCAACTCGACCGGATTGATCCGCTCAAGCTCCGCCAACAGGTTTTCCCAGCCCGCCAGCTCCATGACCATGAAGCTGCCGCTGGTGATGTCCAATACCGCCAGACCGAACAGGCGTTCGTCGCCCAGCACGGCAGCGATGAGGTTGTCGCGACGCTCGTCGAGCAACGCTTCGTCGCTGACCGTACCCGGGGTGATGATGCGTACCACTTGCCGCTCGACCGGCCCCTTGCTCGTCGCCGGGTCGCCGATCTGCTCGCAGATCACCACCGATTCGCCCAGCTTGACCAGCTTGGCCAGGTAACCCTCGGCCGCATGGTAGGGAATACCGCACATGGGGATCGACTGCCCCGCCGACTGCCCGCGGGCAGTCAGGGTGATGTCGAGCAGTTTGGCCGCTTTCTTCGCGTCTTCGTAGAAGATTTCGTAGAAATCGCCCATGCGGTAGAACATCAGCTGTTCGGGATGCTGGTTCTTCAGCTTCCAGTACTGTTGCATCATCGGGGTGTGGTTAGAAAAATCGGACATTCAAGGACTTAGCTCGCGGGTGTCTTGGGGGACGTAAGGCAGGTCGCCAATAGTACAGGGATTTTTTTTGCGATGTAGGGCGTTGGCAGCGCAGACGCAGTCGCACGAATGCCCGTCGGATCGGTCGTATCCAGGCAGGCCACGGCGACTTTTGACCTGCATGGCGCGAGGGCGTAGCCTCGTTGGCCGCCTTATCAAGGAGCTGCTATGGACGCCTCGACCTCACTCTCTGCCGACCTCGGCGAGCGCCTGCTTGGCCTCGGCGCCCAGGTCACCACGGCGGAGTCCTGCACAGGCGGTGGCATTGCCGAAGCCATCACACGAATCGCCGGCAGCTCGGCATGGTTCGAAGCGGGTTACATCACCTATTCCAATACGCAGAAAACCGCCCAGTTACAGGTTCCGACCGAGCTGTTCGAACAGGTCGGTGCCGTCAGCCGCGAGGTGGTCGAAGCCATGGTGCGCGGTGCTCAGCAGCACAGCAGAGCACGCTTTGCCGTGGCAGTCAGTGGCGTCGCCGGCCCTGGCGGTGGCTCCGCTGACAAGCCGGTGGGCACGGTGTGGTTGGCCTGGGCCGACGGCACTCGGCTGTTCAGCTGGCGCGAGCAGTTTGCCGGCGACCGCGATGCCGTGCGCCGGCAAACCGTGGTCGCTGCGCTTCAGGGTTTGTTACACCTTGCCGCTGGAGAAAAACCGTTTCCGGGGTAGGCGAGGGACGTGGTATGTGGAATAATACTGGCTACTTATACAGGTGTTCTGGCCGTCAGGCCTTATTGATTACGTGAGGACTTCAATGGACGACAACAAGAAGCGTGCCTTGGCTGCGGCCCTGGGTCAGATCGAACGTCAATTCGGTAAGGGCGCCGTCATGCGCATGGGTGACCACGATCGCCAAGCGATCCCGGCCATCTCTACCGGTTCGCTCGGTCTGGATATCGCGCTGGGTATCGGCGGTCTGCCAAAAGGCCGGATCGTCGAGATCTACGGCCCGGAATCGTCGGGTAAGACCACGCTGACGCTTTCGGTCATCGCCCAGGCTCAGAAGGCCGGTGCAACCTGCGCCTTCGTCGACGCCGAGCACGCGCTGGATCCCGAATACGCTGGCAAGCTGGGCGTCAACGTCGACGACCTGCTGGTCTCCCAGCCGGACACCGGCGAGCAGGCGCTGGAAATCACCGACATGCTGGTGCGCTCCAACGCGGTCGACGTGATCATCGTCGACTCCGTGGCCGCACTGGTGCCCAAGGCCGAGATCGAAGGCGAGATGGGCGACATGCACGTGGGTCTGCAGGCACGCCTGATGTCCCAGGCGCTGCGCAAGATCACCGGTAACATCAAGAACGCCAACTGCCTGGTCATCTTCATCAACCAGATCCGCATGAAGATCGGCGTGATGTTCGGCAGCCCGGAAACCACCACCGGTGGTAACGCGCTGAAGTTCTACGCCTCGGTTCGCCTGGACATCCGCCGCACCGGCGCAGTCAAGGAAGGCGACGAAGTGGTGGGCAGCGAAACCCGCGTCAAGGTCGTCAAGAACAAGGTGGCACCGCCATTCCGTCAGGCCGAGTTCCAGATCCTGTACGGCAAGGGCATCTACCTGAACGGCGAAATCGTCGACCTGGGTGTGGCCAACGGCCTGCTGGAGAAGTCGGGTGCCTGGTACAGCTACCAGGGCAGCAAGATCGGTCAGGGCAAGGCCAACTCGGCCAAGTTCCTGCAAGACAACCCGGAAATCAAGGCCACTCTCGAGAAGCAGATCCGCGACAAACTGCTGACCGGCGGTACCGACAAGGCGGCAGCAGACAAGGCATCGGCTGCGACTGCACCCGCTGCCGACACGGCTGAAGCAGAAGCTGATTTCTGATTAGCCCATGCCACCTGTCGTACTGGATACACCCGTCGCCGTGCGACGGTCTGCCATGGACCTGCTCGCACGTCGCGAGCACGGTCGAGTCGAGCTGACGCGCAAATTGCGTCAGCGCGGCGCCTCCCCTGAAATGATCGACACCGAGCTTGATCGTCTCACCGACGAAGGCTTGTTGTCCGAAGCGCGTTATCTGGAAAGCTTCATTCGCTACCGAGCCAACTCGGGCTACGGGCCTGCGCGGATACGCGAAGACCTGACCCAGCGGGGTCTGCAGCGGGCTGATGTCGAACAGGCACTTCGTCAAAGCGGATTCGATTGGGGGGTACAGCTGCGTGATGTCTGGGAGCGCAAGTTCGCTGCCAGGCTTCCTATTGAAGCCAAGGAGCGGGCCCAGCAGACCCGCTTCCTGGCGTATCGGGGCTACCCGATGGAGCTGATTTCCCGTCTACTCAACGGCAAGGATCTGGACTGATCCTTTTCACCGTTGAGTCAGCGGTGCTCGTCGGAGCACCGTCACTTTTCTCAGAATATTACTTGCCGCAATCTTTGGCGGTGTAGGACTGAGTGCCGATGGTGCGATTGGTCTTGTATTCGGTGAAGTCGTAGCGCATCACGGCACCCTGTGCCATCAGGTTGCGGAATCCCTTGTTGCGACACACGCTGGCACCCAGCTGCAGGTACACGGTTTTGGGATCACGGCGCATCTCTTCGGCCTGGCTTTCGCGAACGCTCAGATGGTTGATCAACTGGTTGCCTTCGACGGTGAAACCCTGATCGAGGATGTCCTCGTTGATTGCGCGCGGCGTACCCACACTGCTTTGCTGAGCGACTTTCTGCAGGTTTTTCGACAGCTCCATCTCCTTCAACGAGGCAGCGTGGGCGGCCAGCGGCAGGGCAAGCAGCAAGGCGAAGGATGGGGCGATAAAGCGCAGCATGAAACACTCCTGGGCAAAAAGCCGGGCAAGACAAGTGGGCGTAAGACCTGTCGATGGTACAGGCGTTCACCCACCTCTGAGGGTAGGCGGATTATACGGTGCGACACGTCCGCTCACCATCGGCATCGCTGCCAGGGTCAGCTCTGTTAGAATCCGCGCCCCAGTTCCCAGCGTGATCTGCAATGAGCCATGCCGTTTTCCGTCTGCGCAGCGAGCGTCTGGCGCGCAGTACCCAGCCATTTACCGCAAGGGGTTCGCGTGCGCCGCGCTGCCCGCGTTGCCGGGTCATTCCCCAGTACTGTCTGTGTGCCTGGCGCCCCAACGTCGCTGCGCAATCGGCCATGTGCCTGCTGATGCATGACGTCGAACCCATGAAACCCAGCAATACCGGTTGGCTGATCGCGGACGTGATCGCCGACACCCATGCCTTCATGTGGTCGCGGGTGGGTGTCGACCCACAGTTGCTGGCGCTGCTGGCCGACCCACAGTGGCAACCCTACCTGGTCTTTCCCGGAGAATTCGTCGAGCCGCAGCGGGTGACGAACAGCGTGACTCCCCAGCCCGGCCGGCGTCCGCTGTTCATCCTGCTGGACGCGACCTGGACCGAAGCGCGAAAGATGTTCCGCAAGAGCCCCTATCTGGCCTCGCTGCCAGTGCTGAGCCTGGCGCCTGAGCAACTGTCGCGCTACACCTTGCGCCGTTCCAAGCGTGATGATCACTTCTGCACGGCCGAGGTGGCCGCGCTGTGTCTGGAGTTGGCCGGGGACGAGGTGGCAGCGCGAGTGCTGGATGCCTATCTGGATGTGTTCAGTGCACACTACCTGGCGGCGAAATTTCAGGAGCCCGTCGACGAGACGGATGCGGGGCATCGGTTCCTGGCCGACTACCTATAATTCCGGGCACTGTGTCGAATCCGATTAGACTCTGGCCGTGGAGTCGCTTGACCACCATGAGCGGGGTCGGCATTCTTGGCGCCGAATCGGGCGGTACTGTCCGAGCGGCTTCATTTCCTGGAATCCTGTGATCGATGGCCACTTACGAAATCCTGATCGCCGACGACCATCCTCTGTTCCGCAGTGCGCTGCACCAGGCCTTGACCATGGGACTGGGCGCGGACGTGCGTCTGGTCGAGGTGGCGAGCATTGCCGAGCTCGAGGGGCGTCTCGATGAAAAGGCCGACTGGGACCTGGTGCTGCTGGATCTCAACATGCCAGGCGCCTATGGCTTCTCGGGACTTGTCTTGCTGCGTGGCCAGTACCCGCAGATCCCGGTGGTGATGGTCTCGGCCCAGGAGGACGCCTGGGTCATGGTGCGCTCGCGTGAATTTGGTGCCAGTGGCTTCATCCCCAAGTCGAGTCCGCTGGAAACCATCCAGGCCGCCGTGCGTGATGTGCTGGATGGGGAGGTGTGGTGGCCGCCGCAGGCGTTCGAGGCGGTCAGCGTCTCGGCTGAAGCCAAGGCTGCCAGCGAAGGACTGGCCAGCTTGACGCCGCAACAGTTCCGGGTGCTCACCATGGTCTGCGAAGGGTTGCTGAACAAGCAGATCGCCTACGAACTCGGCGTCTCGGAAGCCACGATCAAGGCCCATGTGACGGCGATCTTCCGCAAGCTGGGCGTGCGGACTCGCACCCAGGCCGCCTTGCTGTTGCAACAACTGGAGTCCACCTCCGCGAACTGAGCTGTACCGTCACCTCTTTCAATGCCGAACGTTTCAGTGTCGGCCGTTTTCCCTTTCCGGACCGTCGCGCATGTCACCTTTCAAGGGCCAGACCGGCCTCAAACGTATTCTCAACGCCACCGGCTACTCCTTTGACGGCCTGCGCGCCGCGTTCACCGGCGAAGCCGCGTTCCGCCAACTGGTGCTGCTCAACGTCGTGCTGGTGCCGGTAAGCTTTTTGCTGCAGGTCAGCCGTGTGGAGCGGGCGGTGCTCATTGCCGTGTGCTTGCTGGCGTTGATCGTGGAGCTGCTCAATTCGGCGATCGAGGCGGCCATCGACCGCATCTCGCTGGAGCGTCACCCGTTGTCGAAGAATGCCAAGGACATGGGCAGCGCCGCCCAGTTTGTCGCGCTGACCATGATCGTGCTGGTGTGGGCGGTGATTCTGCTGTGACCGGCGCCTGAGGTCAGGCAATGTCGGGCAGCACGATTTCGTCGCTGCGCTGGGCGCCGGCGGTGAAGGCGCGGCACAGTTCGAGAAATTCGCGCATCGCCGACGTCTGGTATTTGCGTTTGTGCCAGATGAAGTAGAACTGTCGCGCCAGATCCAGTTCGGGCGTGTGCACCGGCACCAGGCTGCCGCGCCGAAAGGCGTCGCGCAAGGCCAGTCGCGAGATGCAGCCGATGCCCAGCCCGGACTCCACGGCACGCTTGATCGCTTCGGTGTGTTCCAGTTCGAGGCGGATGTTGAGTGCCAGGCGATGGTGGCGCATGGCTTGGTCAAAGGTCAGGCGCGTGCCCGAGCCTTGTTCGCGCAGAATCCACGCCTCTTGGGTCAGCAGCGCCAGGCTGGCGCTGGGTACGCTAGCCAATGGGTGACGCGGTGCGCAGAACACCACCAGTTCGTCTTCGACCCAGGGCTGCACCTCGAGGTCGGGATGACTGCAGTCGCCTTCGATCAAGCCCAGGTCGATTTCGTAATGGGCGACCTGCTGGACGATGTTGGCGGTGTTCTGTACGTGCAGTTTGACCTGGCTTTCCGGGTGCACCTGCATGAAGCGGCCGATCAGCAAAGTGGCCAGGTAGTTGCCGATGGTCAAGGTCGCGCCCACTGCCAGCGAGCCGAATCCGGACTTGCCGTTGAGCAGGTCTTCGATTTCCTTGGCCTGGTCGAGCAGGGCCACGGCCTGGGGGAGCAATTGATGGCCCAGGGCGTTGAGACTCAGGCGCTTGCCGGCGCGGTCGAACAGCTGACAGCTCGATTGCCGCTCAAGCTCGGTGATGGAGGTGCTGGCTGCCGACTGCGACAGCGACAGCAGGTTGGCAGCGCGCGACACGCTTTCCTGCTGGGCCACGGTGACGAAGACTTGCAATTGGCGGAGTGTGAATCGCATATCTATATAACCGATTACCCATATCTCAATAATCCATTTAACAGATATTGTTGATCCCCGTAAACTACTGCGCACTCGCGCCCCTGTCAGGCGTACGCTTTTTCTAGGAGCCCCGTACATGAGCAACATGAACCACGAACGTGTACTCAGTGTTCATCACTGGAATGACACCCTGTTTAGCTTCAAGTGCACCCGCGATCCGGGCCTGCGCTTCGAGAACGGGCAGTTCGTGATGATCGGCCTGCAGCAGCCCAACGGCCGCCCGCTTATGCGCGCCTACTCGATCGCCAGCCCGAACTGGGAAGAGCATCTGGAGTTCTTCAGCATCAAGGTGCCTGACGGCCCGCTGACCTCGCAGCTGCAGCACCTCAAGGAAGGCGACGAGATCATCATCAGCAAGAAGCCCACCGGCACCCTGGTCCTCGACGACCTGAAGCCGGGCAAGCACCTCTACCTGCTGAGCACCGGCACTGGCCTGGCGCCGTTCATGAGCGTCATCCAGGATCCGGAAACCTACGAGCGCTTCGAGAAGGTCATTCTCTGCCACGGCGTGCGTTACGTGAACGAGGTCGCCTACCGCGAGTTCATCACCGAGCACCTGCCGCAGAACGAGTTCTTCGGTGAAGCCCTGCGCGACAAGCTGATCTACTACCCCACAGTGACGCGTGAGCCGTTCGAGAACGAAGGCCGCCTGACCGACCTGATGCGCAGCGGCAAGCTGTTCAGCGACATCGGCCTGCCGCCAGTCAACCCGCAGGACGACCGCGCGATGCTGTGCGGCAGCCCGAGCATGCTCGACGAGACCAGCGAAGTGCTCAACAGCTTCGGCCTGACCGTTTCGCCACGCATGCGTGAGCCGGGTGACTACCTGATCGAGCGCGCCTTCGTCGAGAAGTAAGCGGCTGATCAGCATCCTGAAAAAAACCGCCCTCGGGCGGTTTTTTTGTGGCCTGTGAAAAGGTCTAGGGCAACACCACTTCCAGCACACGAATCAGGTCGGGTTGCGGATAGTGCCAGCGCACGTCCACATCCCAGAACCGCGCACCGTATTCGCGCTCCGGCGCGGGCTTCTGGTACGCCGGACGTGGGTCCTGGGCCAGGCACTGTTCGATCAGTTCGACCAAGGGCTGTCCCAGGCGTGCGGCGTGCGTTCGGGCCTGCACCAGTCCACTGTCCTGCCACTGCACGGCAATAGGCTCGGGCGCGGCGCTGGCAATCGCGTTGACGGCGCCAGGCACGTTATCGGCATAGGGCACGTAGGGCTTGATGTCCAGCACGGGCGTGCCATCCAGCAGATCGATGCCGGAGAGGTGCAGGCGCGCACCCTCGACCTTGTCCAGGCGCACCACTGACTGGCCGATGCCATTGGGTCGATGGGTAGCGCGGGTGGCGAAGACGCCGATCGACTGGTTGCCCCCCAGCCGTGGTGGGCGAACCTTCAAGCGTGGCTTGTCTTCCAGGGCCTCATGGAACATGAACAGCAGCCACACATGGCTGACCTGTTCCAGGCCCTGCACAGCCTCGCCCTGATCGAACGGTGGCAGCAGCTCAAGCACACCGCACGCGGCCGGCGCCAGTTGGGGCTGGCGAGGGATGGCGAATTTTTCCTTGAAGCAGGAGCGGACAAAACCGATGGGTTCGACGCTATAGGCCATAGGGCTTAACCACGGACTCGCAGGGTCAGGCCCTTGAGGAAGTTGCGCAGCAGCTGGTCGCCACAGGGACGGTAGTTGTTATGGCCGAACTTGCGAAACAGGGCGCTCAGCTCGGGCTTGGACACCGGAAAGTCTACCGACTTGAGCACGGCGTGCATGTCGTCTTCCTTGAGTTCGAAGGCCACGCGCAGTTTCTTCAACACGATGTTGTTGGTTACTGGCAGCTCGACCGGCTGGGCCGGGCGGCTCTCGTCACGACCACGGCGATAGATCACCAGGCCGTCGAGGAAGTGCGCCAGGACCGCGTCCGGGCAATGCACGAAGCCTTCTTCCTCGTCTTTTTTGGTGTAGGCGATGACGTTGGCCTTGCTGATTTCCAGTCCGCCCAGGGCAGTGATGTCAGCCACCTTGCCATCGCTGATGTCGAGCATGTAGCGCACGCTGCGCAGTACATCGTTGTGAATCATGGTGTAGGTCCTGGTTGAACGACACTGCCCAGGCAGCGCCGGAAAAAGAGAGGGTTCAGAACTTTTCCTTGCTCGTCAGGTAGCGCCACTGGCCCAGCGGCAGCTTGCCCATCGACACCCCACCGACACGGATGCGGCGGATCGAGACGATCGTCAGGCCGACACTGGCGCACAGTTGCTGCAGTACGCCCGGTGCAGGGTTCTTCATGGCGAAGCGCAGGCGTGTCTCGTTCTGCCAGCTGGCCTTGACCGCCGGCAGTGCCTTGCCTTTGTACAGCGCGCCGTGGTTGAGGCGATTGAGGCCGTGGGGGCTCATTTCGCCCGTCACTTCCACGACGTATTCCTGTTCGATCTTGGCCGCGTCGGCGGTCAGCTTGCGCAGGGTCTTCCAGTCCTGGGTGAAAATCTGCAGGCCACTGGCGTTGGCCGGCAACTCGGCCGCGCAGCTCAGGCGCAGGAAGTGGCCCTTGAGCGGGCGTTTGCCGAAGGCGTGCTCGCTGGACAAGGTCTGCGCGTCAAGGGTGGCCAGCGCCTCTTCGGCGCTCTGTCCCGGCGCCTGGTGCAGCAACAGGGTGACCGGTTCCGGCGCTTCGGCCTTGGCTTGAGGGTCGAGCTCGACCTTCTGCGTGTCCACCTTGAACTGCGGTTCGTCGACCACCACGCCGTCAACGGACACCCAGCCGCCTTCGATGAAGAGTTCAGCCTCGCGGCGGGAACACCCGACCAGTTCGATGAGGCGTTTGGAGAGACGAATGGGTTCAGACATGACTGCGGCCGTAGCTGGGAAAGGGCGCTAGTGTAACTGTCTGGCGGCGGTTAAGCCCGCGCAGATTACCCAGTGTCCGGCAACGGCAGTGGGCGCGACGGCGAACCGGGTCGGTCGCCGCCTGCTTGCACGGTGGGTCAGAGCGCCTGGAGTCAGGCCAGTTCGGCCCACAAATCGTATTCGTCGGCGTCGACGATGGTGCACCAGACCTTGTCGCCCGGCTTGAGGTGAGTGGCATCGTCGATGAACACGTTACCGTCGATTTCCGGCGCATCGAAGAAGCAGCGGCCAACAGCGCCCTGTTCCTCGACCTCATCGATCAGCACTTCCACGCGCTTGCCGATGCGCATCTGCAGGCGTGCCGCACTGATCGCCTGCTGGTGCGCCATGAAGCGGTCCCAACGGTCCTGCTTCACGTCGTCCGCAACGATGTCGGCGTCCAGCAGGTTGGCCGGCGCGCCTTCGACCGGCGAGTACTGGAAGCAGCCGACGCGGTCCAGCTGGGCCTCGCTCAGCCAGTCCAGCAGGTACTGGAAATCCTCTTCGGTTTCGCCGGGGAAGCCGACGATGAAGGTCGAGCGGATGATCAGATCCGGGCACTGCTCGCGCCACTTCTTGATGCGCGCCAGGGTCTTGTCTTCGAAGGCCGGGCGCTTCATCGCCTTGAGCACTTTCGGGCTGGCGTGCTGGAACGGGATGTCGAGGTACGGCAGGATCTTGCCGGCGGCCATCAGCGGAATGATGTCGTCGACGTTGGGGTAGGGGTACACGTAATGCAGGCGGACCCAGACGCCCAGGCTGCTCAGGGCTTCGCACAGTTCGAGCATGCGCGTCTTGACCGGTCGACCGTTCCAGAAATCGGTCTTGTACTTGACGTCCACGCCGTAGGCGCTGGTGTCCTGGGAAATGACCAGCACTTCCTTGACCCCGGCCTTGACCAGGCGCTCGGCCTCGCTCAGGACATCGCCCACCGGGCGGCTGACCAGCTTGCCGCGCATCGAGGGGATGATGCAGAAGCTGCAGCTGTGGTTGCAGCCCTCGGAAATCTTCAGGTAGGCATAGTGACGCGGCGTGAGCTTGATGCCCTGCGGCGGTACCAGGTCGATCAGCGGGTTGTGGTCCTGACGCGGTGGCACCACTTCGTGCACAGCGTTCACCACCTGCTCGTATTGCTGAGGGCCGGTGACCGACAGCACGCTGGGATGCACCTTGCGAATGGCATTCTCTTCGACGCCCATGCAGCCGGTGACGATGACCTTGCCGTTTTCCTTGAGCGCCTCGCCGATCACTTCCAGCGACTCGGCCTTGGCGGTGTCGATGAAGCCACAGGTGTTGACCACCACGACGTCGGCGTCTTCATAGGTCGGTACCACTTGGTAACCTTCCATGCGCAACTGAGTCAGGATGCGCTCGGAGTCGACCAGGGCCTTGGGGCAACCCAGCGAGACGAAGCCGACCTTTGGAGCGGCCGACGAAGGAGTGGTGGACATGGCTAACCTCGGTATCGATAGGGCCTCGTGGGCCGCACAGGCGGGCGCTGGGTACGCCTCTGATCAAAAAGTGCGCAATTCTAGCGATGGCGAGGTCTCTTGACCAGCATTATGCGAGGAATTACGACGAGTGCTGCGCTATGCTTCGCCGCGTCGCGCCACATGGCGTTACAAATCAAGGTCGCAGGAGTAGTCGATGGTTCAGGCAAGTAGTGACGGCAATGGTGGGCATTCGACAGCCCGCCCGATCGGCATGCTGGTGGCAGCGGTCGGCGTCGTATATGGCGACATCGGCACCAGTCCGCTGTACACCCTCAAGGAGGTCTTTTCCGGGGGCTACGGCGTACCCATTTCCCACGATGGCGTGCTGGGCATCCTCTCGTTGATCTTCTGGTCGCTGATCTGGGTGGTCTCGATCAAGTACATGCTGTTCGTGCTGCGCGCCGACAACCAGGGCGAGGGCGGCATCATGGCCCTGACGGCACTGGCGACCCGCGCCACGTCATCACTGCCCAGGCTCCGCGCATTGATGGTGGTGTGCGGATTGGCCGGTGCGGCGCTGTTCTACGGCGACAGCATGATCACTCCGGCCGTCTCGGTGCTTTCGGCGATCGAGGGCATGGAGTTGGCCTTCGATGGCCTGGAGCGCTGGGTTGTGCCCATGGCGCTGGTGGTGCTGGTGGCTTTGTTCCTGATCCAGAAACACGGCACCCAGCGTATCGGCAAGCTGTTCGGGCCGGTGATGGTGATATGGTTTCTGGTGCTGGGGCTGCTCGGCGCGTACGGCGTGTACCAGCACCCCGAGGTGCTCAAGGCGTTGAATCCGGTGTGGGCAGTGCGCTTCTTCATGGTTCATCCCGGCATGGGCGTGGCGATTTTGGGCGCCGTGGTGCTGGCATTGACCGGCGCCGAAGCGCTGTACGCCGACATGGGCCATTTCGGCCGCAAGCCGATCGCCCGCGCCTGGTTCATCCTGGTATTGCCCGCTCTGGTGCTGAACTACTTCGGTCAGGGTGGCCTGCTGCTGGAGAACCCCGAAGCGGCGCGCAACCCGTTCTTCCTGCTGGCGCCGGGCTGGGCCCTGGTGCCCTTGGTGGCATTGTCCACCCTGGCCACCGTGATCGCTTCGCAGGCAGTGATTTCCGGCGCCTTTTCCCTCACCCAGCAGGCCATTCAGCTGGGCTATATCCCGCGCATGCACATTCAGCACACGTCGAGCAGCGAGCAGGGGCAGATCTACATAGGTGCGGTGAACTGGGCGTTGATGGTCGGCGTGGTGCTGTTGGTGATCGGCTTCGAATCCTCTGGCGCCCTGGCTTCGGCCTACGGTGTGGCGGTGACGGGCACCATGCTGATGACGACCATTCTGGTCTCGGCGGTGATGTTGCTGCTGTGGAAATGGCCGCCAGTGCTGGCCGTGCCAGTGTTGATCGGCTGCCTGCTGGTGGATGGCCTGTTCTTCGCCGCCAACGTGCCGAAGATCATCCAGGGCGGTGCCTTTCCGGTGCTGGCGGGGACCGTGCTGTTCATCCTCATGACCACCTGGAAGCGCGGCAAGCAACTGCTGGTCGAGCGGATCGACGAGGGCGGACTGCCGCTGCCGATCTTCATCGGCAGCATCAGCGTGCAGCCACCACATCGCGTCCAGGGCACGGCGGTGTTCCTGACCGCGCGCTCCGATGCCGTACCCCATGCGCTGTTGCATAACCTGCTGCACAACCAGGTGCTGCATGAGCAAGTGGTGCTGTTGACGGTGGTCAACGAGGACACGCCGCGGGTGCCAGTGGGCCGTAGATTCGAAGTGCAAAGCTATGGTGAGGGGTTCTTCAGGGTGATTCTGCACTACGGCTTCATGGATGAACCGGACGTACCGGGCGCCCTGGCCCTGTGTGATCTGCCGGACCTGGACTTCAGCCCGATGCGTACCACCTATTTCCTCAGTCGCGAAACGGTGATCCCCTCCAAGCTGGCCGGCATGGCGCGTTGGCGCGAGCAGTTGTTCGCCTTCATGCTGAAGAACGCCAACGGCAACCTGCGCTTCTTCAAGCTGCCAGTGAATCGGGTGATCGAGCTGGGTACGCAGGTGGAAATGTAGGGAGAGGCAGCGGCAGGGCATGCCCATTGCTGACTCGACTCCCCTGCAGGAGCCGGCAGTGCCCGCGAAGAGGCCCTACCTGACCCCCACAAAAAAGCCCCGGCACCTGTTCAGGTCCGGGGCTTTGTTTTTGGAGCAGGATCAGTTCGAGCCGGTACGCTTGTCGATCTGCTGCACCAGACGCTTGGCCAGCGCCGGGTAGTTCTCGTCGAAGTGATGACCGCCTGGCAGCTTCATTTTCTCACCCACTGCGGTGGCTTCGGTGCAGCCACTTTCATCGGCCTCTTCCTCGCCATATACGCAGACCACCTTGGCGGCCGGCAGCTTGGCCATTTCCGGGCCGGTAGGTGCCTCCTTGCCCGCGTTGCCCAGCCATCCCTCGACTTCGATCTCGAAGCTGCCACTGCGCGCGAAGGCCAGCAGGATGATCGCGCTGACGCTGTTCTGTTCCTCGGCGGGCAGGCGGTTGTAGATGGCTGGCAGCACGTCGGCACCGAACGAATAGCCGGTCAGCACGAAGCGCTTCGCGCCCCATTTCTGTCGATAGTAGTGCATCAACTCGACCAAGTCGTCGGCGCTTTGCTCGGGTGTCTTGTGCTCCCAGTAATAGCGCAGGGTGTCGATCCCCACTGTTGGGTAACCCATGGTCGCCATGTCCCCGGCCACCGCCTTGTCGAGGTCGCGCCAGCCGCCGTCGCCAGAAAGGAACAGGCTGACGGTGTCGTTGCTCTGCGTTGCGGGCACCTCGACCACCGGGATGGCCAGGTGGGTGCCTTCATCGCCGACCAGAATATCGGTGACCTGATTCTTCAACACCTGCGGCAGCTTCACGTCGTAATCGCTGATGACGGTCTGCGCATTGGGTTGGTCGCGCACGAACGCGGCGCTGGCGTCGTCGGGGTTGTCGTTCCAGGCCACCATCCATTGACCATGCTCGGCCTTCTTCGGCAACTCGGGCAGACAGCCGTCGGGTTTCTCCACGCTCAGATCCACCGACACGGCCTGGGCCTTGTCGTTGTCCTGCGTGGCCAGCCAGCGCCAGGCCAGCGATGCGCCCGGACCGATCCCCGCCACCAGATCCGGTTTGGCGTCGAGCCGCTCGATGGCGGCATTCAAGGCGGCTTGCTGCGCGCTGCAGTCGGTTTCCGGCAGGATCACCTGGACGATGTGCGCGGAGGCGTCCCGGCTCAGGTCCAGCAACTGTTTATCAGTCAGGGCTTCGGCGGCGGGCAGTGCGATCGCCACCTGTGACTTGGTCCGCGTGCCGGGGACGACATCGCGAGCTTCGCTGCCGTTGCTCAGGCGTTGTACGCTGAGCTGTGCAGGCGAAACAGGGCGGGTGGCCCACCAGTAGTAGCCGGCAGCTGCCAGCAGCAGTACCACGATCAAGGCGAACAACTTGCGCCAGTAACGTCGAATCATCAGCGTTTCACCAATCCTGTCAGGCCACCTGCAATGAGGGCGGCGGTATCGGCCAGTGCCACCAGCGGATCAAGGCCCGCCGGAACGGCCATGTAGCGAGGCTCCCAGGTAGGCTGGAACTTGTCCTTGAACCGGCGCAGGCCCTGGAAGTTGTACAACTGCTCACCACGATTGAACACCATCGAGCCCAGGCGCTGGGTCAAGGGAGCACCGCGTCTTGGTTGCAGACCGGACAGCGGCACCATGCCCAGACTGAAGCGCCCGTAGCCGTGTTTCTTGTAGTGCTGGATCAAGCCTACCATCATGAACTCCATGGTCAGCTTGGGCGCCTGGGGATGCGCACGCATCAGGTCCAGGCTGGCAAGCTCCCTGCTGTCGGTTTCCAGCAGGTTGGCGAACGCCACCGGCTTGCCTTCGAAATGGACGATCGCGATGCGGAAATGGTTCAGGTATTCCGGACTGAAGCGGCCCAGGGAAAAACCCTTCTCCCGTACGTTCTTGCCCGTGAGCCAGGCATCGGAAATGACCTTGAGCTCGTCCAGCGGCGCCTGTCCCGGTTCGTAGATCTCCAGTGACAGACCGTCGCGGGTGCCGCGGTTCCAGGTGTAGCGCAGGTCCTTCATCTCCTTGCCCTTGGCTTCCAGATCGAAAGCGTGCAAGTCGACGCGGGCCTCTTCCCCCAGCTTGATCGCGGTCAGGCCGATGTCCATGTAGAACGGCAGGTTCTCGGCCCGGACCTGATAGAACACCGGGCGCGCGTGGTGAAAGTCGCAAAGGTCGCGGAACTGCCAGATCATTTCGGCGCGCGGCTGGGTCGGACCGATGGGGTCGTACAGCGCCACCAGGCTGCGCCCGCGGCGGGCATACATCAGAAAGGCTTCATCCTTGGGGTGGAACAGCAGCGCCTTGTCGCCGGTCAGGGCCAGGCCACCATCGGGCTGGTGCGACGCCTTGAGAATGGTCGCGGCGCGCTGCAGTTCCTCGGGTGTGGGCAGATGGATCACCGGGCGCGCGGTGCGCAGCAGCCAGGTCAGCGCAACCACGATCAACAACACTGCGCTGCCCAGGGCCGAACGCAGGCCGCGGGGTGCATCGGCATCCAACGCAAACTGCCACCACAGCTTGGTGCTGTAGGGCACGTCCTGGTAGGCGAAGAACAGCAACCAGATCGACGCACCCACCACGCACACGCTGGCGATCAGGTACAGCGGGGAGAACGGCAGCTCCAGCAGGCGGCTGGGCCGGTAGAAGGAGCGTTTGAAGACGGCAAGCAGCAGTGCGGTCATGCACAGCAGCGAGGCCTCTTCCCAGTCGAAGCCCTTGAGCAGCGACAGCACGGCACCTACCAGCAGCAGCACCATGGTCAATACCCATGCGGCCGACAGGCGACGGCGCAACCCTTGTGCCAGCAGCAGGCACAGCACGCCCACCAGGCTGGCACCCAGGTGCGAAGCATCGATCAGACGGTGGGGGATCAGAAAGCCCAGGTCCTGCAGGCGCGTATCGATCTCCGGGGTCGCACCGGAGAACAGCAGGACGACGCCGGACAGGAACACCAGCACCGCCAGGATGGGGGCGGCGAGCCCGGAGGCCACGCGAATGGCCTGCTGGGCGAAGAACAAACGGCGCGCTTCGTTGGCCAGCAGCAGCACGCACGCCACCAACATCGGCAGCACGACATAGATCAGGCGATACAGCAGCAGCGCCGCAGCCAGGGGCGCGGCGCCCAGGGTGTCGGCGAACGCTGCGAGCAGAATCGCCTCGAAGACCCCGACGCCCCCAGGTACATGGCTGAGCACACCGGCAGCGAGGGCCAGCAGGTAGATCAGCACGAAGGCACCGAACGGCGGAGCCTCGGGCAGCAACAGATAGAGCACGGTGGCGGCTGCCACCACGTCCAGTGCGGTGATGACCAGTTGCAGCAGGGTCAGGCGAGCACTCGGCAAGCGCAGGGTGCGACGTCCGGCGCGGACCAGCAGGTTATCGGCCAGCGGCTGCTCGGCAAGACGACGTCGATAGACGCCCAGCACCAGCAGCGCAGTCAGTAGCAGCACGATCGCGGCGATGGTTCCCAGCAACCCTTGCGAGAGCCCCAAGGCCAACGAGGCGGCGGGCAGGCTGCTCAGGGTGGCCACGGCGGCAAGCGGCGGCAATGCACAGCCCAGCGAAAGGCTGGCGAACAAGGTCATGCGCGCGACTTCGCCCGCACCCACGCCCAATCGCGAGTACAACCGGTAACGAACCGAACCGCCGGACAGCATCGACAAGCCGATGGCGTTGCCGATGGCGAATGAGGTAAAGCCCCCCAGGGCCAAGGTGCGTGCCGGGAGGGCCACATTGGCATAGCGGCTGGCGGACCATTCATAGCCCAGCAGAATGATGAAGCCGCAGACCATGGCCAGCAAGGCTCCGCCCAGTGCGGCAGGCGGCGTGGCCAGTACCGAGTCGTGCAGCGCGTAGATGTCCAGTTCGCTGAGCAGATGCCGGCAGGCGAGCAGGGCGATGGCAAACAGCAACAGGGTAACGGCCAGCCCCACCGGCTGCCGGTAGCGGCTCAGCAGATCAAGCCAGCGAGCGCGCTCGGGCTTGATCGGGCCGGCGGCAGCGGCAGGTGGGAGTTCCATAGCGGTTGAGTCGGGCAAGTCAGAGCGCATCAATCACCTCTTGGATTGTGCGCAACAGGATGCCGGGATCCCGTCAAAGTACCAATCCCTGTGGAAAAAATAATTCGCGCCATTCTAACGCCTGTGCGCCATGGGTGACCGGCGCCTGGCCAACTGTAAAGCAATTTTCACATTGCTCGCGCGCAGCCTTCGTTAGGTGGCTATTGGCTTTTTCGAGCGCATACGAAAAAGGCCACCCGTTTATAGAGTGGCCCTTCCGATGTTTGGTTGCGGGAGCCGGATTTGAACCGACGACCTTCGGGTTATGAGCCCGACGAGCTACCAGACTGCTCCATCCCGCGTCTGTGGAGGCGCATTCTACAGATACCTGGCAGGCTGTCAACGCATTAGATGCATTAAGCTTCAAATCAGCCCGGATATCTGAGCGGCAGGCAAGAAAAAGCCCCCGGCGCGTGGGCGGCGGGGGCTGATTCACACGCAGTGATTACACCAGCGGCTTGGGCTCGTCCTGAGTACCTTGCGCGCTGTCAGCAGCGCTCGATACTTCAGTTTCAGGCTTGAGCGCGGCGAGCTTCGCTGCTTCCTCGGCTTCGCGCTTGCGACGACGCACTTCGCGAGGATCGTTGGGCGCACGGCCGTTGCTCGGCAGCACCGGTGCCGGTTCGGCTTCCTTGAGCGGCTCGGGTTGTGCAACCACCACAGGCTCGCTCGCAGGAGCAGGTTCGGCAACCGGCACGATGACCGGTTCTACCGTCACAGGCTCGACGGCGGCAGGTTCGACCGCGACTGGCTCGACAGGCGACGGCTCCACTGCAGCAGGTTCGCTGATCTGGTGCAGGGCAGGCTCGGCAGGCAACGAAGGCACTTCTTCGGCGGCTTGCACGGCGCGCGGCTGGAACGCAGGCTCGTTGACCTGTGCAGGATCGACGACCACCGGTGCGTCCACTTCGACGTCGGCGCCGGGCTGGCTGATCGGCGCAGGGGTGGTGTCGAACGGAGGCGTTACTTCCACCGGTTCAGCGACGTCCTGCTGCACTGGCTCGTGGGTCTCGGCAGGATGGGCTGCTTCGACGACGGGCTGTTGCTCGACCACAGGTGCAGCGCTTTCGTTGGCAGGCGCAGCCCAGGTGTCCGGTGCCGAGACCGTTGCAGGGCGTTCGACTTCGGCAGGGCTGTCCGCCTGGACAGGGGTAGCAACCGGCGTCTCGACGGCGGCTTCGGCAGTCGGCGCGGTGGCGACGATTTCCGGCGCAGCCAGGCTTTCGCCTTCAGCGTCGGCTTCCTGGGTAGCGGCAGGTTGCACGCTGCGATTGGCCTGTTCGGCCTGCTCGTGGGCCTGGGCTTCGGCAGAAGCGCTGATGGCGTTTTCCGCGACTGCGGCTGTGACGGCAACGCTGGCGGCCAGGGCTGCACCGTTGGACTCGCCTTGGGTAGTCGACTCGTTGGACTCTTCCGAGCCTTCGATCACGTCACCGTTGGCATCGCGTTGACGTTCGCGACGGTTGCTGCGGCGACGCTGACCACGGGAGCGGCGACGCGGACGATCGCCGTCGTTGCCTTCCTGGTTGTCGTCCTGCAGCAGCTCTTCGTTGTTCAGCACGTCTTCGGCAGTGTCGGCGTCGGTCTCGGATGCCTGTTCCGGATGCGCTGCGCGTTCTTCGCGGGCAACGCGAGGCTGGCGTTCTTCACGGGCCGGACGTTCCTCGCGTGGTGCGCGTTCTTCACGGGCCGGGCGCTCTTCACGCGGTGCACGTTCCTCACGAGGAGCGCGCTCTTCGCGGGTCACGCGCTCTTCACGTGGAGCACGCTCTTCGCGGGCTGGGCGTTCTTCGCGAGCGGTCGGTGCGTCCAGAGGCTCGCGCAGCTCACGTACCCGTGGTGCGTCGTCGCCACCGTTGCGTGGGCGGCGGTCTTCACGCGGAGCGCGCGGCTGGCGTTCCTCGCGAGGCGCGCGGGCAGGGCGTTCTTCACGTGCGGCGGGTGCGTCTTCGCGGGCGGCGCGGTCTTCACGCGGTGCGCGATCTTCACGCGGCTTGCGTTCTTCGTCGCGGCGATTGCTGCTGCGGTTGCGGCTCTGCTGACGACCGTTGCGACGCTCTTCGCGCGCCGGGCGCTCGGGGGCGGTGGCGGCAGGCTTCTCGACGACCACCGGAGCGGCAGGCGTTTCCTTGGTGGCGAACAGGCTGACCAGGGACTTGACCAGACCCTTGAACAGGCTTGGTTCGGCGATCTGGGGAGCAGGCGCCGGCGTCGGTGCTGCAGCAGCCACCGGGGCAGCTTCTTCCGCGGAAACGGGGGCAGCGGTGCGGGTCGGCGCGGTTTTCACCGCCGCTTCCTGGCGAACCAGGGTGCGAGTGGCAGCGGCTGGCTGGACCTCTTCGACTTCAGCGGCAGCAGCGGCGATTTCGTAGCTGGACTGGCCGCTGTGGGCTTCCGGACTGTCGTCGCGCAGGCGCTGCACTTCGAAGTGCGGCGTTTCCAGGTGATCGTTCGGCAGGATCACGATACGGGCGCGGGTGCGCAGTTCGATCTTGGTGATCGAATTGCGTTTTTCGTTGAGCAGGAAGGCAGCGACTGGAATCGGCACCTGGGCGCGGACTTCGGCAGTGCGGTCCTTCAGGGCTTCTTCTTCGATCAGGCGCAGGATGGCCAGCGACAGCGATTCGACGTCACGGATGATCCCGGTGCCGCTGCAACGAGGGCAGACGATGCCGCTGCTTTCGCCCAGCGAAGGGCGCAGGCGTTGACGGGACATTTCCAGCAGGCCGAAGCGGGAGATGCGACCCACCTGGACACGGGCGCGATCGGCTTCCAGCGATTCGCGGACCTTGTCTTCCACGGCGCGCTGGTTCTTGGCCGGGGTCATGTCGATGAAGTCGATGACGATCAGGCCACCGATGTCGCGCAAGCGCAGCTGACGAGCGATCTCTTCGGCGGCTTCGAGGTTGGTCTGCAGGGCGGTTTCTTCGATGTCGCTGCCCTTGGTGGCGCGCGCCGAGTTGATGTCGATGGACACCAGTGCTTCGGTCGGGTCGATGACGATCGAGCCACCGGAAGGCAGTTCGACCACGCGCTGGAAGGCGGTTTCGATCTGGCTTTCGATCTGGAAGCGGTTGAACAGGGGGACGCTGTCTTCGTACAGCTTGATCTTGCTGGCGTA